>Ga0070675_100002714_pt1 | contig 13302 bp, 13 predicted proteins | sample KBSM43metaG_FD_65343 | JGI IMG/M metagenome (GOLD analysis project Ga0070675, IMG submission 65343) | Miscanthus rhizosphere microbial communities from Kellogg Biological Station, Michigan, USA - KBS M4-3 metaG | ecosystem: Host-associated > Plants > Roots > Rhizosphere > Soil ...
GCGACGATCGGGATGATCGCGGCGCGCCAGCTCTGCAGGAAGACGATGATGACGAGGACGACGAGCAGCATCGCTTCGAGAAGCGTCTCCTGCACCGCGGTCATCGATTCACTGATGAATTCGGTCGGATTCCAGATGATCCGGTATTCGAGACCCTTGGGGAAGCTCTTCGCGGCATCCGCGAGCTCGGCCTTCACGCCCTCGGCGGCTGCAAGCGCGTTCGTGCCTGGACGCTGGGTGATGCCGAGAATGATGGAGTCAGTGCCCGACAGATAGGCATTCACGCCATAGTCGCTGGCGCCGAGCTCGACCCGCGCAACGTCGCGCAGCCGAGTGATCGCTCCCGTCGTCGGGTCGGTGCGGATGACGATGTTGGAGAATTCGTCAGCAGTCTTGAAGCGGCCCTGCGTCTCGACGCTGAGCTGCTGCGCAGCGCCGGTGTCGTAAGGCGGCTGGCCGACGACGCCGGCGGCGACCTGGACGTTCTGGCTACGAAGCGCGCCGACGACTTCGCCGGCGGTCAGGCCGAGCGTGGCCGCACGGCCCGGATCGATCCAGACGCGCATCGCATAGTCGCGGGCGCCGAAGATCTGCACGTCGCCGATGCCCTCGACGCGGGTCAGCCGGTCGCGAATCTGCGTCAGCGCGTAGTTGGAAACGTAGCCGCGATCGAGCGATCCGTCGGGCGAGAGGACGTTGACCGCCATCAGCCAGGATGGCTGCTCCTTGCGCACGACCACGCCCTGCCTGCGCACCTCTTCGGGGAGGCTCGGCTCGGCGAGCGCGACGCGGTTCTGGACCAGGACCTGCGCCGTATCGAGATCGGTTCCGAGCTTGAAGGTGACCGTGATCGTCACCCGCCCGTCGCCGGTCGATTGCGACGACTGGTAGAGCATGTTGTCGACGCCGTTGATCTGCTGCTCGATCGGAGCCGCGACCGTGTCCGCGACCGTCTCGGCCGATGCGCCGGGATAGCTGGTGCTGACTGTTACGGTCGGCGGTACGATCTCCGGGAATTGCGATATCGGAAGCCCGACGTAAGCGAAGACCCCGACAATCGTGATGATGATCGCGATCACGCCGGCAAAGATCGGGCGCCGGATGAAGAAATGGCTGAACTGCATGGGTCGCCTCGATTATCTGGCAGCGAGCGTCGCCTGGGAGGCGCTTGGGCTGGACGGCGGCGGAGCCTTGGGAGCGGCGGCTTCAGCGGCGCGGACCTGCATCACGCGCGGCTTCACCTTTGCGCCCGGCATTGCGAACTGAACGCCCTGGACGATGACGCGGTCGGCGCGGGTGAGCCCGGACCGGATCACTCGAAGGTTGCCGACCAGCGGGCCGGTCTCGACCGGCTTGGCGGCAACAGTGTCGTCCTTGCCGACCGTCAGCACGATCTTCCGCGCCTGGTCGGTGCGGATGGCCGTGTCCGGAACCAGCAAGGCCAGCGTCGTCCCTCCGTCGGCGAGACGCATGTTGCCAAACATGCCCGGCGTCAGGAAATAGTCCGGATTGCGGACGACGGCGCGCGCCCGGACCGTGCCAGAGTTCGCGCTGATGCCATTGTCCGTGAAGTCCAGCGTACCTCGCCAATTGTAGCTGGCCTCGTCCTGGAGACGGATTTCGGCCACGTCGCCGGCGGCGCCTTCACGCCGCTGACGAGCATCCTTCAGGTAGAGCGATTCCGGCACGTCGAACGTGAAGTGGATCGGATCGAGTGCGTTGATCGTGGTGAGAAGCGTGCCTCCATCGACTCCCGCGCTGACGAGGTTGCCGGCATCGATCTTCCGATCGGAGATCCTGCCACCGATCGGCGCGCGGATGCGGGTGAATTCAACGTCGAGAGCCCTCTGCTGGACCCGCGCCTGCGCTGCAGCGAGCGCGGCGCGTGCGGTCTGTACCTGCGCGGTCAGCTGATCGACACTGGCCTGCGAAACCGCATCGGCTTCGAGAAGGCGGCGGGCGCGGCCGAGGTTCAGCTGGGCAAGGGAGAGCTCGCTCTGCGCGGTCGCGACGCCGGCGCGTGCCTCTGCCAGCGCCGCATTGAATGGGCGGGGGTCGACCGTGAAGAGCAGCTGGCCCTGCTTCACAATCTCACCGTCCGTGAAGTGGATCCCGACGATCTGGCCGGAGACGCGCGGACGCACCTCGACGCTTCGGCTCGCCTCGAAACGGCCGACATAATCGTCCCACAGGCTCACCTCGCGTTCGAGGGGAGCCGCGACCGTCACCTGGGGAGTGGGCGGAGCAGCGGCGGGGGAGGGCTCGCTGGTCCAAAGGGTGACGGCCGCGGCAAGGGCGACGAGGGGCGTTCCGTAGATCGCTGCGCGTTGCCATCGCGGACGATCGGCGATCTTCACGCGCAGGCGTTGAGCCTCGCCGTCGGCGGGCACTTTCGAAATCATGTTCATGCTGGGATCTTTCGCGGAGCGCTGAGGGCCGCGTTGATGCTACCGGCCATCAGTTCATATTGGTCCGGCGAGAAGCCGGCGGAGAGGAAGTTGCGGACGTCTTCGCCCGGGACGGTGAAGCCGTAGTGCCAAGTGAGCACTGCCATGCGGCGCAGCGCTTCCAGCTTCTCATTGGCGAGCGAGGGATTTCCGCGGGCGAGCAGCCAGTTCCACAAGCGGCGCAGCCGGCCCGTCTCGCGGATCGTCCACAAACGGTCGATGCGCGCGAGGCGGATCACCGACCATTCCAGCGGCGAAAAATCGGGCTTGGGACGCGTCGGCCGGACGAGCGCCGGCAAGGCGATCGGTTGTGAATCCTGCGTTTCGATTCTTGCCAGGTACGCCATGTCTTTTCCCTCTTTCTTCCGGACGAGCGGCGCCGTTCGCCAAAGCGGGGCTTTCAGCGTTTGCGGCTCATCCAGGCGCACAGAGACCTGTTCGGCGAAGCGCTATGCTTCGACGTTGGTCAGCTTGTCGGTTCGTTACGATTACTGGCGGGTGTCAGGGCCCGCGGTGGACAGAGATCATGTTCAGACGCATCGCCCCTTTATCTGCCGATGGTCAAAAAGCGGCGCCGAACTCGGCTCCAACCTTTCTGTACCGCTCAGTACAAAGCGAGATATTGCGGGTCAAGCGAATTTCCATACCAGCCGATATAAAAATTTTTCGGCAGTCCATAAATCAGGCGCTGGGCCACAACGCGAGGCCGCTTTCGACCAGCCGGTCGAGCTCTTCGCGAGTGGCGCCCTGGTTCGCCTGGACCGAGATTCCCTGGAGCATGGCGATCAGCACGCGCATGAGTCCTTCGGGGTCGACGTGCGCTGGAAGATCGCCTTCGGCCTTGGCGCGCTCGAACCGCTCGGTCAGAGTGCGCTTGGCGACTTCGCCGCGCTTCACGACTTCTTCGCGAACCGACTGGGACTCCGGTCCGCAGGCGACGGATGTGATGACGCCCATGCAGCCATGTGGTTCTTCATTGCTGGTGACATTGGCGATCGTGCCACGAAGCATGGTCTCAGCGACTTCACGAGCGGTCGGCTTGTCCATGGCGGTTCGAAGATAGATCAGCTTCTCGCTCTCATAGAGATCGAGGGCCTTGCGGAAGAGCGCTTCCTTGTTGCCGAATGCGGCGTAAAGGCTGGGGCGGGTGATGCCCATCGCTTCGGTCAGGTCATTGAGGGATGTACCCTCGTAGCCCTTCTCCCAAAAGACGCGCAGCGCCTGCGCGAGCGCCGCGTCCACGCAGAATTCACGCGGCCGGCCGCGGCACGGCGAGCAGGAAAGGGCCTGAAGCTTATTCATATCGCCCGGTACATAATAGCGCCGCGACGAGAATCCAAATGAATCTATGGCGTTCCGGGAATGTTCCGCCCCGCTTCGGTCAGGTAAGCACCGGCCCGGCACCGGTCTCGGCCACTTGCCGCACCTTCGCCGGCCGCGCGTTGTGCACCGCCCAGTCGAGCGCGAAGTCGGCGACGTCCTCCCAGCCCGGATCGAGCAGGGTCCAGTGCGAGCGGCCGGGGAAGATCTTGACTTCGGTCAGCGATGGCGCCTGCTTTTGCTTCTCGTAGATCGCTTGGGTCATGCTTGCATCGGCGATGAGATCGAGCTCGCCGCCGATCAAAAGCAGCGGCGCCCGCTCCGGATTGTCCCATTGGATCGGTGTCTTGTGGACGATCCCGTCCCAATAGACCTTGCCTGGAGTCGGCACGATATATCGATCGTAGAGGGCGTTCGCCTGGTCCCCCGGCACGAGCTGCGCGAAACGCTTGCGGAAATAGCTGCGCGACATCGTTTCGGCCTTCTTCCAGCTGCCCCAGTCGAAGAAGACCGGCAAAGCCGATACGATCGCGTGCGGCCCAAGCCGGACGCCAGGGGTCGGCGCTGGATCGATTGCTACGCCGGCGACCCCGAGGCCGCGATCCAGCAAATGCTGGACGAACACGCCGCCGGCGGAATGGCCGATGAGAATCGGTTCCTCCGGACATTCGCCGATGATGCGGCCGTAATGGTCGAGGATCTCGGCGATGCCGAGGCTGGCCAGCTTCTCGTCGGGCATGTCGCGCAGCTCTTCCGGGCTACGATCGTCGTAAGGCCAGTCCGGCGCGACGACAGTGAAGCCGCGAGCCTCGTAACGCGCCTTGACCGCATCCCAGCTGCTCGAGTTCAGCCAGGCGCCGTGAACAAGCATGACGGTGTTCGACATCCGCGCGTTTCCTTGTCGATTGCGAGTTGAAAGGAACTCGGCGGAGTCGCGGGACGCAGCGTCTTCGTCGCGGACGGCTATACACTGCTCAGCGCCATGTGGCGCAAGGTCCAAGGATGGATTCTGGTGCCGGATGCAGGATTCGAACCCGCGACCTTCGGTTTACAAAACCGCTGCTCTACCAACTGAGCTAATCCGGCCCTGGATGGCTGGCTCGCAGCCTATGGCCACAGGCACCCGGGGCGGCAAGCTTTACCGTCTGTTTACTTTGATAGGAGCATCCTGACAGCGCCGGAACTCCGTCCGGCGGCTTAGGAAGACGCACATGGTCGGACTTGCACTCGCCATGTTCATCGGTTTGTTCGGCTGGGGCGCCAGCTATTTCGGCTGGCACGATCCGGTCGGGAAGGTGCAGCTCGCGCTGTTCACCAGCTTCATCCTCGGCGCGATCTGCGGCTACAAATCGAAGGGCTGATGCCCGGTACTTGGCGCGGCGGCGGGAGCCGCTAAACTCGCAGGCGTGCGCATGCTTCCGCCCTACGCCCAGCTTCTGAACCTCAGGATCGATGAGGGCGACCATGGTCCGATGATCGTCATGCCCTTCGAGGAGGATGTGGTCGGTCGGCCCGGCTATCTTCACGGCGGCGCGATTGCCGGCCTGCTCGAGTTCGCGGCCTTCACCACTTTGGCTCGCGAGATCGGCGATGAGAAGGCTACCATGAAGCCGATCACCGTGACCGTCGATTACATGCGCGGCGGAACGAACAGGGACACGTTCGCCACTGCGACCGTCGAACGGCTCGGCACGCGGATCGCCAATGTCGAGGCCTTCGCCTGGCAGAAGGACAGGTCGAGCCCGATCGCGGCCGCCCGGATCAACTTTCTTCTGGACCGCGGCAATCAGTAGCCGCTGAGCTCCGCCACTGTGTTGCGGTGGTGGTAGACGTCGCCAAACAGCTCGCCGAGCACCGCCTCGCGCTTCATGTAGAGCCCGATGTCATGCTCGTCGGTCATGCCGATGCCGCCGTGCATCTGCACGCCTTCCTGAACGGCCAGCTTCGAGACGGCAGCCGCCTTGGCCTTGGCGACAGCGACCATCAGCTCGGCTTTCTCATCGCCTGAATCGATGAGCTCTGCGGCCTTGAGCGAGGCGGCCCGAGCGATCTCGATCTCACCGTAGAGGTGCGCGGCGCGATGCTGCAGCGACTGAAACTGTCCGATCAGTTTGCCGAACTGCTTGCGCTGCTTGAGATAGTCGATGGTCATCGCCGTTGCGCCTGCGGCGACCCCGACCAGCTCAGCTGCCGCGCCTGCTCGGCCGGCGTTGAGCGCACGGGAAAGCGGGCCCCAGCCATTGTCCACGTCGCCGACGACCGCATCGGCGTCCAGCTCGACATTGTCGAACTTGATCCGCGCGGCTTTCGAGCTGTCGGCAAGTGTCACGCTGTCGACCTCGGCGGCGCCCTTCGGCACGGCGAAGAGTGTGAGACCTTCCCGGTCGCCCGGCGATCCCGCGGTCCGCGCAAGGGTCAGCACCATGTCTGCGGAATTGCCGTGGACTACGAACTGCTTGTCGCCGTTGAGCACGAAGCCGTTGCCCCGCCGCTCGGCTGAAAGCGCGGTCTGTTCGGGCGCGTGCCTGCGGCTCTCGTCGATGGCGAGCGCAAGGACCGTCTCGCCGGACAGGATGCCCGGGTACCATCGCTCCGCATGGGATGTTCCCTCGATGGCGCGAGCGCCAACGACCGCGGTTGTAAGGAATGGAGACGGCGTCAGATTGCGGCCGATCTCTTCCAGCACAAGCGCCGCCTCGACACTGCCCAGCCCGAGCCCGCCCTGATCCTCGGGAACGCAGATCCCGGTCAGGCCTAGCTCAGCGAACTGCTTCCAGAAGTCGGTTCCGTAGCCGTCAGTGCAGCCGCTGTCGCGCCAGTGCCGGAGCTGCTTGGCGATCGAGCCTTCCTCGCGAAGGAAGCTCGCCGCCGTTTCCTGCAGCATTTTCTGGTCGTCGGTGAGTAGCGCCATCCTTCAGGCTCCCGGAAGGCCAAGGATGTGCTTGGCGACGATGTTCAGCTGGATCTCGCTGGTGCCGCCCTCGATCGAATTGGCCTTAGTGCGCAGCCAGTCGCGGGCAGCCTTGCCGTTCTTCGAACGGTCGCTGTCCCATTCGAGCGCGTCCGATCCGCCGGCCGCCATGACCAGCTCGTGCCGGCGCTTGTTGAGCTCGGTGCCCGCATATTTCATCATCGACGGACTGGCCGGATGCGCTTCGCCCGCCTTGAACATTTCGAAGAAGCGCTCGCTCATCGCCGCGAAAGCGATGGAGTCCACGTCGAATACCGCGACCTCCGCGCGGAGCAGCGGGTCGTCCGGCTTGAGCGCCGCGCCAAGTGTCCCGCTAGTTCCTCCCAACCCCATGCCGGCGATCATCTCGCGCTCGTGGCCCAGTAGATATTTTGCGACGTCCCAGCCGCGGTTCACTTCGCCGACGACCTGGTCCTTGGGCACCTGCACGTCGTCGAAGAAGGTCTCGCAGAAGGGCGAGTTGCCGGAGATCAGGAGTATCGGCTTCGTCGAAACGCCCGGCGTCGCCATGTCAAACAGCAGGAAGCTGATCCCCTGGTGCTTGGACTCCGTCGAGGTGCGTACGAGGCAGAAAATCCAGTCCGCCTTGTCGGCATAGCTGGTCCACACTTTCTGGCCGTTCACCAGCCAGTGATCGCCCTTGTCTTCGGCCTTGGTCTGGAGCCCAGCGAGATCGGAACCTGCGCCCGGCTCGGAATAGCCCTGGCACCAGCGGATTTCGCCGCGTGCGATCTCGGGCAGGAAGCGCTTCTTCTGTTCCTCGCTGCCAAACTTGAGGAGCGCGGGACCGAGCATCGAAATGCCGAAGCTGTAGAGCGGCTGGCGAGCACCGATCCGAGCCATCTCTTCCTTGAGGACCTTGGCCTCGCCCGGCGACAACCCGCCGCCGCCATAGTCCTTCGGCCAGTGAGGGGTCGTCCAGCCGCGCTGGACCATCCGCTCAAGCCACAGCCGCTGCGCATCGGATTGGAACGTCCAGTTTCGTCCGCCCCAGCACATGTCGGCGTCGGAGCGGATGGGTTCGCGCATCTCGGGCGGGCAGTTCGCCTCCAGCCAGGCGCGCGTGTCGGAGCGGAAGGATTCCAGATCGGTCATTGAACTGTCCTACATTGCGCGAAAGTCGCTCGCCAGCGGGTTGCCAGACGCGACGCAGTCTAGCTAGGGCTGGCCGAATGCAGCGCATCGCCGGGGTGTCACGGAGCCAGTGAGCAGCTCCGACGAAGACGTACTGCGATTCATCGCGTCGAGCTTCCCGTCCCTCTGGGCGCTGGAATTGCTTCTGGTGCTGAAGAAGGAGCGCCGCGCTTGGGCCCGTGAAGAGCTGGTTGCGACGCTCCGCGCGAGCGAGCTCGTCGTGAGCAAGGCGCTCATAGCCTTCGCCCTGGCCTTCGCGCTGCTCGGTATCGGTCAGGCGGTGCTGGCGCTCGCCAATATCCCGACAGAGGAGCGCGGAGCGCTCTTTCTCATCCGACTCTCGGCCTTCGCGTTGATCCTGTTCGCAATCCTGCCGAAGAACCGCGCTGCGTCCTGAGGGAGAGCAGCAAGATCGATGCGCGCGCCTACCCCCGTGGGAATGCGCTCCCGTAGATGTGCCACTCGCGTTGTTGGGGCGTGGAACCGGGAACGTCGTTCACCCGGCGCAAGGTCATGCTGCCGCGAGCGTTGAATTCCTTGCCGTCACTAGTCCTTCCGTAGAGCTGGACGGGAATGTCGACGTAGATCGAGCCGGCCGCGCCTTCCGGATCGCCGGGAGCGCCGATGTTCGCATGAACTTCCTTGTACCCACTGAGGTCGAGCCTTTGCGCGCCTTCCGACCAAAGCTTGCTCGCTTCGGCCGAATTTCCGACCTCCACGAAAGCAAAGTAGCGCTGAAGAACTTGTCCGGCGCCCTGAGTGCTCTTCGAATCGATCGGGCCCTCGGCGATCGGCGTGCGATCGTCGGGCAAGCCGCCGGGCTGGCCCGGAGCTGGCGGATTGAGCGGCGCTTTGGCGGCCGCCGCATTCTCGGACACTGCCATATTCGCTGGCGGAGCCGCGGTTTCCTGCGAGCAGGCTCCGGCAAATAGCAGAGCGAACGCGAAGACTCTTTTCATCGATTCAACTCCAGTCGGCATCGGCGGTCGGCCGCAGCTCCCTGGCGGCTCGTTCCACGTCCTCGAGATTCACGGGCCTATCGTAGGGATCCTCATCCAGCTTCGTGACGCGGTTGAAGCGCCTTTGCCAATGGTGGAGGCGCTCGACGTAGGGGAGAAACGGCTTGCGCATCAGCGCGCCGTTCGGGAGCGGCTCGATGTCGGCGATGCCCATGTGCAGCCATTCGCCCGAATGCCAGTCCTGCATGTCAACAGCCGGGAACAGGCAGATGCCGTGCAGGTCGACGCCGCGGTTCACGGCCGCAAGAGCTTCACAAGTCATGTCGTCGAGCCATTGGGGTCGACCGCCGTAAAGGCCGGAGGTTTCGGCGATGATGCAGGGGCGCTTGTATTTCGACCAAGCCTCTTCGATCAGATCACAGACCGAGCGGATGCGCGGGTCGCCGGGCTTCAGCGGGTTGTTGGGCTTGCCGCCGCCCGAATATTCCATCTGCCCGAAGCTGTAATTGTTGAAGCCGAGCACATCGATAAGCTCCAGGCTCCCGCCATATTCGGGATGCTTCAGGCCGGAGATGACGTCCCAGGCGATATAGGCGTCCTCATAGGCTTCGCGGTGAGCCTCGTCCGCGAGATCCGGCCGGTCGCGCGGAGGGACGACCCAGATCAACGGATCGATGTGGACGAAGCGCGCGTCGGGAAAGTCCCGCCGGATCGCCTTGCAGGCCGCGATGTCCGCACGGGCAAGCGTGAGGCTGAAGCGGCGGCGCTCGTCGGCCGTCTTGCCGAAGGGAGCGCACCAGGCCCATTCGCCCCCCATGTAGCCCCAGAAGGTCGGCTCATTGACCGGGCAGAAGCACAAGGGTCCATGATGTGCGCGATCGGCGACGTAGCGGGCAGCCTCGCGGGCATAAGCCGCGAAGCTCGCCGCGAAGCCGTCGGCGTCGCGCAGCGGATCCAGCCCGCGCGGATACCCGTAATGACTGAGCGACCAGATCGGCAGAACACCGTGGCGGCGCTGGGCATCAATGAGCGGGTCGATCCTGGAAAAATCGTACTCGCCGTCGCCCTTGTCGACGAACGGCCAAGCGATGCCCTCGCGGGCAACCCCGATGCCGAGGGAGGCCAGGAAGGCATAATCCTCGTCTGCATGGGCGTAATGCTGCAGCTCTTCGGCGACGTCGCGGCGGCCGCGATCCTTCCAGTCGAACGTCGAGCATTCGAAGCCGGACAGGAAGAAGGTCGGGAAGATGCCGTCTCGCGCCACGAAGGCACTACGCGCGAACGGCCGTGGCGTTTCGCTTGCAGCACAGGCGGGTGGAGCTTAGCGGAAATCAGTCGCAGACACGGGTTGCGGCTTGGGGAGATGCGCCGCCTTGGACTTTGACCTTACGGAACGACAGGCTTCTTTCCGCAATCGCGTCCGCGATTTCATGGACGAACATGTCCGTCCGCGAGTCGGCGATTATCACAAACAGCAGGCGGAAGGTGGCCGCTGGAAGTCTCTCGAAGTCATAGAGGATCTGAAACCCAAGGCTCGCGAGGCGGGCCTGTGGAACCTGTTCATGCCCCCCGGCGGCGCGCTCGAGCATGTCGATGAGACTTTCCCGTTTGAGGGCGAGCAGCTGACGAACCTCGAATATGCTCTCTGCGCCGAGGAGATGGGCCGCATCCTGTGGTCGAGCGAAGTGTTCAACTGCTCCGCGCCCGATACGGGCAACATGGAGGTGCTCCACCGCTACGGCACGCGTGAGCAGAAGGACGAGTGGCTCAATCCGCTGATGCGCGGCGAAATCCGGTCCGCCTTCCTGATGACGGAGCCGGGCGTGGCCTCGTCCGACGCGACGAACATCCAGTGTGAGATCCGCCGCGATGGCAACGAATATGTGATCAACGGCAAGAAGTGGTGGTCGTCGGGCGCCGGCGACCCGCGCTGCAAGGTCGCGATCCTGATGGGGAAGACCGACACAAGCGCGAAAGCCCACCAGCAGCAGTCGATGATCCTCGTGCCCCTGGACGCGGATGGGGTGACGATCGAGCGGCACCTCACCGTCTACGGCTATGACGATGCGCCGCACGGACACATGGAAATCAAGCTCGACAATGTCCGCGTGCCGCCGTCGAACCTGTTGCTGGGCGAGGGCAGGGGCTTCGAGATCGCTCAGGGTCGTCTGGGGCCCGGACGCATTCACCATTGCATGCGGACCATTGGCGCGGCCGAGGAAGCGCTGGAGCTGATGTGCAGACGATTGCAGAGCCGCGTTGCGTTCGGGAAAAGGATCTCCGAGCACAGTATCTGGGAGCAGCGGGTTGCCGAGGCGCGGATCGAGATCGACTGCACGCGCCTGCTCTGCCTCAAGGCCGCCGACCTGATGGACAAGGCTGGCAACAAGGCCGCCAAGGCCGAGATCGCGATGATCAAGGTAAAGGCTCCGCGCATGGCGCTTCAGGTGATCGACGATGCGGTGCAGGCGTTCGGCGCGGCCGGGGTCAGTCAGGATACGCCGCTAGCAGCAAGCTGGGCGGGCATCCGCACGCTGCGGCTCGCCGATGGGCCGGACGAGGTCCACAATCGCGCCATCGCCAGGCTGGAGTTCGCCAAACATGCCCCGGCTTGAGGGCAAGGTCGCGATCATCACCGGCGCCGCCTCCGGTATCGGTGAGGCAACGGCTGACCTGTTTCGCTCCGAAGGGGCCACTGTGGTCGCGGCCGACCGCGCCGAAGGCGTCGACGTGGTTTCCGTCGATGCGGGCTCCGAAGCGGACGTCGAGCGGCTGGTTGAGCAGACTGTCGCCGATCATGGCCGGCTGGACATCATGTTCGCCAACGCGGGCATTTCCGGCGGTTTCGCGTCGATCTTCGAGCAGAGCTCCGATGACTGGGCGGAGATCCTCCGCGTCAACCTGATCGGTCCGTTCCTCGCGATTAAATATGCGGCGCCGCACATGAAGGCGACGGGCGGCGGATCGATCATCACCACAGCCAGCGTCGCGGGACTTCGCTCGGGCGCCGGCGGCCCGGCCTATTCGGCTTCGAAGGCCGGTGTCGTGAATCTGGTAAAAATCGCCGCGACGCAGCTCGCGGGCGCGAACATCCGCGTCAACGCCATTTGCCCCGGCCTGATCGAAACCGGCATGACCAGCTTCATCTACGATCGCGCGCGCTCCAAGGGCCAGGAAGAGCAGCTCGGCCGCCTCAATCCGCTGAAGCGCGGCGGCGAGCCGATCGAGATCGCCCAAGCCGCATTGTTCCTGGCTTCCGACGAATCCAGCTACATCAACGGACAGGCCATCGTCGTCGACGGCGGACTGTCGGCATCGCACCCCTTCAATCATCAAAGCTACGGACGGACCGCAACATGACCGACGTTCTCGACAAGCCCGCTACCGCCAATCCCATTTCGACGCAGCGGCACGGCGACGTGCTGATCATCCTGTCCAACAATCCGCCGGTGAACGCTCTCGGCGCGGCGGTGCGGCAGGGGCTGGTCGCGGCGATCGAGCAGGCTGAGGCAGATAATGCGGTGAACGCGGTCGTGATCGCCTGCGAAGGACAGACCTTCTTCGCCGGCGCCGACATCACCGAGTTCGGCAAGCCGCCGGTCATGCCTTGGCTGCCGCAGGTGGTGGACCGGATCGAGGCGTGCACCAAGCCGGTGGTTGCCGCGATCCACGGAACGGCGCTGGGCGGCGGCCTGGAGGTCGCTCTCGGCTGTCATTACCGGGTGGCGCTGCCGTCGGCGAAGCTGGGCACGCCCGAAGTGAAGCTGGGGCTCCTGCCGGGAGCGGGGGGGACGCAGCGGCTTCCCCGGGTCGCGGGCGTGCGGAAGGCGCTCGAGATGTGCGCGGGCGGCAATCCGATCAGCGCGAAGGATGCCTTCGACTGCGGGCTCGTTGACCGGCTGATCGAGGACGACCTGATCGTCCACGCGGTCGCTTATGCCGAGGAAGTGCGCGACGTTCGTCCGCTCCCGAAGAGCAGCGAGCGGCAGTACAAGATCAATGAGTGCGATCCGACCGTCTTCGAGGAGTTCCGCAAGGAGAATGCCCGCAAGTTCCGCGGCTTCGACGCGCCCGAAGCCAACATCCGTGCCGTGAAGGTCGCCTGCGAAAAGCCGTACGACGAAGGCGTCATCGAAGAACGCAAGCTGTTCATGGAGCTGATGAGCGGAACGCAGGCCAAGGCCCAGCAATATTTCTTCTTCGCGGAGCGCAAGGCGGCCAAGATCGAGGGCCTGCCGGAGGACACGCGCCCGCGTCCGATCCAGAAGGTCGGCGTGATCGGCGCAGGCACGATGGGCGGGGGCATTTCGATGAACTTCCTGTCCGCGGGTATCCCGGTGACCATCGTCGAAATGGGCCAGGAAGCGCTCGACCGAGGCGCCGGCCTGATGCGCAAGAATTACGAGGCTACCGCCGCCAAGGGAAAGCTGACGGTGGAGCAGGTGTCGAAGGCGCTGGGCCTGCTGACGCC
>Ga0070675_100002720_pt1 | contig 13284 bp, 10 predicted proteins | sample KBSM43metaG_FD_65343 | JGI IMG/M metagenome (GOLD analysis project Ga0070675, IMG submission 65343) | Miscanthus rhizosphere microbial communities from Kellogg Biological Station, Michigan, USA - KBS M4-3 metaG | ecosystem: Host-associated > Plants > Roots > Rhizosphere > Soil ...
TGGCTTTATGAAAAAGCGCCGGGCTTCGCTCCCATTGCAGATGCCGCCTATGCGCTGATCGCGCGACACCGGTCCTTCGCCTACCGTGTGACTAAGCTTCTTTGGGGAGTTCCTCTCGAATCTGAGACTTTTGGTCACGCCAGTTGGATTTTCCTGCGACTTCTGGGCGTCATCTATCTAATCGCCTTTTTATCATTTGGTGTTCAGGCCGGCGGCATCATTGGTTCTAATGGCATTTCGCCGGCAGGTGACTTCCTGCGTGCAGCTCGGGAATATTTCGGAACCGCGAGGTTCTGGAGCGTACCCACACTACTCTGGTTGGACAGCGGCGATGCCATGATCCAGAGCGTGTGGCTCTGCGGAGCAGTTTGTGCCGTTCTGCTCCTGCTTGGCGCGAAGGGCCGGTATCTGCGGGTGGCACTATTCGTTCTCTATCTTTCGCTAGTGGCCGTCGGACGCGAATTCATGACGTACCAATGGGACGCGCTCCTTCTCGAAGCCGGCTTCCTCGCCATTTTCCTCGGATCTTCAACGCTCATTGTCAAACTGTTCCGCTGGTTACTGTTTCGTCTTGTATTCCTTTCCGGTGCGGTCAAGTTGTTAAGCCACGACCCCTCTTGGCACAACTTCACGGCTCTTCCTGTCCATTACGAGACGCAACCCTTGCCTACATCCGTCGCCTGGTACTTCTATCAGCTCCCTCCGTCCTTTCAGCATGTGTCAGTAGGATTCGTGTTTTTGGTAGAACTCTTCATTCCGTTTCTCATCTTCTCGCCCCGGCGCTTGCGGGTATCGGCGTCAGTTGCAATCGCGCTTCTTCAAGTTCTGATCGCCCTCACTGGGAACTATGCCTTCTTCAACTTGCTCACTTTGGCTCTGTGTCTCTTTCTACTCGATGACGGTTTTCTACGCCGCTGCTTGCCGAATGTGATCACGAGTCGAATACCCAAATCGATGCCTGAAAACAGCAGCCGCCCGTGGGTCCGCCGATCTTGCCTCATTATTTATGTGCTTGTACTTTTCATCAGTTCCTTCGAAATGGTTGGGACGTTCTCCGATGTACATTGGGCACTCGCGGATAGGGTAATCGCTGCTGCCGCACCATTCGAATTCGTCAATCCCTACGGCTTATTCGCGGTAATGACCACCACGCGTCAAGAAATTGTCATTGAAGGCTCTGACGATGGGGTGACGTGGCTGGCTTACGAATTCAAGTACAAACCAGGAGACTTAGCGCGGCGTCCGTCGTGGGTTGCGCCACATCAACCCCGGCTTGATTGGCAAATGTGGTTCGCCGCGCTCGGCGATTATCACAGCAATCCTTGGATTCTTCGTTTCATGATGCGATTGTTGGAAGGCTCTCCCGAAGTCGTACGCCTCCTGTTCAGCAATCCGTTTCCTGATCACCCGCCTCACTACTTGCGTGCCGTGCTCTATCAGTATCAGTTCACGAATTCTCCTGAGAGGCGTCAAACTGGCGACTGGTGGGTACGGCAGCCAAGAGGAGAGTACGTTCCGATAATCTCATTGCGGGCTCTCTCGAAATGAACGCGTTGAGATTTCATAACTTCCGCAGTTTGCCACCCCGACCGCAGTTAGGCCAAGCCCTTGCTGAGAGCAAATGGGGTCTAGGTACTCTACCAGGGCTGACCCACTATCGCCGTGAGAAGTGGGAGATCGCCAAAGCGCGGGATGAACTTTCTTGAACTACAACTTTCTGCGTGTTCGACCGAGTGTAACCGGCTAAGACCATGGATATCATGCGGGGTTATCTAATATCAGAGAGTTGTAGCCGGAGCTTGTGCGTTGCTCGGAACAACGTGTTCTTGATCGTGCTTTCGGTGGTGTTCAGTAGGCCGGCCACGGTTAGCAGGCTGAGACCATGGTAGTGCTTGAGTTCAAATACCATCCGCTCTCGTGGGGACAGCCGCCCTAAAGCGTGACGGATGCACTCGCGCAGCTCGCTGCCCACCAAGCTGCGCTCAGGGCTGGCGCCGGAGCGCTGATCGGGTACCCGATTGAGCACTTCCTCGTGTTCGCCAACGCTAGAACCTTTCCTGATCAAGTACCGCCCCCGAGATTGCTTCTTCCGCAGATGATCCAGACACAAATTGGTTACGATCCTGTAGATCCACGTATAGAAGGAAGACTCGAAACGGAAGCGGTTCAGGTTGATGTAGGCTCGCAGGAACGCCTCCTGATAGATGTCCTGACCATCATCTTCCGAGCCGGTGAGATGAACGGCTAAACGCAGGACGGCCCGGTCATACTGGTGCACCAGCTCTTCAAAGGCTGCGGTGTTGCCTCGCTGCGCCTCGCGAACCAGGGCGGCATCGTCCGCGTGTGTCGAACGGCTCGGTTCGGTCCTCCGGCTCGAAGGACCAAACCCAATACCATTCAAATAACCCGTTAGTTTAATTTTGGTTGACTCTGGCACGATCATGTCCCGTTGATCCGTTCCCCAGCCAATGAACCACGATGACAGCCATGTCGTCCTCGCGCGGCTGACTTCCTGCAAAATCCTCGACCGCGCTGAGCACGGAAAACAGCGTTGCGGAAGCGGTGGCACCACCACGCATTTGCACGGCTGTCAGCAGCCGTTCCACGCCGAAGTCAAAACCCTCGGGGTTACAACATTCGACGATCCCATCGGAATAACCGAACAGCGTATCGCCGGACCGCAACGCAACCTTCCCATTGGAAAATCCAGCACCGGTCATGACTCCCAGAAGCGGACCGCCTTCTTTCAGGCTCTCCACTTGTCCCTTAGCGCGCAACAGCAGTGCGGGAGGATGTCCCGCGTTGGAATATGTAACTTCCGCAGTCTTCATACACAGGCGAGCAAGAAACAAAGTGGTTAAAGGAACCTCGAGGTGCGTGCACAACAGATCGCGATTGACGGCTGATAACGTTGCAGCTGGGTCTCCACACTCTTCGAACTTCTGCCGGAGCAAGCTAAGGACATGAGTGAACCACATGCCTGCGGGCAAGCCTTTTCCGCTAATATCACCGATCGCGAACACCACATCGCCAGCGCATTCGAAGAGGCTGACAAAATCCCCGGAGAGGTGACGTACGGGAAAAATCTCACTGGCAACCTCAAGGGCTCCAAAGCGCCGGTGGCGTGGTCCGCAAAGTCTTCGCTGCACTTGGGCAGCCTCAAAGAACGTCCGCCGCAGATCATCGTGCTCTTTGCGCAATCTCGCAAGGTCTTCTTCGAGAGCAGCTTGTTGGCTTAACTCTTCTGTAGAACCCATGAAGTTGCCTGGACGCCGGGGCGTTTCTGTCCGATGACCCCGTGTGCCGCTCGTACACTTTCGAATTGGCGATTGGTTTTCCAATTTCGGTTCCTGCGGCGACCCAGTGATCAACCCACGAATTTGTAGCCCGTGCCGTGCACAGTCAGGATGAAACGAGGCTCTTCCGGTTTGGGCTCGAGCTTTTGCCGCAAGCGGACAATGTGCGCATCGACGGTTCGCGTTGTAGGAAACTTGTCGTAGCCCCAAACTTCCTGGAGTAAGAGATCGCGGCTCAATGTTTCGCCCGGATGACACAGAAAGCACTTCAGCAGCTCAAACTCCTTCGAGGAAAACTCCAGCGCCTTACCTTTGCGCGAGACCTGACAACTCCGCAGGTTCACCTCAACATCTCCGAACGAATAGCGATCCTGCTCTTTGGGGACAGTGTGAGCGCGGCGCAGGACAGCCTTCACGCGGGCGAGCAACTCACGGATGGAAAAGGGCTTGGTGACGTAATCGTCCGCCCCCAGTTCAAGGCCGACTACCTTGTCTAGTTCCTGTCCCCGCGCGGTCAGCATGATGATGGGAATCGAGGGACGCGTGGACTTAAGGTGCTTGCAGACTTCGAGCCCGCTCATGCGCGGCATCATGACGTCCAGGATGACCAGATCCGGATTTTCCTTCAGCGCGCGCTCCAGGCCGACACTGCCATCCGGGGCAGTGATCACCTCGTATCCGTCGTATTCGAAGTTGTCACGCAAGCCCGCCACCATGTTGGGCTCGTCTTCGACAATCAGAATCTTGGTCACGTGTTGACCTCCACGGCTTTGCGTGGTTTCAGCTGCAACTCCAAACTTAGAGTAAGTGGGTGCCACGGTCAGTCCCTCCGCTACGATTGGGCAGACGCTGCCTTGCTATTGTTGGGTTCCGCGTTTACAGGAAGTGCGATAATGAACTTGCTGCCCTGGCCAGGGGCGCTGTCTACCGAGACCTCCCCACCATGAGCCTGCACAATGTGACGCACCAGCGACAGCCCTAGGCCGCTTCCTTTGGTGTTGTGAACCAGGGGATCGCCGACCCGGTAAAACTTCTCAAAAATCTTGTTCTGCTCCTGCTGCGGGATGCCAATCCCGTGATCCTCCACTTCGAGCTTCACCGAACCGTTGTCACGGTAGAGTTTCACGCCGATGAATTTTCTGTCCTGCGAGTACTTCAACGCGTTATTGACGAGATTCACTAAGGAGCGTGCCATGGCTTCGCGATCCACGCGCAACGGCGGCACGTTGTCTGCGATCTTCTCCTCGTAATCGAAACCGTGCTGTTCAATCTGGTAGCGGTAGGAGTCGAGCGTGTTGTGCACCAACTCGCGGAGGTCAGTCTCGCGAAAGTCATATTCCTTGCGGCCCGCCTCGATGCGCGAGAAGTCCAGAATATTGTTGATCAGCGCAGTGAGACGCTCGCTCTCCTTTCGGATGATGCGATAGTACTCCTGATATTTTTCGGGCGAGGTCAGACGGCCCATCTCCAGCGTCTCAGCGTAGAGACGAATCAGTGACAGTGGCGTGCGCAGCTCATGGGAAACGTTCGAGACGAAGTCCGATTTCAGCCGTGCAAGCGCCATTTCCTTGCTGACGCTTCGGTATGTGAGCAAAATTCCACCGGCAAGCAACAGTGAGAGTCCGCCGAGAATCAAGAAGCTGGTTCGCACGAAGCGCTGTCCAAGCTCCTCCAGCGTTGTTCCTTTCAGCTTGATGGCAAGAGTCAAGCCGGGAAATGCAGCTTCCATGTTGCGTTCGACCTCCGGGGGGCCACCATCCCATCCTTGCGAAGCGACCAATGGCTCGGATTCACCTTTAGGATGGATCATGAGTACGGCTTGATGCTCGCTCTGGCCTTCTGTCAAATTGCGGCTGATAACGCTTTGCAGAGCGTCAGGGAAGAAGTGCCCCTTCAAGTAGTCGGCGTCGAATACCATGCCTCCGATGGTGGCCTCAGCTGTGGACTTGTCCTTCTTCAGGAACATCACCAACACTTGGTACGACTTTTTTTCGAGTCTCGGGACCCAGTAGGGATAGACGTAGTATGGCGGCATTCCTTTCTTGTCCATGTGGATGATCTTTTCGGACACATCCTTGTAGTCCACCCTAAGCCAACCCTCGATCATCTTGGTCAGTTCGGAGGCCTCAGTGCGAAAGGAGGCGTCCTCTTTCATGCGATAGGGCTGGGAGCGAACGACTAAGCCCTTGTCGAGGTCGAAGAGGAAGACGTGGGCCAGGTAGGGATGTGAGGACAGAATCCGATCCAGGTTGTAGCCGCACCCTTCTCCAGGCATCGGAAAGTCATTGCGCACATCATCCGCCAGCGCAAACGCCTTGTAGTTCATCTGTTTCTCCGAAATATGGAGCACTTGGGTGAAGTCACGTTGGATAGCCGCCTCCACAGCCCGGTCGCGGCGGATTTGATTGAGATGCCACACGCTCACAATCACTAGCGCGGCGGCTGGCAATACCACAGCGAGTTCCAGAGTAAGTATCAGTCGAGTTCGCTCGTTCCACCGCCGCTTCGGTTTCATCGTGGTTCTTCATCCACTCTCTGCCTGGATGAGCTTGGTGGGAAACATAGTTGACCGCGACTGGGGAGGTGTCAATCGGGAGTAAAAAGACGTAAAAAGTTGTGAAATCGTCGATGCGAAAGTGCGATCAGTAATCAATAGTTCGAACGACAGAACGCTGCTGGCGCGGACGCACCTGCTTGAAGATGATTGCAAAGATTGTGTCCCAGCTCGTAACGTAGCGAGTCGCTTTGGAGCCTTTCTTAAACGTTCTGCGGGGACGGGGCCGTACCCCTACTCGCTGGGGGTTATTCTTGGATGCGTGCACACTTCTCTCGCTGTTACGTTCCTGAAAGTCCCCGAAAAAGTACCGGACTCATGCCTGCAAGCCCAGCACTCGACCAGATGCCTGTATCCTTGCCGCTTCTCCATCAAATCAGTTATGAAACGCCACGAGTTGGAACTGAGCGTTCCCACGCTTGTCTGATCGTTGAGGACGAAGAGCTTGGTCTCTGGCCGACGTATAGCTTCTGCAGCACCAACGAATAGATCCCGTATTCCTCAGCGCTCGGTGGTCACTTGCCCACAGCGCGGGCAGCGATGCGAATATCTTGAAGTGTAACGCTGATGCGGCGGATGACCAGTTTCAACAGATCTGCTCCGGCGGAGCGTTGCCAAACCAATCAGTTCGGTGCAACTTGTCGAATCAGGCTTCGTGGTTGTTTTTGGGCCGGGCTCAAGTGATCCATGCAACGAACTGACTGCGGCTCATGACGAAGTGATGGCTCCGGCGGCAGGACCAGATTTCAAAATCGCAAGCATCCTTCAATGGTGCAATCTGGCATGGTCAGCGCGAGGTCTGAATCGACTTTCGCAATCGCCTGCGCGCTGCGGACCGCAGCCGCATGAGTGCCTTAGCGCGCTATCTATTGGCACTTGACGATGAGACGCAGTAGAAAAGGCAGAGAGGTCCAGTGGTATTCAGGGATTCCGGCATGCGGCGTTTCTTGAGCATCGGTGACTCGACGCGATCGTTCAACACGCTTCGAAATCTAGCGCTTCACGATGTCTCGCGCTGGGTGCTGGTCGGCGTTCTAGCCGTGGAGTTTCACTGTCTACGTGTCGAAAACTCTCATGCGATCCGCCACTTGAACGACATCGACTTCGTCGCCACTGCCTTCGAATGTATACCGGAGACCTTGGCGCGAGACTTTTTGTTTCGGCACGTGCACCCGTTCGATCCGCCTTGTAAAACCATGATGCAGCCTGTAGATGCCGACACCTCGTTGCGCGTCGATGTCTTCCGCACGAACGGAGAGATCATGAGTCGCGCGATCTTGGTTGATGGTCCGACTGGTCCGATTCGGGTCATCTCAGTCGAAGACGTAGTAGCCTGCGAGGCGAGACTCCTGCTGGACCTTGCGGCAAGCGTGCCCGTACCAGCAAAGCACGCCAATGACTACCTGAGACTTGCGGATTTAGTGAAATCGTCCAACCTGGAAACTGCGTGGCAGGATCATCGGAAGCCAACCCACCCGATGACATTCGGCGAGACGAGCACACTACTCAAAGGGTTGATTGCAACTCGCCGAAATCTCCTGATCAATCTTGAATACTCGAAAGACACCGCAGAGATCTGCCCCGTTGTGTGCGAACTTCTGCATTCCAGTTGGCTGACTCCAATCTCGTGCTCTCGTTGCTCGGGTATTGCTAGGCAGTTTTGGTGTAGAGTCGCCATATCGCGCATATCCTCTGTCCGGTTTGCTCCAGGATCACGGGCTGACCGGAAGTTAACTGCTGCAATCAAGCGATTTCACCAACTACGAAAAGGCCCCTTCCGGCAGGGGCCTTCTCTTCCCTCGCAAAAGGGCTAAGCCACAGTTTTCAGCTCATGAGCAGTCGTACACGTGCTAAACGCTGTCTGCGGAATCGTCGGGATACGGGATTCGAGATCGGTTGAGTGGATAGTGAAACATCTTGCCGCTGGAGTGGGAACAGACGCTATTGGCGATCACGTAAGCTCCAAAGGCAAGAATCTTCACGCGATGTTCAGCCCAGCCACCCTTCAAGATGAATCTGCGATCTCGTGCACGCTGCACCTCGGCAAGAAGTTAAGTCAGCAGAAGATTAGGGGACTCAACGCAAAACGGGAAAATTTTGTGACGCCGAGTTTTTCAATCGTCAGTTCACCCCATTTTAATCTTCCTGTAACCGGGCTTTAATCTTCCACGTTTATCAACATAGCACTAGGGGCATCGTGTGCTCGGGCAGTCCACCAGTTCTCAACTATGGCCCGCAGTCATTCTGCGGCAACTGCTCCCTGCGTCCTTTGAACGGTAACGTTGAAAGGTCTATGGCGTCGCATGGCTCCTGCGCGAGCCGATTGATGTTTTGGGGATTAGTTTCTTGGGTGGTTGGTTCTGAGATCTTTTTCCATTCTTCACGGTCCGAGGCGTTTGTCATTCGGCACCTCCAAGTTGAAAGATGAATGGAATAATTCTAAAGAGTTCGAGAATTAGTGATGAAGGGTTAGCCACCCAACATCACTCCCGCAATTCTCAGTTCGACCCACGCCCACGCCGACCAGTGGTCGGTGTAACCGCCTGTCAACACAGTGTGATCGAGAGTTGACTCCCTGCGACACACCGGGAATGCAAAAACCCTGAACTGAGAGACAATAGAAAATGGGGCGGCGTCGCTCGGCCATGGGTGCAACTATGCAGCGGATCGTCCTTCTGGGCTGGCTTTTCTTGGTTCCTGTGTACGCCCAAATTCAACTCGAGCAGCGCGCCACCATTGCAGTTGTGGACGAAAACGGCGTGCCAGTCCCGGACGCCCGGGTCCTGTTTACTAGTGTCGACGGATCAGTAACGCTCCGCTGCCAGACGAGCACTGTCGGCGCATGCACAGTGCCGTCGAGTGGATCAGGTCCTTATCGAGTTCGGGTCGAGAAGGAGACGTTTTATGCCGCAGAAGCCAGCGACCTTCATTTCGACCTGATCTCAAGCGTTGAGTTGACGTTGGTGCACCAGCGTGAGGTTCGCGAGGTCGTGGAGGTTGTGGAATCGCAACCGGCTATCAATCCGGAACAGATCAACGCGCAGGAACAGATTAGCGGTGTAGACGTCTTGAATCTTCCCTATCCCGTCACGCGAGACTATCGCAACGTCCTAAATTACATTCCACAAGTGGTCAACGACATCTACCGCCAACCGCACATCACGGGTGCTGAAACATATCAAACTTTGGTCTTGTTCGATGGTTCCAATGTTACACAGCCCGCCAATGGGCAGCTGCTTCTACGCGTCTCGACCGACGCTTTCCGATCGATCAAGGTTCAAACCAGCCGCGTCTCAGCGCAGTATGGCAAAGGTTCTGGTGGCGTGCTCGAGTTAAATACTGCCACGGGAGATGATCACTTTCGCTTTGCAGTCACAGATTTCATCCCTTCCGTGCAAAACCGGAATGGTCCAGTCCTTGACAAAGTGAATCCCCGCATCACATTTTCCGGTCCGATCACAAAAGGACGCGTGTGGTTCTTCGATGGTGCGGATGCAGAGTACGCCAACATCATCGAGAAACAGTTGCCTCCGGACATGAATCACGATGTCTACTGGCGCGTCGGCAATCTATTCAAGGTTCAGGGCAACGTCAGTGCGCGCAACATCCTTAGCTCCAGTTTCAATTACAACTACGCTCATGATCAGCATGCCGGAATGTCGGCCCAGAATCCGCCGGATACAACGCCCGCTGTTACCGAGCCCATGTACCTGGCGAGCCTCAAGGATCAGTACTACTTCTCAAGTGGCCAGCTTCTCGAAACGGGCCTCGCATTCAATCGCTACGATCTTGACCAGGTTCCGCGTGGTACTGAGCCTTACTTCCTCAACCCAGACACGGCGGGAGGTAACTACTATTTCCGTGCACAGACGCAAGCTGACCGTTGGCAACTATATTCCAATCTCTTTTTCAAGCCGCTCGACTGGCACGGTAAACACCAGTTCAACGTTGGAGTGGACCTCGATGGCCTGCGTTACGACTTTAATTTCCAGAGGCAACCAATTTCGTATTTGCGAACGGTCGAGCAGCTTCCGCCGAGTGGATGCAAAGTCGACCCACCTCTCCCTTCTCCCTGCTCGCGCTATTCCGAATTCGGTGGTCCCGGGGTTGACGAACGCCACAACGGCGAATTCAGCGGTTACGCGCAGGACCGCTGGCTGATCACCGATCGCTTTCTGGTCGAGGCTGGTATCCGTTTCGATTGGGACGAGATCCTTCGTGACCCGCTTTTCTCCCCACGATTGGGTGCAACTTATGTCTTGAATCAAGCTGGAAACACCAAGATTTCAGCGGGAATAGGCGTGTTCTATGATGCCACACCGGTTTTCCTCTTCGCCCGTCCCAATGCAGGCACGCGCACAGATTTTTTTTATGATGCGACAGGAATGCTGACCTCTGGCCCCGTCACCTCGGTTTTTTCCATAAATCATGCGAGCCTGAAGGCCCCGCGCTATCTGAACTGGAGCTTTGGGCTCGAACAGAAACTGGGCTGGCAAATCTACTTGAAAACGGAGTTCATCCAGAAGCGCGGTACCAATGGTTTAGCTTACAACTGGGTCAATCCAGTGGATCTCGGCCCTCCAGGTGTGACCGACTACGTGGCGATTTTCCAGCTCCAGAATGGGCGGGAGGACCGCTTTGATTCCTTCGAGATCAACTTGCGGCGTGTCTTCGAAAAGGGCCACGTCATCACGGGATCGTACGTTCGTTCGAAAACGCACTCCAGCCAAGTGCTCGATTTCAATGTCGATAACCCAATCTTCAGCACACAGTTGCCTGGCCCCTATGCTTGGGACACGTCTAACCGTTTTCTGTCTTGGGGATTTCTACCGCTAATCAAAGGCTTCGATCTTGGATACTCGATGGAATACCGGACAGGCTTCCCGTTCTATCTCGTAGACAACCAACGGCAACTGGCTGCTCTGCCGGGTACCCAAGTAATTCCATCCTTCTTGCGATTCCCAGCCTACTTTACATTAAACACGCATTTAGAGAAGCGTTTTCACGCATTCGGGTTCTACTGGGCTGTCCGAGGAGGATTCGATAACGTCACAAGCCACAAAAACTATGGCAGCGTAAACAATGACGTGGACTCACCCCAGTTCCTGACCTTCAGCGGGTTCACGGACCGCACTTTCACGGGCCGCATTCGGTTCCTGGGAAGGAAGTGATCTCATGTCGGTCGTTCAGCAAAAACGGGCTTTTCGTTAAGGCGGACTCTGCGATGACAGCTCGCCAACTATTCCGCGCGGACGCGAGCCCGTTGAGTGCCGGGGTTCTCGGCGAAAACTACGTGTTTGCGAGACAAGTCTTCGACGCCAGCGATTCATTGAGGCTGTGCCGACGTGTTCGTACGACGCAATGGATTTGACTGCTATGACACCCACGATGAAGCCACGGCCGTCAAACTCCCCTCTCTGCATCTCACATTCGGTGGAGTCGGGCATGCGTCTTCACAAGCTAGGAGCAATTCCAGCTGCTTCCTTCTACTAGAGGCCGCATTGTGAAGTCCTCCGCCGCGACAAATCCTGCTCGGAATCCCTTCGCCGGGGGGACTCACCATCGTTCACCCGGCGCGAACAAGATCGGCCATCTCACCTCTCTGATTCGGAAGAGAAGCATGCATTTCGATGCGCAAGTTCGGTAACACTTTGCATTTCCACACGCTGCGAACAGTTCTCGCTTGCCATTTTTCTCAGCTAGTTGTAAAAACTGCACCTGTTCAAAGAGCAGCCACTTGCAATCAGTCCCAAACGGCCACGAATGCCGTTCCGATCTTAGCGTCAGGAGTATCTAGATGCCTCCCACACGAAATGCCCCCACCCATTTGCTCGCGGTGATCATTGTCGCGGGTTCGTGCCTATCTTCTTTCGCCACTTTTGCAACAGCAAGTCAGCCCGCGAAGTTGCGCACGGCTGTCGAGAAGGGAATGTCTCCTGCTGGCGAGATGGCTGCCAAGGCCCGTGCTGCGCTTAAGAACTTCGGCATCCATACCTTTTCCGCAGAAGAAGAAAAAGAATGCGTTAACGACGTTGAGGAATGCGAAGACGGTCTCAAGGACGGACCTAACGGCGGACAAGGCGAGACGTCGATCGCGGTTGACAGTACGGGCCAGCACATTGTCGTGGGCTTCAATGATGATCGCGGATTTGACCTGACACCAATTTCCGTCTCCGGCTTTCTTTACTCCGACGACGGAGGTATGACGTGGGTGGATGGCGGTCAACTACCAACCAATTCCAGCCCAGGTTCAGTCCTGCCTCAAGTCTTTGGCGATCCCGACGTCAAATATCTGGGCGGTTGTACGTTTGTGTACTCATCGATTCTCGTCGCGCCGTTTAGGAGGACAGCGGTACAGACCATGGGAGTTCACCGCTCTACGGACTGTGGGCATACTTGGGCAGGACCATTTGAAGTCACTGCCGCCACGAATCCGAACCGTGTGTTAATCGGCGGAGAGCCTGCTGACGCAGCCGATAAGGAGTTCATGGACGTTGATCCTGATACTGGGCGCGTCCTCATGAGCTGGACAAACTTCACGCCGACCAGCGTAGAAATCTCCACAACCTTCTCCGATAACGTACTCACGGGAAATCCTCCCACATGGTCGACTCGACGAGTAGTTGCCGCGACTCCGGCTGATGGGCAGTCTTCGGTCCCACGATTTGCGGGCAATGGTTCTAATAATGCGTATGTGGTCTGGCGCCGCTTTCCAGTTTCCTTGGGAAACAGCATTGCATTCGCTCGCTCGACCAATAATGGAAGGACGTGGAGCGCCCCGAAAGACATAACACCTCCATTCTTTACCATGGACCAGGTTCTGGGAAACGACCGCGTCAATACGTCACCTTCCCTGGCCGTCGACACTTCTCACGGGTCAAACGCGGGAAACATCTACGTCGTGTATTCCAACAATAACAACGGCGATGGTGCCGACGTTTATCTTCAGCGGAGCACGAACGGCGGTGTCTCATTTTCCACTCCGATCATCTTGAACAAGGCGCCGGGTTCTGATCGGGCGCAGTGGTTTCCTTGGGTAACGGTGGATCGGGATACGGGAAAAGTATTTGTCTTCTACTACGACCAAGGAGTAGCGACAAGTGGCGATCGAACACAAGTTTCGTTTGTCATTTCGACCGATGGAGGACGTACATTCACGCGCCAACGGCCACTTACAGCAACACCCTTCCACGCTGGGTGGGGCAACACCACCGGGCAACCGAACTTAGGAGACTACAACCAGGCAGTGGCTCAGGACGGACAACTGTATGCGGTTTGGGCTGGAACGTCGCAGGCCGGTTTCGCCGATAATCAGCCAAACCTAACGTTAAACGTACCCGATGTTTATTTCCGGAAGTTTCCTGCTTCGGGGGCGATCGTGCCTGCAGAAATGGACTTGGCGGTCGCGACAGGAATGCGAAAGGCTCCGCTGAT
>Ga0070675_100002723_pt1 | contig 13282 bp, 13 predicted proteins | sample KBSM43metaG_FD_65343 | JGI IMG/M metagenome (GOLD analysis project Ga0070675, IMG submission 65343) | Miscanthus rhizosphere microbial communities from Kellogg Biological Station, Michigan, USA - KBS M4-3 metaG | ecosystem: Host-associated > Plants > Roots > Rhizosphere > Soil ...
GCATGAGTGGTTTGTGATCGACGCGACCGACAAGGTCTTGGGCAGGGTGGCCAGTGAAGTCGCCCTCCGCCTGCGCGGCAAGCACAAAGCCATTTACACGCCTCACGTCGATACCGGCGACTTCATCGTCATCGTCAACGCCGACAAGATCCGCGTCACCGGCAACAAGGCCGAAGACAAAATCTATTACCGCCATAGCGGCTTCCCCGGCGGCATTCGCGGCATGAAGTTCAAGGACATGCAGGCGCGCCATCCCGGCCGCGCCCTCGAGAAGGCGGTCAAGGGCATGCTGCCCAAGGGCCCGCTCGGCTACGCGATGATCAAGAAGCTGAAGGTGTATGCGGGCGAGACGCATCCGCACACCGCGCAGCAGCCCAAGAAACTCGACATTCTTCAGGACGCGCGATGATCGGAAACTGGAACTACGGCACCGGCCGGCGCAAGTCGTCGGTCGCTCGCGTCTTCATGAAGAAGGGCAGCGGTCAGATTCTCGTCAACGGCAAGCCGGTCGAGGAATATTTCGGCCGCCAGACTTCGATCATGGTCGTTCGCCAGCCGCTCGTGCTGACCGCCAACGACGCCGCTTTCGACGTCAAGGTCAACGTCCACGGCGGTGGTGAAACGGGCCAGGCCGGCGCAGTGCGCCACGGCATTACCCGGGCTCTGATCGACTACGACGTGGCGTTGAAGGGCGACCTCAGCCGAGCCGGCTTCGTCACCCGCGACGCACGCGAGGTCGAGCGCAAGAAGGTCGGCCTGCACGGCGCGCGCCGCAGGAAGCAGTTCAGCAAGCGCTGATCGGCACTGCTCGTGTCGCCAGGCCGCCTCCGGGCGGCCTTGTCATTTGCGCGGCCAGACCGCATCTGCGGATATCCGCACGACCCGGTCGCCGGCCGGTTCGCCGATAATCGGGGTTCTCGCCTTCAAGGAGCGTCGCATGAGCGCAGTCGCCGACAACATCATCAGCTCGCCCGAGGCCGACGCACCGCCGCCGCCTCTGGTGTTCACCGACAGTGCGGCGAACAAGGTCAAGGAACTGGTCGACGAGGAAGGCAATCCCGACCTGAAGCTGCGTGTCTTCGTTCAGGGCGGCGGCTGCTCGGGCTTCCAGTACGGCTTCACCTTCGACGAGATCGTCAACGACGACGACACGTCGATGAGCAAGAACGGCGTCACGCTGCTGATCGACGCGATGAGCCTGCAATACCTGGCCGGCGCCGAAATCGACTACAAGGACGACCTGCAAGGGGCACAGTTCGTGATCAAGAACCCGAACGCGACCACGACCTGCGGCTGCGGCTCGAGCTTTTCGGCCTGACGCCGGGCAGCGACACGACCAAGCCGCCCGCGGGCGGCTTTTTCCATCGAGCGATGCCCGGTCAACCTGCCGGGTAGAGCGCGCCCAGCAGTCGCGCTCCGGCGGCGCCAGTGACCGAAGCGACGTTGCCCGGGGTGCGCTCGACAAAGGCGCGCGCCAGCCACGCGAACGCAGCGGCCTCGACCTCGTCGGGCGGCAGGCCGCGCTCGCTGCTGGCGACGACCGGCGTCGGCGCCAGCAGCCGCCGCAGGCGCGCCATCAGATCGATGTTGAAGGCGCCGCCGCCGCACACGACCAGCTCGGCCATGTCGGCGCCGTGATCGTGGGTCGCGTCGGCGCAAACGCTTGCGGTCAGTTCGGCGAGCGTTGCCTGAACGTCAGCGGCGACCAAGCGCGCTGCCGCGTCGGCACGGGCAAGGCTTGCATCAAGCCACTCAGCGTTGAAGTGATCGAGGCCGGTGCTCTTCGGCGGCATCAGCTCGAAGTAGGGCTCGGCGCGCAAGACGCCCAGCAGTCGCGCGTCGACCGTGCCGCGCGCGGCGATGGCGCCACCGCGGTCGAACGGATCGCCGGTGGTGCGCTGGCACCAGAGATCGAGCAGCGTGTTGGCAGGTCCGCAATCGAATCCCGTCGTCGCTCCGTCGGCCGCCAGCAGCGACAGATTGGCGATGCCGCCCAGGTTCAGGACCGCGACCGTCCGATCAGCGCGGCCGAAGATCGCGCGGTGAAACGCCGGCACCAGCGGCGCTCCCTGGCCACCCGCGGCGACGTCGCGGCTGCGGAAATCGGCGATCACGTCGATCCCGGTCAACTCTGCGAGAAGCGCCGGGGCGTTCAGCTGCACCGTGTAGCCTGTGCCGTCGAACTCGCCCGGCCGGTGGCGCACCGTCTGACCATGGCAGCCGATCGCGACGATGTCGCAGCGACGTTGCGCGGCCTTCTCGAGCAGCGTCTCGACCAGACCGGCGCAGTCGCGCGCAAGCGCGTTGCCAGCCAGCGCCGAGCGATGGATCTCGTCCACGCCCGAGCGGTTCAGCGACCGCAGCTCTTGTCGCAGGTCGGCGGCGAACTCGCGATGGGCGTGAGCCACCACGCGCATCGACGCCGCTGAGCGCATGGCCGCGTCGTCCGCGAATTCAACGACGACGCCGTCGATGCCGTCGAGCGAAGTGCCCGACATGAGGCCGATGAAAGCGCGGTTCACGGCTGGCTCCGTCTCAAACGCGACGGGCGAAGGCGTGCGCGTCGACCGAGATGCATGGCGCGCCGCCGCGCCGGCGGGCTATTCGCCCAGCAGGGCAGCGCGCTGGAGCGACTCGGCGACGCCGAGCTGCGAGCGGACGCTCAGCGCCAGCTGGCCGAAATGAGCCTTGGCAGCAGGCGCCAATACCGCCGCTTCCGACTTCTGCGCGACCAGCACCGGATCCTGCTGCTGGCCGTCGATCTTGACCTCGAAATGCAGGTGCGGCCCGGTCGCCCAGCCGGTCTGGCCGACCGCGCCGATGGTCGCGCCCTGATCGACGCGCTGGCCCTGGAAGACGTCGATGCGGCTCAGGTGCGCGTAGACGGTCGATCGCTCGTTGCCATGCTTGACGTGGACGACATTGCCGTAGCCGTTCTGCCAGCCGGCAAACTCGACCACGCCGTCGCCGATCGTTCGCACCGGCGTGCCCTGCGGCGCGCCGTAGTCGACGCCGTTGTGCTGTTTCCAGGCGTTGAGGATCGGGTGCATGCGCATCGAGAAACCCGAGGTCACGCGCGAGAACTCGAGCGGGCTGGCGAGGAACGAGCGCTGCTTGCTCTGGCCGTCGAGGCCGAAATAGGCGCCCTTGGTGTCGCCGTCCTTGAACCACATGGCCGAGTAGGTCTGGCCCTTGTTGACGAACTCGGCGGCGACGACGCGGCCGGTCGCAGGGCCCCAGGTGATCGGCTCGCCGTCGGCAGTCAGCGCTTCGTAGACGAGCGAGAAGCTGGCGCCCTTCTTCAGCTCGCGGTGAAAGTCGATGTCGTTGGCGAAGATCTCGGCCAGCTGGGTCGCGACCGCATCCGGGATACCGGCTTCGTCGGTCGCTGCGAAGAGCGACGAGCGGATCGTGCCGCTCGCCATCACCGGTTGCGACGCGAGTGGCGCGATCACGGTGTCGGCGACCAGGCGGTCGGCGATGCGCTGGATGCGCAGCCGGGTGAACTGGGTCGGCAGCTTGTCCGCGCTCGGCGCGGCATAGCGCGCCACCAGCTCTTCCAAGCGGCCGCGTGAATCGACCCGCACCTGGACTCGCTTGCCACCGCGACCTTCGAGGAGCCTCTTTGCGATCGGGTCGGTGCGCAGGAACGCGGCCGCGGCGAGGTCGGCGACGTTGAGCCGTGCGAGCAGCGAGTCGGCGGTGTCGCTCGCGCGCGTCAGGTCGGTCCGAAAAAGATCGAGATCGACATCGGCGAGGGCATCGAGCTGGCTGTGCAGGTCGACCGGCGCGATCGATTCGACGATCGTTCGCCGCGGCAGGTCGGCGGCATCCGGGACGTCGGGCGCGACGCCGAACGCCGTGGCGGCGAAGCCCGCCAGACCGAGGGACACGGTCGCCGCGAGGGTTTTGGGGTAGCGCGAAGCGAAGCTTGCAACGTGCGCCGAGGCGTAGGCCCAGGCGACCTCAACAGGTACCAACGATTTCAATTTTCAGCGGAGCTCGGTGCTCGGTTCGGTCAACGCCGCCGTGTGGCAGCGCTTCGGTGGATCGACGGGGGCCGGGGCGCCACTAGAATCGCGTCGCTCCGCTCCCCAAGTAGGAGCTTTCCTGCAGCGTTGTAGGACGCCGATGCGCAGTATACCGGCCGTTCGATTGACCATTTCCGTAACAGCCAGTGATGTCTGCTTCTATTCCCACGCTGGTGGCGCCGTTGAAATATCCCGTTACCGACGCCGTCCGCGCTGCGCTAGAGCAATCGCGCCGACGAGTCAGCGAGCTACTGCCTGAAGACGAGTGGCTGGCCAAGCTGGCGCGCTCCGCAGCGACCGGAACTCCGCTGCGCATTAAGCTGGGCCTTGACCCGACCGCGCCGGATATCCACCTCGGCCACACGATCGTTCTCAACAAGCTGCGCGAGCTGCAGGACCTCGGCCACACGGTGATCTTCCTGATCGGCGACTTCACGTCGATGATCGGCGATCCTTCTGGCCGGAACACCACGCGGCCGCCGCTTACGCGCGAGCAGATCGAGGCCAATGCGAGGACTTACTACGCTCAGGCGAGCCTGGTTCTCGACCCCGATCGAACCGAGATTCGCTACAACTCGGAGTGGAGCGACCCGCTCGGCGCGCGCGGCATGATCCAACTCGCGGCGCGCTACACGGTGGCGCGGATGATGGAGCGCGACGATTTCAGCAAGCGCTTCAAGGCCGGAACGCCGATCAGCGTCCACGAGTTCCTCTACCCCCTGATGCAGGGCTACGACTCGGTGGCCCTGCGCTCGGACCTCGAGCTCGGTGGCACCGACCAGAAGTTCAACCTGCTCGTCGGTCGCGCGCTGCAGGCCGAATATGGCCAGGAGCCCCAGTGCATCATGACGATGCCCCTGCTCGAAGGGCTCGACGGTGTCGAGAAGATGTCGAAGTCAAAGGGCAACTACATCGCCATCTCCGAGCCGGCCAAGGATATGTTCGCCAAGCTGATGTCGATCAGCGACGAGCTGATGTGGAAGTACTTCGATCTCCTCAGCCAACGCAGCCCGGGCGAGATCGCGACGTTGCGCGCTGCGACTGCCGCCGGCGCCAACCCGCGCGACGCCAAGGTGCAGCTCGCCAAGGAGATCACCGCACGCTTCCACGGCGCGGCTGGCGCTGACGCCGGCCTCGCCGACTTCGACCTGCGCGCCCGCGGCGGCATCCCCGACGAGATCGAGGCCGTCGCGCTCGAGGGCGCGCCGCTCGGCATCGGCGCGGTGCTGAAGCAGGCGCGGCTGGCGCCGTCGACAAGCGAGGCGCTGCGCCTGGTCGACGGCGGCGGCGTTCGCGTCGACGGCGCGGTCGTCTCGGATCGCGCCCTGAAGCTTGGCGCTGGCACTTTCGTCGTCCAGGTCGGCAAGCGCAAGTTCGCTCGCGTCACGCTGCGCTGAGCTGAGCCTAGCGAGCCTCGACGTGCGGGTCACGACGTTGCTGCGCCTGTCGGTCGCGACCGCAGTCGCGGCGATCGTCATGAAGACCGCTGCCTGGTGGATCACCGGCTCGGTCGGCCTGCTGTCCGATGCCATGGAGTCGCTCGTCAACGTCGCCTCGGCGCTGTTCGCCCTGGCGATGGTGACGATCGCCGCACGGCCGGCCGACGAGGACCATCCGTTCGGCCACACCAAGGCGGAATACTTCTCCAGCGCCTTCGAGGGGCTGATGATCGCCGCCGCGGCGATCGCCATCGTCTGGGCCGCGGTGCAGCGCTTCCAGAACCTGAGGCCGCTCGAAGGCGTCGGCATCGGCCTGACGCTGACCGTCGGCAGCTCGGTCCTCAACGGTCTGCTGGCGTGGAAGATGATGGCGGCATCGCGCCTGCATCGCTCGATCGCCCTCGAGGCCGACGCGCGCCATCTCTATGCCGACGTCTGGACCTCGGCCGGCGTCGTCGTCGGCGTCCTGCTGGTCGAGGCGACCGGCTGGCTCTGGCTCGATCCGGCGATCGCGATCGGCGTCGCCGCCAACATCATCCGCGAGGGCGCGCGCGTCGTCTGGGGCTCGGTCGAGGGGCTGATGGACAAGGCAGTCGAGCCCGAGGTTCAGGAGCGCATCGAGCGAACGCTCGCGCGCTTCGCCGACGGCTCGATCCGCTTCGACGACAGCGTGACGCGGCGTGCCGGCAGCCGGCGCTTCCTCGACATGCACATGCACGTTCCGGCGAGCTGGACGCTCGGCCGCGCGGCGGCGCTGCGCGGTGAGGTCGAGCAGGCGCTGATGGACGAGGTCCCGGGACTGCGGGCCTCGATCCAGCTGCTGCCGTCGAACGTCGAGGCACAGTTCAACGCCGTCGAGCACGCGCCGTGATCGCGCTCGTGCAGCGGGTCGCTGAGGCGCGGGTCGAGATTGCCGGCAGCGTCGTCGGCGCGATCGGCCACGGCTTGCTGCTGTTCGTGTGCGCCGAGCCCGGCGACACCGAGCAGATCGCTGACAAGCTCGTCGCGAAGGTACTCGGCTTGCGCATCTTCGCCGACGCCGCCGGCAAGATGAACCTCGACCTCGCCGCGGTCGGCGGCGGCGTGCTCGTCGTCAGCCAGTTCACGCTCGCCGCAGACACCACGCGCGGCAATCGGCCGGGATTTTCGGCCGCGGCCGCGCCCGAGCCGGGCCGCCGGCTCTACGAGCGCGTGCTGGCGACGGCGCGCCGGTTGCACGCGCCGGTCGCGAGCGGCGAGTTCGGCGCCGACATGCAGGTGAGCCTCGTCAACGACGGCCCGGTGACGATCCCGATGACGCTGCGCGCCTGACGGGCGCTCTGCCGCTGCGGCGTCAATCGGCGTACTGGCCCGCCGCCTTGATGATCGGGGTCCACTTGGCGATCTCGGCCTCGACGAACTTCTTGTGCTCGGCGCCGCCGAGACGAGCGTCGGTGATGACGACCGCGCCCAGCGCCTCTTCGCGCTTGATGAAGTCGGGATCCTTGAGCGCCGCGCGCAGGGCGGTGTTGAGCTTGTCGAGGACCGCCTTCGGCGTGCCCTTGGGGGCGTAGAGCGCATGCCAGATGCTGACGTTGAAGCCCTTCAGCCCGGCTTCGTCGAGCGTCGGCAGGTTCTTCAGCGCAGGCGTGGTCAGCCGATGACTCGACGTCACCGCGTACGCCTTCACCTTGCCGGACTCGATCTGCCCGGTGGTGTTGGTCGTCTGGTCGCACATCAGGTCGACCTGGCCGCCGAGCAGGTCGTTCATCGCCGGTGCCGTGCCCTTGTAGGGCACCGTCTGCATGTCGATCTTGAGCGTGCTCTGCAGGAGCAGGCCGCACAGGTGCGAGGCGGCGCCGAGTCCGGCGTTGGCGAGGTTGATCTTGCCCTTGTTCGCCTCCATCCACTTGACCAGCTCGGCGTAGTTGTTCGCCGGCAGCGTCGACTTGCCGATCAGCGTCATCGGCACTTCGTTGATCATGCCGACGTACTCGAAGTCCTCCAGCGTCTTGTACGGAAGGGTTCGGTACAGCGCCGGCGCCGTGCTCATGCCGATGTGGTGCAGCAGCAGCGTGTAGCCGTCGTTGCTGGCCCGCGCCACCTTGGCGGCGCCGAGGGTGCCGCCGGCACCGCCGACGTTATCGATGATCACGGACTGCCCGCCGAGCGGCTTGCGCATGGCCTCGGCGAGGTCGCGGGCGACCTTGTCGGTCGGACCGCCCGCGGTGAACGGGACGACGATCGTGATCGGCTTGTCCGGATAGTCGGCGAGGGCGGGTAGCGCCAGGGCGAGGATCAGGAGACCGAGGGTGCTGCGGAACGTGTTCATGAGGGATTCCATCGTGGTCGATCGGCCGATTGTGCGAAGCCCGCCGCGCTCCGCCAGCGTGGAACCCCCGACATCCGGCGCGCCGGGCCCCTCAGCCGCGGGCGCGCAGGTCGTCGATCACCTTGCCGTCGTTGGCCAGGCTGCCGAGGGCGACCAAGGCGACGTCGCCGCGCAGGCGGGTGACGTCGCGAATCGTCTGTGCCACCTGCTCGGCGAGGCCCTCGACCGGGCCGGCGGCCTCGACCCGCAGCGTCATCCGGTCGTCGGCCATCGCGCCCTCGACGAGCAACCGCGCGCGCCGGATCTGGGGATGGCGGCGAACGATCTCGGCCACCTGCGACGGATGAACGAACATGCCGCGCACCTTGGTCGACTGGTCGGCGCGGCCGAGCCAGCCGCGGATGCGCTGGTTGGTGCGGCCGGTCGGGCAGATGCCGGTGAGCACCGCCGAGAGATCGCCGGTGGCGAAGCGGATCAGCGGATAGTCGGGATTGAGCGTCGTCACGACGAGCTCGCCGACCTCGCCGTCGGCGACCGGGTCGCCGGTGCCGGGGCGAACGATCTCGACCAGCACGCCTTCGTCGACGACCAGCCCTTCGCGCGCGCTCGTCTCGTACGCGACCAAGCCGAGGTCGGCGGTGCCGTAGGTCTGGTAGGCGGCGATGCCACGCTTCGCAAGCCAGTCGCACAGGGCCGCAGGCACGGCCTCGCCGCTGAGCGACGCCTTGACCAGCGACGGCACGGCGACCCCGGTCTCGTCGGCCTTCTCGAGCAGCAGACGCAGGAAGCTCGGCGTTCCGGCGTAGGCGGTGGGCGCCAGCGCCGCCATCGCCTGCAGTTGCAGCTCGGTCTGGCCGGTGCCTGCAGGAAAGACGGTGCAGCCGATCGCGTGCGCGCCGCTTTCCATCATCGAGCCGGCCGGCGTGAGGTGATAGCTGAAGCTGTTGTGAACCAGGTCGCCGGCACGAAAGCCGGCGGCGAAGAGCGCGCGCCCCATGCGCCAGTAGTCGGCGCGCGCCGACTCCGGCTCGTGGATCGGCCCCGGCGACGAGAAGACGCGCAGCGCGCGCTGCGCCGGCGCACGCTCCCCCCAGCCGATCGTCGCGAAGCCGCCGAACGGATCGGCCGCGCCGGAGCGTCGCTGGCTCTCGAGCAGCTCCGACTTGCGCAGCACCGGCAGCGCGGCGAGCGCGGCACGCGAGGTGACCGCCATGCCATCGACATCGCGCAGACGCTCGGCGAACGCCCGGGCGTGGGCGCGGGCATGGGCGATCTGCGCCGGGATGGCCTGCCACAACGCCGCTTCGCGCTCGTCGGCCGAGCGTGTCTCGAGCGGGTCGAAGCGATCGCCGCGCTCGGCGCCAGGCGCGCCCACGGGGCCAGCGACGCGGCTAGTCATCGTCGAGCCGACGCGCGCGCAGCTTGGCCTCGTCGACCAGCTTGCGCTGCTCGGCGGGCGTGGCCAGCGGGAAGCGGTCGAAGCCCGAGCCGCCGGGCTTCTTCAGCTCGGCGAAAAGGACGCCGCCTTCGTCGTGGAAATGGATGAAGGCGTCGCGGCGCGCGTAGAAAACGCCGGGCTGGGTTTCCTTCACGCCCTTGATCTCGCGCAACTGGCGCAGCACGGGCAGCAGGTTGCGCAGGGCGTCGGCGTCGGCACGTGCCATCGCGTCCTTCTCCTTTCAGGCAAGCCAGCGCTTGCGCCGCTTGTAGCTCTTGACGGCGCGGTAGCTCTTGCGCTCGCCGCCGCTGCCGCCGGTGCCGAGGTAGAACTCGCGCACGTCCTCGTTCTCGCGCAGCATCGCCGCCTCGCCGTCCATGACGATGCGGCCGCTCTCGAGGATGTAGCCGTAGTCGGCGTAGCGCAGCGCCATGCTGGTGTTCTGCTCGGCGAGCAGGAACGTCACGCCCTCCTTGTCGTTGAGGTCGCGGACGATCTCGAACACCTCCTCGACGACCTGCGGCGCGAGGCCCATCGACGGCTCGTCGAGCAGCACCATCTTCGGCACCGCCATCAGGGCGCGGCCGATGGCGCACATCTGCTGCTCGCCGCCCGAGGTATAGGCGGCCTGCGAGCCGCGCCGTTCCTTCAGGCGCGGAAAGTAGCGGTAGACCTTCTCGAGCGTCTCGGCGACCCGCGCTGCGCCGTCGCGCCGGGTGTAGGCGCCGGTCATCAGGTTCTCCTCGATCGTCAAGTGGGCGAAGCAGCGCCGGCCCTCCATCACCTGGATGACGCCGCGCTCGACCATCGCCGCGGTGCTCAGGTTCTCGATCCGCTCGCCGCGCAGCTCGATCGAGCCCTTGGTGACGGCGCCACGCTCGCCCGCGAGCAGGTTGCTCACGGCACGCAAGGTGGTCGTCTTGCCGGCGCCGTTGCCGCCCATGAGGGCAACGATCTTTCCCTCGGGCACCTGCAGCGACACGCCCTTGAGCACCAGGATGACGTGGTTGTAGATGACCTCGATGCCATTGACGTCGAGAAGGATGGAAGCGGACGCGTTCATGGTTCGATCAACTCTTCAAAGCCCCGCACGCGACGCTTTGAAAAGGGGCCCCATCGGGGCCCGCTCCCTCTCCGGAGAGAGGGAAGCGAAGCAGGGAGGGAGCAGCCCTGCCTGGCGATTGCCAGGCGCGGGCCGCGGCGCGGCTCACGTCTGGCAATCCGCAGTGGTGCGTCGGGTGATCTTCTTCTCGGTGATGTACTTGTCGGCGGCGGTCTTCACCATCGGCTTGATGATCTGCTCGTCGGCCTGGAAGAAGTCGGACACCATCACCCACTTCGAGCCGTCCCAGGTCTGGATGCGCGCCCAGGTCGAGCCCATGTGGTCGGCGCACGAGGTCGAGATCGGCCGCAGCACGCCAGCGAAGCCGAGCGCGTCGAGCTTCTTCTGGTCGAGCGACAGGTTCTCGAGGCCCCAGCGCACCTGCTCGGGGGTCATGACCTTGCCCTTGCCGAAGCGCTCCTGGGCACGGCGGACGGCTTCGACTGCGAGCATCTGGATCAGGACCCCACGGGTATAGAGGACCGAGCCGACCTCGTCCTTCGGGCCCGTTCCCTGGCCCTTGTCGTGGACGTACTTGATGATGTCCTGGATCACCTTGGGCGACTGGCCCGAAGGATTGAGCGCGAGCGCGTTGTATCCCTTCGCGCCCTCGCCGACGTCCTTGACGTCGGGCTCGGCACCGGCCCACCAGACGCCGTACATCTTGTCGCGCGGATAGCCGGTCGCCTGCGCTTCCTTCAGTGCCGTCGAATTCATGATCCCCCAGCCCCAGAGGAAGACGTAGTCGGGCCGGCTCTGCCGGACCTGCAGCCAGGCCGCCTTCTGCTCGGCACCCGGCGCCGTCACGGGAATCAGCTGCAGCTCGAAGCCGTTGAGCTTGGCGCGCTCCTGCAGCAGCGGGATCGGCTCCTTGCCGAACGGAGAGTCGTGGTAGACGAGGGCGATCTTCTTGCCCTTCAGGCTGCCTTCCTTCTTCAGCAGGTACTGGATCAGGATGTCGGCGCCGGTCCAGTAGCTGCCCATGATCGGGAAGTTCCAGGCGAACGAGAAACCGTCCTGCGCCGCCGACAGGCCGTAGCCAACGGTCAGCAGCGGGATCTTGTCGCCGGGCGCCTTGTCGGTGAGCGCGAACGTGATGCCGGTCGACTGCGGCTCGAACAAAGTCACGCCGGGCCGCGTCTTCAGGCGCTCGTAGCACTCGACGCCGCGGTCGGTGGCATAACCGGTCTCGCATTCCTCGAAGGTCAGCTTGACGCCGTTCACGCCGCCGTCGCGGGCGTTGATCATCTTGATGTAGTCCTGCTTGCCGTTGGCCCACGGCGTTCCGTTCGGCGCATAGGCGCCGCTGCGGTAGACGAGCAGCGGGAAGAACTGCTCCTTGGCCTGGGCGAGCGCGGCGGTCGACGCGACCAGCCCCGTCGCCGCCAGCGCGGCGCCGAGCAACAGGCGGTTGAAAGACTTCAGGATCATGGTTGTCTCCACAGGTGAATCGAGCACGCACGGCGGCGTGAATGAAAGTGAGCCATCTCAGCGCGAAAAGGGGTGGCGTTCAATCGGTACTTTTCAGGGCCGTCAATGGGGGAAGGGCCACAGGCGCAGCTTCTCCTTGCCGGTCGACCAGAGCCGTGCCAGGCCGTGCGGCTCGACGATCAGGAAGAAGACGATCAGCGCGCCGAAGATCATGAATTCGAGGTGCGACGCCGTCACGACCGAGATCGGGATGCCGAGCCAGCGCGGCACCGAGCTCAGGAACAGCGGCAAGAGGACGATGAACGCGGCGCCGAAGAAGCTGCCCATGATCGAGCCGAGGCCGCCGATGATGACCATGAAGAGCAGCTGGAACGAGCGGTCGATCGAGAACGCCGCCGGCTCCCACGAGCCGAGGTAGACGAAGCCCCAGAGGGCGCCGGCGACGCCGACGATGAACGAGCTGACGGCGAACGCGGTCAGCTTGGCGTAGACCGGGCGGATGCCGATCACCTCGGCGGCGACGTCCATGTCGCGGATCGCCATCCACTCGCGCCCGAGATGGCCGCGCACCAGATTCTTGGCCAGCAGCGCAAACACGCAGACGATGAGCAGGCAGAACACATACCGGCTCGCCGGCGACTCGACGGGAATTCCGAACGCCGACAGGCTGGCGACGCTGACCGAGCCCGAGCTCGAGTTGTTGGTGAAGAAGGGAACGCGCAGGAACGCCCAGTCGGCGAAGAACTGCGCCGCGAGCGTCGCCACGGCGAGGTAGAGGCCCTTGATGCGCAGCGAGGGAATCCCGAACAGCACGCCGACGATCGTCGAGGTCAGCCCGCCGAGCAGCAGCGCCGCGACCAGCGGCATGCCGTCGATCCGCACCATGAAGTTGTAGGCGGCGTACGCGCCGACCGCCATGAACGCGCCCGTGCCGAGCGAGATCTGGCCGCAGTAGCCGACCAGGATGTTGAGGCCGAGGGCGGCGAGCGAGAGGATCAAGAAAGGAATCAGGATCGCGCGCAGCATGTACTCGTCGGCGATCAAGGGAACCGCGACGAAGGCAACGACGAGCAGCAGGCCGATCGCGATCCGGTCCTGCACGATCGGAAAGATCTGCTGGTCGGCGCGGTACGTCGTCTTGAACTGGCCGTTCTCGCGGTAGAGCATCGCCGGCGCCTTGCTCTACACGCGATCGATGATCTTCTCGCCGAACAGCCCTTGCGGCCGGACGAGGAGGAAAGCCAGGGCGAGCACGTAGGCGAACCAGATCTCGATGCCGCCGCCGAGGTGCGGGCCGAGATAGATCTCCGAGAGCTTCTCGCCGACGCCGATGATCAGCCCGCCGATGATCGCGCCCGGGATCGACGTCAACCCGCCGAGGATGACCACCGGCAGCGCCTTCAGCGCGACCAGCGAGAGCGAGAACTGGACCCCGAGCTTGGAGCCCCAGATGACGCCGGCGACCAGCGCGACGATGCCGGCGACCGACCAGACGATGACCCAGATCCGGTCGAGCGGGATGCCGATCGA
>Ga0070675_100002727_pt1 | contig 13277 bp, 11 predicted proteins | sample KBSM43metaG_FD_65343 | JGI IMG/M metagenome (GOLD analysis project Ga0070675, IMG submission 65343) | Miscanthus rhizosphere microbial communities from Kellogg Biological Station, Michigan, USA - KBS M4-3 metaG | ecosystem: Host-associated > Plants > Roots > Rhizosphere > Soil ...
CCCGCGAACCTCGCGAACCCCGCGAACCTCGCGAACCCCGCGAACCCCGTTATGATGTCGACCGTATGCGCATCAACGCGGCGATTCTCTGGGAGCAGGCGCAACCGCTGTCGGTTGAGCCGGCCGAACTCGATCCGCCCGGCCCGGGCGAGGTGTTGGTCGAGGTCCGCGCGGCGGGGGTGTGCCATAGCGACTTGCATCCGGCGCGCGGCGACTGGCCGGTGAAAACCCCCGTCGTTCTGGGCCACGAAGGTGCCGGCGTCGTACGAGAAGTGGGGCCGGCGGTGACAACGCTGCGGGTTGGCGATCACGTGGTGCTCAGTTGGGCGCCGGCCTGCGGTGAGTGCCCGTCGTGCCGCGAAGGGCGCGCCGTGCTGTGCGATCGCGTGGAAAAGGTGACCTTTCGCAACAAATTGCCAGGTGGCGTGCCCCGGCTCCACGCTCGCGATCGCGACGTCGCGCCGTTTCTGGGTACGGCCTGTTTTGCCGACTTTGCGGTCGTGCCCGAAAGTGCCGCGATCAAGGTCTCGCCGGATGTGCCGCTCGATGCGCTTGCGACGCTAGGCTGCGCCGTGATCACCGGTGTCGGCGCGGTGTTGAACGCCGCGCAAGTGCCAAAAGGTTCGCGCGTCGCAGTGATCGGCGCCGGTGGCGTCGGCCTGAACATCGTCCAGGGCGCCGCAATTGCCGGTTGCGAAACGATTATCGCCATCGATCGGCGTCCAGCGCCGCTCGCCATCGCGAAACAGTTTGGCGCGACCGATACCGTCGATGCGTCCGCAGACGTTGCCGCGGCAGTCCGACAACTGACCAATGGCCGCGGTGCCGACTACGTGTTCGATTCGGTGGGCAGTCCGGCGACACTGACTATTGCCCTGGCCGCCAGCAAGAAAGGCGGCACTGTCGTCGTCACCGGCCTGTCGCGCGTGGATGCGCAAGGTGTTTTCAACCTGTTCCCGTTCGTCATGCAGGAAAAACGGCTGATCGGATCGGTCTACGGATCCGGTCAACCACGCCGCGATATCCCGCGGCTGGTTTCACTGTTCCAGGAAGGACGCCTGAAACTGCGCGAACTGGTCGCGAGAAAATACGCGCTCGCTGCGATTAACGATGCGCTTCTCGCGCTCGAATCGAGCGACGGCGCACGCGGCGTGATTACCTGGTAAGGAGGTAGGGATGCGACGCTGGATCTTCGCGGTCGTCTTCATCACCACTGCAGCGGTACTGCGCTCGGCGACGCCGGCGATCGTCAAAATCGACAGTGGCCAGCTTTCCGGGACGTCCTGGAACGGCGTGAAGGTGTTCAAGGGCATTCCGTTCGCCTCGCCGCCGGTCGGCGACCTGCGCTGGAAAGCGCCGCAGCCGGTCGTCCCGTGGAGCGGCGTCAAGAGCGCTGACGCCTTCGCACCGCAGTGCATGCAAACGTCCTATCCCGCCGGTTCGCCGTACGCAATGGCCCCGGCGGCGCAGGGCGAAGACTGCCTCTACCTGAACGTCTGGACTGCCGCCGCGGCAGGCGCGAAGCGGCCGGTGATGGTGTGGATCCACGGCGGTGCATGGACCCGCGGCGCCTCGTCTATCCCGACCTACGACGGTGCAGCGCTGGCGCAAAAAGGCGTGGTCGTCGTGACGACGAACTATCGGCTCGGCGTGTTCGGATTTCTGGCGCATCCGGAGCTGACCGCAGAATCGCCGAACCATGCATCGGGCAACTACGCCATCCTCGATCACATTGCGGCGCTGAAGTGGGTCCAGAAAAACATCGCCCAGTTCGGCGGCGATCCGTCGCGCGTCACCATTTTTGGCGAGTCGGCTGGATCCTGGAGCGTGAATACAGTGCAGGCAACGCCGCTCGCCAAGGGGCTGTTCCATCGGGCGATCGGCGAGAGCGGGGCGCAGTTCGCCGCCGCCACCAGGCTGGCCGACGCGGAGAAAAGCGGTACCGCGTTCGCGACCGCCGCCGGCGCCGACTCGCTCAAGGCGCTGCGCGCCGTGCCAGCCGAAAAGCTGAACACGATGGCTGCCCGCGTCGGCATCAACGTCGACGGTTACGTGCTGCCCGACACGGTCCGCGCGATCTTCGCGCAGAAGAAGCAGAACGATGTGCCGTTATTGGTCGGCTCGAATGCGAACGAGTGGACCACGCTGTCGAGCCCCTCAACCTTTCCGAAAACGCTCGACGACTACCGTCGTCGGATCGCGGCGCAATACGCCGGCTTCGAGAAGGAGATCGACGCCGCTTACCCGGTGAAGTCCGACGCCGACATCGCGGAGGCGATGCTGGGGATGGGGCGCGACACGACGTTCACGCTCGAGATGAGGACATGGGCACGAATGGTTTCCGCCGGAGGCAAAAAAGCGTTCGTCTACTTCTTCTCGCACGTGCCGCCGAGCCCGAACGCCAAAACCTGGGGCGCGTATCACGCGTCGGAGATTCCTTATGTGTTCGGCACGTTGAAAAATCGCGACTGGCCGTACACGGAAACGGATTTCACCCTGTCAGAGAAGATGGCTGGCTATTGGACCAACTTCGCCGCCACTGGCGATCCGAACGGTGGCAGCTTGTCGAAATGGACGCCGTACGACGCCGCCAACGAGCCCTATCTGGATCTCGGGGACACGATTCAGGTGAAAAATCACCTGCTGAAGCCGCAGCTCGACACGCTGGAAGCAGCACAGCAACAGCGCCGTCAGACGTCGCAGCAATGAACAGGGGGTTCGGGGTAGTGGGTTCGGGGTTCAGAGTTCTCGGGTTCAGCGCTCTTGGACTCGTCGCGCTGATCTTCGCTGCCGGCGTTTCCGGACAGGCGCCGTCGCGCGAAACGGCGGCGCGCGCGCCGATTGACGCGTTCTTCAAGGCCTTCAACGCCCGCGACAACGAGGCGTTGAAGCAAACCCTGCACTATCCACATGTCCGCATCAACGAATCGGGAAGCGTCAATGTCTGGAAGGACGCGGCCGAGGCGGGGACCAACTTCGACGGCCTGACGCGCTCGGAAGGCTGGGCGCGCAGTTCGCTCGATTCCGTGACGATGCGCCAGAACGATCCGGTGAAGGTGCACTTTGAAGTGGTGTTCAGCCGCTACAAGGCCGACGGCACCAAGTACGCGACCTATCAATCGTTGTGGATCGTGACGTTGAAGGACGGCAAATGGGGCGTTCAAGCCCGTTCGAGTTTTGCACCATGATTGATCATTCAATGACGACGACTGCATTCACCTTCGATGGTTATCGCGTCGAGAAAACGTTCGGCGTTGTGCGCGGGATCAAAGTGCGATCGCGCTCGATTGTCGGCACGATCGGCGCTGCACTGCAGACGATGGTCGGCGGCGACATCACGCTGCTGACCGAACTTTGTGAGAAAACCCGCACCGACGCGTTCGAACAAATGATGCAGCACGCGGCGACGCTCGGGGCCAATGCCGTGGTGGGAATCCGTTACGACGCCACGGAAGTGATGGACGGCGTTACCGAGGTGCTGTGCTACGGGACCGCCGTGACCGTCACGCGCACGTAGCGGATCTGCCGCGCGAACTGGGTCTGCCCGACCTGGTTCTCACGCAGATCCTGTTCATCGTCGGCCTGCCATGGGTGGGCGTTGCCGCCAAGCAAGGACCGGCGCACGTCGTCTTCTGGCTGATCGCGGCGGCGCTGTTTTACGTGCCGTCGGCGATTGTCGTGATCCATCTCAATCGACGGATGCCGCTCGAAGGCGGGCTCTACCAGTGGGCGAAGATCGGCTTCAGCGACCGCGTCGGATTTCTGGTGGCGTGGAATCTCTGGCTGTTTGCGATCTTGAACACCTCAGAAACCGGCATCCAGGTCACGCAGTACCTGGTCTACGTGCTCGGCCCGGCCGGCGAGCAACTCGCTGGCAGCAAGCCGGTGATCGCCCTGGTCAGCTTCGTCATCTTCGGTGCGCTGGTGTTGCTGGCAATTCGTGGCCTCAGCGTCGGCAAGTGGGTTCACAAGTCCGGCGGTTTGCTGATGCTGCTGACGTTTACCGCGCTGCTGCTGCTGCCCTGGCTGAATCTCGCGAAAGGCGCGATTCCATCGTTTCATCCACTCGCGACGGCCACCCCTGTCATATCGCTGATGAGCCTGAATCTGCTCGGCAAGATGGGATTTGGCGCCTTCGGCGGCTTCGAGTACGTCGCGATTCACGCTGGCGAATGCCGCAACCCGGTCCGAAGCATCGCGCGATCCGTGATGATTGCCGCCCCGATTATCGCCGGAATGTTCATCCTCGGGACCAGTTCAGTCCTGGCGTTGGTGCCGTTCAACGAGATCGATCTGATTGCACCGATTCCGCAAGTGCTGAGCGCCGGCTTCCGACCGCTTGGTCCGGTGGCGTGGGTCGCTCCGGTGACAATCCTCGTGCTGCTGATGGTGCGGGTCGCGCAAGCGAGCGTGATGTTTACGGGCAACACCCGCCTGCCGATGGTGGCCGGATGGGACGGCTTGCTGCCGCAATGGTTCACCGCATTGCATCACCGCTACAAAACGCCGGTGAATTCGATCGTGTTCGTCGGCGGGATGACCTTTGCGTTCAGCCTGGCAGGACTGGTCGGCGTCGGCCGGGAAGAGGCGTTTCAGCTGTTGTGGAACGCGTCGGCGATCTTTTACGGATTGACCTACCTGGTGATGTTCGCGATTCCGATTGTCGGACTGCGAGACGCTGAAGAGCAGACGCCGCTGTGGATTCGCGGCGCGGCGGCGTCCGGGTTTCTGATGACGCTGCTTTACGTCACGCTGTCAGTCCTGCCGATCGTCAGCGTCAGCAGCCGGATGGTCTTCGCGCTGAAGATTTGCGGCGTGATCGCGGTGACGAACCTGATTGGCCTGCTGATTTACGCCAGGAACGCCAGCAGAGCGGTCACTGTTTCATCGGGGACTTCCTCAGGCAGAAAATGACCTGCCGGCAGTGCCTTGCCGCTAACGGTGGTCGCCTGCTCGCGCCAAATCTTCATCACGTCGTAAATACGGCCGACCAGGCCGCGCTCGCCCCATAGGACCAGCAGCGGGCAGCTGACTTTTTTCGACGCGGTTTCTTCGGCGTGGGTGATGTCGATGGTGGCTCCGGCACGGTAATCTTCGCAGGTCGCATGAATCGTCTGGGGGTTTTTGAAGACACGCGTGTATTCGGCGATCGCCTCGGGAGTGAAGAAGGGTCCGCCGAGGAAACGCGATTTCAGGTAGTACTCGGCGCTGTTGCCAATCAGCGTTTCGGGAAAGGGCGCCGGCTGGATCAGAAAAAACCAGTGATAGTAGCCGGTGGCAAATTCGCGCGTGACCATCGAATACGGCAGCGGCACGATGTCGAGTACCGCCGCCTTGGTAATCGCCTGCGGATGCTCGACCGCCATCCGCCAGGCAACGCGCGCGCCGCGATCGTGTCCGACGACCGCGAAGCGATCGAAGCCGAGTCCCTTCATCACTTCGATCTGGTCGAGCGCCATTGCCCGCTTCGAATAACCGGTGTGATTGTCGCCGTCGGGCGGCTTGCTGCTGTCGCCGTAGCCGCGCAAATCGGTCATCACGACGGTGTATTTTTGCGCCAGCCGTCCCGCGATCTTGTGCCACTCGACGTGGGTTTGCGGATAACCGTGGATCAGCAGCAGCGGCGGACCGCTGCCGCCGCGCAGCGTATGGATCGTCGCGCCGGACGTCTGAATCTTGCGCGTTTCGAATCCAGGAAAGAACTGGGCCTGTGCGACCACCGGCTGCACGCTCCTGCTAACTGCCAGTGCCGCGCCGGCGCCGACCGTCGACTTGAGGAAGGTCCGGCGCGAACCGGTCATTGCTGGCCGCTCGGCGTCGTCGGGGTTTTCTTGGTGGCGGCTTCCGGCGCGACGCACGAAAAGTTGCCCGCTTCGTCGATGCTGCCGGTGCCTTTCCAACGCGCTACTTGCGGATACGGGCACAACGGGCGTGTTCGATCGACCTTGCCGTTGGAGGTGTGCGAGGCAATCAACTTGTCCGGCGCGATTCCTTTTTCGACCCACTGTTCGAGTGCGGCCAGCGCTTCGAACTGGTTCGGTCCTGGACCTCCAGCGCAATGGCCCATGCCTGGCGCAGCGAAAAACCGGAAGAAGTCGCGGGTCTTGTCGTAGCCGCCCATTGTCTTGGCAACCGCTTCGTAATACGCCGCCGTGTCCTGCGGCGGTACGACCGGATCGGCCCAGCCGGTGTAGACGATCAACTTGTTGCCGTGCTTCTTGAAAGGCGTCAGGTCGCGCTCGACCGCCGGCAGCATCGCGAGCCGCTGTTCGGCGTACGCGAGATCGCGATCGTAGTCGAGCGTCCGCCAATCCCAGTTCGGATCGTGAAAGAGGAAATAGCGGAACAAGCCGACGCGCGACGGCTCGCCTGGCTCGGTCAGGTACTGGCGCCAGCCCTGACCGGCGGTCTCGCCGAATCCTTCGCTGCCGCGCGGCCAGCCGGTGAAGATCGGCTCGCCGGTGCGCGGATTCCGGGCGCCGTCGTAGACTCTTTTAATCGCGTCGGCTTGCGCCCGCGTCAGACACGTGGCGTCGTCGGCGCTGGACGTTGATGGACAGATCAGTTTGGCCGGATCGAAATGGCACTTGCGCGGATCGTCGATCAACCCGTCTTTCAGACCATCGACGGCGTCGCAGGCGTCAACGACCGCTTTCGAAACGAGCGAGAGGTTCTGCTGTGTCAGAATCGGCTTGCCGTCGGCGCCATGCGTTGCCGCCCACGACCACATGAATCCGAACGTTTGGCGGATCCGGTTATGCGCCGGGTCGCCGGCGATAATCCCGTCGTAGTCATCGGGAAAGCGCTGCGCTTCGGACATCGCCTGATGGCCGCCGGCCGAGCAGCCGACGAAGTACGACTTGTCGGCGAATTTGCCGGTCGCGTTACGGACGATCAGCTTCGACGTTTCGGTCATCACGTGAATCGCGCGATACCCGTAGTCGATCACTTTTTCCGGGTGTCCCTGCCCGAATTTCATGTCGTCGCCGGTATGCCCGGTGTCGGTGCTGGCGGTGGCGTATCCCTTGCGCATGGCGGTCGCCATCGCGGTGTACGAGATTGATCCCTGGTAGCCGCCGTTGCCGACGCCCTGAAATTTGCCGTTCCAGGCATCAACCGGAGGAATCCAGACTTCGAACTTGATGTCGGAATCGGTGGTCGGACGGGCCGTCGCTTCGACACGGCAGAATGCCGGCAGCGTGATTGAGTTCTGTGCGCCAGGAGGTGCGAACGGGCCCGCCGGTACCAGCGCCGCCGCTCGAACGGTGATGTTCGGAATCGTCAGCGCGGCGAGATTGGCACATGCGGTTCCGTTGGTTGCCGCCGGGGTGCCGACTGCGGCGAAGAGCGGTATCATCGCGACCGTCAGGGCGGAGAGCACGCGGCGGGTCATGGGCAGCCTCCTCAGGCCCGCCAATTATACGGAGGGACCGATGATTCGCCGGAGCTTTCTTCTGATTCTTGTCGCCGCCGCGCTGCCAGCAAACGCGCAGCAGACGCCGGCCGACAAGTTCTTCGACAGCCAGGGCGTCAAGATTCGTTACATCGAAGCGGGTCTGGGCGATCCGGTCGTCTTGGTTCACGGCTTCTCATCCAGCGCCGACGCCAGCTGGCGCCAGACCGGCGTGTTCGACAAGCTCGCACGCGACTTTCGGGTCATCGCGCTCGATTGCCGCGGCCACGGGCAGAGCGACAAGCCGCACGACCCGGCCAGCTATGGCCTCGCGATGGTCGAGGATGTTGCACGCCTGCTCGACCACCTGCAGATTCGCCGCGCTCACATCGTCGGCTACTCGATGGGCGGCGCCATCACCGGCGCGTTTGTCGTGAAGCATCCGGATCGGGTGTTGACCGCCGTGTTCGGGGGCTCGACGCCGCGAATGGCGTGGACTGCGGAGAATGAACGCGATACGAATGAACTCGCCGAGTCGCTCGAGCAAGGCAATGGTATGCGCCCGCTAGCGCTGCGACTGTGGCCGGTCGACGAACCGAAACCCTCGGACGAGGTGCTCAATCAACGCGCGCGCGCGTCGCTCGGGCGCAACGATGCGCTCGCCCTGGCGGCCGTGCAACGCGGCAACAAAGCGCAAGTGGTGACGCCTGCAAACGTTCGAGCGCTGACGATACCGATGCTGGCGGTCATCGGCGGCGTCGATCCGATCAAAGAAGGTGTCGACGCGTTCTCGAAACTGAAGCCGGAACTGAAGGTTGTGGTAATCGAGGGCGCGTCGCACGGCGGTGCGCGCGCAGCGCCGAGCCGCCCGGAATTTGCCGCGGCGATCCGCGACTTTCTGATCGCGCACCGGAGCGCGGCGACTCAATAGCTATTTGGGATCGACGAGCCGCGCCGCGGTTTCAAAGCAGGCTCGCACCTTCCAGCGCGAAGCGGAAGCGTGATTGATGGTCCGGATCGAGGACTTGAATCGGCAGCATCGGATCGTTGAAGTTGCGATGAATGCGGCCGAGATTGTAACGAGTGCTCTCGTCGCGCAGCCGTTTGAAGAGTAAGACAGCACGGCCTTCACGGCACCTCGATCACGACTTTTCCGGTGACTTGGCGCGCCGCCATCATCTGCAGGGCTTCGACGGCGCGGTCCAGCGGAAACCTTGCCGAAATGTGCGGCTTGATGGTGCCCTCGGCGAACCACGCCGCCAGTTGACGCATTTCCCCGGCAAATTTCTGGGGTTCGCGTTTGGTGAACTCGCCCCAGAAGACGCCGACGATCGAACAACCTTTCAACAGGGTGAGGTTCAGCGGGATCTTGGGAATTTCGCCCGCGGCAAAGCCGACGACCAGCAATCGACCCCGCCAGGCAATCGAGCGAAGCGCAAGCTCGGTATACGGGCCACCGACCGGGTCGTAGACCACATCCGGGCCCTTGCCGCCGGTGAGCTGCTTGATCCGATCGCGCAAATCCTCGGTCAGGTAGTTGATCGTCTCGTCAGCGCCGTGCTGCCGGCAGACGGCGAGCTTGTCGTCCGTTGACGCGCAGGCAATCACCCGCGCACCGAGTGCCTTGCTAATCTCGATCGCCGCGATGCCGACGCCGCCCGCGGCGCCCAACACCAGCACCGTTTCCCCGGCTTTCACGGCGCCGCGATCGCGCAGCGCGAAGTCCGAGGTCGCATAGGTCAGTCCGAACGAGGCGGCCGTGGCGAAGTCCATGCCGGGCGGCAACGGTAACAGGCGGCGCGCTTCGGTCTTCACTTCTTCCGCAAACGCGCCGTAGGTGGTAAACGCCATCACCCGGTCGCCCGGTTTGGCCTGCGTGACGCCTTCGCCAACTGCTTTGACGAAGCCTGACACTTCACTGCCGGGCGAAAACGGCAGCGGCGGCTTCACCTGATACTTGTCTTGAATGATCAGAACATCGGGAAAATTGACGCTCGCGGCCTTGACCGAGATGACCACCTCGCCCGGCCCGGGTTGCGGCGACGGCACCTCTTCGACGACCAGGGACTCGGGCGGACCGAAAGCCTTACAGAGGACTGCACGCATGATAGGGTCCATATTCTATGTCCGACCTGATTCGCGAGACCGGCCGGCGCCTTCGCAACTGGGGAAAATGGGGATCGGACGACGAGCGCGGCACGCTGAACTACATCACCGCCGCCGACATCGTGAAAGCGGCGGCGTTGATCAAGCGGGGCGTCGTTTTCTCGCTGGCGATTCCGTTCGACGCGAAGGGCCCGCAGATCAACCAGCCGCGGCGCTTCAATCCGATCCATCGCATGATGATCACCGGACCGGACTGCACCACCGGCGCGATCAAGTTTCCGGGCGGTGTCGGGTTCAGCGACGACATGGTGATCATGCCGCTGCAGTGCGCGACGCAGTGGGACGCGCTCAGTCATTGCTTCGAGGACGGCCGGATGTATAACGGCTATGACGCCAACGAAGTTTCGAGCCGCGGCGCCCGGCGCAACAGCATCGACAAAGTCGCCCGCGGCATCGTCGCGCGCGGCGTGCTGTTCGACGTGCCGCGCTGGAAGGGCGTTTCATGGCTCGAACCGGGCTATGGCATCACCGCCGAGGATCTCGACTCGACCGCTGCCGCCCAACACGTCGAGGTCCGTCGCGGCGATGCGGTCATCGTCCGCACCGGCCACATGACCTTGTGCCGCGAACGGGGAGGCTGGGGCGATTATGCCGGTGGCAATGCGCCCGGTTTGTCGTTTCATGCCGCCGACTGGATGCACCGGCACGAGATTGCCGCCATTGCGACCGACACGTGGGGAATGGAAGTAAGGCCGAACGAAATCCCCGATTCGTTCCAGCCGTTGCACCAGGTGTGCATCCCGAACATCGGTCTGACGATCGGCGAGATCTTCAACCTCGACGAGCTCGCGGATGATTGTGGACGCGACGGTGTCTACGAATTTTTCTTCGTCGCGCCGCCGCTGCCGATCACGGGGGCGGTTGGGTCGCCGATCAATCCACTGGCCATCAAATAGAGGGAAATTAAGAATTGAGAATTAGGAATGTGGAATTAATTCCTAATTCAATTCCTAATTCCTAATTCTCAATTTCGCTATTCAGGAGGCCGGTTCTCCGGCTGTCACCGGAATACACTGTCCCGAGATATTTCTCGCCAGGTCGCTGCAGAGGAACGCCGCCAGCGTAGAAATATCTTCCGCGGTTGACATCCGCCGCAGCGGCGCTCGCTCGACGAACGACTGCCGCATCTTGTCGACGTCCACGCCGCGAACATCGGCCTGACCTTTGATCACGCGATCGATTCGGTCGCCGGCAACTGCGCCGGGGGCGATCGCGTTGACGGTGATGTTGTGACGCCCGAGCTCGAGCGCGAGGCCGTAGGTCATACCGATCTGGCCGGCCTTCGCCGAACAGTAGCCGACGCGATACATCAGGCCGCGGCGGCCGGCCATCGATGCGATGTTGACGATCGCGCCGCGGCCGGCGGCGATCATCGCCGGCACTGCAAAACGCGAGCACAGGTATGCGCTGGTCAGGCACGAATTGACGGTGTAGAACCAGTCCTCAACGGTGTAGTCCTGAATCGGTTTGGTCGGTCCGCCGTCGCCGGCGTTGTTGACCAGCGTGTCGACGCGGCCGAATGCCTTCAGCCCCGCGTCGACGATTGCGCGGGCGCCATCTTCCAGTCCGGCGTCTGCGGTCACTGCGACCGCCTGACCGCCAGCCGCTCGGATCGCGGCCACGGTCTCGGCGACCAGGTCGGCTGATCGCGCAGCGCAGATCACCCGCGCCCCTTCGCGCGCGAACAGTTCGCTCATCACCCGGCCGATGCCTTTGCTGGCGCCGGTAATGATGGCGACGCGGTCGGTCAGCAGATTCATGAAATCACCTTCGTTGATCGCAGACGATCGAAGTCGGCCGCGCCCATGCCCAGCCGTTCGCGCAGGACTTCTTCGGTATGTTCGCCGAGCAATGGCGCCGGACGCCGAATCGATCCAGGCGTTGCCGAGAGCCGGACCGGTGGTGCCACGGTTTTCACGGTGCCGGCGATCGGGTGGGTGCACTCGACAATCGCGTCACGCGCTGCGACTTGCGGATGGGCAACCACTGCATCGATCGTGTTGATTGCGCCCATCGGAATGCCGGCTGGCTGCAGGATCGCTTCCCATTCTTCGTAGCTTTTCGTCAGAAACGCCCGCTGCAGGAGGGCAATCAGTGCCGGCCGGTTCGCGTTGCGCGCGGAGTTGGTCGCGAAGCGCGGGTCCCCCGCTACGTCGGGAAGCCCGAGCAGCGGACAGAACGTGCGCCACAGCTTGTCGCTGCCGATACCGATCGCGATGTCGCGGCTTTTGGTCTGAAATGTTTGATAAGGGAGCAGCGCGCCGTACGCCGTACCGAGCGGACCCGGCACAACCTGGTCGGCGACAAACGCACCGATCATGCCGGACAGAATACCGAGTTGTCCCTCGAGCATCGACACATCGATGAACTGGCCGGTGCCGGTCCGCTGGCGTGCGTGCAAGGCGGTCATGATGCCGAACGCCGCGTACATACCGGCGGTGATGTCGGCGATCGACACGCCACAGCGTACGCCGTGGCCCCCGGCTTCACCGGTGATGCTGATCATGCCGCTTTCGGCCTGGACCACCAGGTCGAGGGCCGCGCGATCGCGATACGGTCCGTCCTGGCCAAATCCCGACACCGAGCAATAAATGATGCGCGGCTGCCGGGCGCTGGCACGGGCATAGTCGATACCCAGCTTTGCGACCGAGCCGACGCGCAAATTCTCGAGCACCACATCGGCACCGTCGAGCAAACGAAAGAAAATCTCACGGCCTTCCGGCTGCTTCAGATCAAGCGTGACGCTGCGCTTGTTGCGATTGAGATTGACGAAGTAGGCGGTTTCGATCGACCTGCCTCCGTCGCCGTCAGCGCGCTCGTAGAACGGCGGTCCCCAGGCGCGCGCGATCTCGCCGTCCAGCGGTTCGATCTTGATGATGTTCGCGCCGTAATCGCCCAGCAGCGTCGAGGCGAATGGTCCGGCAAGAGCGTGGGAGAGATCCAGTACGGTGATGTCGTCGAGGGCCAGCGTCATCGGCGGGCATCAGCATATACCGACGGGTGGATGGCACGGAGGGGACGGGGACGGAGGGGACGGAGATGACGGAGATGACGGAGACGGAGGGACGGAGATGACGGAGACGGAGGGACGGAGGAGACAGAGAAACGGGATCAACACGGAGCAACGGAGAAACGGAGACGAGAAAAATATTTCAATCTCCACGATTTGAAGACGATGAAGAAATTGCGACCACTTACTCTCTGATCGCAGGTTTCGCTAAGAAAACCGCACGGTGTGCCGAGGTACACCGACAGCTTGGCCCAGGCCTTCTCGAGTCGGCGTACTCACCGTGTCTGCATTACGAGCTGACTGCTCGCAAGCTGCGGTTCCAGGTTCAGCGGTCGGTTCCATTGATCTACAAGGGTCTGTCTCTAGATACGTCGTATCGCCTGGACCTCGTCGTCGAGAACACGGTTGTCATCGAGGTGAAATCGGTCGTTGAAGTGTTGCCCGTGCACCGATCACAACTCCTGACTTACCTGAAGCTCGTCGACTGCCCGGTTGGTTTGATCATCAACTTCAATGTGCCGCTCCTCGTTGACGGCGTGAAACGGGTTCTCAATCCGGCTGCTAGATTGAGATCGATGGTCTGACAACCTGAAAAATTTGTTTCTCCGTTTCTCCGTTTCTCTGTTGCTCCGTGTTGTACCCGTGCCTCCGTCTCCTCCGTCCCTCCGTCTCCGTGTCTCCGTCCCCTCCGTCTCCGTCTCCTCCGTT
>Ga0070675_100002730_pt1 | contig 13263 bp, 18 predicted proteins | sample KBSM43metaG_FD_65343 | JGI IMG/M metagenome (GOLD analysis project Ga0070675, IMG submission 65343) | Miscanthus rhizosphere microbial communities from Kellogg Biological Station, Michigan, USA - KBS M4-3 metaG | ecosystem: Host-associated > Plants > Roots > Rhizosphere > Soil ...
ACGCCATCAGCCGGACCAAGCACGAGTTTGTCGAAGTCAATCATCACCTGCCCAAAAACGGCGCGGCACGAGGACTGTATGCCGCGCCGAGTTGCGTCGGGAATTACCGTGAACGCGGCGTGCGCTCACGCTCCCGCTGATCATGCGGAAGGGCTTGCTGGTCGCCACGACCGACACGGCGCTGATCGGTACCTTCCTTGCCTTCATCGTCACCTTCTTCGGCAAGCATAGGCGCGGTGCCATCGGTCGTTGCGCGTTGCAGAACGGCTGGCTTGGTACACCAGTTCAGCGCGTTCATCTGCGTGTCGAGGTTGATGCCCTTGTCGTTCGGCATCTGGTACTGCTTGACGTACCGAGGCTTGCCCATCGTGTTGACAGTCTCGATGTAGTCGGCAGGAGCAAACACCGTGGCGAACAAGTTCGGCACGCCAGTCGGATAGATGTAGGCGGCGTTCGCTTCCACCATCGGCGCTGTGCCGACATAGCCGCGATAGTTGGTCCAGTTGATGCCGCCAAACGTGAACGATCCCCACGTCTGTCCTGCGGAGACATACTGCGTGCGCAACTCTGCACCCTGCATGGCTGTGATGTAGGTGCCGCGCACCTCGGCGTTCTTGATCAGCGCGTCGAAGAACGTATCGCCGCAGATTGCCTCGACACCAGTGAACGTGTTGCCGTCGAGTGCCTTGCCCACGTTGCGGATGATGGTGTTGCACAACTGCCGCAGCGAGCCATCGTTCGCCGTTGAGCCAAGTGCCATGTTGATGACGGTCGGCACCGGAATTCCATACTCGTCGTACAGGTCGAGTTTGGTGCCATCGGCGTAGGTGATCACGCCCTTGATCGCGCCGACCCGCGAGTATTCCTGCGTGTACTCAAGGCTCTGACCGGCCATCTGCATGCGCTCGCCGACTTTGGTCATGACGGCCTCGGTGCCGTCCTCTTGCCCGAACGGACGCACACCCTGCACTTCCTCGGCCATGACGGCGTCGTTGATTTCAAAGTGCGGGATGACGATTGCGCGCAACGAACGCCGGTCGCGCGGCAGTGTGCGACCCGGACCGCCGCGTGGTGTCGGCGCGATCAGGGTCAGCGAGTTGTTCTTTTCCTCGATGCTGACAATCGTCGTGGCAACGGCACTTTCAGTGAAAATGCCTTTGCTGGAGACGTAGCCGGGAACGAACTTCAGGTTGTTGATCGCCAATGACAGCGGCACCACACCGAAGGCATCGCTGCGAAAGATGTCGAGCATTTGAGTGTCCTTTCTTTTGCTGCCTCACGGTCAGCGTTGAGCCATGCCCGCTATCAGATGCGGACGATGATGCCTTTGGTTGCGAGTGTCTGTGCGCCGGTAATCTGCTCGGCGGATGACATGCTGCCCCAATCGACGCCGCGCCCGTTCACCTCGGCGTTGCGCGCGATGCACGAAATGCGCAGGCCGTTCACGGCATCGCCTGACGTTCCGCCGTAGAGCGCGATGGCGTGGCAGTCGGCACCCGCCGCCGCGACTGTGTAGGTCGCGGGCTTGTCGGTCGTCGCAGCCGCACCGAGTTTGAGCGGCTGGCCGGGACGCACCGTGACGGGATGCGCGAGGAAGCAGTTCTCTCGTGACTGGTGCCCATTGGCTTCCGACAGCACGAACTCTGCGGGATGGGCCGTTTCCTTGATGACCGGAAATTGCGACATAGTGCCTTCTCCTGTTCAGCCCTTCCTGCGGGCGTTGAGTTTGTCGGTGATCTTCCCCCACATCGATGCTTGCGCTTTCGACGTGTCGAGCATCGGGTGATGCGGCATGACCTGCTGCTCGGTGATGCGAAGCGCGAGCAGTTCCTTGCGCACTTCCTCGACCGGGATGTTGGCGCGCACATAAGCGCCGACACGTTCCGGCTTGCCTGCCAGCACGCACAGGTCAGTCAGGCTGGCGACGTAGGTCTTGTGTTCCTCGATGCCCTGCGCCTTGGCAGCGTTGAGGTCCACGACTTCTGCCACCGCCGCTGGACGTTGTTCTGCGACCGGATCGGGGTCAGGCGCAGCCGGTGAAGGTTGCGGCTCCACCGGCTGCTCAGGTTGACCGGACGCGGAGGGAGGGATCGCCGCCATCTGGTCGCCGCCTGTGAGTGCGCGGAATTGCGATGCCGCATTTTTCGGAAGCAGGCGCATTGAGAAGTTTGCCGCCAGCTTGACTTCCTTCACGACCTCATCGGCATAGCCAAGTTGCTTTGCCTCGGTGGCGTCCATCAGCCGATCTTCCTTCAGCAGTGCGCGGACCTTTGCCGTGTTCTGTCCGGAGCGCGCCGCGTAGGTCGCGATGATCGATTTGTCGATGCGATCCAGATCGTCGGCCACCCCGCGCATGTCATCTGCGGTGCCCATCGAAAACCCGGATGCGTTGTGAAGGAGCAGGAACGCGTTCGCTGGCATGACGATCTTGTCAGCGGCCATTGCAATGTAGGATGCAATCGACGCAGCAATGCCATCGACACGAGCGATCACGTTTGCCTTGTGACTTTTCAAGGCGTTGTGAATTGCTACGCCGTCAAACACGTCCCCGCCCGGTGAGTTGATACGCAGGGTGATGTTGCTGATGTCGCCGAGAGCATCAAGGTCAGCGAGAAACTGCTTGGCGCTGACGGTTTCCTCGCCCCACAACGACGCACCGATTTCGTCGTAAATCGTGATTTCGGCGGCGTTGCCTTCGGCGTTGGCACCGGTCTGCTTCATCGTGTACCACTGGCGCATATGTCTCTCCTATGCTGCTTCGCTGTCTGCGGCTTCTTGTGCCGCGTCGAGTGCCTGCTGCTGTGCCGCTTCGTCGGCAGCGTCCTGCGCAACCTGCTCGCTCGGTGTGTTTGGTTGATTTGCCGCCGCGTAGACCACCGGGAAAACCAGATCGAGTTTTTCCTCACGCTCTGCGTCGGCCTTGATGCGTTCGTCGTTGAGCACCGGATCGAAACCTTCTGCCTCGACCACGTCGCTGCGTGACTTGAAGCCGCTGTCCACGGCCAGCTTCTCTGCCTGCCGGTCCTTCAGCGGATCGACCCAATCGTTGCGTTGCGGTATCCAGCGCGCACGCTGATAGTCTTTCTGCCGCAGCATGTATTCGCTCTCGCCAATCGGCAACGCTTCCGCCAGCACGGCGGTGTCGAGCCAGCGTTTCCAGACCGGCGCACACATCTGGAAAACCAGAATGTTGCGCTGGAATTGCTCCAGCTTGCGCCGGTACTCGACAATCGAGCCGCGCAGCGATGAGTAGTTCGCGCGCCGCAGGTCTGAGGTGCAGAGCGAGTACGGAATGCCGAGGGCACCGAACACCGCCAGTTGCTGCCTGTACTGGTAGGCTTCATAGGTGCCGCCGACATCCGCAGGCTCGGAGAATTTGATGTCCTCTCCCGGCAGCAGTGTCTGCATGGTCCCCGGCTCAAGACCGGACAGCCCGATGTTTTCCTGCAATGAGGTGTCGTCGATGGCGTCAATCGGCAGCACATCCTCCGGGGCAGGCGAAGTGACGAAGGCAGCGAACATCGCCGCGATGCGTTTGCGCTCAAGTTCGGCGTCGTCGTACTGGTCGAGATGGTAGAGCCGGATCATCGCAGGCGTGACCAGCGGCACACCGCGCATCTGTCCGGGGCGCGTGCATTTGAAAACGTGCAGCACTTCCGATGCGGGGACGCGCACCGGCTCCATGCTTGACACTTCCTCGATTGGCATGTCGCCGGGATGGATCGGATAGAACCAGTACGCGGCGCGCTTGCCGAGGAAGTCCAGTTCAATGCCGTTCATGATCCAGTTGCCGTTGTCGGCTTTTTTGTTCAGCCCGTAGGGGCACATGTCGCTTTCGAGCAATTGCAATTGCAGCGGCACGAGATAGCCGTCACTGACGCGCCGGTCGCGGTAGCGGATGAACACCTCGCCCGCTTCGAACAGCGCACGGCCTGTGATGGTCTGCATGCCGTAAAAATCTGCGATGCCGTCTGCATCGCATTCTTCGTTCCAGTCCATCCACAGCTTCATGATTGTTTCGCGCATGTCGTTGTTCTCGTTGAACAGCGACGATGGCTTGATGCCGGTGCCGATCAGGTTGGCGACGAAACTCTCGCACGCGGCGTTTGCGTGCGGATTGTTGCGCATCATGTCGCGCGTGCGGGCGCGCAGCGTGGTGCCCGCCGAGGTCAGGATCGTGTTGGTGGTGTTCTGTGTCGGCGTCCAGCTTTTCAGGCGGCGGCGATGTCCCGCCCCGTCGAAGCCAGTGCTCCAGATCGTGCCGAACCCGTTTTGCTGCTGTGCGCGATAGTTGCGGCTCGGCTTGACGAAGCGGCCAAGCACACCTTCGGAAAGCAAGTCGCGGACGAAGCCCATCACAATCCTTTGTCTGATGGTGAGTACATCCGTATCTGCCTGATGCGACCGCCACTGTCGCTCAAGGCATCCTCAAGCGTGTTTGCGATCTGCCGCAACTCGACCAGCGAACGAAACTCGGTGCGCTTGTCGCCGTAGCCAGCGCCTTCGACGCCAGATGCGATCAGCGTGTAGACCGCATCCAATTGCGCCTGCGTTGCTTGCTGCTGCTGCGGCGTGAGCCTGCTGCGGCGACGGGTTAGCTGCCGGTTCGACATTGCCTGTGCGTCAGGACCCGAGATAGTTCGACCTGATGATGCGCCGTCTGCCGTGCCCGCGTGGTGGGTTTGGCGACGGGACCTCGGCTGCTGCGACTACCTCTGGTGGGGTTTCCGGCTTCCTGCCAACAACACCTGTAGTGCCCTTGTCATTTTTTTGCAATGGGATGCGCTGCACGTTGAGCAGATAGCCAGCCGCTGCCTGCATCGCCTCGCAGTCAAAGAAGTGGTTGTCGCGGCTGCGCTGCACCCATTCGACCTTGCCGGTCGGCTGCTTGAGCCGCGCCTCGGAAACGATCTGGTGGCAGTAGTCGTCGTCCACGCCGCGGAAAAGATACCACGCGCCTGTGCGATCCTCGGGCCACCTAAGCCGTTCATGAACCCAGCTTTTCCAGTGATCGGTGTCGAGCCGTACAAGGTCCAGCCCGAACTTTGCGGCGCGGCCATCCTTCCGGCTGACCTCGATTTTCGAAAAGATCAGCGGTGTCCGCATCGGTGCCGACGATCCTTTTGTCGGCCTCACCCGGCGCATGAAGCGGCGGCAAAACTCGTACACCCGGTTGAGCGGCAGTGTCTCGGTCTTGCCGGGTCGGAAGCCGCTGTCAACAAACGCCAATTTGATCGGCAGGCCGTCGATTGGTGCCGACACCAGATCGGCCAGCGCGTGCCAGATTTCCTCATCGCTGGTGTCGCCGCGCAGGTAGCCGTAGTTGATCAGCCATGACGTTGCGCGTGCGCCCCAGCCGCGAATGACCCACGGTATCGAGTGCCGCTGCACGTCTGCGGTCAGCGTCAGGTACAGCACGTCCTCTGGCACCTCGCCGCGCTTGTAGTCGGACTGGCGTGACTTTTCCTTCAACTCCATCCACTCGGGGACTTCGCCACCTCCCGGCGAATACAGTTCGCCGAACCCCGCATTGATCGCCTGCTGCACCATTGCGTCGTCGCCGGACTGCTGCGCCTCGACCAGCACGGCCACGCGCTCTCCGAACGTGACGAACGGTGACGCCAGCCCCGACACCCAAAACGACATCGTTTTGCTTTCGGTGAAGCCACCTCGGATGATGCCGCCCTTATCGACCGCCTGCCCCGGCGCAACGTATCTGCCGCGCGCGTTCATGTCGGCCTTGTGCGCGTCGGTGATCACGCCGCCGCAGCGCGGACACTCAAGGAAAGTTTCGCGCGCCGCTTCCAGTGGTGGTGCCTTCAGCGGGTAGCGCAACAGGTTGAAGCGCGGAACGAAATACTCGCTGCAATGCGGACACGGCCAACACCAGTGGTGCCGCGTCCCCTGCTGCCATAGTTGCCAGATCGGACTTTCAATGTCCTCGTTCACAGCAACTTCCCAAAAGAACAGACCCGATGTCGGCTCTTGCACTGCGCCGACCCTGCCGCGCTTCGGTGTCGATGTCACCACGCAAACGAAATCCGCGTAGGTGTCGCCGCGTCTCTCGACCAGCCCAAGCGGCCCGCCCTGCTGGTTCACGTTGTCGCGCATTTCGTCGTACTCATCGACCAGTGCGAGCACGGCTGGATCGGACTTCAGCGCGGTTGACGATCCGGAGTGCGCCAGACGAAATGGCACGCCTGCCACAACCTTGCGCGTCTTTGTCATGCGCTTGCCACGCGCGACCTTCGCCATCAGCGTCGGTGCTTCGTCCAACAGGTTCATGACGCGCGGTTCAAACTGCTCCGTCAGAAACTGCTTGTTCGGTCCCACGTACAGGATTGGCCCCGGTCGCTGATCGAGCCGTGCGCCCGCCACGTCAAGCATGGCTTCGCTCTTGCCGGTCTGCGCGCCGAACACCATGACGACGCGCTTGTAGACGCCGGATGCGATCACGCGCTCTGGTTCGATCACGTATGGCGTCAGCAGCGGATCACGTGGTCCCGGTACTGCCGCTGTCGGCGGGTACGTCCGGTTCGCTGCTGCCCACAGGTCCGGCTCCGTTGGCTCTGACGGCATCAGCAGTGCCGCTGCCCGCCTCCAGCCGTATGGCCTGTGCCATTGCGTATTCCGCGATCCTGCGTAGTCGAGCATTGACCTCTCTCTCAATCATCCTGCGCTGCGTCAGATCACGAGTGCATGCCGCTGCCAGTCCCGCGAACTCGCTTCGCACGATCCCGCTGATGTTGTCGATCATTTCGTCGTAGGCGTCGAGTGGCACCAGCCGCGACAGGCGCTGCATGGTGCGGATTTCAATTTCGCGTGCCTTGGCATCGCGCATGCGACTGTCGGCGGCAGACTTCGTTGAGCGGCGTTCGTCGTCGCGCAAAAACTTGATGTAGCCCGCGCATGCCTCGGCCAGATCGTAGGTGCCGCGCGCCACGGCAGTGAACCAGCCGCCATTGACCAGTTGCGAGATGCGCGCCGTTGTCACACCGAACACCTGCGCCAGCCTGCCGCTTTCGACGTATCTGGCAGTGTCGCGCTGATACTTGACGTACTCGCGCACGATGTCCTTCAGCCAGAAGCGACCGGGACCGGCCTCGGTGATGACGCCCGCCTTGACCAGTTTTGTCAGGTCGGCAGGACGCTCGATCAGAAGCAATAAAAGTGCCTGTTCAAAGGTGACCATTCCAGCCTCGGTTTCAGCCATCTGGCTAACCCCATGATCTGATGGAACAAAACGGGTACGGCCTGCGCCAGCCGCATAGGCCCCCTGAAGCCCAAAAGCGAAGCATGGCTTTACTTTCGTCGGTGCGGCGCGTATCACTTGGGAACGGTTCGGCGCACCGCCGACCCGCGAAACAGGAGACGAAAATGGACGCCACGCTTTCTGCCCGTACCTTTGGGGTTGAGTTCGAAGTCATTCTCCCCCGTACCTTTTCCCGCCCAACAGCGGCAGCGGAACTGTCCCGCCGCATCGGCAAGCCGGTTGATAGCACGTTCGGTGCCACCGGTCGCAATTGGGCCATCCACTCTGACGGTTCGCTTCGCGGCGACGGCACGGCCCTTGAGTTCGTGTCGCCCTCCAATCCGCCGCTGCGCGGTGAGGAAGGGCTGGCCGAGGTTGCCGCCGTTGCCAACGCTCTCCGCGACATGGGCGCGGTTGTCAACGAAAGCTGCGGCACTCACGTCCACCTCGGGGCGCGCGGCGAGCCGCTGACGTTTTTCAAAAACGTGATCAAAATCTACGGTCGCTTTGAGCGCGCGATTGATGACGCGATGGCGCTGTCCCGCCACGGCAACGACGCATACTACGCAAAGTCTGTCGCCCGCATCACGTGGTCCGAGATTGACCGTGCGTCAACCCTCCCTCAACTGTCACACGCGATCACGCGGTCGTCCGGCGCATCGGCTGACCGCTATCACAAGGTGAACCTGACTGCCCACGCGAAGCACGGCACTGTCGAGTTTCGCCAGCACGGCGGCACGGTTGACGGCGGCAAGATTGCCAACTGGATCATCCGGTTGCTGCAAATCTGCCAAGCGGCGAAAGAGGGCCGTGTCGGTGCCGGTGCGCAGATCGCCAGCGACTACACCGCGTTCGCCCGCAAAACCCGCATCGTGATCGAGATGATCAGCCGACCGGAAGGCGCGACCACGTGGGAACTGTGCCAAGCGGCAGGCGCACAGCGCATGGGCATCAAGCGCCACGCGCGAATTGCTGGCTTCCAATATCTGAAGCGCGGCAAGCGGTACTTCATGTTGCGCGGCAACGAAGCGGTTGCTGCCACTGTCGCCTCGACTGCCGAAGGTCTTGACGAACTGCTGAACGCCACGCCCGAGCAGCGCGAATTCTGGAAAGCGCGCCGTGAGGCAATTGCAGCGGTGCGCGCCCGTCGCGCCCGCTAATCCCGAAACCGAAATTGTTGGAGCAAGCCATGTTGTACTTTGCCTACGGTTCAAACCTGAACCTCGACCAGATGGCTCGCCGCACTCCTGCGGCGATGCCGGTCAGCCCCTACGTCCTGAAAGATTGGAAGCTGGTGTTTCGCGGTGTCGCGGACATTGTCCCGGCTGAAGGCGAAACTGTGCAGGGCGGTCTGTGGGATTTGACGCCCGAGTGCGAAGCCGCCCTCGACCGCTATGAAGGCTTCAATGCCGAACACCCCAACAGCGGCATGTACCGCAAGGTGTACCTAGAGCGCGGCGATCTGCCGAACGGCGAAACCACGGTCATGATCTACGTGATGCGCTCAACCGGCATCTATCCCCCGAGTGCTGGCTATTTTGATGGCATCAAAGTTGGCTACCGTCACTTCGACCTGCCGGTTGCGCCGTTGTTCACCGCGCTTGAAGCCAGCTACGATGACAAGGCTCCATCGCATATCGAGCGGCAACGGATGCGGCGCAACGGACGCCCGCGCCTGAAGGAGCGCCCGAGCAACGCCAGCGAACCGGCGAAGCCAGCGCAGCCAGTCAAAGCCGCGCGCAAGCTGTCGAAGGCAGAGCGCAAGGCAATCCATCGTGCCAACGCGCGGCACAGCCATGATCCGTGGGCCGACACGTCATGGGGTTCGAAAAAGCAAGCTGGCAAGCGTGTCGAGCAGCGGCAGAAAAGTCTCGATGAGTGGCTGGCGGAAAAGTATTTCCACGGTGAGAGGTTCTGATGCCACGCAAACTCGACAATACCGATTTGCAGGTCGCCCACGCTTGGATCGGAGAAATCCGGTCCAAGCTGACCGCCTATGCCGGTGACGACCGCGAACTGCTGTTTCGGATGCGGCGGAAAATTTCGCGGGTCCTTGTGAACGATGAGCGCGGCAATCCAGCCGACCGCAAGCGACTGAAGGAAAAGAAATGGCGCTTGCAGAACGGCAGGTGCCAGTTCTGCGATCAGGCCATGCCGATCAAGGGCAGTCACCTCCATCGCCACAAGGCGATTGACGGATACACGGTCGAGAACACCGACCTTGTCCACGCCGAATGTCACCACCGGCAACAAGACGAAGTGGGGTATGTCTGATGCCAAACCAGAGAACCTGCGGCACCTGTACGCTGTGCTGTCGCCTTGTCCCCGTTAAGGACAAAGACCTGACCAAGCCAGCGAACCAACGCTGTCAACATCAGTCGGCGGTCGGCTGTCGTATCTATGCCGACCGTCCGTTCTCCTGTCGGCACTGGTCGTGCCAATGGCTGCTTGGTGCCGACCTGCCGCAGCGTCCAGACTTCTCGCACTACGTTGTCGATCCGATGCCTGACTTCGTGACCGTGACCGACGATGAGACTGGCGAGGTGACACAGATTGCGGCGGTGCAAATCTGGTGCGACCCGGAGCATCCGGACGCGCACCGCGATCCTGCGCTGCGGCGCTACATTGAACGGCTGTGGGACGAACGCGGCTCACTGATCGCACTGATCCGCTACGACAATAAGATCAATGGCATTGCGCTGTTTCCGCCGCAGTCAAACTCCACCGGCAAATGGCTGGAGAAAACTAGCAACATGACGCGCGAGCCGGAACACTCGCTTACGGAAATTCTGAAGGTGATAGGCGGCGAAAATTAAACCGCGACCGGCACAATGCTGCTCGCAAATTTGGAGGATGGAGTGATGGCACAGATGTCGATGCACCCGCGATGGACGTTGCAACTTGACAACGATGAAATGAAATTGGTGACGCTTGCGCTCGCCGGAAAACTCAAGACGGTCGAGCAACAGACGGAAGCCAAGGTTCTGCTGGAAGCGATGACGCGCCAGCGTCTCGCAGTCGCGACAGAGCAAACCGAGACGTTGCAGCGATACCTGCCAACGTCAGAGTGAGGCGACGGTCGGCAGCGTGTCTGCCGACTATCGCTGCACTTCCGCAGCATGAAGGAGCAAGCCTATGGAAACTTTTATCAAGGTTGCCGTCGCACTCGCAGCGTTGTCTGCGCCCGCAGCGGCACAAGACACCTGCATCCCGCGCGAGTGGACGATTGCCATTCCCGCGAAACACTGGAAAGGCCCACCGCTTGTCAAGCTGCCAGCACGGCCCGCTGACAAGTGCCGACCAACCGAAGCCTTCGCCAGCGACAACGTGCTGCCGTTCGCGTGGGGCGGTGATCTGCCGAATTCGACGGCGTGGCTGAAGCTGACACCACCACCTGCGGTGTGGCCGGTCGAGTGAGTGCAATGCTGTCGATCTACACACTGCCGCGCGTCCCCGGAGCAACGGAGACGCGCGAGTGGGTCACGTTCTGCCACAGCCGCGATCCGTTCGTGGTCATTGGCTATGAAACGCTGCGGTCCACAAGCCGCTGGAATGCGGTCGAGCGAAAGAAAAAGTTCTGTGTGTCGCTGTACCGGCGCAATCGGCACGGCACCCTCTACCACTACGATGAACGCTACTACACGCTTGAGCGGGCACAGCGCGAAGCTGCCCGCATTGCAAAACAGGAGCACGGTCGATGATGAAGTTCGCAATTCTGCCCGCTCTGGTGCTGGCGTATTCGTGCGGCACCGGACAAGCGCAACAGACAACGGTGTACGGCAAGGATGGCAAGGTGCAGAACCGCATCACCACCGATAGCCAAGGTTCGCGCACGATCTACGACGCGCAGGGCCGCGTCAGCGGTCGCACGGCCACCGACAGCCAAGGCACCACCACGATCTACGACGCCAGCGGCAGCAAGGTCGGCACCATCGTCCCCAAGGCAGGTGTGCGATGAATGTGCGGCAACTGATCGAACAGGAAGTCGCAACGTGGGAGCAGTTGAACCATCCTGCGTTGTTGCAGCGGTTCGTCCTGCGTAACGGCAAACCATTTACCCCGGCCAAGCGCATCGGGCGCAAGCGCAAGGCGAAAGAGTGCTTCTGCAACGCCACCGAGTTTGTCGTGCGCAACGGCGGCACCTATGTCGAAGGGCTGGTGATGAACCGGAAAATTCCGTGGCTGATCCACCATGCGTGGGTGACGATGGGCGGTGACGACGCGATGGACCCGACGCTCAATGCCGAGAACTACGAATACTTCGGCGTGACGTTCCAGCGCGGCGTGCTGACCGCCGAACTCGTGAGCAACAAGGTGTACGGGCTGCTCGATCCCGGCCTTGGAATGAACACGCGCCTGATGTTTGCGCTCGACCCGGAACTGAACACAATCTGCGACACGATCATGGCCCGCAGACGACAGAAGGAGACTGCGTGATGAAGCAGGACAAAACTGTCGTGGCCTATCATGAGGCTGGTCACATCGTCGCTGCGATTGCACTCGGCTGGCGCATACGCAAGGCATCGCTACGGGAGACACGCGAAACGCTTGGTTCGGTGATCACGCGCTCACCGCGCATTAAACCGCATGGCTATCGCTGGCCCGACCCCGGCATGGGCAATGCCATCATTGCGCTTGGCGGCATCTTTTCGGAGTTGCTGCACCGCCCGAGAACTCCCAAGCAGATCAGGCGAGCATGTGATGAGGAATGGTCTGATGACATTGAAATTGCCTACCGCGCGCTGCATCGCGCCGCGCGACCAACGCGCAGCGTCGGCATCGCCCGCACTCAGGCGGCGCAGATCATTGGCGAGAATAAGGGCATGGTGCGGGTTTTCGCCAAGGCGCTGCTCAAGCACAAGCACCTGACCGCTGCACAAATCGAAAGGATCATGACGTCATGACGAACTTTGCTCGCGCTGCGGCGGAAAAAGGCTATGGATTTCAGAGCCTCAGCGGGGTGACCGTGACGCACGATAAATAAGTAAAGCATTCCTTTACAAACGGTAGCTGGATGACTACCGTTCCCGCCGTCCCTCGGGACCGACAGTCGGGAAAGACCGGCACTTTCGAAAGGAGTATCTGATGAAGAAACTTCTGCTTGCTGCCGTCCTCACGCTGGCAACATCTGTCGGTGCGATGGCGGATACCGTTTCCAACTTGGGGACCAACCCCACGTCCGGAGCCGGTGCTTTCTCCAACACCAACCCCGGTACTGGAATTGGTGGCTCTGGACTGTTTGCTGACACCTACAATTTCGATCTTGTCGGCAGTCAAATCCTGACCATTGCGTTCGCCGTCAACACTTTCGCTAACGGTGCTCCGCAATTCATCACCAACTTCACCGGCACGGTGTTCAATGACGGGCCAAACAATGTGCCGGGAGGCGGCGATGACTTCGCCGTCCTCGGTCCAGAGTTGGCGGTGGCTTGTATCGGCATTCCGAGTTGCCAAGTCTTTGGCGGCTCGGCACTGCTTCCCGGTGGCAGCTACTACCTGCTGATCACCGGCGATGCGGCTGTCGATGCCGGTTATGGCGGCAACTTGAGTACCGCAGAAACGCCATTGCCCGCAGCCGTCTGGCTGTTCGGCAGCGGCCTTGCCGGTCTTGGCTTCCTTGCCAAGCGTCGGCGCAAACAAAAGGCGCAGCCCGCTTTGGCTGCGGCTTAGTTCTCGGCACTCAAACCCGGAGTGTATGTGGCAGTGGGTGACAGCCCGGAGAGACGGGTACACTTTGCAAAGTATGTTCCTGAAAGGACCAAAAAATGAAAGCATTGATGGCAACGCTGGTCGCCGCGACCGCGCTGCTCGCCACTACAGCGGCACAAGCTGCCACGTTCACGCAGAGCGATTTTGCGGGGACCGGCAGCTTCGGCACGGCGACGGCGGCGTGTCAGAACGCTCTCTGCACTGACGTTCACGTTGACGTCAACATGGACCCAAACATCCTGTTGCAGACAGGCTCGCACTTCCTGTTCACGCTGAGCCTTGCTGGCAGCGGTGTGATTGAT
>Ga0070675_100002734_pt1 | contig 13260 bp, 14 predicted proteins | sample KBSM43metaG_FD_65343 | JGI IMG/M metagenome (GOLD analysis project Ga0070675, IMG submission 65343) | Miscanthus rhizosphere microbial communities from Kellogg Biological Station, Michigan, USA - KBS M4-3 metaG | ecosystem: Host-associated > Plants > Roots > Rhizosphere > Soil ...
GATGACACTTTGTCAGGACAGATTTGCCGCGGATTGCGTCAGTTCCGCCTCAACGCGAAGCATCTTCAATTGTTCTTCGATGACGGCAGCGATGCCGAGTTCTTCGTCGGCCCGCCTCCTGCAATCTGACAAAAACTTCAGAAATTCTGGTCAAAAACCCGCCGCACTTGGTTGTAGGATGGCCCCCATGGAAAGGATCTCAATATGCGAAAATTCCTGATAATTTTTCTAGTGTTTCCTGTGTTTTATGTTCTCGCTTCGTGTGCTCCTGCTGCGGCTCCTCCATCCGACTACAACGTCGTCGCAACGATCAAGGACATCATGGATTCTGCGGTGGATCCCTCAGCGGATTACATCTGGGAATCTTTGGGGACCGAGGTCAGTGCGGAAGGCGTCAAAGAAAAGCGTCCGGCCAACGACGACGAATGGAAAGAAGAACGACGAAAGGCTGTTCTTCTTGTTGAAGCCGCCAATCTCCTGCTGATGCCCGGACGCAAAGTCGCCAAAGCAGGGGAGAAGGCAGAAAATCCCGACGTCGAACTCGGACCGGAACAGATCGAAGCACTCATCAACAAGGATCGACCAACGTTCGTCAAACTGGCCAAGGAATTTCAACAGACTGCAATCGAACAGTTGAAGGCCGTGGATGACCGGAACATTCAAGAGTTGCTGAGAACCGGAGGCGATCTCGATACGCGATGCGAGAACTGCCATAAGGTCTACTGGTATCCCAATGATCCGGCTTTTAAACAACCCGAAGGCGGCGAGCCGACGGCAAAGAGTGAGCCGACCTCAAAACCAGACGAAAAGAAATAGCTGCAATCACAACTCAAGGAGGTTGCTTATGAAGGGGCTACTGGTTCCTTTGTTCGCAGTTGTTCTTGCGGCTGCAATCCTGGAGGTGGGGAACGCAAGTTCCTCACCTGTCCTGCAATCCACCGGCGGCACGATCAAGGGCCACGTTCATCTGGGCGGAAAGCTTCCCGGCAATTCCGTCATTCGGATGGGCAAGGATCCGAAGTGTTCCGAAATGAATAAGGGAAAGCAGGTCGTTCAGGAAACCGTCAAGGCAACGATCGACGGAAGTTTAGCGGACGTTTTCGTCAGGCTGGAGGGTGCGTTCCCCTCCACTCCGGTTCCCAAGACTCCAGTTACGATTGATCAACGCAGCTGTGTGTACTCTCCGCGCGTGGTTGGTGTGCGGGTTGGTCAGGCTCTGGAGATCCGCAACGACGACAACCTGCTGCACAACGTGCACAGCGTGACGAATCACGACAATCAGTTCAATTTCGGTCAGGCGAAGGCCGGAGTTGTGGATTCGTTCAAGATGAAGAACGAAGAAGTCATGATGCGACTCGGGTGCGATGTTCACAGCTGGATGACGGCATATGTTGGCGTCGTAACGAATCCTTACTTCGCCGTCAGCGACGCAGCCGGCAGCTTTGAGATCAGGAATGTTCCGCCCGGCACGTACACCATTGATGCGTGGCACGAGCGCTTTGGCCCGATCAAGAAGTCGGTGAAAGTTACGGCAGGTGGTACAGCGACCGTCGAGTTCACCTATACAGGCACCGAGGGTAAGCCTTAATGAAGATCCCTCATCCGGCCCTTCGGGCCACCCTCTCCCGGAGGGAGAGGGAACGACCTGCGGGTTTATCCTTCTCCCTCCGGGAGAAGGTGGCCCGAAGGGCAGGATGAGGGATCTTCATTGGCAAGCATTCCCTCAATCCAACTCTTCTTAAACCCAGCAGGATCCGATTTTCGTCCGGGAGGATCCGCACACTCGTAGTGCGTCACGATGTGACGAATGGGATGGCGCGCAACGATCGTTGTGAGAAGCCGCCGCAATGCCTGGATCTGCGCTTCCGGAAATGGATCCTCCCCATCGTTAAGATTCACCAGCTCGATCCCGACTGAGAAGTCATTCACTGCTTCGCGGCCATCCTTCATTTTCGACTGGCCTGCGTGCCAGGCACGTAAACGCTCCGGTACGTGACAAGCCAACATTCCATCGCGATCGATGGTGTAATGCGCGGAAACCCGGCTGTGTGGATCCGAAAACTTCTCGATGACTTCCTCGAGTGTGTTGAGGACAGTTGCATGAAGAACGATCGTATCGATGGCGATACCGTCGGGTCTTTGATCGCAGTTTGGCGAGGGATACAGCGTCGGCAGCGGGTCGTCGTACTTCAACGCCGCTCGCCCACGAATTCGTAGTACGACCAGAGTCCGCCGAATGCTTTCCGCGTAGCGCACAGCAATGGGTGAAAAGCGCTCGACAGTTTCTCGAGATAGGGGCGGTTGATCGCGACATGATTCCGCGTCATCCAACTCTCGAACCCGGCAATTGCTGTCGCGCCGTTGCCGAGACGAAAATCGACGACGCCGAGTCGGCCTCCCGGTTTCAGTTCCCGAGCCGCGCAATCGATGACACGCTCCCACTCCGGAATCATCGAAAGGGAATACGACATCAGGACAACGTCCGCCATGCCCTGTGTGACCGGCGTGCCGCCATACTCTCGATCAACGAGCCGGACGTTGCTCCAGTTTTGTTTTCGAATGCGCCGGGCACATTGCTCGATCATCGGCCGTGCGCAATCTACAGCAACAACTTCTCCGCTCGCACCGACGCGCTTCAGGATGCCCGCAAGATTTCGCCCCGTACCACACCCGACTTCGACAACGCGATCACCCGGCTTGAGCTGAAGGTGGTCGAGAAGTGCGTCGCGCCCGAAAAGAAATGCCCATCGCGTAGCGTCGTAGATTCGGGATTGCCATGCGTAGTAGCCGGACATCGTCTGACGCTGGAGTGAAGAATTCACAGCATCAGTATAGTTCGTCTCAAGTGGCCTGCCGCTTCGTGAATGGCCACACCAATTGGCGCATGAAGGACTCCGGAACGCTCTCACCAAACAGCCCGAAGCGTTGAGCCTGTTGTCCCTCGGGGAGGTACAGCGTTCCGAACAGGCGATCCCAGAACAGGAAAAGCCCGCCGAAATTCTTATCGAGCCCTTCCGACTGGCTGGTGTGATGCCAGCGATGAAATGCCGGAGTAGCGATGATGTGTCGGAGTGGGCCGAAACTCCATCGCACGTTGGAATGTATAAAGATCGCCCAGAAGGTTAGCAGTCCGGATGTTGTGCCAAGAATCTGAAGGTTGAATCCGAGTAGGGCAAGTGGAACAACAACGATCACCTGTCCCAGTGCCTGATTGACCGGATGCAACCGTACGGCCGAGAGCCAGTCCAGTTCTTCAGACGCATGATGGATGGCATGAAAGTCCCAGAACTTCCCGTGGTGAAACAGTCGATGCGCCCAATAACCGGCAAAATCTGCCGCCAGCAGCGCGGCCATGTATTGGAGGACTCGCGGCAGGGACGAGATGGGTGCTCTGCCGGTAGCCAGGTTCGACGCGCTGATGTCCCCGCCCGAAATCAGAATGATGGCAATTGCGGTGATAACCGTAACTCCGAACGTAAAGCCCGCGGTTATGGTTGGCGTGAAGAACCAGTAAATCAAGTCGATGCGAAAGCCCTTTCGAACGATTTTCTTGCCCTCTACTGAGGGAAACCATCGCTCCAGAGGCCAGAAAATGATGCCCAGGAGGATCAGGCCGGCTGCCAGTTGAATGAGTCTGGACATAGGGTCTCCTGTTCAGTGTGAATCGTCAGGCTGATCGCGCCCAGCGAATCAAGGTCGCGATGTTTGGCGGTTTGCCGTACATCAGCAGTCCGATACGAAACACTTTCGCTGCGAACCAGATTGCGACAAAGACTGATCCCACGCCGATCACAATCGACAGCCAGACCTGCCACCACGGCGGCGGCGTATTGGATGCCATTCTAAGGAGCATCGCGAACGTATTGACCGGCGGCAGAAAGCTCAGTGTGACGCTCACGAGCGAGTCCGGATTTCGCGAGATGGGAAACCAGAGTATCCACGGAATCATCAGAATGAGCATGAGGGGCATCATGAGCCCCTGGGCTTCCCGCATTTCATTGACGGCAGATCCGATCGCCATCATCAGGGAGCCGAACACGAGATACATGATTACGAAGAAGATGAAAACGTAGAAGATCAGCCATGGGTTGAAGAGGCCAAACAGCGAAAGCGAAGTGAGCACCGTCAGTCCCATCGCGATATACAACGAAAGCACGAGGAGGCTTACGGCCATCTGACCTATCAGTTTTCCGGCCATTAACTCCATCGGGGACACCGCAGACAGCAAAACCTCGATCACCCGGTTGGATTTCTCTTCAACGGTGGAAGTCAGCAGCGCCTGCCCTCCGGTCATGACACCGATAAACAGCAGGGCTGCTACAGACACGGGCAAAGCGATGTTAAAACCCCGAACAGTCTGGCGTTCATCTCCCTGTGTCACAGTGATGGAACGAACTCTCGGCACCTGAATAAGCGCGTTAATTTTCGCTCGATTGAGGGACTGGGCCTCGCCGCGAGCGTTGATCAGCGCCTCGCGAAGGCTTTGCTGAATTTCTCCATCGGCACGATCATCGACATTCGATGGGACATAGAGATCGTAAGTGCCGTACTCCAATCCTCCGTTGCCGGGAAGGACGGCGTTGGGATGAATCACCACCAGAGCCAGATGAGGCAGTCCGCCATCCTTCTCTGTCAGCCAGGCTTTTTCCTGCTGGAGGTCTGCAGTCGCTGGCCGCTCTTCGAGTGTGAGGTCGGGAATGGGGCCCAGCGCCTGCTGGATTGCCTGATTACCGCGGTTTCCTGCAAATTCGCGGACGGCAGCCGGCGTGTTCTCCAGGGCGCGTTGGGTCTGATCCGTACGTCGCGACGCAATCTGCCGCGCATCCAGTGCTGTACGGAGCTGCGAGGTAACCAGGCCCGTTGAGTCGATGATCCGGATGTGTCCTTCCACTTTGTAGTCCCTTGCGGTGAAAAGACGTGGCATCACCGTGGCAAAAGCGGCGATAAGCGCCGGCATGATGAGTAATCCGATGACGAATGCACGATTCGACACCGTCACCACGAACTCGCGAACAGCAACCTGAACGACTCTTCTCATACGGCGGCCGCCTTTGCTGCGTTATCTGTGAGGCCTGCCCGCAGCGCTTCCACGGATTCGCGGGTTTCCAGTCCTCCAGACACAAGGTTGATGAAAATGTCTTCGAGCTTTGGCCTCGATACCTCCAGCCGAGCGGGAGTCACGAGCTGAACGATGCGCCTCATCGCGTGAGCAGGATCCGTCCCCTGAATAAGGCGGATTTCATACCCTCCTTCGGACCGGTCCAGGCGCTCCACCTCCGGCAGGGATCGCAGGGGAGACAGATCGGCGTCGGGGTTGAGCGGGTCAAAAAGGATGCGTCGAGGGTCGTATTGCCGGCGCATCTTTTCAGTCCGCTCGTCCAGGACTTTTCGCCCCTGATGGATCATCACGACGCTGTCACACAGCTCCTCCGCATGGGGCATCACATGGGTTGAAAACAGAATCGCAGCGCCTCTCTTGTGTTCGCCGAGCACCAGGTCCCGGAGCAGGCGAGCGCTAACGGGATCGAGACCGCTGAACGGTTCATCCAGGATCAGGAGGTCCGGCCGGTGGATCGTGGCGGCGACGAATTGGACCTTCTGCATCATCCCCTTCGACAATTCCTCGCAGCGCTTGCGGGAGGTCCCTCCGAGGCCGACAGAATCCAGGGCGTGCACGACACGCTTGTCCAGGTTTGGGTCTTTCACGCCTTTGAGCTTAGCCATGTAGGCCAGGAACGCACCGACTCGCATTTTGCGATAAAGCCCGCGCTCTTCCGGCAGGTAACCGATCCGGTCCTTGGCCTCCATCGCAGATCGGAAACCCAGTACGGACAACTCTCCCTTGTCCGGGAAGAGAATCGACATGATCATCCGGATCGATGTGGTCTTGCCGGCGCCGTTCGGTCCGATGAATCCATAGAGCGCGCCTCCAGGAACGACGAGATCCAGATCTTCCACGGCGGTAGTTCGACCGAACGTCTTCCTCACACCCTTCAGAACGATTGCATTGCTCATTGTGGGTTTTCAGTTTCCATCGGACCTTACGAACCACCCAGCAGATTCTTGCAGGGCGGGCGCACCATCTTTGGCTCCAGCCGGAAAAATTTCCTCCACGAATCAGGGTCGCACACACGCGCTGACATCGAGAGTGAAAGCGTTAGATTCCGACTCCAACGCAGGTTATCTGTTCTCGGCTGAATGGCACTTTTCGTGCAAGTGGGTTCGTTTCCCAAAACCGTCTGCAGGAGTGTGAATGTAATGTCTACAGAAGCTAGATTTGTAGGTCTCGATGCGGGTAGGGACGGCATTGAGGCATGGATCAGGCCCACCGGCGAAGTATGGAAGATGGACGCCGGCGATGACGGCATGACGCAGGTCGCCGAGACTCTTGCGCGTCTGCACCCCCAGCTTGTCGTCATGCAGGCCAACGGCAACTTTGAATTGCCGATGGCCGGAATTCTTGTCACTTTTGGCCTGCCTGTCGCGCTTGTTCAGCCTCGCAATGTCCGTGATTTCGCCAGAGCTATCGGCCGGCCGAGCCGGACCGAGCAGTGTCCCGCAGGGCTTCTGGCGCAGTTTGCAGAGTTGGTTCAGCCGGACGCCAGCCCCATGCCTCAGGATCAGGTGGAGGAGCTGCGACAATTGAGAGGTCGCCGGCTCGAGATCCTTCAAATGATCGCTGCGGAGAGGAATAGAGCCGGGAACGTGCTGCCGGCGCTCGAAAAGGACATTCAGGCTCACGTTCAGTTTCTAGAGCGGAACCTGGTCTCGATCGATGCCCAGTTCAGTCGTAGAGTTCGAGCCAGCCGGATCTGGCACTAGAACTCAAATTCCGCTCAGGGTTTTGGGGTGATCTTCACGATGGTGATCACCCAATGTTTTCCCTTTTCCACGAAAAACTGATGCGGCATATTCGCCGGGATGTAGATGGTATCTCCGGCAGTCACGGGATACCGGGTTCCACCCTCAAGGGAATCTCCGCGGATCTCGTCGGGTGCGGTCGTCTGTCCGCCGATCAGCTTTCCGCCCACCACAATGCTGCCTTCACCCTCGCGGACAAAGATCAAGTCCGCAAGCTTCTCGTGAATTTCAGAGCCTGAATCACCGGCCCGGTAAATCACGTTAGCTGAAGCGATCAGGCGTTCGCCTGCCATGTTGGTTTGAGGACTGACTCGCGTAGACAGACCCGTGTCGATCTCCTTCATGCGTTGGGCGCTCCAGAAGACCGGTGTCTTCGGGTCACCTGCCGCCGGCTGGCCGCCTCGCGGAGCCTGCGCAAGAAGACCCAGACCACCGAGAGCACTGACCGCAACCACAACAATCAGCGAAGATTTCATGGGACCCCCGATACGTTGGCGAAGTCCGGTGATTGTAGCGCACAGTGCCGCCAATAACCCCAATATCTTGTAGAGAATTGCCGCATCCGGTATCCCCGTGGTATTAGAGTCGGGTGCAGCGTCGACTTGTCCTCGCAATTTCGGTGCTCATGCTTGCTGCGGCCTGCGGGAAGAACGTTCCCGTTTCGAGTGGCAAGACCTCAAGCGTTCTACCCACGTCCGAACTTCAGGGTCTTGCTTCTTACTATGCAGAGCCGTATCACGGACGACGTACAGCAAGCGGAGAGATCTTCGACAGCTACCAGGAACTCACCGCAGCGCACCGAACCTTGCCTTTCAATACTCTGGTCAAGGTTACCAATCAGGAGAATGGGAAGGGCGTCGAAGTGCGAATCAACGATCGCGGCCCGTTCGTGGATGGACGCGTGATCGACCTGTCATTGAAGGCAGCCCGCGAGATCGACATGGTGCGTAGCGGGACCGCTCGGGTGAAGCTGACGGTGGTGAAAGAAGGACCGCCGACAGCGGCCAGGACACCGAGAACTCCGACAACCGCGACAACCCCTGCACTGGCAATCCCGAACCCGTCGTCTTCGCCTTCAACGGCGGCATCGCCGGCCGCATTCACGGTGCAGGTTGGCGCGTTTGAGTCCCGTGAGGTTGCCGAATCGCTGAAAAAAGATCTGGAGCAGAGGCATCAGGACGTCACTATCGAGACGTTCTCGACAACACGAACCTTTTATCGGGTTCGTGTCGGCCGGCTCACCGATATGGCTGCGGCCGAAAACCTCGTCAGAACCCTCCGTCACGAGAAGTTCGATCCCTTTGTAGTTCGCCTGAACTAGCGTTACGATACCGCGCAGAGGAAGTTCCCATGAAATCCACATATCGTCTGTTTGTTGCGATAGCTCTCGCTGTGACGCTTGTTTTGACGATAGCCGCTCAAACCAAAACCCCTCCATCCGCCCAGGAGGTTCTGAGCAGCGCCGTGCAGACCGCGAAAGCCGAACAGAAGAACATCCTGATTCACTTTGGCGCGTCGTGGTGCACGTGGTGCAAGCGCCTTGATGCGATGATGGAGAGTCCCGAGGTTGGCAAGCTCTTTCACGATAACTTCGTCATCGAGCATCTGACGATTCAGGAAAGCAAGGACAAGGTGCAACTGGAGAACCCGGGCGCACAGCAGATGGCCGACGACGCAGGGGGCAAGGGATCGGGTGTTCCCGTCTATATCTTCTTTGACAGCGCGGGGAATCGCCTCGCGACCTCCATGTCGATGCCGGATGGCAAAAACATCGGTCATCCGGCGACTCCCGAAGAAATCAAAGCCTTCGATGGCTTGCTACAAAAGACAGCTCCTCGGATGACGGCTCCTCAGCGCCAGCAGGTGACGGACTACCTCTCGAAGCAGAAGTACTGAAGGCCAGGCCTCAATTTATTCCGAGACCCGAAGGGCCGGGTGAGGGATCCCCGGTCTCGCCGCCGCCTTCGAACCCTGCATCACATTTCTCGCCTCGAAACGCTTCTGAATATCCAGCACGAGGTCGTTCTTGCTCTTGTTCCAATTGGGCGCGACGAGCAGACCGAACGGTGCTTCGCCAAACATTCTCTCGATAACAATGCGCGGATCGAGGCGCTCAACAAATTCGCACAACACGTCGAGGTACTCCTCGTAGTCCAGTACGCGAAACGGCTGCCGGGCGTACTCCGCGGCCAGCGCAGTTCCACGCACGATATGGAGATGATGGATCTTGACCATGTCCACGCCGAGCCGCGACATCTCGTCCGCCATCGAAAGCCACTGCTCTCGTGTTTCCCACGGGAATCCCAGGATGAGATGCGCGCCAAGGTGAAGTGAAGTTGCCCTGACCAGATCGACGGCTCGCTTCACGGCAGCGTAATCGTGACCGCGATTCACGCGGCGCAGTGTGTCGTCGTAGATTGATTCCACACCAAACTCCAGAGACACGAACGTTTGCCTGCCAAGGTCATCGATCATTCGGATCTTTTCCTCATCGACGCAGTCCGCGCGCGTTCCAATTGCGAGCCCTACAACTTCGGGATGGTCGATAGCGTCTGTATAAAGCCGCCTGAGGTATTCCGTTTCAGCATAGGTATTCGAAAAGGGCTGGAAGTAGATGATGAATTTGTTCGCGTGGAAACGCTTCCGGATATAGGCAATGCCGTCGCGGACCTGATCGCGAATCGGGTCAGTCTTTATTGCAGAAGGGGGCCTGAAAGAACTGTTATTGCAGTAGGTACAGCCACCGGTTGCGACCGTGCCGTCACGGTTCGGACACGTAAAGCCGGCATCGACAATGACCTTGTAAACGCGCTCTCCGAATCGTTCCTGCAGCCAGCGGTTGTAGCTGCGGAAGCGTTCTAGTTTTTCCAGCGTCGCCATTTTTCATCGTCCGCGCTTCCGTTGCTGCCGCCGTCGCCATGTCGCCGGTTGTAATAGACGTCGAATTTGCGCCGTAGTCTTCGCCGCTGCCACTGGCCGTACCACTCTTTGACTGAGATCTTCCTTCGAGAATGACTTCTCCGCGTCATGCCACGGGTCTTCATATAGATGTAGCCACACAGCATCCCGCCGAGGTGGGCAATGTGCGATACACCACTGTTAGAGGACGATATTGAGAAAAAGAAGGCAATCCCGCCAAGGATCAAGACGAAGTACTTCGCCGGAATCGGAAAGATCAGCCAGTAGATGATTCGGTCTGGAAAGAGCATTCCGAACGCCAGCAGCACTCCGTAAACCGCGCCTGAGGCGCCGATGGTCGCGACAAGGGGATTGCCCTTGAAAAGAAAACTGGCGAGCAGAATCGTGACCCCGGCGCCAATGCCGCAGATAAAGAAGAACCGTGTGAACTGCCGTGTTCCCCAGACCTGCTCCAGTTCCGACCCGAACATCCAGAGTCCCAGCATGTTGAAAAGAATGTGAAGGATGTTCCGGGTGTCGTGCAGAAAGATGTATGTGACGAGTTGCCACACGTAACCGTGTGTGACGCTCCACGGAACCAGGCCAAACAGCCGCGTGAATGAGTCTCCCATGAAGATCTGGACAAGGTACGTAATCGCGCACGCGATGATGAGGATCTTTACCGCGCGGGTCCATCTGGGATAGCCGATGCTGGAGTATGTCGTCCTGGAATAGCGCGACATGGCGACTGCTACTGGCCTTTCTGGGGACGAATGAAGTATCCGGCATAGAAGAGTCCGGCCCCCAGCGTGGCCGTCATCATCATTGGTCCCATGTCTCCAAAATACAACACCAGGGATTCAAGGGTTACAATGAGTCCCAGGAGTTGAAGGACTGCTCCGATACCGCGTCGCATAGTCCATCGATTCTAGTATGGAATTCGAGTAGGCGCATCCCTACTCTTCGCCATGACGATACCGCCAGAGCATGTTAAGGATATCGAGTCAATGCCGCAGAAGTTGCGCAGCCTTGTGGAAGAGGAACTTGCAGCTGGGAACGAGATCGTTGAAGTCGGACATTCCTTTCCTGCAGCTCCCGTGGGCTGCTACGTCAAACTGGCTCGCACTGTTTCGACAAGGGCGCACGAGTCGAGTGAGGGGATCCAATTCTGCGACCGCAATACTTCCATCTATTCCGGAGAGTTCTCCGACCCGAAGCGGTACTTCTTCGTACTCGAGCCTCCCAATCCACCACCTCCGGAGCCGGACATGAATGCGATTCGGGAAGCAGCCAACACTCCGCGACCACAGCCGGAACCGGCTTCAAACAGCGCTATCGACCGGTTTCGCCGGAGCATGGCGATTGACTATGGGAAGTGGCATGACGGCATCGGTTATGACATCGACATCATTCGCAACGCCACCCCGAAGGAACTCGCAGAGATCGAACAATTTCTCGTCGATCGGCCCGTCAGAGACTGGAGAGACGTGGAAGCGCTAGCCGCCATCGATACTCCGAGGGCGCGCAACGTTCTTCTGAAGACGCTCCGGCATCCCGATCATCGGATCCGTACCTCTGTGGCGGACTATGCTCCTCATCTTGTATCCGATGGAGAGCGTACGGCCGCCCTGGTCTCCGCTCTTGAAGAGGCAGACCTCTACGAAGGGCTGAGCCAGGCTCTGGATCAGGTTGAGTCGTTTCACCCGCCTCGTGTGGTCGATGCGTTATTCCGCGGGCTGTTGAAAAGAGATGGCGGGACAGCCGTGCATTTCGCCGCGATGCTGATGTTCATTCACGGCAAGGCCGATGCCGCTTTTGATTGGAATCAGCGCCCGTTCTTTCTTCAATTCCACACTGAGGATGCCGCGGAGCGTCGGCACCATTTTCGCGAACTCTGTGAAAAGATCGCCGTCGATCCTGACGACATGTTGCGGCGCTACGACCGTTGAAACTTACCGACCCAACTGCGGAATATAAGAGGCGTCTGAGCGATCGTGAGACGCGCCGAGACATCTGCCTGGCCCGCATACGCCTCGTGGGCTACTTCCGCCTCGTAACGGCGCTCCTGCTTATCGCGATACTGTGGCCCGTGTTCGTATCGAAGGTGCTGCCGCCATGGTGTCTGCTTCTGCCTGTCGGCGCGTTTGGAATACTCGCCTTCTACCACGAGCGGCTCTATCGTGCGCGCGACCGCGCGCAGCGAGCGGTGACCTTCTACGAGCGAGGGTTGGATCGGATTGAGAATCGCTGGCAAGGCAAGGGCAATCAGGAAACCTCGTACGCGGATGATGCTCATCTATACGCGAAGGATCTCGACATCTTTGGCCCTGCTTCGCTTTTCGAACTCCTTTGTACCGCGAGAACGCGAGCCGGCGAAGAGACGCTCGCGCGCTGGCTGCGCGAGCCCGCTCCGCACAGCGAGATTCTTCGGCGGCAGGAAGCGGTTCGGGAACTTCGAGACTATCTGGACCTCAGGGAAGACCTCTCTCTGATTGGGCCTGAGGTTCGTTCGGCCATGCATCCCGAATTCATGTCGAAGTGGGCGAATGCGCCTTCGAATCTTCGGTCGAGAGTCGCTCGCATTGCAATCGCAATGCTCGTCTGCGCGATGCTCGTGGTTTTCGCGTACGGCTATTTCGGAAACAACCAGCCGCTGCTTGCGATCCTGCTCTTGCTCGAGGTCGTCGTTGGACTTGTCTATAAGCGGCGCGTACGTGCCGTTGTTTGGTCCATTGACGAACCCGAAAGAGAATTGCGGGTACTGGGACTGGCGCTTCGTCGCACGGAACAGGAGTCTTTTAAGTCTGAGCGGCTGCGCCAGCTTCAAAGCAATCTGGCCGGTAAAGGGAAGCGCCCGTCGCAGGAAATTGCGTACTTCCTGAAGCTGGTGGAGTACCTCAACCAGCGTCGCAATCAGTTCTTCATCATCTTGTCTGGCCCGCTCCTGTGGGCAACTCAGTTTGCATTTGCAATCGAAGAGTGGCGTGCGCGATGCGGCCCTTTCATCGACGGATGGCTCGAGGCATTCGGCGAGTTCGAGGCGCTATGCGCGCTGGCAGGTTATGCCTATGAACACCCGGACGACCCATTCCCGGAGATTGTGGAAGCGGTGACCCTGCTCGAGTGCGATGAACTGCGTCATCCGCTCCTTCTTCGATCCGCCTGTGTGCCGAATTCAATTCGCCTTGGCGGTGAGCTGCAGTTGCTTCTTGTTAGCGGCTCCAACATGTCAGGAAAGAGCACGCTGTTGCGGACCGTGGGAATCAATGTAGTGCTTGCTCAGGCGGGAGGGCCTGTCCGTGCGACCCGCATGAAGCTTTGCGTGCTGGCGATTGGCGCCACGCTTCGCGTGCAGGATTCTCTACAGGCCGGCGTTTCGCGGTTCTACGCGGAAATCAGCCGGCTTCACGACACGATGAGTCTTACGGCAGGGCGGATGCCGGTTCTGTTTCTGCTCGACGAAATCCTTCACGGCACGAACTCTCACGACCGAGCCATCGG
>Ga0070675_100002742_pt1 | contig 13244 bp, 11 predicted proteins | sample KBSM43metaG_FD_65343 | JGI IMG/M metagenome (GOLD analysis project Ga0070675, IMG submission 65343) | Miscanthus rhizosphere microbial communities from Kellogg Biological Station, Michigan, USA - KBS M4-3 metaG | ecosystem: Host-associated > Plants > Roots > Rhizosphere > Soil ...
CCGCCGCCGGTGCGCGCGTCAATCGAGTTCACTGGCGTTGGCACGGGCCAGGTGCCAGCCGCCCTCACGCGCGAAGACATCGACGTGTTCGAAGGCGGCGTGCGCCAGGAGATCGATGTCTTTCAGGAAGCGGTGCAACCGGTCACCTTCATGCTAGCCCTCGATTCCAGCGGCAGCATGAAGAAGAGCGCCGCCCGTGCCCAGGATGCGGCCCGCGAGTTCATCGACGCGATGCGGCCCGAAGATCAAGTCGGCCTGACGATGTTCGCCACGAAAGCCGAGTTGATGCAGTTGCCGACCGACAAACGTGAGGGGACGCGCGACGCGATCAACAACTACGTGGCCGACGGCGGCACGGCGCTGTACGACGCCTTGTACGATTCGCTGGCGCAGCTCGCGAAAGCGCGCGACCAGCGTCGCGTCCTCGTCATCGTGACCGATGGCATCGACGAGAACGCCACGTCGAACGGCCCCGGCAGCCTCCGCAGCTGGGACGAAGTGCTGGACAAGCTGCTGCAGACGGATGCGACGGTATATGCGGTGGGCATCGGCAGCCGGGTCGAGCGCGAACGCTTGAAAATGCTCGCCGATAGGTCAGGCGGTGCGGCCTATTTCCCGACCGACGTCACGACGCTGGCCAGCGACTACCAGAAGATTCTCGACGAGCTGCGTCGACGATACGTGCTCGGGTATCAGTCCACGAATCGCACGCGCGATGGTCAATGGCGGACTGTCGAGATTCGCCCGCGATCGCGTGACATCGAAATCAGAAGCAGGGGCGGCTACTACGCGCCGTTGCAGTAGCCGCGCGAGGTGCACGTGATGTCAAACGCTGGCGACGTCAGGCTGAGCGGGGCGGCGGAACGGCATCGGGCACAGCGCGCCGACCCGTCGCTTGTAATCCGCGTACTCCGGGAAGGCTTCGCGCAGGACGGCTTCCTCCAGGTACATCCGGTCGATCATCGCCGCGGCCCACAGTGTCAGGGCCAGCGCGAATGGTACCGAGGGAAGCGTGATCAGCATGCCGAGATATTGGGCCACGTAGCCCGCGTACACGGGATGCCGGGAAATCGCATACGGACCCGAGGTCACCAGCCGGCGTGCAGCGGGTTCGATGCTGAACGCATAGCGCAGATGCCACACCGCATAGGCCGTCCAGAGTGCGCCCCCGATCCACATGACGATGGCGATCGGCGTGAACGGCGTGATATTCGGCACGAACCACTCTGGATACGATCGCTGCCCGATCTGGAGAAAGGCGATGGCGAAGAACGAGCCGCCATACGCGCTCAGACGGGCACGCAGACTCTTGGTCGCCGCTTTCGGCTCGTCGCGGATGAGGAACGAGATCGCGACGACCAATTCCATCAGAAACGTCGGCGTCAGCATGACACCCACGGCAGGCATCTTGCTCAAGGTCACCGCAGCCCAGACGGCGAAAACGGTGAAGCCGATCCCGTTGGTGATGCGGGCGAGACGTCGGGGATTACTGGTCATGGCCGCTAGAGGGAGCAAACCGTATTCCCCGATAGCGGCTCCCGAAATGGCCGTTACTGGGCCGTCTGATATTAACTGTCTGGGCCGGGGTAGACAGTCGTCTGGAGTTAACCGGTGACTACCGAGTTCCTCGATCTCGATGAGTTCGCCTCTGAGCAGAAGGGCCCTGTGCGCGTGAGCGATGTGCTGGCGCGGGGCATCCCGATTCGTTGGGACGAGGCCGTCGCCCTGCTGCAGGAGATCGTCGAAACCATTACGGCAGGCGGTGGGGACGAGGCACCCATGCCTGCGTTCGAGGACGTCCTCCTCGACGAGCAGGGCGGCGTCAGGGTCAGCTCCGCTCGGCGCGGAGAACGCGGACCAGTGGCCGCCGGCCGCGCGTTGCACGCGCTGCTCGCGACTGCAGACGTCCCGCTACCCCTACGTCTCTTTGTCACTCAGGCGAACGCGCCTGAGACCCATAAGACGCTCAAGGCATTCGCAGACGCACTTGCCTACTTCGGCAGACCCGGGCGCGCCGAGTTGATTCGCGGCATTTGCGAGCGCTATCGAAGTAGCGCTCAGGCGGCGTCGACTGCGCCTGCACCGGGACGGCCGGCAACTCCACCGCCGCTCCCGCCCAACCACGCCCGAGGTGACCAGGTCTTGGAACAACGACGCACCGCTCCACAATGGCTCATGCCGGCGGCTGTCGCCGTCTGCGTGGCAAGCCTCGCTGCCGTGATCTGGTTTGGCCTGCTCGGCGGTAGCGCCAGCAGTGCGTCCGCATCCGCGGTCGCGGAGGCGACAGACGCAACGGCCGAGGCGACCCCGACAAGCAAGGACGCGAGTACATCGCAGACCAACGCGAAGCGGCCGGGTCCGAAAGGCACTGCCGCTCAACGAGAGCCAGCGCCGACCACTCGTGCTCGACCGCAATCGACTCCTAGGGACCGCGCACCACGTCTTGCGCGCGAGTCCTCCGCACCGTTATTCGATCCGTCAACTGCACGCGCCACCCAAGCGCTCGAGGCGCAGGCACGGGAGACGACGAAAGCCACTGTTCCACTGATCCCGGAATCGCGCGAGTACGTCATCGCACCACGCGAGAATGAGGCGACCACGATCTACTCGGCAGCCGATGCCGACGTGCAGCCGCCCGTCATGATGTATCCGTCGCTGCCGCCGACGGTGTTCGTCGCCAGGAATGCGGATGTGACCGTCGTCAACCGTATGGAACTGGTGATCGCACCCGATGGCACCGTCGAACGTGTGCGACTCGTCAACGGTCCTCAGCGCATGCCGGACATGATGCTGTTGAGCGGCGCGAAGCTGTGGAGGTTCAGCCCGGCGACGAGGAACGGTGAAGCAGTACGGTATCGAACCACTGTCACGTGGTCCGGATTCCCGTGAGCACATCTGTCTCGCGTCGAGTCGTGCTGACCGACGAGACTCTTGTCCCACTGCTCCTCTTTATCGGCCTCGGTGCATTCGTTTGGTTGACGCCCGCGCAGAATGACACGTGGTGGCACCTCCGACACGGCCAAGCGATGTGGGAGACGGGCTCGCTTCTCAGGACGGAACCCTTCTCCTACACGGCCCTCGGCCATGAGTTTCGCAATTACTGGTGGCTGAGCCAACTCGCGTTCTTTGCGCTGTTCACCTTGGGAGGCCCGCTCCTTCTCACAGTATTTGCAGGGAGCTGCGCTTTTGCGGCCGTATACGGATCGTGGCGGCTGATGCGCGGCGCCTGGGACATCCGGCTCACACTGCTGTTGTTTCTGATTATTGCGACCGCGCCGGAGTGGGCGGTCCGGCCACAGGTGATCAGTCTCGCCTTCATGGTCCTCTCAGCGTTCTTGATCGTCAAGGACCGCAGCGGCTGGCTGCCGCTGCTCTGCGTCGTGTGGGCGAACACGCATCCGCAAGTGGTGTTCGGCGTCCTTATCGCCGGCGCGGCAGCAATCGAAGCTCTCCTCTGGTCGAGAACACGCGCGCCGCGAGATGTGCTCATCGCGGCGGGGTGCATGGCGGCGCTGATGGTGGCACCCGACGGGTGGCACTACTGGGCGGAAGCCGCGAAGACGGTCTCGATGTCTCGAGCCGTGGAGTTACACGAGTATCGCCCTCCCGTTGACGCAGGCAGCATTCCGTTCTGGATTGCCTCGGGCACGCTGGTCGTCATGACGTGGAAGAAACGGGCCACACTCCGCGAATGGGCCCGAGGCGACCGCGTCCTCCTGATCGCGTCATTTCTTCTGGCAGCCGCGTCGCTTGGGGCAGTACGAAATATCGCTTTCTTTGCCGTCGTCGCGGCGCCCGTTCTATCCCGGCTGTGCAGTCCACAACACATCGCCGAATACAAGCTGCGGCCTGTGGGTCGCCTTGCCTACGTGATGGTCGCGGCTGCCATGCTGACCGCGGTTCTCGTCGTACGCGAGCGGTGGCACGACAGGGGTGAACAATTGGGTTGGCACCCACTGTCAGACTCACTGATCGAAGCGGTCCGGAAATGTCCGGATCGGCTCTTCAACCATCTCGAAGACGGCGGCTACCTGATGTGGGAACTTCCGTCTCGGCATGTCTTCGTTGACAGCCGAATACATGCGTATCCGCTCGACCTGCTCAAACAGAGTCGCGATGCGGATCTGCGGGGCGAATATGCAGACGCCTTTCGCCAGTATGGGATCCGTTGTGCAATTGTCGCGACTGATTCACCGCTGGCCCATCGCCTCGAACACGATCATGCGATGACACGGACGTACGCCGATAACCAGCGGATCGTGTTCGAGCGCTTCGAGTGATGGCGTTCTCCATTTTCCGCCAGAGTGATTTCAGGGCTTGCCCAGACTTCACGCGCGGCCCGATCAAATCGCCGTGGATTTTGACGGTGCACGCTTCTTGCACAAGACGGTCGGCATGAAGAGAACGGGTGCGGTGCGAGTCGTCGTGGTACTTCTCGCCGTGGTTGCCAGCGGTTGCCAGGAATCGCGTACCGTGAATCCGGCTGCTGCCTCGCTGTTCATCCCCAGCGTGCAGGGGATCTGGAGTGGACCGATGACGCTGGTGGCGACCAGCGGAGGCGAGTGTGTGGTCGGCACCGTCATTCCAACCTTCCTCCCCACACTGGATGTCGGCACGTTCACGTTGTCGCAAAACGCCGACACCCTGAACGCCACAATCACGATGGAGAGCACTGGCCTCGCGTGTCGGTACACAGGAAGCGCGACGAGTTCGAGTGTCGCTCTGAACGCCATCTCCTGCGATCGGAACAGCCTCGTCGTGACGTGTGCCAACGGAGCTCCGCGCGAGTTGAAATTTCTGGGTTCGAGTGTAACCGCGTCGTGGAACGGCAGTCAGATTGTCGGCAGAGAGACGAGCACATACAACGTTTTCACGACGGGCGATGATCCGGTCGGTGTCGGCTCGCTGGTGGCCGCACACGAATTCAACGCCACACGCCGGTGAGCGCCTCGTTAGTTCGGGATCACTCTTATGGGGGTTTGCGCATGACTGCGTTCAGGTTTGCGTCGCTGGTGCCCTGTCTCGTCCTGCTGACGGCCACCGTCGCCGGGGCCCAGCAAGCACGCGTCGCCTCGAGCGGTCCATTCGAGAATGGGTACATGACCGGCTCCGCGGGCGCCTCTTTCAGCGATACAAGGGCCACGACGTTCGGCATCGAGATCGGCGAACGGATCAACTCGAGGGTCCAGGCGTACGCAGCGTTTCACTACTTCGATGACCTGTTCAACGATCAAGCTGCCAGCAATTTGAACGACCTCTCGAACTACCTGACCAGTGTCACCGGCGAGACGTGGGTGCTTCAGGGCCGCGACCGCGGCATGGCGTTCACTGGCGGCGGCAGATATCTGCTGTCGCGCGGGCCATCCTTCCGTCCCTATATTGGCGGTGGGCCAGGCGTGCTCAACCTCCAACGAACCATTACCGAGCGTACGCTCGGCGACGTCAGCGATCCCGTGCTTGCGGTGTTCGGCGCCCCAGATGGCTTCATCAATCCCCGTGAAGAGAGCTCGTTCCGGGCAATGGCGGAGTTCATTGCTGGCGTCGGGATCGCTTCCGGTCGGACCTACGTCGACGTCGGATACCGCTTCCGGAAAGTATTTCACGTCGAGTCGTTCACGTTCTCGCAGTTCACCGTCGGCGTCGGCATGAGGTTCTAAACACCGGTCAAGGGCGAGGCATGCCTCGCCCCTACTTCGGCGGCGCGTCGCCACCTGACGAGCCGGCGAACACGCGACGTCCGTCGGCCAGCCGCACGACCCGCGCGTTGGCCATCTTCGATCCATCCTTCGCCAACGATCCTTCGACCACGATCTCGTCGCCGACCATCAGCGACTTCCGTGACCAGCCGTTCCGCACCAGCACGTTGGGGCTGGCCAGCTCGAGGTTCCAGTTGGTGACGGTGCCGGTCTCATCGCGCACGTCCACGTAGAAACGGGCGTGCGGGTTCGTCCACTCCACCTTCGAGACAATGCCTTTCAGCGTCACCGGTTTGTTGGCGTCGTACTGCGCGGCGAACGAATGATGCGCCGAGACGGCAGCGGATGATGAGGCCAGGATGGCGAACGCGGCCAGCAGACGGACACCGACTCTCATCAAGGACCTCCCACTGAGTCTGCTACATTACGCGCTTTGGAGGAATCGATGTCAATCGCGCGAGCACTGGCTGTTGTCGGAATAGCCGTGGGTCTGGCGGCCTGTTCGGGCGCCCCGACCGCACGTCAGCTTGGCCAGAACGCTCTCGACGCCATGGGCGGCGCCGAGCGCGTGCAGCGCGTGAACACGCTGACGATGAAAGGCGGCGTCGGCACGCGATACCGCCATGGACAGTCGGTGAAGGTCGGCGATGCCGAGCCTGCCGGCATGCTGAAGAACGTGATCGAGACGCTGGATCGCGCGAACAACCGGGCCGCGCTCGACTACGAGCTGCAGATCGGCGCTTTCGGCCAACATCGCCGCGAGATCCTGACGAAGACCGCCGACGGACGTGCGGTCGGACTCGAGGATGTGGCCGGCCGGCCGCTGGCGGTGATGTCGCCGTCGGGGCTCTTCAGCTGGGGCACGCAAAATCATCCGGAGTTCCTGTTGAAGCGCAACGTGATCGCCGTTGCGCTCGCCGCTGCGCAGTCCGCGTCGGACGACGCGCCGCAGGACAAGACGTTCGAGGACCGGACGATGAAGGCGGCGCTGGCGACGCTGCCGTCAGGCGAGTCGATCACGGTCTACTTCGATCCTGAGTCGAAGTTAATCGCCGGCTTCGATGCGCTCGACACCGAGTCGATGCTGGGCGATGCACCGTCGCAGTATGTGTTCGCCGACTACAAGGACGTCGGCGGCCTGAAGCTGCCGCACAAGATCACGATTCGCAAGCTCGGCCAGCCCTACTCGGACGTGCAGTACTCGTCGGCCGCTGTGAACGAGGCCGGCGCCGACAAGACCTTCGCGATTCCGGCCACAGCGAATGACGAGGTCAAGAAGGCGGTCGCGGCTGGCGAGTACTCACCACTCACGATCACCAAGATTGCCGACGGCGTGTACTTCGCGCGCGCCTACTCGCACAACAGCATGGTGGTCGAGTTCCCAACATGGCTCGCCGTCGTCGAGGCTGCGTATACCGATGCGCAGAGCGCCACGCTGGTTCGCGTGTTGAACGAGCAGTTCCCGGGCAAGCCGATTCGCTACGCCGCGGTCACGCATCATCACTACGATCACACGGGCGGTGTGCGCGGCCTCGCCGCCGTTGGCGCGACGATCCTCGCCGAGAAAGGACACGAGCCGGCGCTGCGGATGATCGTCGAAACGCCCCACACCAACCCGCCGGATGCGCTCGAGAACGCGAGAAAGGCCGGCAAGGCCGGTGCGCTCGAGATCTTCGAGGGCAAGAAGGTGCTGAGCGACGGCAAGCAGACGCTGGAGCTCTATTCGGTCACCGGCAACCCGCACGTCGAGCCGAAGGTGCTCGCCTACGTCCCGAGCGCGCGGGCGCTGTTCCAGAGCGACCTCTGGTTCCCAGGCCTCGGAGCCCCGGCGGGCCCCGAAGCCGTGCATCTGCTGCGATCGATCAACGCGCTCAAGTTGCCGGTCGCCATCCATGTCGGTGGACATGGCGGTGTCGGTCCCCACGCGGAACTGGTCAAAGCCGTCGCCGCAGTAAAGCAGTAGAGCGAAGCAGTAGGGCCGGTCCTTCGGACCGGCCGTGCCATCACTTCACTGCAGCGTCGGCGGTCTGCGGCACCGCGGGCATTGTCGCCGTAAGCGGCACACCCATCGGACCGACCGGGATGTACACCACTGTATGGTTCGGTGAGTTCACCATCTGCTTCTGCGCTTCGATCGCTTCGTGCTGGATGTACATCGTGCTCAATTGCCCGCGGATGATCTGCATCGCATTCGCGATACCCTGAGCCTGCACTTCCCGCTTGGTGCGTTCCTTCCGCTCGATGTCGATCTCGGTGTCCTTGCGCTGCAGGTCCTGGGTCGCCGCCAGTTTCTTCGACACCGCGTCGGCCACCTCCGCCGGATACTGCACGTTGCCGACCACCACGCTGCCGACCACGAACGGACTGCCGGCGGCGTAGGCGCGAATGCGCGACAGCACCGCGTCGCCGATCGGGATCAACGCGTCCTTGACCTCGAGTCCGTTACGCCGCTGCACCTCGTCGCGCGCGAACGTGCGGAGCGGCTCCTTGACGAAGTTGCTATAGGCGACCTCGACGATCGAGTCCGGCGCGCGCTCCGTGCCGCGATGGTTCGTCACCGTCGTGCTATAGCGCTCCATGAACAGCGGCACCTGCGCTTCGTCGACCCGCCACACGGTGTGCACGCGAAAGGAGATCTTCAGGTTGTCGCGGCTCAACACGGCCTCGTTGCCGGTGAAGTCTTCGTTATAGGTGTACGGCGTGATGCTGACGTTGGTGACGTCGAGTAGCCAGGTCCGGCCTGCCGAGGTCGGCCCGCGCTGCACGCCGTAGAACGAGGACTTGCCGAACACCGCGCCGCGCGTGAGGTATCCGACATAGCCCGCGGGCGTGTATGGGTTTGACGATCCCAGGAGCCAGATGAACCCTGCGACGAGCGCCGCAAGGCCGAACACGATCATCGAGAGCACGCGAGCGAAGCCATCAGACACACGACGACCGTCGAACAACGTGACCGGGAATGCCGACATGGCAAGCCTCCAAATCACGCCGACGGGGTTAGCTGACGGGCTCGAGGTTGGAAGTCCTCTACTCGCACGATGCGAGATTCGCCCCGTGGCGAAACACCGTTAAGGCGTTTTGCCAGATACTGGGTCCCCCGCGACGCCGCTTGCCGGCGTCTTAGGCGTACCAGCTACGCTACGCCGATCGCCCGGCCGCGTCAAATGCACGACACTGCAGTGATCGATCAGAACAACGCGAGACCAGCCAGCAACCGTTCAGGCTTGTTACGCTTGTTCCGCTTGCGCGCCTCGAGCACGCGCAGCATCGACACTTGCACCGACCGGTAAACACCAGAGCCTGGCTGCACTCCCAGTTGAATCAGCGTGATGAGTTGATGCTCGTACGCCGACTTCTCGTCCGGGCCGTGGCGCACGTGCCACGCCTCATGCGCGAGAATGCTGGCGAGCTTCTGCATCGCCCACGAAGCGCTGCATCCCACACGAGATTCCAACGCCGTTCGAAACGCTGATGACGACGTGATCAGGTAGATCGTGTCGCGCTGCACAAATGCCTCGGCACCGTCCGACACGTAAGGTGGCGCAACGTCGATGAGTTCGATCCGCGGCATGTTCGCTTCGCTGCGGCCGAGCACGGACAATGCGCACGCCAAGACCGATGCGGCGGTCCACATAGCCAGACCCCTCCAGTTGCGGGCTGGCCCTCTCCTATACTGAGGTGAGTCCGGCCCGCAGCTCACTCCTGCGGGTTGTGATCAGGGGTGCCGGCGCGTTGCCGCGCGCCGGTGCCCCGCCGTTGTCTGTTGGGAACTTTGACGGCAGGACCCGGTGATCGGTTCATGCCCAAATCAGGTAAGTCTTCTCGTTACAAGTGCTTCGTTCGATTCCGAACAGAATTCCCGCGACCGGACACCTCGCGGGACACTCGTGTAAGGGCGACGCACCCGTCGCCCTACTTCACGATGGCTTGAAAGACCGCGTTCTCGAAGTCGCGCTGCAGAGCCGGTGTTGATGTCTGCATCAGAATAATCGTCACCATCTTTTCCTGCGGCTCGATGTGCACGTTCGTGCCGTACGCACCGGCCCATCCCCAGGCGCCCTTCGAGACGCGGCGATCCGCGGCGACGGGATCGTCGACGACCTGAACGCCGAGACCGAAGCCAATGCCGCGTGGCGACATGCCCATCTGTCCACCGGCCATCTCGCCCGTATGATTGGACGCCATCAGCTCGATCGTCCGCGGGCTGAGAAAGCGCTTCCCATTCAACTCCCCACCATTCACGAGCATCGTCGCAAACTGGGCGTAGTCTTCCGCGGTGGTCACCAGACCGCCGGCGCCCGAGAAATACGTCGCACTACTCAAGCCGTTTTGATCGGGAAGCTTCTCCAATCCGTTCTGCGCACGGCGATAGAGCGGCGCGATGCGCGATGCCCGATCCGGAAGTAACGCGAACCCGGTGTCCTTCATGCCGAGCGGATCGAAGAGCCGCTGCTTCAGGAAGCGATCGAATGTCTGACCCGACGTGATCTCGACGATGCGGCTGAGGACGTCGAAGCCGGCGAGCCCGCTGTAGCGCCACAGCGTGCCGGGCTGGAAATCGAGCACTGCCCCGCCGAGCTTCGGGATGTACGTCGCCAACGTGTCGTCAGGCGCGCGCTGCGCCAGCGATGCAGATGCACGCTGCCCGAGACCGCCACTCATCAAACCGGATCCATGCGTGAGCAGATCGCGGACGGTGATTTCACGAGATGCGGGCACCAGATCGACGTCTACTGGCGCTCCACCGCGCCCGCCACGGCCGATTGCCGCTGCGGCAGCAGCCTCCGATCCCGGCTTCGGCACGGCGACCTTCATGTTCTTGAACTCGGGAATGAAGCGCGACACCGGATCGGTGAGGCGGAGCTTGCCTTCCTCGAGCATCATCATCACGGCGACGGCGGTGATCGGCTTCGACATCGAGGCCAGCCGGAAGATCGCGTCCTTGGGCATGGGCCGATTGGTCTCCAGGTCGATCACACCGTGCCCCTCGAGATGCGCGATGCGCCCGTTGCGGACCACCAGCGTGACCGCGCCCGCCAGGGACTTGGCCTCGAGGTGACGCTGCACGGCTTCGTGAATGCGTGAGAGACGCTCCGGCGAGAAGCCGAGGTCTTCTGGCTTGCCGGCGACGATCGTGCCCCCGCCCGCCGGAGCCTTGGCGAAGACGGGCGCCTGCAGTGGCATGGTCAGGACGGCACAGGCGACGACAACGGGAATCAGCATTCGAATCAGGCGATGAGTCATAGAGGCGGATGATAGGGAGCGAGTCCGAGGCAGTCAAGGAACGCGAACCAAAGTCTGCTGGCCGGGGACTTTGTGGGCCGAATCGGGTGACAGCGTGGGAGATGGCGTGCAATTCCGAGCGGGCACGTGAGTTGCGATTCGAGAGTCTCGTTGACGTCGCCCGCCATGGCCGCGTCATGGCTGCCCCTCTCTGAAAGGGGCGCCCCTCCTCCCACCCCTGACCGCTTCGCTTCTGCGTGTGCCTGGAGCGAAGCGGTTGGGGCCCACCTCCCAAGGCAGTGAACGCGACCTTAGCGGGTATCTAGCGTGCTGCGTGACGCTGTCGATAGACCTGCCAGGTGATCCCAGAGAGCGGGCCGGCGGGATAAGTGCCGTCGATCGTGTATTCGCGTCCTTTTGCATCGGAGATTGATGACGGTGCCGGAGCATTATCGGGGCTCTCGTCGATGATCCAGTCCGCACCTTCGACGGCCGCCTGTGTCGGTGGCACATAGCGCAGTCGTCCTCGCTCGCCGATCGCAGTTGCGTAGTAGCGAACCATCATGTCAGTCCGCCAATCGCTTCCGCCAAACCTGTCCGACGACGCGACCGTCGTGACACCGGCCGATTGCTGCACGATGCGGGTCAACGCCGCGCGATAGCCGCCCCGAGACGCGTTTGGACTGAAGGTGAACCATGCGCCCGCGATGACCTGCGCCGCAATGAGCGCTCCGGCCAACGCCCGCCTCGCGCCTCCATGCTCGATCGCCACTGCGAGAAACCGCGCCACCGCCACCAGCAGTACGGCCGCCGGGACGAGAAAGTATCGAGGCGCCAGCGTCGGTGGTCGCCGCAAGACCACGATGATGGCGGGTGCGATCACACCAGCGGCGAGATAGAGGAACCACCGATCGTCGCCCAGGCGGTATGCCGACCATACGGCAGCGACCGTGATTCCGCCGACGACCGCCGCGACCAGCCACAACCCTGAGCCCTGCTGGGGACCACCAGCAACAAGCGTGAGTGTTTGCGCAAGGATCACCGGCACTTCGAACGGAAACCCGCCGCCAATCTGTTGCCCGGCGAACGCGATGACGGCGAATACACCGATGCCAACTGTGGGGAGCGCGAACATGCGCATGGTCAGGCGCGTGGCATCGCGAAGACGATGGTGCCTCTGCGTATGTGCATCGCACCAGATGAACGCGCCGAGATAGAAGAGCACGAATGTCTGATGCGACATCACGCCGGCGATGCTACTGATCGCGAAGCCAAGCAGCCATCGGGGCCGCGGTGACTCAGCGTAACGACGCAGGCAATACCACGCAACCAGCGTCAGACAGACGGCTGTCGCATATCCGCGCGCCTCGGAGGAATAGAAGACGAACGCCGCTGATGTCGCGAAGAGAACCGCGGTGACCACCGCCGTCGTCGGTGAGTCGCGCGAACCGACCAACCACGCGAGCGCGACCACGGCGACGCCAGAGATGTAAGCCAGTAACCGATACAGGACCGCTGCGGTATCCGGACCGAGCGCATACATGTACATCGACGTCAGATGATGGTTGTTGTCGATCTTCAATCGCAGCAGATCGAACCACGAGTTCGCCGAGAAGGCGTTCTGGAGCGACCAGACCTCGTCCAGCTGGAGGTCGGTCCACAACCCGGGCAAGCGAAGCGCAGCTCCAAGAACCAGCACCAGTCCGGCGACGAGTGGCAGTCGATTAGCGCGAACCATAGGCTAGGGCGGACATCAGGTTGGTTATCGACCCGACCGGGTCGAACCGATGATATCGCGGTCCCATCCAGTGGATTACGTGTGCGGCCCTGGGATAACGGATCTGTCAGCGTCGCTTACCAGACCGGCGCGCGGAGTCCCCGTAAATCACAGAAAAAACCGGAGATTAAACGTGGCGATCCCCTTGCTCTTCCTTCGAGCGAGAGAACAATCATGCGCAAATCAACGTTCACAATCGTGCTCGCTTCGTCCCTCGTGACGCTGGCACCCTCACTCGGTGCCGATCGCGCGTTCGCGCAGACAGCGTTCAGCGTGTCGGCTCACATCGGCGACTTCCACGTCGCGGTGGCGAACTACTACCACGTGCCCGAGCGCGAGGTGATCGTGATTCGCGAGCGGCGAATCCCCGATGACGAGATCCCGGTCGCGCTGTTCATCGCGCGGCACGCCGGTGTGCCCTGGACGCGCGTCGTCGACATGCGCCTGCACGGCGATTCGTGGTGGGACATTTCCGTCCGGCTCGGGGTGAGTCCGGAGGTCTACTACATCCCCGTGGCGGTGGCGCCTGGCCCGCCTTATGGGCGCGC
>Ga0070675_100002743_pt1 | contig 13244 bp, 11 predicted proteins | sample KBSM43metaG_FD_65343 | JGI IMG/M metagenome (GOLD analysis project Ga0070675, IMG submission 65343) | Miscanthus rhizosphere microbial communities from Kellogg Biological Station, Michigan, USA - KBS M4-3 metaG | ecosystem: Host-associated > Plants > Roots > Rhizosphere > Soil ...
TTTCATCCGATGAACACGCTCGAAAAGCTGCTCGACCGCAGCGGCTACCGCCGGCTTCTCGGGCTCGATTCCATCATGCAGCGGCTGCTCGTGCGCTCGCCGGGCCTCGAGGAGCTCGATGCCGGCGTCACGACGATGGACTACCGGCTGTGCGGAACGCTCGAGCAGATCGAGTCGGCCCTGGGGTCCACGGATCCGTCCGTGCCGGTCTTCGCGTACTCGCTGCCACAGGACGTCCACATGTCGCGGCTTCCGGCGACGGTCGAAACCGGGCCAGACTTCCGCGGGTTTCACGCGCCGTATGCCACCAAGGTTCACGCGATCGACGCGTGCTTCGGCCGGTTCGTCGACGGGCTCAAGCGGCGCAACCTCTACGACCAGAGCCTGATCGTCGTGACCGCCGATCACGGGGAGATGCTCGGAGAGGACGGCCGGTTCGGCCACAGCCATCACCTCTTCCCGCCGGTCATCCGTGTGCCGCTCATCGTCCATCTGCCGGCGGCGCTCGCGCGCCGTGCCGCGATCGACGCCGACGCCGTCAGTCTCACCACCGACATCACGCCGACGATCTACTCGGCGCTCGGCTACCACCCGCAGCGGGCCAACCCGTTGATGGGACGGTCGCTCGTGGACACCGACGGCGATGCGTCGGCGGAGCGGCGGCGCGAGCCGGTGGTCATCGCGTCCAGTTACGGGCCCGTCTATGCGGCGCTGCAGCACAACGGACGGCGGCTGTACATCGCCAACGGCCTGAACGGTGGCGACACCGCGTACGCGCGCGACGCGTCAGGGCGATGGACGGAGATAGAGGTCTCGCGCGGGCTGCGCACGGTCGGTCAGTTCCTCATCCGGCAGTACGTGGACGGCGTGCGGCGGACGTTCCGGATGCCCGGCCAGGCCGACGGGCGGCCAGTTGTGCCATGATGCCCTGCGCGAGCGCCGCCCTCGCCGTGTCTGATCGGTTCAGAAGCGCAGGAACCAGCGGCGCCGATACATGACCCACGCGACGGCGTACACGGCGAGCAGCCATGTGACGGCGTATGCGAGCGACGCGTTGGCCGGGCTCGCGACCCCGAGAAGCACTTCGTAGAGGTTGGGGCCGAACAGGTGCATCAGGGCGATGCTTCGGCCCAGCATGGAGACGATATAGGCCGCGATGGCGTTCATGCCCAGGATCTCGAACGGCGTGAACGGCCGGATCCATTGCCGCACGTCCACCACCCAGTAACACACGGCCATGCCCAGCAAGGCTACACCCGACATCAGCACGGCGAATGATGTCGTCCAGAGCGGCTTGCTGATCGGGATCCAGATGGAGAGCACGAGCCCTCCGGCCAGCAGGCCCGCGCCCATCGTGAGCAGACTCCGCAGCCGGCTGCGATGATCCGGAGCCCTCCGAAGGAGAACGCCGGCACCTACTCCAAACAGAACGTTGCTGATCGCTGGAAGCAGGCTGCCGAGGCCGTCGGGATCCTGCACCATTTGACCTCGCCCCATGTGCCCGCTCAGCACGAGCCGGTCGACGTAGCCTGCGAAGTTGCACTCGACGCTCCAGGTGCCGGCGCTGCAGCCTGGGATAGCGAGGAAGTACATCAGGCCGAGATAGGCAAGGTTCATCACCACGATGCCGGCAATGATCCCGCGCCAGCCGCTCCACAGGAATATGACGGTGGCGGCGAGATAGCAGACAGCAATCTTCTGGAGGACACCGGTGAGCTGCAGATACGGCGTGAACTGGATGTAGGGGAACGGCCTGACCGGCAGGACGATGTCGCTAAGCAAGATGCCACAGCCATAGAGCAACGCCGAGCGCTGTACGGCGTCTCTGAGGAGGGAAGCTCGACTCTCGCCTCGTTCCACGCGTCCCCCGAGGGAGAACGTCACCGCGACGCCGATGATCGTGAGAAATGCCGGAAAGATCGTGTCGGCGAACGTCCAGCCGAACCATTCCGCATGTCGAAGGAACGGGTAGCTGTTCGCGGGTGAACCGGGACTGTTCACGAGAATCATCGAGGCGATGGTGATGCCTCGAAAGACATCCAGCGATCGGAGCCGTGATTGCGGCTGGGACAGCCTCATGAACCCCCCACCACCTCTAGTGTATTGCCGGGGGTTCAGTTTGCGCCGCAGACGAGCGAAGCAACCGCGGTCAACGGCGTGCGCTGGCCGTCGCCGTCGTCCGCAACTCGCGCTCGATCTGAATGCCTGCTTCGAAGGCGGCCTGTGTCTCGAATCGCCCCGTTGAAGTCATCGACACGCCATAGAGATGCAGGAACATTCCCTGGGTGGTGGTAATTCCTGGCTCGTGCAGCACTTCTACCGCGTGGTGGAGCTCGTGGCCGATGGCCGCAATCAGCTCCGTGCGGTCTCGCCGCAGGTTGACGACGATGCGGAGGATGCGATTCGGTCCGGCGACATGGATGTTGTGCGTGAGGCACGCCCGCACGCCATGTCCGCACTGCCCGGACTCCACGTACACGATGCCGTCCGTATCGTTGATGGCCTCGACAAGGGCGCGAAAGGTCACGGACGCGGCCGGCGCGGCCGCGATGAGCTGCGCAATCATCGGGTTTTCGGAGCGGACTCGTGGCATGGCCGGCGCGCTCCGCGCCCCGGCCGCGCCGGGCAGCAGGCCGGCGACGACGAAGAGCGCGGCGTGACACGCGGGGGCCGCCCGGCGGGTTTGGAACCATTGGATCATCGGCGTTCACCTCCGAGGACCGAGTGGCTCCGGCCCTCAGTCCCAGAGGCAGGAACGCCTCGCGAAACCTATCAATCCGTGCGTTTCGCGCCACTTTTTGCGGCGGGTCGCGAGCTACACTCCCCCTGTGTCCTCCACCCAGCAGGACCCGACGGCGTTGCTCCTGGCATGGGGCGGGGGCGATCAGGCGGCCTTCGAGGCGCTTCTGCCGCTGGTGCACGACGAGTTGCGCCAGATCGCGCGGCGGTACATGGGCAAGGAGCGCCAGGGGCACACGCTGCAGCCCACGGCCCTGGTCAACGAGGCCTACCTCCGGCTGATCGAAGTGAAGCGGATGCAGTGGCAGAACCGCGCGCACTTTTTCGCGATGGCGGCGCGAGTGATGCGGCGCATTCTGGTGAACGCCGCGCTGTCGCGCGGCTACCAGAAGCGCGGCGGCGGCGCGCAGCGCGTGACGCTGGACGAGGGGCTCGCCATATCGGGCGAGATGCCGCCAGACCTCGTGGCACTGGACGAGGCGCTCACCGCACTGGCCGCGACCGAGCCCCGCAAGGCGCAGGTCGTCGAGCTCCGGTTCTTCGGGGGCCTCAGCGTCGAGGAGACGGCCGTGGCACTCCATGTGTCCACGGTGACGGTGATGCGCGACTGGCGCTTCGCGAAGCTGTGGCTGCTTCGCGAGATGAGCGGACGGTGACCGGGTGAGCGAGGTCGAGCGCATTTGTCTCGCGGCCCTGGACCGTCCCGCGGAGGAGCGTCCGGCTTTCCTCGAGGACGCCTGCCGGGGTGACGAAGCGCTTCGCCGGGATGTCGAGTCGCTGCTGGCGCAGGCGGTGCGCGCGGAGCCGTTCATGGAGGAACCGGCTATTGCCGGGGCGGGAGCCCTCGCCGGGCTGAGCGGTCTATCGCTCGGCCAGCGCCTCGGGCCGTACCGCGTCGTCGCCAGGCTGGGGGCCGGCGGGATGGGCGAGGTCTATCGCGCCCGCGACACGCAGCTTGGGCGCGAGGTGGCGATCAAGATCCTGCCGGTGGTCTTCGCCGCGGATCCGGACCGGTTGGCGCGATTCGAGCGCGAGGCGCGGATCCTGGCATCGTTGAACCATCCACACATCGCCGCGATCTACGGCGTCGAGGCGGATCCCGCTGCCGACGGCGTTCCCCGCCGTGCGCTGGTCATGGAGTTGATCGAAGGGCCCACGCTTGCGGAGCGGATACTGCGTGGACCGCTGTCGATGGCCGAGGCGCTGCCCGTGGCCCGCCAGATCGCCGAAGCGCTCGAAGCGGCGCACGACCAGGGCATCGTTCATCGCGATCTCAAGCCGGCGAACATCAAGATCCGGCCGGACGGCACCGTCAAAGTACTGGACTTCGGGTTGGCAAAATCAGTGGCGCGTCCGGCAACAGCGACACCCGTGCCACCCGACCCGGCGCACTCGCCCACCTTCAGGACGGACGTCAGGCAGGCGGATTCAGTCGTAGGGACCGCGGCTTACATGAGCCCGGAGCAGGCTCGAGGAGACGCCGTCGAGAGCAGGACCGACATTTGGGCGTTCGGGTGTGTGCTGTACGAGATGATCGTCGGCCGGCCGGCATTTGACGCGCCCTCGATTGCGGAAACCCTCAGCGAGGTGCTCAAGACCGAGCCGGACTGGCTGCGGCTTCCCCCGGACACCCCTGACGGCATCCGGCGGCTACTCAGGCGCTGCCTGACCAAGGACCGCAAAGGCCGTCTCGCCGATATCCGTGACGCGCATTTCGATCTCGACGAACCGGCGAGTAACGTCCTGGGGGACGCCCGACCTGTGCGTTGGGTCAGTCCCCGCTGGGCGATTGCAGTCGTAACCGCGGTCATGGCCATTGGGGTGCTGATATGGGCCTCGATGAGGCCACAGGCGACGGAGGAGCCTCCGCGCAGCGTGACCCGGTTTGTCATCCCGCTGCCCGAGGGGCAGCAGTTCACCGACCCGAGCGGGCAGCTCGTGGCGATATCGCCTGACGGCACGAACGTGGTGTATGTGGCCAACCAGCGCCTATACCGGCGACCGATGTCGGACCTGGAAGCAGCCAGGGCAATCCCCGGAAGCGACGGAGACGTGTCGAGCCCGGTGTTCTCGCCGGACGGACGCGAGGTGGCGTTCTATTCAGTTAGTGAGCGTGCACTGAAGCGCTTGAACATCGCTGGCGGCGCGCCGGTCACGATCGCGAAGATGGACCGCCCCTTTGGATTGAGCTGGAGCGAGCAAGACGGCATCGTGTTCGGCCAGAGCAGGCAGGGCATCCTGCGTGTCCCAGCCACGGGTGGCGTCCCCGAGATGCTCGTCCCGCTGAGGGATGAGGTCCCATCCTCTGCGCAGATGCTGCCTGGCGGACGTGGCGTGCTGTTTTCTGCGAGGTCAACGTCAAATGACCAGGTTCACGCGCGTGTTGTCGTTCAACCCCTCGGCGGCGGCGAACGGAAGACGCTTGTCGAGGGAGGCCTCGACGGCCGCTACCTCCCGACGGGCCATCTCGTTTATGTCATCTCAGGCGACCTTTTCGCGGCGCCCTTCGACCTGGCCAGTCTCTCGGTGAGTGGCCGAGCGGTCCCCATTGTCGAAGGCATCCGCCGCTCGACATTGATCGCCTCGCCCGCCGCGGCCCAGTTCAGCTATTCGGCAACCGGGGCGCTCGCGTTTCTGCCGGGTCCCCATTTGGTGAGCGCCGCAAACGTGGATCTGGCGCTGTTCGACCGGAATGGCAAGTCGACGCCGCTCGGACTCCCCCCACGGCCGTACCGGTCGCCCCGCGTCTCACCAGACGGGAAGTTTGTCGCCTTCGACATTGAGAATGCCACCAGCGCGGCCGTCTGGGTCTACGAGCTGGCAGGCGGCACATCGATGCGGCAGCTCACTTTCGGCGGCAAGAGCCGCTATCCCGTTTGGTCCCGCGACGGCCAATGGGTGGCATTCCAGTCCGACCGCGACGGCGATTTGGCGATCTTCCGTCAGAGGGCCCACGGCGCCGGCGTCGCGGAGCGGCTGACGAAGCCGGAAGGAGGGACGGAACATGTCCCGCAGTCCTGGTCGAAAGATGGCGGACAACTGCTGTTCAGCGTCTCCAAGGACAAAGTGTGGGTGCTGTCGACTCTGAGCGTGAAGGACCGGCAAGTAGCCCCGTTCGGTGACGTACATTCGATCGAACCGGCTGAAGGCGCGTTCTCGCCAGACGGCCAATGGGTCGCGTATCGGAGCAGAGAGTCAGGGGCGACACCAGGCGAGGTTTTCCTGCAGCCCTTTCCTGCGACCGGAACGAAATACCTGGTCCGCAACGGGAGCCATGTGTATTGGTCGCCCGGAGGGGACGAGCTCTTCGTCAACGCCGGTCCGGGGCAGAGCGTCGTGATCCCGGTGACGACGACGCCACACGTGACGTTCGGACAGGAAAAGGACTTTCCGCGGGGCTTGCGGCGAGAAGGACCCCGGCCGACACGACGCGAGGTCGACTCGATGCCCGATGGCGAACACGTCATCGGCGTCATACTCGGCGGCGGCGAATCTTTGTTGCCGCAGATCAACGTCGTCCTCAACTGGTTCGACGAGGTGCGGCAGCGAGTGCGCCAGTAGTAGACAGCCACCGGCGGCCGCGAACCTCAGGCGACTGTGACGCCGCGAGAAATGCCTGGCCCGTGACGTTCGGGCGCCGTGTGCCCCGCGTTGTTTCCTGTTAGACAGCGGTCGAGTGGGTCGAGACCTCACGCGAGCTCAGAAAGAAGCTCGACCAGGGCGCCACACGACGATCGCCGAACAGGAGACACCATGTCGAAGACAGCTCGCGTGATTCCGGCAGCGGTGGCGCTGCTGCTGGTTGGACTCGGAACCGATGCCTGGGCGCAGACGGGGCCCGCCCGTTGTGTGGGCGCGGCGCAGATCGTCAGGGCGCAGTCGTCGGGCGTCCGCACCACCACGGTCAACTTCAATACGGACGCGCTGGGGAATCCGGACCCGACCGGCTATTTCGATCCCAAGCCGCTCATCGCGACCAGTATCGCCACGACGGCGGCGAGCACGTGCCTCATCGTCCACTTCAGCGCCCTCGCGGAGCCGCAGGACAACCACGTGATGTTTCAAGTGCGGGTGGACGGCAAACCGATGCAGGGACACGCCATCTTCCCGTATTCGATTCCAACCGTGCAGGCGCCGGTGGTGTGGGACCCCGAGGAGACGGACAAGAACCTGACGCGCATGGTGGCATACAGCTTCTTCGCCGCCGTGGGCCCGGGCACCCACAAGATCGACGTGCGCTTCGCGGGCTGCTGCGGGCTGACCAACGGCGTGAACGTGATCGCCTTGGTCCGCAACGCCGTGCTCACGCTCCAGTACTAGCCGCCGTCCGATCTCGTCCCCTTACGACGCTCGTTTTGCACTAAACTGCACGGATTCGCTTGGCGATTTCGTTGGTGGGACCTCGCTCGGGGCAAACGATTGGACGAGAGGAGACAGGGCCCATGCGGATCGATCGTGAAATGGCTCGCTTGATGGCCGTTGTTCTTTGTGCGGGGGCGGTTGCGGCGTCCGCCGAGGCTTCACCGATTCTGAACGAGAGCTTCGAGGATGGGGCATTCGTAGCGAACGCGGCGCAGGGGACGATGACGCTGAACGTCGGGTCTACAGCGATCACGAACTGGACGGTGGTCGCGGACGCGCTGGCATGGATCGAGTCGCCCAACCCCTGGTTTCTGTCCGCGCAGGATGGCGACAAATTCCTCGATCTCACCAACTTCCAAGCCGGTGCTCCTTTCGGTGGTGTCACGCAGACAATCGCCACCGATGTGGGGGCCAGCTACGACCTCTTGTTCTATTTGGGCAGTTACACAGCGCGCTGGGGCGGCCCGCCCGTCGCCATCACCGCGACGGCCGGAAGTGCCAGTCAAACCTGCACTGTCAGCAGCACCAGTACTATGTCCACCTGGACGTTGTGCACGGTCCCATTCGTCGCGCTCTCGACGAGCACGGCCGTCACGCTGGTGGGCGCGGCCGGTGTGCACTACATCGGACTGGACAACGTCACCGTGGAGCAACGTCCGGTGGCGGCGCCGGAGCCCGGTGCGATGATCCTGTTCGGGGCCGGACTCGCGGGTCTCATCTCGAGGGCACGCCGGCGCCGATAGTCGCACGTCGCCGAGCGTAGAGGTGAGGGACGCCCTTGCGACGATCACCGATTTCCTGGTGAACGCCACGGTCACCGCCGGCGCACGCGAGCGTGCGGCCGTGGCATTCAGGGACACGATGGGCGTGATGCTGGCGGGGTCACGCGAGCCCGCGGCCCGGGTGGCCCAGTCGATGGCTGCCGAGGACGGCGTTGGGGCGTGCCGCGTGGTGGGCACGGCCCTGACGACGAGCGCCGAGCTCGCGGCGCTGGCCAACGGGGTGGCGGCGCATTCGCTCGATTACGACGACATGTGCTTCGTGTCGCTCGCCCATCCGAGCTGCGCCCTGGTGCCGGCGTCGCTCGCGGCAGGCGAGCTGGTTCACGCGCGGCCCACCGCGCTGCTGGATGCCTACGTGGTCGGCTTCGAACTCGAATGCCGTCTGGGCAACGTGATGAACCCCCGCCACTACCATCAGCGAGGGTGGCACTGCACCTCGTCGATCGGCACGCTCGGTGCGGCCGCGGCGGCGGCTCGCGTTTTCGGCCTGGACGCACCCACGGCGCAGCACGCGCTGGGGATCGCCGCCTCGTCCGCCTGCGGGCTGAAGGAGAACATCGGCAGCATGGTCAAGCCGCTGCACGCGGGGATGGCCGCGCGCAACGGCGTGATGGCCGCGCGGCTGGCGCAGCGTGGCTTCACCGCGAGTCCCCACGCGATCGATGGGCCGCAAGGCTATCTCGCGGCCATGGACAGCGAGCAGCCGTCGCTCGATGCGGCCGTGGCCGACCTGGGCATCCGCTGGGAGATCCTCGAGACCGGCATAACGGTGAAGCTGTATCCCTCGTGCGCCGCCACGCATCCGCCGCTCGACGCGCTGATCGACATGCAGCGCCGCGAGGGCTTCCCCGCCGACGAGGTCCGCGCTGTCGTGGTGGAAGTGGACTCGATGACGCCGCGGCTGCTGATCCATCCGGACCCGGCCACCGGGCTCGAAGCGAAGTTCAGCATGCCGTTCTGCGCGGCGGCGGCTCTGGTGTATGGGCGGCTCGGCATCGACACGTTCGACGTCGAGCACATCCGCAATCCGGCAATCCGGGGCGTGATGCCCCGGGTCACGCTCCGCGCCAATGCCGCCTTCGACCAGGCCGCGCCGCTGTCGCAGGCACGCGTCACGGTGGAACTGCGCGACGGCCGCACTGTGTCCCAGTCGGCCGACGGCGCCCGTGGCTACCCGGGCCGGCTGACCGACGAGGAGCTCGCCGCCAAGTTCGCTGGCTGCGCCAGCCGCACGTTGACGGAGCCGGCGGCCCGCTCGGCGTGGGGCGCGCTCGTGGCGCTCGACGGTCTCACCGATGTGCGCGAGCTGACGGCGCTCCTCTCGGCACCGTAGCGCGATGAAGCCGCCACTGCAGGGCGTCACGGTCGTCTCGATTGAACAGGCCGTGGCCGGGCCCTTCGCCACTCGGCAGCTCGCCGACCTGGGGGCGCGCGTCATCAAGATCGAGCGGCCGGACGGCGGCGACTTCGCGCGCGCCTACGACAGCACCGTGAAGGGGATGGCCAGCCACTTCGTGTGGCTCAACCGGTCGAAGGAGTCGCTCACCCTCGACTTGAAGCGGCCGGAAGCCGCACGCGTCCTCGAACGGCTGCTCGATGGCGCCGATGTCTTCCTGCAGAACCTCGCCCCCGGCGCGGCCGAGCGGCTCGGGCTCGGGAACGAAGCGCTGCGCCGGCGCTATCCGCGCCTCATCGTCTGCAACCTGTCTGGCTACGGCACATCGGGCCCGTATGCGGAGAAGAAGGCCTACGACCTCCTCATCCAGAGCGAGGTCGGGATGCTCTCGGTGACCGGGACCGACGCCACGCCGTGCAAGGTGGGCGTGTCGATCGCCGACATTTCCGCCGGCATGTATGCGTACTCGGGAATTCTCACCGCCCTCCTGGCCCGCAAGGACACGGGCGAAGGCACGGTGCTGGACGTGGCGCTCCTCGACACGCTCGGCGAGTGGATGGGCTACGCCGCCTATTACACGGAGTACGGCGGCACGCAGCCGCCGCGCACCGGCGCCAGTCACGCGACGATTGCGCCCTACGGCCCGTATCGCACCAGCGACGGCTCGATCGTGGTGGCCGTGCACAACAAGGGCGAGTGGGCGCAGTTCTGCGCCCAGGTGCTCGGACAGCCCGCGCTGGCGGACGACCCCCGGTTCCAGACGAACGTGTCCCGGGTCCAGCATCGCGACGCGCTCATCGCCGCGATCGAGAGCGTGCTCACGCGCCTGCCGTCCGCCGAAGTGCTGCGACGGCTCGAGGCGGCGAACATCGCCAACGCCCGGGTCAACACGATGCGCGAATATCTGCAGCATCCGCAGCTGGCCGCGCGCGACTGCTGGCGCGAGGTGGACTCGCCATCGGGCCCGATCCGCGCCCTCGTTCCACCCGTACGCATGCAGGACGTCACACCCACCATGGGCGCCGTTCCGGCGCTGGGCCAGCACAGCCAGGCCATTCTCGAAGAGCTGGCGTTCGACCAGACCACGATCGCGCAGTGGGTGGCGACAGGAGTGGTCTGAGCCCCATCGAGGACGGATAGTGCGGCCAATCGCGGCCGGCATGGCCGGCGCGGTGGCGCAGTTGGGACATTTACTGACAAGGAGCTCTGACCATGCTGGCGGATTCGGCCCACGATCAACAGCTCGTCGTGCAAACCATCCGCGAGTTCGTCGAGCGCGACGTCGTGCCGGTGGCGTCCGGGATGGAACATCGGGGCGAGTACCCACACGCCCTGGTCGACACCATGAAGGAGCTGGGGCTCTTCGGGCTCAACGTCCCCGAGGAGTACGGCGGCACGCCGGTGGACTACACCACGTTCGCCATCATCTTCGAGGAGCTGTCCCGCGGGTGGATGGCGCTCGCCGGGATCATCGGCACCCATCTGGTGCTCTGCGACGTCCTGGTCCGCTACGGCACCGAGGATCAGAAGCAGCGGTTCCTGCCGCGCCTGGCGAACGGTGAGCCGCGCGGCGGCCTCTGCCTGTCGGAGCCGAACGCCGGCACCGATCTGCAGTCAATCAGCACGCTGGCGATCCGCGATGGCGACGTTTATCGCGTGACCGGCTCGAAGATGTGGGTCACCAACGGCCGCTACGCACAGGTCTTCCTGCTGCTGGCGAAGACCGACCCTCAGGCCTCCCCGGCCCACCGCGGGATGAGCGCCTTCGTCATCGAGAAAGGGGCTCCCGGGCTGACCGTGGGGCGTGACATCGACAAGCTCGGCTACAAGACGGTGGAGACCACCGAGCTGCACTTCGACAGCTTCCCGGTGCCCGGCGAGAACCTGATCGGCGGCACGGAAGGCCTCGGCTTCAAGCACGTGATGACCGGCCTCGAGGCCGAGCGCATCAACGTCGCGGCGCGCGGGCTCGGCCTGTCGCGCGCGGCGTTCGACGAGGCCATCCGCTACGCGCAGCAGCGCGTCACCTTCGGCAAGCCGATCGCCCAGCACCAGACCATCCAGATCAAGCTGGCGGACATGGCGACCAAGATTGAAGCGTCGCGGCTGCTGATCTATTCCGCCGCGGCCAAGAAGGATCGGGGCGAGCGCTGCGACCTCGAGGCCGGCATGGCCAAGCTGTTCGCCACCGACACGGCCGCCGAAGTGACGTTCGAGGCGATGAAGATCATGGGGGGCAACGGCTATTCCAAGGACTTCGTCGTCGAGCGGCTGTATCGGGACGCCCCGCTCGTGGTGATCGGCGGCGGGACGAACGAGCTGCAAAGGCTGATCATCGCCAGGGGGCTGCTGGAGCGGTACAAGCAGACGTAGGCTGCCGGTCGGCGTCGAATATTTGCCGGGGTCGATCGAGAACGTATAGGATGCGCCGCATACGGGCTGACAGCAACGGACTGATTCGAACGTCTCTCGAGTCCTGCGGATCGGAAGGAGACACGATGTCGAAGGGTAAAGCGCTGATCGCCGCGACGCTGACCGTCTCCGTGGCCGCCGCCACGATGGTGATGGTGCACGCCCAGCAGAAGAGCAAGGCGCCGACGCTCACGCCGCTGGACTACGTCGAGATCCAGCAACTGGTCGCTCGTTACGCCTATGCCCTCGATACGGGCGCACAAAACGGCACCGGCAGCGTCTACGCCGGCCTCTTCACGCCCGATGGCGTGTTCGTCGGAGGGTCGTCAGGGCGCGTCGCCAAAGGGCGCGAGCAGCTGGCGGCACTCGCCCGGGTCGCGCCGGGCGGGACTCGCGGGCCGCTGACCGTCGGGCACTTCATCGTGAACCACGTCATCGAGCCTTCGCCCGAGGGCGCGATCGGCAAGCAGTATCTCGCCTATCTGATCTTCGGCGACGAGGGGCAGGGAGGGTCGATCAACCTCGGCGGCCACTACGAAGACATTTACGCGAAGACGGCCGACGGCTGGCGCTTCAAGCGGCGCGAATTCATCCCCTCGAAAAGCGGACCGCAGGGCACGCAGACGCCGCCGCCGCGGTGACGCGCGGTCGAACATGTCGAAGGTCAACGTGCTCGCAGCGGTGCTGGCCCTGGGCGTAGCCACCGCCGTCGGGATTCAGGCGCAGCGGAACGGACGGGGATCGGCGAAACCCGTGACGCTGACCGCCGAGGACTACATCGAGATCCAGCAACTGGTGGCGCGCTATCCGTACGCGCTCAACAGCGGCGCCAACAACGGATACGTCATGGCGGACCTCTTTACGCCGGACGCCATCTTCTGTGGCCGGGCCGTCCTGTATTCGCAGGGGCGCGATCAGCTCGCCGCGCTCGCGCGCGGCCGGCGCAGCGGTCCCGCATACACGGTGCACTTCAGCACGAACCACGTCATCGACCCGTCGCCAGAGGGAGCGACAGGCAAGCTGTATCTCGTGGTCCTGGACATCGGCGAAGACGGCAAGCCCAGTTCCATCAACCAGGGCGGCCACTACGACGACGTGTATGTGAAGACGCCGAACGGCTGGCGATTCAAGCTGCGCAATTACATGCCGTCGAACTGGGTGCCTCCGCAGCCATGCGCGCCGCGGCCGCAACGCTGACCGGCGGAATGGGGTGAGGGGATCATGCGATCGATACTCTCGGCGCTGTTTCTGTCGGCACTCCTGCTGCTCGTCCCCGCGCTTGCCCGCGCCCAGGCGTCGATCGCCGGAGTCGTGAAGGATCCATCGGGAGCCGTACTGCCAGGGGTGACCGTCGAGGCCGCCAGCGCGGTGCTGATCGAGAAGGCCCGGTCCGTTACAACCGACGGCACCGGCCAGTATCGGATCATCGATCTCCGTCCCGGCGCCTACACCGTCACGTTCACGCTGCAGGGGTTCAGCACGGTCAGGCGCGAGGGCATCGAGCTGACCGGCTCCTTCACCGCCACGGTGAACGCCGAACTGAAGGTCGGCGA
>Ga0070675_100002744_pt1 | contig 13240 bp, 12 predicted proteins | sample KBSM43metaG_FD_65343 | JGI IMG/M metagenome (GOLD analysis project Ga0070675, IMG submission 65343) | Miscanthus rhizosphere microbial communities from Kellogg Biological Station, Michigan, USA - KBS M4-3 metaG | ecosystem: Host-associated > Plants > Roots > Rhizosphere > Soil ...
TTGACGACAGCTTACTGGAAGGCGATGAAACCGTGGTCGTGACGTTGAGCGCCGCGGCCCCATACATCCTGGGCAATCCCACTACCGGGACGGTAACGATTGCCGACAATGATGTACCACTGGTGACCATCACCGCGACCGATGCGGCGGCCGCAGAAGCCGCACTGAATCCGGGAACCTTCACGGTGAGCCGCACCGGTTCGACGGCAGCAGCACTAACGGTGAACTACACAGTGGGAGGAACTGCGTCCAATGGAGTGGACTATCAGAGTCTCACGGGAAGTGTGATCATCGCTGCAGGTCAGCCATCGGCGGCGATCCCGGTGACCCCAATTGACGATATCCTCGGCGAAGGGAGCGAAACCGTGGTCGTGACATTGAGCGCCAGCGCGAACTATTCCACTGGCTCCCCTAATTCCGCGACCGTCACGATTGCGGATAACGAGGCGGTGGTACCGACCGTTTCATTCAGCTTTGACGGAAAGACGGCGGATCGTGTGGGACAGGGAGAAAATGCACTGAGTGCCGATACCCAGGCCGATGGCGTGTTTACCGTAACGCTGTTGCCCGGCAGTGGCAACCGGACGGTGAATCAATTGCGGTTAATCCGAATTGCCGGTGAGCAGGAATGGGACACGATTCCGGGCAATGGATTCTGGGTGACAGGCGCGGCCCCCACATTGGTGGCCAGCCTCTACAACATCGGCAATGGAAGCGTCAATTTTCCCGTGGTGGAGGGCGCCAGTTTCAAGATCTTTGCAACGGATGTTCAGGGACTGGCGCTGTACGGAACCGGCTCCAACTTCACTGTGATCGTCTCGTTTTCTGACGGCACCACGGCCTCCAGCAGTCTGACGATCAATTAAATCGAATTTCCTGGTGCGCATTGCCCCTCCTGGCCAGGAGGGGTGTCTCTGGCACGAAGAAAAAGTCGCGTTAGCGACCTTATGGCCAGAGACGGGGTGGTTGCTCAAGATCGAAAAGATTTGTTGACATTGAACCACCACCCCGTCCGCTCCATCAAAGGAGCTTCGCGACATTTTCTTGATGTCGCGTCACCCCCTGGCCAGGAGGCGCAATCGATCGCCTGAGACTTAATAAACGTCTTTAGTCCTGCTGACCGGCGCCTCCCTGGCCACCTCGTCCGCCTCTGCCGCCGCGTCCGCCTCCCCCGCCACCGAAGCCCGCATACGGCTGAGGATTGACGATCAGGCGATCAAGGAACACGTCGATCGAGCGCGCCATAACCTCTACGGCGTCGAGTGCGCTGTTGTCGAATGCGTGAGCCGCTCCCTGGATAAGCGTCAGCGCCGTCGGTACGTTCGCGGCGTGAAGCTTAGTGAAGAAGTCGATACTCGACGACATCGGCACCGTTGTGTCGCCCGTGCCGTGGACGAAGATTGTCGGGGCGAAATTCGCGCCGATGTAGGTCGTTGGCGATGCGGCCCGTATTGCCTGTGTGCGCTCTTCTCCAGCCAGGGTGGTCGGGAACAGGTTCCCCGCGGCCGTTGCAAGCGGATAGACACCGATGCCGGCTTGCACTTTCGAACTGACGCCGGCATTGCCACCGCTGCCTTCGAGCTCGGCCATCCCGTTGGTGCCGGCAGCCAACAGCGAGAGCAGCCCGCCCGCCGAGTAGCCGGCAACCGCAATTCTTTCCGGGTCGATGCCGATTTTGGCGGCATTCGCGCGCACCCAGCGGATTGCGGCCTTCGTGTCATGGATCTGAGCCGGCCACAAGCCTTGTGAAGTAAGACGATAGTTCGCGGAGATGTTCGTATAGCCCAGACGCCCGAGCGCCCGCACGTCGTTGACGATGTAACCTGCATTCTTGCTGCCGCCGGAAAAGCCGCCGCCAAAGAGATGAATGATTCCCATACGTTTCGGCGTCACACCCGTGGGCGGTTGATAGACATCGAGCAGAAGATCGATGTCTCCCCCCTTGCCGAAGACAATGTTAGGTTCGATGCGCAGGTCGCTCGTGTTCGGGGCCTGGGCCTGGGCGCTGGCCGTCGTCGCGGTAAGACTCGCGAGCGCAGGAGCCGCTGCGAGCGCACCGGTCGCTTTTACAAAACCACGTCTGCTGATGTGCTTCATCTTTTGTCTCCTCCTGTGTAGCTCATTTTTCGGCAACGATCATACGCCATTCGCCAAGTCTTGGGGACATAGAGCGAATCGGAATGAGCAGGTGAAGGCAATCGGCCCGGAAAACAACTAGAGTGGAACTCCAACGAAGCCATTACAATTCCAGCGGCAGTGTACCGGCGAATTCGTAAACTCGACGGCGACGCCCCCATCGTAATGGCAAAAACCGTCACAATGAAGACCAGTAGTGTCGCCAATCCCAATGTCTGGCGCCTCGACCGTGATGGAGTGAAAACTCCAATGAAGAAACTGCTCGTGGCCCTGTTGCTGCTGATTCTTGCGGCCCCGGCCTTCATCAATGTTCGGTTCGACCACGATTGGGGCGACGACTTTGCCATGTACATTCTGCAAGCGAAGAAGATTGCGCTCGGTTCTCCGCTGACGGACCTCGAATTCCTTTATGATCCGGTCAGCGCAAGTAGCGCCCCCCCGGCGTACCCGGTTGGATTCCCGCTGATGCTGGCGCCGGTCTACTACATTTTTGGCCTCAGCTTCCGGCACTTTTTCTATCTGATGTCCGCATTTGCGGCGATACTCAGCCTGCTGACGTTTGTTTATCTGCGAGACAAAACGAATTCTTCAGCCTCAGCCTACGCCCTGGCGGTGAGTTTGGCGTTCAACCCCTGGCTGATCGATTTCAAAAACGCCGTTCTCTCCGATCTGCCTTTTGCTGTGTTGACGCTGCTCGCCGTGATCGCGGTGGAGCGCAGGAAGCCGGTTTGGGCCGGCCTGGCTATGGGACTTAGCCTGACGACCCGTCCGGCAGCCGTGGCGCTGCTTGTGGGCCTTGGGGCAAACACCGTTTACCGATGGGTCCGGCAGCCTAGTCCCGAGGAGTCCAGGAAAACCCTGCTTCAGCAAACCGCCATCACACTCCTCGTCGCAATCGCGGTTCGTGTTTTGCTCGGCGCCATCTTCCGGACTCCGTCCGGAAGCGACACCGGCTACCTCAACGTGATTGCTCCCATTGCGGTGTTGAAGGAACTGGTGCCGGGCAACCTGAACTATTACATCGATATCAGCAAAGATTTTATTCCGGGCTTTCAGTGGGTTTTCCTGAGCAAGCTCTTCTGGATGTCCCTGGTGTGGTGTTCCCTGGCCGGCTTTTTAAGAAAGGTCCGAAGCGGTCCGCAGTTTTCCGAGTTCTTTGTTCTGCCCTACCTCGCCATGATTTCGGCATGGCCTTCCTGGCAAGGTTTTCGTTTTCTCCTGCCCGTAGTTCCGATGTGCCTCTATTACACATTTCTGGAGCTTTCTCAGTTGGGGAAATCTCTGCTCGGGCCCATGACTCGGTATGTTCCCGTTACCGCTGTGCTCCTTATGTGGGTAGCCTTTGCTCCGTTTCTGATTCAGCTTCAGCGCAGCCATCGTCAGGCGAAGGAGGGCCCAATGTCTCCGGAGGCCCAGGAGGCCTATCGGGAAATCCAGCGGAGTACTCCGTCCGACGCCGCGTTTATCACCTACAAACCGCGAGCGCTGGCGCTCTTTACAGGCCGCAAGGCCGCGTTTGATGTGCCCGGCCTGCCGCCAGACGCGTTTGGAACTTTTGTGAAACAAAAAAATATTCATTACCTGCTGCTCGATCTGGCTAGTGAATCCGTGCGCAACGGCGAATATAAGAAGCAGATTCCATCCGAAATCATTTCGACCAGCGTCTGGGAAAACGCGCGCTATGCGATTGTGAAGCTCGATTGGAACTGAGGCCGGCGATGACTGAGACCGCATTAGTTATTCCGGTCTTCCACGGGCAGCAGGAGCTGCAGCGTTTCGAAGCCCTCGATTCGTTGCGCAACATTCACGAATATCACCGACAGGTGAATCATAAGACTCTCTGATATGTCACAGATCTCTGAACGCCAGAAATGGTGGATCGCAGTCGGAATTGCTGTCGCGCTAACGGTGGTTGCGTACGGTCCGGTCTTCTTCCTCGGGAAAATTCCATTTCCCGCGCAGATCGTCAATGGCTTTCCTCCCTACGCCGACAAGTTTCCCGGAGCATGGTCAAAGCCGTTCGCAGATATCGGCGACCTGGTCACTCAGTTCTATCCGTATCACAACCTGGTCTCACGAGAATCCAGGCGGGATGGAATTCCCTTATGGAACCCGCACGTGCATTCAGGGGAGCCTCTCGCCGGTATCACGCAATCCGCTCTGTTCTATCCGCCCAACATGCTGTACCTGTTCATGAACGTCAAACGCGCCTGGGCGATGCAACTGGTGATCGAACGCCTCCTGGCGATTCTGTTCACACTGCTGCTCCTCCGCGAACTGGGAGTGACGCCCACAGGAGCGCTGGTCTCATCTTTGCTGTTTGGGTTTTGCGGCTTTCTCGTGGTTTGGCAGGGCCAGGCCATGGCGGATTGCGCAGTCTGGCTGCCGCTCATTTGCTATGCGGTGCTGCGACTGCGTCGGGCTGGCTCAGCGCGGTCCATCGCAGTTGCCGCGTGTGCCTTCGCAATGCCGGTTCTTGGAGGGCACCCGGAAACGGCCGCCCACCTAACCGCCGTGGGGATCGCCCTGGCGGGCGCCCTCATGTTCTCCAGGTCCGCAGGTAATGAAATTACAAGTAAGCAGTTTGCGGGCCGATTCCTTGCGGTGGGTCTTCTGGCGATGGGATTGTCTTCCATCCAAATGCTTCCCAGTATCGAGTGGATCGCCAACATCCACCGATCACTGGCCAGCCAATTCCCTCCTCTGCCCTTTGAGGCCATTCTTGCGTTCGTATCACGCGATATCATCCGCGCAACGAATTCCGCCGGCATGAAAATCCCTGAATTCGGCGCCTATATGGGTCTGCTGATATTTGTAACGGTGCCTTTGGCCGCGCTTGATCGGCCAAGACGACGCGTCATCTTTGTCGCGGCCGCGGTCCTGGCGGCGTTGTCGATCGTTTACGGAATCGGTCCACTTTTGCCACTTCTGCATACGGTTCCCTTTGCGGGATTGAAGCACCAACGCCTCATTCTGGTGGCGAGTCTGGGGTTGGCTGTTCTGGCCGGGTTCGGCACAGCGACATTGGAGCGGTTAGAGGAGAATCGCGTTCTACGCTGGAAATTCGCGATGCTGGCTTCAATCGGTTTAACCCTGGGCCTCGTCATGATTCTGCTATTGCGGGCGCGGACTCATGAAAGGGTCGAACCACTGAGCGTGCCCAGGAGCATTGTGCTTCTTCTCTTGTTGATGGCTATCGTCGTGTTTGCCCGCATTAAAGGCTGGCTCAGCGCTCAACAGTTCAGCCTGCTCGCGATTGTTGCCCTGAGTTTTGATGTGGTTACTTTTAGCTATGGCTATCTGCCATTTGTTCCAGCATCCGAAATATTTCCGCCGACGGAGCTGTTTGACCGGCTCAAACAGGAACCCGACCCATTTCGAATCTCTCAGTTGGAAATTGCGTACGCCGCCAACTCGGAAATTGTCTACGAACTGGACGCTGCGGGAGGATACGGCATTCCATTGGAACGCATGTTCCGTTTCATGGAAGGAGCGGGAATGGCCGCCGATTACAGCGCAGGCCCGGACTCGAGCTCCTTTCTGATGGGGAGGGATCGGCGGGTCGACATGCTGAATGTCCGTTACATTCTGGTTCCTTCATTTGTTCCTGTAGCGGCGCAGCTCCGCGAACGGCCGGACCGCTTTCGACTCGCCTTTTCATCAAATAACACCGATGTTTTCGAGAACCTTCGGGCGTTGCCTCGCGCGTTTTTGGTCCCGGCGCGGGGTATCGAAGTCATTCAGGATGAAACCAGCCAACTGGTCCGCGTGGTTGATCCAGCCTTCGATCCCGAACTCACGGTGGTGTTGCCAGATAATCCCATTGCTGATGAAACCGAAGAACAAGGGGCGCCGCTGGCAAATGCCTCAGTCAACTGGGAACGGCGAACAGCGAATGCTCTCCAGATGAAGGTGGATGTTTCCCGGCCGAGCGTTCTCGTGATCAGCCAAATCTTTTACCCCGGATGGAAAGCCACCGTGAACGGCCGGCCTGTCGCAGTTCTTCCGGCCAATTACGCCCTTACGGCGGTCCCTCTGAGAGCAGGAGCGCACGACGTCACACTCTTTTATGCTCCGAACAGCGTAAGAATCGGCGCCGCCTTGTCCGCGGTCTCGCTCGCGATAACGGTGTTCCTGGCGTTAAAACGGAAGCGTTCATTCGCCAGCCCTTCCGCTGCTGGAAAATCATAGATCCCGCTGCTCAGGCCTTATGGCGACGGCGAGCGCAAAGCCGGCCCCGCGGGCAGCACGCCTGGTCGCAATTGACTCCTGTCTTTTGGAATGGCAGCATATTTAAAATTCTTAGGAGGAAACAATGAGGATAAGAATTCACTCCGCAATCGCGCTTCTCTGCCTTACGGCGATTTTCGCTCTGGCCCAAAGCACCAGCCTTGAAGGTACCTGGGTGACCGAGGGCGTGGCTGCCGTTGAGGCTGCAAAGAAAGCCAATAAATCTATCAATGGCCTTGCGGAGGGAACGAGAATCAAGTTCAAGGTGGATACCAAGAAAAACAAGGTCAGCGGAACCATTACTCAACTCAACACGGACAAGGAATACACCATCGAGGACGGCAAGCTGGCGGACAAGACTTTCACGTTCAAGTCCATCGAGAACGTGAGTATCGGGTTTGGGAACCAGGGATTCAACAACCGGGGTGGTGGCGGTGGACAGCCGTCAACAACGCCCGCGCCGACCGCGATTTCGTGGCAGGGTGAAATTACAGACGGGAATACGGTGACATTGACGCAGTTATCCGCGACAGGCGAACCCACGAATGCGAAGCTCGTGCTCCATCGAGCTTCAAAGTAGGTAGCGAATTGCGTGGATTTTTCACGGTGCTTGTAAGAGAGCTGCGGGGGCCCGATCTGGATTGACGCAGTGAAATACAAAAAAACATCGTCCCCGATTACATTAAGCCTCGGCGTTTTGATCTTCGCCCTTGTCCTCACACTGGCAACGCCATCGTTATTCTCGCAACAGGCGAGTCGCCCTTCGGATGTTCTCGGACTTCCTTTGGTCGGTCACCACGTTTCTGACATCGAGCGGTCGATAAAGTTCTACGAGGCCATTGACTTCAAATTGGCTGAGGGGCCGAGCGCCTGGAACGTCGACAAAGAGCTGAACAGACTGGGCAACACACCGGGAGCGGAATCTCGGACCGCAGTCATGAAGGTTCAAAGTTCTGTGTCCGATGTTCCTTTCACTTTTGTGCTGCGTCAATACCGCGGAATTCAGCGCCAGGATCGTCTGGGCAAGCAGGCCGGTTTTAATCACTATGCGACGACCATTATCGATCCACAGAAAGCCCAGGATTTCTATGTGAAGGTTTTGGGTGGCGACTACCCGAATCTGGAAAACCTCGGTGGAGAGCAGACCGTGTTGCACGGCTGGTTCCGACAGGCGCCGACCAACGACAACTTGCGCGTCGAACTGCTCTCTTTTACCGCGAATAAGGGCAAAACGGCGCCGCCCCTGAAATTCCAGGACATCAACGCCAACTATGCGGGCTTTCAGGTCAGCAACATTGAAACCGCTTACGCGAGAGCAAAGGCGAACGGCGCGATCACTGTTTCGGAAGGCGGCATTATCGATTACAACAAAGGGAAGGCGGCGTTGATTCGCGATCCTGACGCGGGCACTTATATCATGCTCTGGCAGCCTCCCCGGTAAACCGCAGGATGTCGATTCTTCTTCCTTGAAGCGAATCCCTCAATGCCAATCGCAGACTGGATGCCGCAACTTTCAAGTGAATACGGAAGACGAACAGTATCCTAACGGCGCGAAAGCCTGAAAGGTCGGCCCTTGAATCGGTCAGGAGGATCGGATGGTTAGGAACCACCTCATTGCTTTGGCCCGAAAATGCAAGAATGCGTTGCTGTCGGAAAGCTCGATACCTCAGATACCGTCGTTGCCATTCGACAATGCTTATCCGTGGCTCGCTGCCAGCTCTCAAAAGCTGTGGTACGACAAGTCATGTCCAAGACGGCCACAATACATCTGGGGTGTGCTGCAGGGGGCGGCGCTGGGGCGAGTGCTTGGGATGAAGCGGATCTCCGTTATCGAGTTCGGCGTTGCCGGCGGCGCTGGCCTTCTCGCACTGGAAGCAATTGCCGAACGCTGTGAACGGTTGGTCGATATCCAGATCGATGTGTATGGTTTCGATACGGGATCCGGATTGCCAAAACCCGAGGATTATCGGGACCTTCCGAATCTATTCAGCGAGGGCCAGTTTGTTCTCAATTTCGACGATTTGAAAAAGCGCCTGCGACGGGCTCAGCTGAAGCTGGGATTAGTCAAGGATACGGTCCCGGATTTCATGCAGTCGTCACCCGCTCCGGTCGCCTTCGTTGCTTTTGACCTCGATCTCTACACCTCCACAGTAGATGCCTTTCGCTTGTTTAGCGCGCACCATAGCGTGCTGCTTCCGCGAGTTCTTTCTTACCTCGACGACATCGTGGGCTTCACCTACTGCGAGTACAACGGCGAGCGCCTCGCGATTTCCGAGTTCAATCAGCTGAACAAGACGAAGAAGATCTGTCCGATACATGGGTTGAAGTACTATGTGCCGCCCGAATTCAAGGACTGGTATGCATTTGATGAATGCATGTACTTCGCTCACCTGTTTGACCATCCCCTGTACAACGTTTGCGACGTGCTGCATGCGACAAGCGTTATCGACGTCAGCGGCAACATACGTTGACCGTTGTCCATACTTTCTCTGACGGCTTGTGGTGGGCCTCGGATCAATCAGTCGCGCTTAACAAAGAACTAACGATGAACGCCTGGTGCTTCATTCGGAGTCTGTCCCTCGATCCAAAGAGAAGTGACGCTGGCAGGGATTCACTAGCTTCTATGGCTTCGATGCCGCGAAGGAAGAGTACGGTGATATGATCATTGCCGGAATAATCGACCCCGCAAAAGTAACGTTGTTTGCCTGCAGACTGCTTCTTCGATAGCTGCCCCTGATGCTTACGACGGAAGCCATGATTCATTCTGAGGCGATGCCTGGCGCTCGCGGGCCTTCGATGTACCAGAGCCTGTAGTTTAGGCCTTGCTTCATTGCAGGGCGGCTTCGACGGTCAGAGGAGGATGTGCACATGCGATGCCTGAGGCTCGGGATCTCGATAATCACCTTCTCTACCCTTGCAGCAGCAATAATTGGTCAGTCTCTTCCGTCCGAACCCTATACGTTCCTCAGCAAGCATCTCGGGTTCTCATCAGCGGATCTTGCTTCGCTCGAGACTGGGCAAACCCTCGTCAAGCTTCCCAAGACGACGGAAACAAGGGAGGTAGCTGCATTCGCCATCGCACGTCTCGATGTTCCCACAGACTTCTTTATCGAAAGAGTTCGCGACATTACGAACTTCAAGAAGGGCGAGAACGTGGTGCAGATCGGAAAATTCGGAAATCCTCCTCGACTGTCGGACCTGGCCGGCCTGACAGTCGATCAGGTCGACATTGATGCGATCAAACGATGCCGGGCGAAGAGTTGCGATCTTAAGATGTCGGCGGAATTCATTGAAAGGTTTCGTAAGGAGGTCGACTGGTCCTCTCCGAAATACCGTGAGCGGGTCACGCAGCTTGTGCACCAGATGCTGCTGGAACAACTTCAGGATTATCTGAAGGGGGGAATTTCTGCCCTCGTCAAATATGATGACAAGTCGTATGAGCTCGGGCTTGCCGACGAGGTGCGTTCACTCCTTAAGCCTGCATCCTATATGTATGGCTATACGACCGAATTTCAGAAGTACCTGGAAGAATTTCCGCTGACGCGGCCCGGCAACGCCACAGCCTTTGAAGATTTTGCTTACTGGTCAAAGGAAGACTTTGGCATGAAGCCGGTCATCAGCATGACGCACGTCACGATCTACAGGCGCGGCAGAAACGCGTCGGACGTGGTCATCGGCTCAAAGGGAATCTACGCCAGCCATTATTTCGAAGGTTCGCTGGGGTTGACCGCACTTGCCCGAAATGACGGTTCACATCCGTCGCGTTCCTATTTGATCTATGTCAATCGGTCCCGCACAGATGCGCTCCGCGGAATGTTCGCGGGCATGAAGCGCACGTTGATTGGAGGCCGTCTCCGGGACGGCGCGAAGAAGACCATGGAAGTGATCAAACAGCGGCTGGAAACCGAGTACGGGCAAGAGGATGTAAGCCTTCGCCGCTGACAAAGCTTTGCCGTCCGGCTTCGTTGCTATGATGGACGGAAACGCCTATATGCCCCCGCTATCCGTCTCAGGCCCTTGGGTCTCTTAGTCTCCGCGGCGATTAGGGCGGGACTTGGAGTAGCAGGTCGGGTGATAGGTCTTTCCTCGAACCACCGACCGCTCCTCATTCGGCGCAACCCTGATATTGCAGATATCGCACCAGACTCTGAACTCAGCTTTTGTGTTATCGACTTTTGCAACCTTCATTATTTCTCCTCGGTTTCGTTTGTTGCGGCTACTTCTGGAAGCGCAAAATGGCCGCGGCCGTGTAGTCCGCCCTGTGTCTGCATGTGTCCCCCGCGCAGGTCAGCACGAGCTTTGCTGCAGGCGGGTTGTCTCGCCCTCCTTCAGTGTGGTCGAGAGCAAACATGATCGGCGACTCGCACTTCTCACAGCGCACAGCGAGGTACCACCGCGTTTCGGTCTTGGGCGAATGAAGTCTATTCATAGGAAGCGTCTCTCTTTCAATCAAAGATGCCGAAAAGTTCGTCGCAAGGCGAGGCGAGATCCGGAATTCTTCCTCTGACTGACTCGCCCGTGCCTGTTCATTAAAGAAAAAACCGCAACTGTTCCGATACAGATCAGTGCGGCCATACCCAGCCAGCTGGCATCTTTGAGTGCGAGCCACGTGTGCGAAACCGTCGATAGAATTCCCGACGCCATTAAGTACGACTCTTACCCTTGGACTCGGAAACCGCGGGACCGCCATTATCCGTTGGCGGCGCTTCCGTCTTTTGAACGGCAGGCTGTCCATTAAGTCCCAGTGCGGTGCGCAGTTCGCGAATGCGGGACCTGTTATGCATCTTCGCTTTACGAAGCCGGTTGAAGCGCGATCGATCGCCAGATTTTTGTGACATGCTGTCGTTTCCTCAGTTTCCCTGGCGAAAGAGTTCTTGCTTGCCTGCTCCTCCGCGATCCGCCGGACGCCTCCGGATCTCCGGAACGTGGCCGCCTGGCCGGTTAGCCTCATCTGCTGTGGTAGTTTGTCCATGCCCTTGCTCTGTTGAACGGCGCTTCGCCGGAAGGACGATGGGCACTGGACATTGTCCGCCTTCCTGAGAACTCCTGCGGTGCAATAGTGCACAATGGATGGTCTAATTCGATTGCCCTTTCCTGCGCAGTCCGGAGATGCCGCACAACTGCGCCGATCAGCTATACTGGTGCGACTGTCATCTCGACTTTCTTTCCTGGACGGACTAGGTTCGCCTTCACGGCAGTGACCTTCCCACGCGAGAAACCCGAATTGCAGCTGGTGAGGCTGATCCCCATCGCGCGTTAGCATAAGGAGTACTCGTGAACGATAAGACCAACATGCGATATAACGGCTTTAGATCCGCAGACGATGGAGGCCGCATTTTTGAATTTTCAATTTCTGCGACCGCCCAGGACGCGTTTCTGATTTCCATCGAAATTCCCAGCGAGCTGTTTGTGGGAGTGAATCGCATCCAGTTGCAGGAAGGTGTTGCCATCTCCTACGCGAAACTGAAACATCTTCTCACGCTGGAAACGGCAGACGATATCCCGCGGTCGTTGTGCCTTACTGCCTTTGACCTGGCTCAATACAGGCAAGTTCCTGCTGAATCCAAGCGCAGGTGGGGTTACGGTTCCAACAACGCCAGCAAGACAAAGCTCGAGGGTTCCTAAACACGCGCACGTTCTCTGTTATCAGAAAACCTTTCGGAAAGTCAGATTGATGCGATCCGCTCCAGTAAGAGGATGCCAGCCGGCTTTGAGGGGAGCGACTCCGTGGAAGATGAAGCGAGCGGGGCCACCCCATACAGCGACGTCGCCGTTTTCGACGAGCAAACGGCGCACCTTGTCGGACCGCCGTTTCCCACCCCATAAGAAAACGGCCGGAACGCCGAGCGAAATCGAGACGATCGGAGCCCAGGCATCCTTCTCATCGCGGTCCTGATGGAGTCCAAGCCTGGAACCGACGACATAGCGGTTGATCAGGCAGGCATCGGGATCATAGCCGTCAAAGCCCGCACTGGCGGCGGCCCGTTCAGCGATTACAAGGAATGCTGCCGGTATCGGAGGCCAGACGGCTCCTGTTTGAGGATCCCTGGGATCGTATCGATAGCCCGTTCGGTCGGATACCCAACCGACGCGACCGCAGTTGGTCATGGCGACCGACATCCGGTAGCCGCCGCGAGTCTCCAACTGTCGGAAGCCGGCGCTTTCTGCGATCCTGGAAACCTCCTGAATGAGCAGGGGCGCGTCCTCAGTGGCGAAGCCACGCAGTAGCACTGCACCGTCTCCGAGGACTTCGTGCGAACAAGGCCCACCGACGCCTTGGAAAAGAGAACTCATTGCTCGAGTTTATCAATTCGCAAAAGACGAATCGCGACTTCTTGCTTTTGCGGAATGTCACAAATAGATTAGGCAATCGAAAGGTGGACCGTGAAATCGAAAATTCTGGCGAAACTCGTTGGGCCCTTCTTTGTCGTCGTCGCGACAACACTGCCGATCACGGCGCAATGGCCGACCCACCCAACGCGGGGAGTTCCACGAACCGCGGATGGAAAACCGGACCTGACAGCGCCGGCCCCGCGGACCGTGGATGGCAAACCCGATCTCTCCGGCATTTGGGACAACGGCCGCAATACGAACATCCAGCGGGGCGGGAGGGGCGCCGACTTCAATGCAGCGCCTGCCCCCAATCGGGGACAGACCCCGGCGGCAGACTCAGGACCTCCCAATGCGACCTTCTTCAACGTTGGCGCAGGTTTCCCTGACGGTCTGCCGTTTCAGCCCTGGGCGGCAGATCTCATGAAAAAGCGCATGGACGACAACAGCAAGGACAATCCCGATGCGCACTGCCTCCCGATGGGTTTTATGCAGTTTCACACGCATTCCCAGCCTCGCAAGATCGTCCAAACCCCGGAGCTGA
>Ga0070675_100002747_pt1 | contig 13233 bp, 13 predicted proteins | sample KBSM43metaG_FD_65343 | JGI IMG/M metagenome (GOLD analysis project Ga0070675, IMG submission 65343) | Miscanthus rhizosphere microbial communities from Kellogg Biological Station, Michigan, USA - KBS M4-3 metaG | ecosystem: Host-associated > Plants > Roots > Rhizosphere > Soil ...
GGGGTGGGCGTCTCGAAGGATAGCGCAACGGTCCCCATTTGTAACAACGCGCAACAGTGGAAACCCCGGCGTCAACGGGCAGTCCTATTGTCACGTTGTTGATCGCGAAGGCCCACAGAGGGCCGTGAAGGAGAGAGATCCATGAACCGCACCAAGATGCTTGTCGCCGCTGTGGGCACCGCCGCCGTCGGCGCTGCCGCCATGTTCTCGACTGCCGCTTCCGCAGGCGGCAACGTCTCATGGAGCGTGTCGGTGGGCGGACCCGGGTTCGCGGTGAACGCCGGCCAGCCCTATTACGGCGCACCGTACCGTCCGTCTTACAGGCCTCACTACTACCGCCCGGCGCCCGTCGTATACCGGCCCTACTACAGGCCGTACTACGCGCCGCGACCCGTGTACGTTGCGCCTCCTGTCGTGTACACGCAACCGTACTCGTACTACCCGTCGCCGGTGGTTCCGGTTCCTTACTAGTCACGTGAGGGTCGCCGATCCGGCAACCCAACGGCGCCTTCGGGCGCCGTTTTTGTTTCCGCATGGCGACGCTGGATACGTCCTACGTCACGCCGCGCGCACTTCCGACAACGACACCATCGAACGACACGTTGTTCGACGAGCAGCATCGATGCCACGCTTGGCGTTGCAACGTTTACATCGAAGGAGGCATGCATGAAACCGTATTTCAAGATGCTCGCAGTGGCCGGCGCCGTAGCTTGCGCAGCCACCGCTTCCGCGCAGGTCACGTTCTTCGAGCACGACAGCTTCCAGGGGCGGCAGTTTTCCGCCAACCAGCAAGTGGGTAACTTCGACCGTGCAGGCTTCAACGATCGCGCATCGTCGGTGATCGTGCGCGGCGGCTGGTGGGAAGCCTGCGAAGACGCGCGCTTCGGCGGGCAATGCGTCACGCTTCGCCCCGGCAGCTACGCGAACCTGGCGGCGATGGGGCTCAACGACCGCATTTCGTCGGTGCGACCGGTCGACGGGCCGCGTTACGGTTCGGGTTCGGGCTCGTACAACGAGCCGCCGCCGCGTTACGCGCAGGATACGTACGACTACCGGCGCCGTAACAACGAGCGCACGTACGAAGCGCAAGTCACCTCCGTACGCGCGATTGTGGGACCGCCCGAGCAGCGCTGCTGGGTGGAACAGCAGACCACCGGAGCCTCGAACAACGCGATTCCGGGCGCCATCGCCGGTGCAGTCATCGGCGGCATCCTGGGTCACCAGGTGGGCAGCGGCCGCGGACGTGACGTCGCAACCGGCGTCGGCGCGCTCGCGGGCGGCGCCGTGGGCGCCAACGTCGGCAGCCAATACGGCGGTCAAGGCTATACGCAAGACGTTCAACGCTGCGCCTATACGCAGAACAGCGGACGTCCCGACTACTACGACGTGACGTACAACTTTCGCGGACACGAGCATCGCGTACAAACGACGACGCCGCCGGGCGCAACCATCGTCGTCAACGAGAACGGCGAGCCGCGCGTCTGATAGCACTCTGCACCAGCGGTGCGCGCGCGTGCCGCCCGCTGGTGCAGTCTTGTTTCAAAGTGTAATTCCGCGAAACCCCTAGTACCGAGGTCACTTCACATGCCCTAGCCTCTTGGGCTAGCCGTGAACGACCTTCCGCCGACCCTTCGCAACATCCGCGATTTCTATCTCAAGGACGCCCTGCCTTCGGCGCCCGAAGTCGCCCACCTGCATCGCAAAGGCCTCGCCAACGGCCAGCGGCTGTTCGGCATGACCGACCTGCGCCGCCATCTCGACAATCCCTTTTTCGACGTCGACTACCTCACCCTGTTCCTTCGCGGCAAGCCCGTGGACCTGTCGGAAGCGTGCGTCTACAAGGTCGTACAGCGACGCAAGCTCACCTTCTGCGACCGCCGTGTCCTCGACCGTCACTTCGCGGAAGGCGCGGCATGTGTGTTGGAAGGACTGGACATCCTGGATCCAGGCGTCAATGCTTTCGCCTCGGTACTCGACAAGGCGCGCCCTGCGACGTTCTGCAATGCGACGGCGTTCTATTCGCAACACGGGAACGAGGCGTACCGCGGCCACGTCGACACGGACGACGTGCTCGTGATGCACGTCGAAGGTCGGAAGCGTTGGCGCTTTCACGCGCGCCAGTCCCCACGCCGCATCGAGCTGACCGACCTCGATGCCCATCGCATGGGCCCCGTAATTGCGGAAGTGGTCATGGAGCCCGGCGACGTTCTGTACCTCAAGAGCTTCACGCCGCACGCCGTCGAGACGATGACGCCTCACTCCCTGCATGTCTCGTTCGACCTGTGCGACAGGCAACCATCGATCGAGGCTGTGCTCTCGCTGCTGTTGCGGCACTTCGATCGCAATGCCGCCACGCCTCACGTCTCGAACGAGGAAGCGCTTGCCCACCTGACGAAGCTTGCGCAAGGCTCGCCGTATGTCGAAGAGCTTCGCGAGCTCCTTGCCGTCGAAAAATCGGGACACAGCCTGTTCCGCCGGTTGCTCTCGAGCAACCGTGTCATCCACTTCGACGCGCTCGCCGCCGGCTCGCCGGCTGGAAGCGCCATGCCCGCCGCATTGGGCACGATTGCCACCACCTCGGTCGCGAAGCCCGACGGCAGCTTGAAGCGCTCGAGCGGCAGCGATTGCACGAGCGAATGAGATGCGGCGAGCGATACCGCCGGGGAGCACCAGCGAAACAGCATCATCGAGAGCCTCCGCAGGGAACGTGAAGCGATCATTCGGGAGGATCGCAAGGATGGGTTAGCGCCTGGGACGGTGCTATGCTTGCCTTTTAAGGCTTGGAGGTTCGGCATGAACGCTCCCGGAAACCTCGCCCAAGTCAGTCCCGCGCTGCGATCCCTCGAGCTCATCCGCACCCTCGTCGCGTACGACACGACGAGCCGCGATTCGAATCTCGCGCTCATCGATTGGGTGCGGGACTACCTCGAAGGCCATGGGTTCACGACGAGCCTCACCTTCGACGACGACAAGCGCAAGGCAAACCTGTTCGCTACGCTGGCGGCGGCCGACGGCAACGTCACGGACGGCGGCATCGTGCTGTCCGGCCATACGGACGTCGTGCCGGTCGACAACCAGCCGTGGGACAGCGATCCATTCACGATGACGTTGCGCGACGACCGCCTGTACGGTCGCGGCGTGACCGACATGAAGAGCTTCTCGGCGGTAGGACTCTCGTTCGTGCCGGAGTTCGTGCGCCGCGGCGTGCGCAAGCCGCTGCACTTCGCACTTTCGTACGACGAGGAAGTCGGATGCATCGGCGTGCGGCGGATGATCGCGGACATCGTCGCGCACGGCATCCGGCCTGCCGGTTGCATCGTCGGCGAGCCTACGGGGATGGAGCTCGTGGTCGCGCACAAGGGCAAGAAGGCGTGGCGCTGCCGCGTGCGCGGGTTCGAGGCGCACTCGTCGCTGACGCCGCACGGCGTCAACGCCGTGCAGATCGCCTGCCAGATCGTCGCCTACATCGCGCAGCGGGCGCGCGCGTTCCGCGACGAAGGCATCCGCGACGAAGCGTACGACGTGCCGTACACGACCACCCACGTGGGAATCATTCGCGGCGGCACCGCGCTCAACATCGTTCCGCGCGATTGCACGTTCGACTTCGAGATCCGTCACCTGCCGTTCGACGATCCCGACGCGTTCATCCGCGACGTCGAGGCGTTCGCTGCCCGGTTCCTGCCCGACATGCACGCGGTCGACCCCCATACCTACATCGCGTTCGATCACGTGTCGACCCTGCCGGGTTTCGATACCCACGACGGCAGCGACATCACCGCGCTCGGCCATGCCTGCAACGAGACGATGGAAGTAGGCAAGGTGTCGTTCGGCACCGAGGCCTCGCTGTTTCACGGCGCGGCGATCCCGACCGTCATCTGCGGTCCCGGGCACATCGCGCAGGCGCACCAGCCCAACGAATGGGTATCGCTGGAACAGATCGCGCGCTGTGAAGCGTTCATGCAACGGCTCGTCGAGCGGCTATCCAGGTGACTTCCATCGAGGTCGAATTTCCCGCTCTCGAGCGGTGGGGAACGGGAAACACCGGCATTCCGTACGTGTGGCGATTCGAGTCGCCGCGCGCCGGGCCGCGGGTGACGATCCAGGCGCTCACCCACGGCAACGAGGTGTGCGGCGCGATCTGCAACGACTGGCTCCTGCGCGAGGAGGTGCGTCCCACGCGCGGCACGCTGACGCTCACGTTCGCCAATATCGACGCGTTCTGCTCGTTCGACGCTGCCGATCCCTTCTCATCCCGCTGCGTCGACGAAGACTTCAACCGCCTGTGGACGGCGGACGTGCTCGACGGCCCGCGCACCTCGGCCGACCTCGTTCGCGCCCGCGAGCTGCGGCCTGTGTACGACGACACGGACTTTCTGCTCGACCTGCATTCGATGACCGATCCGTGCCCGCCGCTCGCGCTCGCGGGCCGGCAGCGCAAGGGACTCGAGCTCGCGCAAGCCGTCGGCGTTCCGGAGCACATCGTGATCGATGCCGGCCACGCGGCCGGCAAGCGGCTGCGCGACTACGGCGCGTTCGACGATCCGGTGGACGCGCGCAACGCGTTGCTCGTGGAGTGCGGGCAGCACTGGGAGCGGGCCGCGCCCAAAGTCGCGAAGCAGGCTGCGCTGCGCTTCCTGCGTTACTTCGGCATGGTGGATCCTGCGTTCTTCGACAAGCACGTCGATGCCGAGCTCCCGCCGGCCCAGCGCGCAATCGAAGTGACCGATGTGGTGACGATCGAAAGCGACGAGTTCGCCTTCGCCCAGCCGGTCGCCGGACTTGCCGTCATTGCGAAAGGCGGCTCGTTGCTTGCGCGGGACGGCGCGCGCGAAGTGCGCACACCCTACGACGAAGCAGTGCTCATCATGCCGACGCGACGGCCGCGCAAAGGCGAGACCGCGGTGCGCATCGGCCGCTTCGTGAACTAGGTTTTCTGCACCGCCGCCTGTGCGGCGGCGACGAGCTCCGCGCCGATCGAGGCCGTCCAATTCGCCCAGACCCGGTCGACCGCTGCGCGCAAGGCGGCACGTTGCGCAGGCGTGGGACGCACGACATCCACGCCCTGCTTCACGAGCTCTCCGAACGCGGCATCCTCGCGCGCAAGCGCCCCCGCCTCGCGCGCAGCGTCGGCGGCAGCGGCGCGTACGGCCGCTTGCTGCGCGGGGCTCCACCGCGACCACAGCGATTGCCGAACCGCGAACACCATCGCATCCGCGAAGGCGCCCCATCGCGTGACGAATTTCAAACCCGACGCGGCGACGCGCGCGGCTGCGAGCGTGGAAGCGGGGCCTTCCTGGCCGTCGAGCTTACGCGCGGCGAATTGCGCCTGCGCGTCCGCAAGAGGCATCGACGCGGGACGCGCGCCGAGGGCGGCCAGCGTCTGAAGAATGAGCGGGATGGGCACGGTCCGGATCGCGCGACCCGCCAGCGCCGCCTGAGCCGTGACGCCGCCGTCGAATGTCGCAATGGCCCGCTCGCCGAGCGCCGCGGTCGATACCACGACGACGCCTGCGCTCGCCGCGGCGTCTTCGATACGCTCGCGGACGGCGGGCGCGCTTGCGAGCGCCTCCTGTTCGCGCGGCTCCGGCGCGATCCACGGCAATCCGTACACGCCGAACACCGGCAGCTGGGCAGACCATGCGAGCGCGGAACCCACGGCCATGTCGACCGCGCCGTCCCGCAACGCGCCGAACTCGCGCAGCGCGTCACGCGCCGCAAGCGCCGCGCCGGGATAGTGGCGGACTTCGTGCACGCCCGCGGCTTGCTCGTTCAACAGCGCCGACCAGCGCTCACCTGCTTTACCGAGCGCGAACGCCGGACCGATGGCGGTGCTCAAGCGAAACTCCGGGATGCCCTGCGCGGGCGAAGTCCCCGCAAGCGCCAGCGCGGACAGGACGAACGAGCGTCGCTTCATCGCAGGAAGTGTAGCAACGTCAGTCGAAAGGCACGCCTTCCGGATCTGGCAGGTCGAGCCAGTAGCGTCCGCGCTGCGCGCGTGCGGATATCGTGCGAAGCGAGTGGCGCGCGTCGAATGCGACCGTGAGAGCGCCTTCGAGATCGGTACGCGCGACCGCGACGCCGTGATTCGTGTAGCGCGCGACGATATCGGGGCGCGGATGACCGAAGCGATTGCGGTAACCGCAGCCGACGATGGCAATGTAAGGATCGACTGCGCGCACGAACGCGTGCGTCGAGGACGTGCGCGACCCGTGATGAGGCATGACGACGACGTCGGCGCGCAAGCGGTCGCGTTGCGTCGCGACCAGGCGGGCCTCGCTGCGCGCTTCGATGTCGCCCGTCAGGAGCGCGCTGCCGTGCGCCGAATCGATGCGCAGCACGCACGAGCGATCGTTCGTCTTCGCGTGCGCGTCGTCGTACTCGTCGGCGGAAGGATGGAGGACCGTGAAGCGCACGCCGTTCCACATCCAATGCTGCCCCGCGACGCACCGGATCGGGCGGCGCGCACGCGCGACGATGGGGTGGTCGTCAGGCAGCGAGGATGCGAGCCACGTGACGGGGACGGCGTCGAGCAGCCCCAGCGCTCCCCCCGAATGATCGAGGTCCTGGTGGCTCACGACCAGGCCGTCCACGCGCCGCAGCGCGGATGCCCGGAGGTAGGGCGCGACGATGCGCGCGCCGGCGTTGGCGGTCTCGGTGAACTGCGGGCCGGTGTCGTACACGAGCGTGAAGTCGCGCGTTTCCACGACCGACGCGAGGCCTTGCCCGACGTCGAGCACCGTGAGGCGAAACGCGCCCTCCATGAGGGGCGCCGGACGCACCACGAACAGCGGAACAAGCCACACGATGCCCAACGCGCGCGCCGGCACGGCCGACGGGGCGAGCAGCCACACGACGCCGAGACAACCCGCGACTACGGTCCAACCGGGCGGCGCGTGCTGCTGCCATGCCGCATCCGGCATCGCGGCGAGAATCTCGAGGAATCGCATGAGCGGGACGAGCGCCGCGTGTGCGAGCTCGAAGAAGACATCGAGCGGCACGAAGATGCCCGTCAGCGCGAGCGGCACGATCACGAGCGTGACGGCGGGAATCGCGATCGCGTTGGCGAGCGGCGCGATGAGCGACATCTGCGCGAAGAGCGCGATGGTGAGCGGCGCGAGGCCGACGGTGACGATCCATTGTGCGTGCGCGGCCTCGCGCAGCACGCGCAGGAGGCGCTCGCGGCGCGACATCGCCTGCGGATCGCGCAGCCGCGCCGCGGAAGCGTAGAGGAGGAGCGCGACGGCGCCGTACGAAAGCCAGAATCCCGGCGTCAGCGGCGCCCAGGGATCGTACGCGAGCACGACGGCAAGCGCCCACAGCCAGACGATGCCGGCCGTGCCGGGACGCCCGATCCAGACGCCGCCGGCGGCGACCGCGAGCATCATGAACGTACGCACGGCTGGAACCTCCGCGCCCGCGAGGAGCGTGTAGGCGCCCGCCGCCAGCACGCCCACCGCGGCGGCAATCTTCCGTGCAGGGACACGCGACGTGAGCCGCACGCAGCGCCGCGCGAGTGCGAACGCAAGCCCGCCGGCGAATGTCGCGAATACCGTGACGTGGAGACCGGAGATGCTCACGAGGTGCGCGATTCCGGTGCGGTTGAACACGGTCCACTGCGACTCGGCGATCGCGCGCTGGTCGCCGATCGCGAGCGCCACGATCACCCCCGCATAAGCCTCGCCGTCGAGCGCGCGCATGATGCGGCCGCGCACGGATTCGCGGGCGCGTTGCACGTGATCGCGAAAGCGCCCCGCGAATGCGTCGACGCGTGTGCTGTCGGCGGCAAGCACGTACCCGGTCGCACGCAAATTTTGCTGCAGGAGCCATGCTTCGAGATCGAAGCCGCCGGGGTTGACGTTGCCGTGGGGTCTTCGCAGGCGCACGGTGAGCTGCCAGCGCTCGCCCGCGTGGACCACGGGAACCTCTTCCTCGTCGTCGCGCGCGGCAAACCATGCGAGCGAGATGCGCGACGGCACGCGCGCCCGCGGCGTGATGACGCTCTCGACGGCCAATGCGAAGCGCACGCCGCTGTCCGATGCGGCCGGGAGATCGTCGACAACGCCGACCACGCGGATGTCCTCGCCCTCCCATTCGCGCGGAAGCGAATCCCCAAGTCGGTGCTCGGCACGCAGAGCCGCATACGCGAAGCCCAGTGCCAGTGCGGCAATCACCGCGCCCACGCGGGTCGCGCGCGTTGCGGCGACGAGGGCCACACCCGCGATAGCGGTGAGCGCGAGCGGCAGCGGCGGCAATTGCGCGCGGTTCTGCAGCACGCACACGCCGCAGGCGAACGCGAGCAGGAGCCATGCGGTGAGCGAGCGCATCGCGGCAACCACGACGGAGATGCGCGAGAGTCTATGTCGCCGACGTACGCGCCGCGATAAGCCTTTAGGCCGACCCCTAAATAGGGACGTACCCCGTAATGGGGTACGTCCCTATTTAAGCGGCTGTGGCCACAAAATGAGCTGCGTGCAGCGGAAGAGCGCGATCTGGCGACCGTCCGCCTTGCGCGTGACTTCCGCATCCCAGACCTGCGTCGTGTTACCCATGTGCACCGGCCGCGCCCGGGCGACGATCGTTCCTTCGCGCGCGGTCGAGAAGAAGTTCGCCTTGAGCTCTACTGTGGTGAAGTTCTGCGCACCCTCGGGCAGGTGCGCGATACACCCGAACCCGGCGGCGGTGTCCGCCAATGCGATCACCGTTGCCGCGTGCAAGTATCCGTTCGGCGCAAGCAGCTCCGGCCGGATGTCGAGCTCGGCGTGCAGCAATCCTTCCTGCAAGTCGACGACACGGAATCCGACGAGCCCGGGCAGGCGCCCGTCGCCGCGATGCTGGAGCTGCTCGAACGTGATGTCGCTTCGCCGTGGCATGGTGTGCTGTGCCCTGGTCAGGTGTACGCAAGCAGCCGGCCGCACGCGACGACCGAGATCCAGATCACGATCGAGACCGCTGCCGAAAATCGTACGCGCCCCGGCGGCATCGCGCCGGTGTCCCATTGCGCGATCGATCGCCAGGGACCGGTATGCAGTATCCCGGCGTTGATGCCGGCGAGGAGGAGGAGGCCCATCTTGATCGCGAACACGCGATTGGTGAGAAAGTCCTCTGCGTGCGCCGTGAACATCAGCAGTCCCGTACACATCGCGACCACGAACGCCCCCACCGTCCACGGCAGCGCGTGCCGCGAAAGCCGCGCCACCGGCACGTCCCGCGACAGCCCGAGCAGGCGGAGGTCGACGATGACGATCGATCCCACTACGAGGCCGAGCGCGAGGATATGGGTCGCCTCGACCGCCGGATACGCCCAAAGCGCCTCCCGCATCCACCGCGCGATGGACGACGCTTCGATCGCCTGCATGCCGTTCATGCCGTTACCGGAGTTCGACTGTCTTACCCGCGACGGTGATCCGCTCGGCCCGCATCTCGTCGGGCTTGGCGCGCGACGCGTAGCCCTCGACGGTCGCCTGGCCACCGACCTTCAGCGCGTCCTTGGTCAGGCCGCGCGCATCCATTCTCGACGGCGGCGCGAGCACGGCGATCCACGTCTTGTTGGCGGTCTTGAGCTTGATGTGGCCATGCGGGTGCTCGTAGCCCGCCTCCTCGATGGTGCCGGTGAGCTTGAGCGTCGTCTGCTGGTCGTACTCGCTCCATCCATGGTGCGCGAGCGCAAGGGGTGCGGCGAGCGCCAGGAGAGCGATGGCATAGGGTTTCATGGCAGTAAAAGAAACGCGTGGTCGAAGACGCAAGTGTACGCAATGTTCACTAGACGGGGACCGTGCGGCCGGTCTTGGCGGACTCCACCGCGGCGTCGGCCAGCGCCAATGCGCGCCGTCCGTCTTCGAGCGTGATCGAGGGCGCGCGTCGCGAACGGACCGCGTCTACGAAGTCCTCCAACTCGCGCAGGTAGGACACCGCATAGCGTTCGATGAAGAAGCGCAGGAGCGGATCCTGGCGGACGCCGCTCGCGTCGTAACGCTCGAGGCCGGTGGGCTGGTGATTGCGCGACACGAGCATGCCCTTCTCGCCGAACGCCTCGATGCGCTGGTCGTAGCCGTAGGTCGCACGGAAGCTCGCGTTGACGTGCGCGAGCGCACCGCTTCGCATCGTCAGCATCACCATTGCCGTGTCGGGGTCGCGATGCGGATTCTCCTTCGCGCCGAGCATCACCGCGGTGCGCGCGAACACCTCGACCGGCTCGTCGCCCGTAAGCCAGCGCACCATGTCGAAGTCGTGGATGATGGTGTCGTAGAAGATGCCGTTTGGCATCGCGGCCACGTAGTCGGGCGGCGAGATCTCCGGATCGCGGCTCGACAGCACGAGCATCTCGGCGCGTCCGATGTCGCCGTTGCGTATCGCATCGTGCAGAGCGTGGTGGCTCGGGTCGTAGCGGCGGTTGAACCCGACGTGGAACGGAACGCGCGTCTCGGCCAGGACGCGCGCGCACGCGTCGATGCGCGCCATCTCGAGATCGACCGGCTTTTCGCAGAAGATCGCCTTGCCCGCCCGAGCCGCACGCTCGATGATCGAGGCATGCGTGCGCGGCGGCGTACAGACGAGCACTGCGTCGACCGCGCCGTCGGCCAGCGCTTCGCCGAGATCGGCCGTGAACCTTGCCCCGTGCCTGGCAGCGAGTGCCGCGCCCGCCGTGGGGTTGAAATCGACGACCCAGGCAAGCCGGGTATCGCTACACGCGGCGACGTTGGCGGCATGCACCGGGCCGATGAAGCCCGCGCCGATCAGGGCGAAGTTCAGCGCGCGCCGCTCATCGCCGTTCACATGAAGCCGAGCTCGCCAAGCTCGCGGCGCAGCCCGTCGGGCGACTGGAAATGGATCCCGTGGATCCCGAGCGCACCGGCGGCGTGCGCGTTCCTGGGATTGTCGTCGATGAAGACGGTTTCGCCCGCCGCCAGGTCATAACGGTCGAGAAGAATGCGGAAGATGCGCTCGTCGGGCTTCATGCAGCGCTCCGCGCCCGAGAGCACGATACCGTCGAACCACGCGAGAAAGGGAAAGCGTTCGCGCGCGGAAGGAAACGTCTCCGCCGACCAGTTGGAAAGCGCGTAGACCGGGACGTTGCTCGACATGAGCTCGCGCAGGACGTCGACGGTTCCCTCGATCGCGCCCGGAATCATCTCGGGGAAGCGCTCGCGCCACGCGTTGATGAGATGCAGCTTGTCGGGATGCTTCGGCGCGAGCTCGGCGACCGCTTCGGCGAAGGATCGCCCGGCATCCTGCCGTTCGTTCCATTCGGGCGAGCAGACCTCGGAGAGGAACGTCTCCATCGCCGCGTCGTCGCCGCGGAACAGCTTGCGATACAGATGTCGCGGGTTCCAGTCGAGCAGAACGCCGCCCAGGTCGAAGACGACGACGCGGCGCTGGACAGCCACTAGGCTTCCGCGAGTGTGCGAATGTCGGCGGCCAGCGCGTCGACCGCTTCCGGCGTCATGTCCCAGCTGCACATGAGCCGAATGCCCGTGGCGCCCACGAATTCATAGAACTTCCAGTCGCGCGCGCGAAGCGCCTCGATCATCCGCAGCGGAACGTCCATGAAAACGCCGTTCGCCTCCACCGGCGCAAGGAGGCGCGTGCCGGGCACGCCGGCGACGGCGTCGGCGAGCCGCTTGGCCATCGCGTTGGCATGCGTGGCGTAACGCAGCCACGCGCCATTGCGCAACACGCCGACCCACGGGGCCGCGAGATAACGCATTTTCGACGCGAGCTGCCCGCCCTGCATGCGGCGCCGGCCGAATTCCTCCGCGAGTGCGCGATCGAAGAATACGATCGCCTCGCCGAACGGCAGGCCGTTCTTGGTGCCGCCGAGCGACAGCACGTCCACGCCCGCGCGCCACGCGATGTCGGCGGGTTCGCAGCCCAGCGACGCAACGGCGTTGGCGAAACGCGCGCCGTCCACGTGCACGCGCATCTTGCGCGCGTGCGCGAATTCGGCGATGCGCCACATCTCGAGCGGCGTGTAGACGGTGCCAAGCTCGGTAGACTCCGTGAGCGCCACGACCGACGGACGCGACGAATGCACGTCGTGCGGCGTGACCGCGAGCTTCTCGATCATGTCGATCGTGAGCTTCGCGTCGGGCGTCTCCGCCGTCAGAAGCTTGGCGCCACCGCTGAAGAAGCCGGGTGCGCCACACTCGTCGACGTTGATGTGCGCGTTGGCGCTGCACACGATCGCGTCGCTGTTGCGTGCCATCGCCGCAAGACCCAGCGAGTTGGCCGCCGTGCCCGTGAACACGAAGAACACTTCGCACTCGGTGTCGAAGAGCTCGCGTATCGCGTTGACCGCCGCCGCCGTCCAGTCGTCGCCGCCGTAAGCGGGCGCGTGACCCGTATTCGCTTCGGAAAGCGCGACCCAGGCTTCCGGACAGATGCCGGACCAGTTATCACTCGCGAACTGCGCCGCGAGACCCTTGGGCTCGCTCACAATCTTTGTTCGACGAACTCGCGCACCGACCGCAACGCCGCCGGCAATCCCTCGGGATTCGTGCCGCCGGCCTGCGCCATGTCGGGACGGCCGCCGCCTTTGCCCCCGACTTGCTGCGCGACGTGGTTGACGAGCTCGCCTGCCTTGACTCTCGTCGTGAGGTCGCTCGTGACGCCGGCAATCAGCGTGACTTTTCCATCGGTGACGCTGCCGAGCACGATCGCCGCCGACTTGAGCTTGTCCTTCAGCTTGTCCATCGTCTCGCGCAACGCCTTCACGTCGGCGCCGTCGAGCGAGACCGCGAGCACCTTCGCGCCCTTCACGTCGATCGCGCTGCCGGCGAGATCGTCGCCCGCGCTGGCCGCGGCCTTCGCCTTGAGGCGCGAGAGCTCCTTCTCCGTTGCGCGCGCGCTTTCGAGAAGCTGCGCGATGCGCGCCTCGATTTCGGCGACCGGTGCCTTGATCGCGGCGGCCGCCGCATTGAGCTTCGCTTCCTGCGCCTGCACGTAAGCGAGCGCGCCCCGGCCGGTCACCGCCTCGACACGGCGGATGCCGGCGGCGACGCCGCCCTCGCCCACGATCTTGAAGAAGCCGATGTCGCCGGTGCGGGCGACGTGCGTACCGCCGCAAAGCTCGCGGGAAGTGCCGATGTCGAGCACGCGGACCTCGTCACCGTACTTTTCGCCGAACAGCATCATCGCGCCGAGCTTCTGCGCTTCGTCGATGGCCATGACACGCGCGTTGGTCGAATGGTTGTCGAGGATCTCCGCGTTGACGATCTCCTCGACGCGGCGGATCTG
>Ga0070675_100002749_pt1 | contig 13222 bp, 14 predicted proteins | sample KBSM43metaG_FD_65343 | JGI IMG/M metagenome (GOLD analysis project Ga0070675, IMG submission 65343) | Miscanthus rhizosphere microbial communities from Kellogg Biological Station, Michigan, USA - KBS M4-3 metaG | ecosystem: Host-associated > Plants > Roots > Rhizosphere > Soil ...
GAGCGACGGGCGCCCTTGCGGCATGTGTCGGCGCGCCGTCACGTGCGCGCGGCGGCACAGAATCGATCGACGCGCGTTTCTAGAGCGGGTCGAGCCAGCGCAGCGCCGACTCGGGGTCGGTGAACGTTTTCGACGTGACACCCTGGCGGCCGTACTCGCTGGCGAGCCCCTTCATCGTCACCTGACCCACGACCTTATCCGGCTGCACGATCGCCCAGTACTTCCAGCCCGCCTTCACCGTGTGCGGAAACCAGTACTCATGGCTCCAGTCCACGTCCTCTGGACGCAGCACCGCGTTGGCGCGATCGTCGGAAAGCCACTTCTCGGCGCGGTTTTTCTGCAGCACGTCGAGGCCCGCGAGCAGCAGATCGCGGAAGACCTGACCGCTGATGAATTTGTGGATCTGGTGGTGGACGATGCGCGGCCCCGGGTGGTACCAAAGCGTGGCGAACGGCGTCTCGACGATCGTGACCGGCGGCATGGTTGTGAGCGGCGGCATGGGCGCCCTCCTGTTGCGACTGCATCGCCTCCTGCGACGATGGAGATCGGCGGTCTTATCGGCGGCGGCTCCCCGCGGCGTCAGCGCGGGATCGCCAATGAATCCGCGGGACCAGCCGCCTCGGGTGGACGGATTTCCGTCACCTAACGCCGCGTAATTGTCCATCCGACACACAAACCTGGAGCAACGGTGTGTCCGGGCACAGGCCGGCACCGCTGCCGACCACGGGTGGCCGCGACGCCAACGAGACACCGGGACGTCGCCCTTGGGATCCGCGTCGAGGCGCAGACACACCGATGAAGCTCGTTGCACAGACCGCGCGACGCACGAACGTGCTCTACGTGGCCCCCGAGGGCCGCGAGGCGCGGCTCGCGAGAGGCGCCTTCGACAAATCGCATCCGCACCTGACGCTCGAGTTCACCAACGACGTCAACGACGCGCGCCGCCACCTCAAGGAGAACGGCGGCATCGACGCGCTGCTCGTCGGCTGGAGCGTCGGGGAGACCGACGCGCTCGCGCTGATCGCGCACGTCCGGCAGCAGTCGCTGCCGATTGCCGTCATTGCCGCCGGCGAGGACGCACTCGAACGGTACGCGCAGGCCGGCGCTGACGAGTGCGTCGCCCGCGGGGCCTCGTTCCTCGCGCGGCTGCCCGACGCCATCGACGGCGCGGTCGCGAAGCTCCAGGCGGCGGCCGCGCGCCCTGACGACGCCGCCGAGGCCCCGCGCCCGCTGCGGGTCGCCTACGTAGGCGATGTGCAGTTCCTCAAGGGATCGCTCGGCGCGGATCGTACGCTCCTTCACATCACGCCGCTGGCGCAGGCGGTGGCCGAGGCGGACGCCGGACGCGGCGGCGTCGACGTCGTGCTGCTCGATCACAGCGCGCGCGACGCGGATACCGGGGCGGCGCTGGCCGAAGTGAAGCGGGTGGGATGGGCGGTGCCCGTCGCGCTGCTCGTCGATCCACCCGACGAAACCGCCGCGCTCAGGAACTTCGACGGCGTCGTGGACGAATGCCTCGTGAAGACGCCGGGCTGGACCGCCCGCCTGGCGCGACGGCTGAGCACCGTGCGTGCCCGAGTCGAGCAGGCGCGCGAGCTCGAGGCGCTGCGCGGCAAGGAAGCGCGCCTGCGCGCGCTCGTCGATCGGCTGCCCGCCTGCGTGGTGCGGCTCTCGGCCGACGGCGCGGTGCTGGCGATGAACCTCGTGGCCCTCGAGCTCGTCGGCGCCACCGAGCCGCGCCAGATTCTGCGCAAGCCGTTCCAGGCGCTGGTGAACCCGCTCGACATCGACACCTGCACCGGCTTCGTGCATCGCGTCGCCGGCGGCGAGCAGCGGTCGATCGAGCTGTCGCTGACGACGTTGACCGGCACCGGCCGCGTCGTCGAGGCCACAGCCGTACCAGTCGCGCCCGAGGAGGGACGTCCCGGATCGGTGCTGATGGTGCTGCGCGACGTGACCGAGCGGAAGCGGCTCGAAACCGCGCTCGAGCAGACGCGGCGGCCGGAGACCCCCTCGCCGGAGCCGGCGGCGGCCCCCGCGCCCTCCAGCGCATTCATCGTCGAACATTCGCAGGCGATCGCGCTCACCGTGACCGATCCGGCCGTGACGCCTGCCGCGGTCGCGGCTCCGCCCGAGCCGCCTGTCTCCGGGCCCGGCGTGGCGCCAGCCGCGGCGCCGCCCGCGGTCGATCCGGGGCAGCTGCGCGACATGGAGGCGGCGCTCACCCGCCTCTGCGGTCAGGCGCGGGTGACGTTCCAGGAGCTCGAAGACGCGTTGCGCGAGGCCGAAGCGCAGCACGACGCCGCGCTGGCCCGTCAGCACGAGATTCATGCCCAGCTCGAGGCCGCACACCGGGAACGCTGGCAGTCGTACGAAGCGTTCGTGAGCGGCGCCCAGCTCGGCATCTTTCAGGTCGACGCGCAGGGCGCCGTCGTCGAGGCCAATCCGGCGTTTGCCCGCGCGCTCGGCTACGACTCGCCCTCGGATCTGCTGACGGCGGGCGCGCCGTTCACCGATCCCGTGGCCTGGGCCGGCGCGGTGGAATCGTGGAGCGCCGCTACCGCACCCGTCGCGTTTGAAACCCGCTGGAAGCGAAAGGACGGCGCCCTCGCCGTTTTGCGGCTCACCGGCCAGCTCCGGCACCAGCCCGAACCGGGCGACGCACGCATCGAAATCGTCGCCGAGAACCTCACCGCGCTGCGGGCGCTCGAGGCCCAGGTACGTCGTGCACGCAAGTGGGAAGACGTGGCGCGTTCGACCACCGGCATTGCCGCGGATCTGCGCGGGCTCGTCGACGGCATGAGCGAGTCGGCGCGCCAGGTACTCCAGGACACTGCGCTCGATGCCACGACCCGCCAGCAGGCCGCGGCCCTCGAGGCGGCGGTGGCGCGCGCCGCCGAGTTGAGCCGCCAGCTGGTCGCCTTCGGGCGTCGCGGCGTCCGGGCACCCGAACCGCTCGACGTCAACGCCGTGGTTCGCGCGGTGGAAGACTTGATGCGCCGCCTGGTCGACGACCACATCGAGCTCTCGCTCGACCTGGCTCCGTCACTCGAGCTCGTCGAAGGCGAGCGGGCGGTGCTCGAAGAGGCGCTGGTCAATCTGGCGGTGGCCGCCGGCGACGCCCTGCCCGCGGGCGGGTGCGTGCGGATCGCCACGGCCAGTGTGGACGTGAGCACGTCCACGAGCGCCGGCCCTCCGGCCGGCGAGTACGTCGCGCTGTCGCTCATCACCCAAGGGTGGGGCGCCGCGACCAGGGGGCCGGAGTCGAGCGCCGGGGTCACGGCCGCGCAGCGCGCCATCGAGCGTTTGAGCGGCGTGCTGATCGTGGAGGCCGTGTCCGACGAATCGCTCGCCTTCTGCGTATATCTGCCCCAGGCATCGGTAGCGATCCTGACCGACGACTCACACAGCACCGCCGGCGATGTAGCGGTGCGCGGGTGAGGCGCCCAACAAGGGAGAAGTGACGTGGTAATGGCACTCACCGACCCGTCCCCCGAAGATCTCGAAGCGCCGCACCGGGCGCGCCGGCTGGGCTCGGCCGAAGCGGGAGTGGTACGCCAGGCCCGCCTCCTGCCCGGCGGCGACGCCCACATCCTCAACATCTCGAACACCGGACTCCTGGTCGAGAACAAGACCCGCCTGCCGGTCGGATCGACGGTCAACATCCGCGTGCAAGGCTCGCCGGCAATGGGCCTCGAAGGCCACATCGTGCGCTCGCGCGTGTCGGCCATCCATCGCGACGGCTCGCTGACCTACGAAACCGCCATCGAGTTCGAGCGTCCGCAGCCCGTCGACGGCGCGGACACCTCGCCAGCGCCAGCCCGCGGGGCCGCACGGGCGGCCGCGCCGTCGGGCGACGACGACGTGTACGTCATCGACACCTCCAATGACTGGTAACCGACGCCGCCTCACCGTCAAGACGGGGACGTTCGCGCTGTCGAACAGTCCCGGCGACGAGATTGCGACGGCGGTGCCGGTGGGCAGCGGCGTGCTCGTCTGCCTGACCAACGACGCGGCCGGCGTGGCGGCACTGCTGCACTTCGAGCGGCCCGATTCCAAGGCGGCGCCCGGCGAGGCGGCGACCCAGCCGGCCAGCTTCGCCGATACCGGGCTGGCGCTGCTCTTCGAAGAAGCGGAGCGGCTGGGGGTGGCAAGCGGCCGCTGCAAGGTGCGGCTGGTCGGCGCGGCCACCGTGCCCGCGGAGACCGGCTCGGACAAGGTGGCCAAGCGCAATCTGCTCGCGGCGCGCAGCGCGCTCTGGCGCCGCGGCGTCTTCCTCGACGGCGAGGACGTGGGCGGCACCAGGGCGCGGCGCGCCACTGTCACGGTGGAGGGCGGGCGGCTCGTCGTGGAGCTCGACGACGCCAGCGAATATCGGTCTCCGACGGAAGCGACGAAGGCTCCGCTTCGCTAGGGCAGTGTTTGATTGCCCGCCCTCCGGGCGGGCGGGGCACAAGCAGGAGAGATGATGCAGACCAACAGCTCGGGCGGGGCGGCGATGACGCCGCTCAACGTACTCATCGTGGACGACTCGGCGACCATGCGGGCGCTGCTCTACCGCGTCGTCGGCCTCGCCGATCTGCCGATCGGCGCCATCTACCAGGCGCCCAACGGCGCGGAAGCGCTCAAGGTTCTCGAAACCCACAGCATCCAGGCCGTCTTCACCGACGTGAACATGCCGGTGATGAACGGCATGGAGCTGTTGCGCGAGATGGCCCGCCGCGACGAGTGGCAGGACATTCTGCGCATCATCATCTCGACCGACGGGTCGAGACTGCGCCGCGAAGAAGCCCGCGAGCTCCAGGTGAGCTTGTACGTGGAAAAGCCGTTTCGCCCGGAGGTAGTGCGCGATGTCCTCTGTCAAATCGCCAGCGTTGACGTCCACTGACCAGGACGCGCTGCAGAGCGCCGTCATCGAGGTCTGCGAGAACGCCTATTTCGTGTTCGTCGAGCCCTGCGATGCACCGCAGCTCGCGACCCTCGTCGAAAAGGTCCGCGCCGAGCGCGGCCACGGCCCCGCGGGCCGGTGGCTCAACGCGTCGGTTGCGTTCAACGGCGCCAGCTCGGGACAGGTGGAGGTGGTGCTGCCGGAACGGCTCGGCACCTGGCTGGTGGTCTCGCTGCTCGGGCTTCCCGCCGACACGACGCTCCAGGACGACCAGCTGCTCGACGGTGTCGGCGAGTTCGCCAACATGGTGTGCGGCGCGTGGCTGAGCAAGGCCAACGAGACCGCGTCCTTCACCCTCGAGGTGCCGAAGGTGACGCGCCTGCCGGCAGGCTGGGCGCCCGAGCTGAACCCCACGGGCGACGAGCAGGCCTACCGCACCGTGGTCGTGAACGAGATGCCCCTCGAGGTCCGGGCGCGCTGAGGAGCGAAGAGCGATGCGCAGGAAGAAGATTCTGCTCGCCGACGATTCCCGGACGGCGCTGATGATCGAGCGCGCGCTCCTCGTCGGCAGCCCGTACGACGTCATCGTCGCCACTGACGGCTATGACGCGGTGCAGCAGGCAGTCGAGGCCAGCCCCGACCTCATCATCCTCGACGTGGTGATGCCGAACATGGACGGCTTCGAAGCCTGCCGGCAGCTGCGGCGCCTGGACGCCACGCGCGACACGCCCATCATCATGGTGACGACGCGCGGCGAGCCCCACAACGTCGAGAGCGGCTACGAGCTGGGGTGCAACGACTACGTCACCAAGCCGATCAACGGCCCCGAGCTGCTCTCGAAGGTGCGAAACCTGCTCGGGGAGTAACGCATGCGCGCAATGGACGGCATCGAACCAGCGGACGGCGTGGCAGACGCGCTGCGGGAGGCGCTGCGCGAGAACGAACGGCTGACGGATCGCTCTCTCGCCGCCGAGCAACAGGTGGGCGATCTGGCGACGCTGTACGCGGCGGTCAACAGCCTGCACGGCGCCACCGATCCGCACGCCGTGGTGGCGACCGTCTGCGAGATCGTCGCGAACCTGGTGGGCTCCGAGGAGATGGCGCTCTTCGAGAGCGACGCCCGTAACGAGCACATCAAACTGGTCGCCACCTGCGGCGTCGCCGCGTCCCGGTTCGACTCGCTCGAGGTCGGCACCGGTGTCATCGGCGCGGTGGCCGAGACGGGACGCCCGTTCGTGCGCCAGGAGGGCGGGACCGGCGACCCGGGCAGCGACGCGTCCATCACCGCCTGCCTGCCGCTGCGCATCGGGACGTCGGTCGCCGGCGTGCTCGCCATCTTCCGCCTGCTGCCGCACAAGGGCACGCTCGAGAAGGGCGACCGCGATCTGTTCGAGGTGCTGTCGGCCCACGTGGCGCCGGCGCTGCTCTTCGCGCGGGTCTACAACGGAGGCCACTGGTGAGCAGGACGCGGGCCGGCCAGGCCGCCGCCGCGGTCGTGGACTGGATGCCGCACTCCGCGCCCGGCGGCCTGCCGAACGCCTACCTCCACGCCGGACACCTCTTCGTGTCGGCCACCCCGTGCCGTGTGTCCACGATCCTCGGATCGTGTGTGTCGGTGGCGCTCTTCGATCCGGTGGCGCAGGTGGGCGGGCTCAACCACTTCCTGCTGCCGCAGGGTCCCGAGAACACGGCGCCGTCGGCGCGCTTCGGCCAGACGGCGGTGCCGTGGCTGATCCAGGCGCTGGTCGCCGCCGGCGCCAACCGGCGCCAGCTCCAGGCGAAAGTGTTCGGCGGCGCCTGCGTCCTGCGCGCCTTCCGCAGCACGGCCGGCAACCTCGGGCAGAAGAACGTGCAGACCGCCCGCGCCCTGCTGCTCGCCGAAGGGATTCCCGTCGTCGCCGAGGACGTGGACGGCGAACGCGGCCGCAAGCTGATCTTCCAGACGCACGACGGGTCGGCCTGGGTGCGAGCCCTCTGATGGACCCGATGGACTTCGATCGCGACGAGCTGCTGGCCATCTTCAGCGCCGAGACCGAGGACAACCTGCGCGAGATGGAAGAGGCGTTTGTGCGCCTCGAGTCGGCGCCCGACGACGTCGAGACGCTGCAGGCGGTCTTTCGCGCCGCGCACACCATCAAGGGCAACGCCGGCGGCCTCGGCTTTCCGGCGCTCGCCCGGTTCGCGCACGCGCTCGAGGAAGTGCTCGACCGCATCCGATCGGGCTCGCTGGCGCTCTCCACCTCGATCGCCACGGTGCTGCTCGAGTCCGTGGACGGCCTGCGCGAGCTCGTAGTGGCCGCCATTGCCGGCCACGACGGCCTCCGCCAGGAGCATTTGGACCTCATCGAGCGGCTGATGACGGTGGCGGAACACGCCGACCGGCCGCGCGGCGACGCCCTGCCGTCCGCGGCGCAGGATCGCGACGATCGCCGGGCCAGCATCGGCCGGCGCTGGGCGGATCTCGAGGGCGCCTTCAGCCGCTCGCAGACGCTGCGGGTGGACATCGAGAAGCTCGATCGCATGCTCAACCTCACCGGTGAGATCGCGGTGGCGCGCGAGCGGCTCGGCGATCTGCTCGATCGCTGCACCCGCACCGGCCAGGTGGAAGCCGTGGTCGAGGCGCACCGCGCCGCCGATCGTCTGTTCCTCGACCTGCAGGAAGAGGTGATGAAGATCCGGATGGTGCCGCTCGGACCCACCTTCCGCCAGTTCTTCCGCGCTGTCCGCGACGTGGCGACGGCCAGCGGCAAGCAGGCGCACCTGGAACTTTCGGGCGAGGACGTCGACGTCGACACCAACGTGATCGAGCACCTTCGCGATCCGCTCACGCACCTGGTACGCAACGCCGTGGACCACGGCATCGAATCGCCAGAGGTCCGGCTCGCCGCCGGGAAGGAACCGAGCGGACGGGTGCACCTCAACGCCCGGCACGAAGGCGGCTCGATCGTCATCCAGGTGCAGGACGACGGGGCCGGGCTCGACCGCGCGCGGATCATCGCCCGCGCCCGCGCCCACGGCGACCGTCGCGACCTCGACGCCATGCCCGACGGCGAGCTGTTCCGCCTGATTCTCGAGCCCGGCTTCTCCACCGCCGAGCGCGTCACCGAGTTCTCCGGCCGCGGCGTCGGCATGGACGTGGTGCGGCGCAACGTCGAGCGGCTGCGCGGCTCGATTGCCGTGGACGGCCGCCCGGGCGCCGGCACCACCATCACGCTGCGGCTGCCGCTGACGCTCGCCATCATCCGCGGCTTCTCCGTCGGCGTCGGCGACGACACCTACGTCGTACCCCTCGACTCGGTGGTCGAATGCCTCGAGTTCCCCCGCGACGCCGGCGACGCCGGGCGCGGCGTGCTGAGCCTGCGCGGACGGCCGCTGCCCTACCTGCGGCTGCGGCACCACTTCCGCTGCGCCACGCCGCCGCCCGAGCGCGAGAACGTGCTGGTGATGCGCTACTACGACCAGCAGGTGTGCCTGGTCGTGGATCGCCTGATCGGCGAGAGCCAGACGGTGATCAAGCCGCTTGGAGGCGTGCTGGGCAGCCTGCCCGGGCTCTCGGGCTCGGCCATCCTCGGGTCGGGGCGCGTGGCCCTGATTCTCGAGGTGGACACGCTGCTGCGCGAAGCGCTGAAGGATGGACTTGCCGCGTGACGGGCGCCGAGATCGGGCGGGCGGGCCGATGGACACTGAATTCGCGAGGCGAAGCCTCGCTGAGAACTCGGCAAGTTACTCCGCGATTCGAGCGGGCCTGTCGGCCCGTCTCAACAGAAGGCAGGACGCAATGAAGGGCACGATCCGGCACTGGACCATCGGCAAGAAGATCACCGGCGGCTTTCTGCTGATGTCGGCGCTCGTCGCGGCCGTCGGCAGCATCGCCACCGTCAACATCAACCGCGTGCGTGAGGAGGCCAACGCCATCACGCAGGCGGCGCGCGAGGGCGCACGGCTGCAACAGATCCAGATGCAGGCGCTCGAGATGATCAGCGAGCAGCAGGCCGCGGTGATGTCGAACGACCTCTCGCACCTCGACCTGCACGCCAGCCTGGTGCAGCAGGTGAGCGCGGCGCTCGACGACGAGATCCGCCGCGCCAACGCCAACGAGAATGCCGCGCGGCGGACCGCGCTCGAGCGCATCAAGGCCAACCTGGCCCAGTACGACGTCCGCTTCCACAACGTCGCCACCCAGCTCCAGCAGAAGAAGAACGACATCGCCCAGTCCAGCCTCGACGACGCCACGGTGAAGGCCGGCGAAATCGTGGGCGACCTCGGCCAGCTGATTCAGCAGAACGACCGTCAGCTCGATCTCTCGTCGCAGACGCCGATCCTCGTCATCCTGGCGATCGGCTCGGTGCTGCTCGCCATCGGTCTCGGCCTGTGGCTGAGCGCCAACATCGTACGGCCCCTCACCCAGCTGGCGCGCACGGCGGAACGCATCGCGGCCGGCGACCTCTCGACCCGCATCGATCTGAGCCGCGGCGACGAGGTGGGCCAGGTCGCCGAGGCCCTGGGCACGATGCTCGGCAAGCTGCTCGAAGTGGTGACCGAGGTACGGACCGGCGCGGCGAGTCTGGCGTCGGCGTCGGGCCAGGTGTCGGCCACGACGCAGAGCCTGTCGCGCGGCACCAGCGAGCAGGCGGCCAGCGTGCAAGAGACCACGTCGAACATCGAGCAGATGAACGCTTCGATCTCGCAGAACGCCGACAACAGCCGGCAGATGGAACAGATGGCGGCCAAGGGCGTGAAGGACGGCGAGGAGAGCGGCCTGGCGGTGCGCGACACCGTCGCGGCGATGAAGTCGATTGCCGAAAAGGTGTCGATCATCGAGGAAATCGCCTATCAGACCAACCTGCTGGCGCTGAACGCCGCCATCGAAGCGGCCCGGGCCGGCGATCACGGCCGCGGCTTCGCCGTGGTGGCCACCGAGGTCCGCAAGCTCGCCGAGCGCAGCCAGACGGCGGCGCGCGAGATCAGCGGCCTGGCGACCTCGAGCGTCAGCACCGCCGAGCACTCGGGCCGGCTGCTGGCCGAGCTCGTGCCCGCGATCCGCAAGACCGCGGAACTGGTGCAGGAAGTGGCGGCGGCCTCGCGCGAGCAGGCCACCGGCATCAGCCAGGTGAACAAGGCGATCGGGCACATGGACCAGGTGACGCAGCGCAACGCCGCGGCGGGCGAGGAACTGGCGTCCACCGCCGAGGAAGTGGCGGCCCAGGCGCAGAGCCTGCAGCGCCTGATCTCGTTCTTCAACATCACGCGAGAGGGCAACGGGTCCCACGGGCCCGGCGCCGGCGAGACGGGCAAGTCGAACGGTGCCGGGTTCCCGGCCGCGGCGCTGCACGCGCTGATGTCGCGGCAGCCGGCAACGGCCACTGCCTCGCTCCCCGACGACGGCGAGTTCCAGCGCTTCTGAGGATCCGCCAATGCACAACGACGACCGGACGGCCAGCCGCCGCCAGTACCTCACCTTCCTCCTCGCAAGCGAGGAGTACGCGGTAGACGTGCTGAGCGTGAAGGAAATCATCGAGTACGGCGACGTGACCAAGGTGCCCGGCACGCCGTCGCACGTGCGCGGCGTCATCAACCTGCGCGGCAGCGTGGTGCCGGTGGTGGACCTGGCGGTGAAGCTGGGACGGGAGCAGAGCCCGCTCAGCGGCCGCTCGTGCATCGTGATCGTCGAGACCGGCCTCGCCGGGGAGCGCGCCGTCACCGGCGTCGTCGCCGACGCGGTGAACCAGGTGATCGAGTTCTCTCCCGACGACATCGAGCCGCCGCCGGCTTTCGGCACCGGCGTGCGCCTCCACTATCTCGACGGCATCGCGAAGATGGGCACGGCCTTCGTGCTGGTGCTCAACATGGACAGCGTGCTGGGCGACGAGACGCGGAACGCCTTCGGTGGCACGCGGGTGGCCGAACCGGCGGAGCCGGACCCGGTGCCGGTCACGACGCCGGTTCCGGCGCCGGCATCGACCTGAGGCCGGCGTGAAGCTGACGGCCGCCGACACGCTGCGTTGCCGCGGGTCTTCAAACCCGCCTCATGATCTGGAGTTGTCAGTCGACGACGCGGTGTTCGCGCGCTTCCGCGACCTGATCTACCGCGAGGCGGGTATTGCGCTCACCGACATGAAGAAGGCGCTGCTGGTCGGCCGCCTGGCGGGACGGCTGCGCGAGCTCGGCCTGCCGTCGCTCGAGAGCTACTACGCCATCGTCAGCGCCCCGGCGGCCACCGACGAGCGCAAGCGGATGCTCGACCGCATCTGCACCAACGAGACCCAGTTCTTCCGCGACGGACGCCAGTTCCAGTATCTGGACGAGCGCGTGTTCCCCGCGCTCGAAGCGCGGGCCGACGCGGGTCATCCGAGACGCGTGCGCGCGTGGAGCGCCGCCTGCTCCACCGGCGAGGAACCGTATTCGCTTGCCATGGCGCTGCTCGCCCGCTTTCCGCCCGAGGCGGGCTGGCAGGTGGAAGTGGCGGCCACCGACCTGTCCACCAAGGTGCTGCGCGCCGCCCAGGCCGCGCTCTGGCCGATCGAGAAGGCCGACGACATTCCCGTTCGCCATCGGAAGGCGTTCATGCTCAAGGGCACCGGCAGCCAGGCCGGCAAGATGAAAGCCGGCCCCGAGATCCGGTCGGTCGTGACCTTCGATCGCCTGAACCTGAACGACGACATCTATCCGGTGCACGGACCGTTCGACTTCATCTTCTGCCGCAACGTGCTCATCTACTTCGACCTGCCGTCGAAGACGCGGGTGGTGGCGCGGCTGCTCGATCATCTTGCCCCCGGCGGCTGCCTCTTCCTCGGCTTTGCCGAGACAGCCACCGGCATCAACGACCAGCTGGCGAGCGTGGGGCCCAACGTCTACGCCCGCGCCGAGCGCGGCGCGGGCGTGGAACTGGTGCGGGCGTGAGCGCCACGATGCCGCAGGCGAGGCCGGCCGAGCACATCCACGTGCTCGTGGTGGACGACTCGGCGGTGATGCGCCAGGTGATGACCAGCGTGCTGGCGCGCGAGCCCGGCATCAGCGTGGAAGTGGCGGCCCACCCGCTGATCGCGCGCACCAAGATGGAGAAGCACCGGCCCGACGTGATCGTCCTCGACCTCGAAATGCCGCACGTGGACGGGCTCACGTTCCTGCAGCGGATCATGGCCACCGATCCGATTCCGGTGCTGGTGTGCTCGGCGCTGGCCAAAGGGGGCGCGGACACCGTCATCCGCGCCCTCGAGTACGGCGCGGTGGACGTGGTGCAGAAGCCGGCGAGCGGCATCCAGGACTTTCTCTACGAGTCGGCGGTGCTGCTCGTGGACAAGGTGCGCGGCGCCGCCCGGGCGGGGGCCCGGGCCCGCTCGCAGGCGGCCCCAGCCCCACCGATGGCGCCGTCGAAGCGGCACACCGCCGACGTGGTGCTGCCGCCGCTGTCGCGGCCGCTCTCGGTGACCACCGACAAGGTGGTCGCGGTTGGCACGTCCACCGGCGGCACCGAGGCGCTGCGCGTGCTCCTTACCGGGCTGCCGCTCGACGCGCCGGGGTTCGTGGTGGTGCAGCACATGCCCGAAATGTTCACCGCGGCGTTCGCCGAGCGGCTCAACCAGCACTGCCAGGTGTACGTAAAGGAAGGCGAGGACGGCGACCGCGTCCGGCCCGGCTGCGTGTTGATTGCCCCCGGCAACCGCCACACGCTGGTGGTGCGGAACGGCGCGCAGTACGCGATTCGCGTCACCGACGGCCCGCTCGTGGCCCGGCACCGTCCCAGCGTCGACGTGTTGTTCCGGTCGGTCGCGCAGGCGGCCGGTCCCAATGCCGTGGGCGTGCTGATGACCGGCATGGGTGACGACGGCGCCGAGGGTCTGCTCGAGATGAAGCGCGCCGGCGCGGCGACAATTGCGCAGGACGAGGCGACGTCGGTGGTGTTCGGCATGCCGCGCGCCGCCATCGAGCGCGGCGCCGTCGAGGACACGCTGCCCTTGCACCGGATAGCGGCCGCGATTCTCGCGCGGACGGGGCTCGCCACGACGAGGTGAAACGAGGGCGAGTAAGGCGGGTGGGGCCGGCTTCGGCCGGTGAGGCGGGTAAGAGCCGACGTGGCCGCGGGTCTTTAGACCCGCCTCTGTCTCAGATCGCCCTGGAGCGCTCAACGGCCAGCCGAGCGGCGAGCAGCACCGCCTCGATCATGCTCGACGGGTCGGCGACGCCCTTCCCGGCGATGTCGAACGCGGTGCCGTGATCGACCGAAGTGCGGACGATGGGCAGGCCGAGCGTCACGTTCACCGCGCGCCCGAACGCCAGCAGCTTCACCGGGATCAGCCCCTGGTCGTGATAGCACGCGATCACGGCGTCGAACTC
>Ga0070675_100002750_pt1 | contig 13219 bp, 14 predicted proteins | sample KBSM43metaG_FD_65343 | JGI IMG/M metagenome (GOLD analysis project Ga0070675, IMG submission 65343) | Miscanthus rhizosphere microbial communities from Kellogg Biological Station, Michigan, USA - KBS M4-3 metaG | ecosystem: Host-associated > Plants > Roots > Rhizosphere > Soil ...
ATGAACCACGCCCGAAGGGAACGCCAATGAGTGCCGGCAACATGGAGCGCGTGCTGCGCCTGATGTCCGAGAAGGGCGCGTCCGACGTGTACCTCTCGGCCAGCTCGCCGATCCTGATCAAGATCAACGGCCAGCTGCTGCAGCTGTCCGACCAGCCCCTCACCCACACCCAGCCGCGGCAGCTCCTCGCCGAGCTCCTGACCCCGAGCCAGCTCGAGGAGCTCGAGGACACGGGCGAGCTCAACGTCGGCGTCGGTCTCTCGGGCGTCGGCAGCTTCCGTCTTTCCGGCTTCAAGCAGCGCGGCACGATCGCCGCGGTGTTCCGCTGCATCCCGTTCGAGATCCCGACGCTCGAGAGCCTGAACGTCCCCTCGATCCTGAACCAGCTGGTGCTCGAGAAGCGCGGCCTGATCCTGATGGTGGGCGCCACCGGCGCCGGCAAGAGCACGACCCTGGCGTCGATGATCGAGCAGCGCAACCAGGTGATGGCCGGGCACATCCTGACGATCGAGGACCCGATCGAGTTCCTGTTCAACAACAAGAAGTCGGTGATCAACCAGCGCGAGGTCGGCCGCGACACCCAGAGCCTGCAGATCGGCCTGAAGACGGCGCTGCGTCAGGCGCCCGACCTGATCATGATCGGCGAGATCCGCGACCGCGAGACCATGACCGCGGCGATCTCCTATGCGCTCTCGGGCCACCTCGTGCTCTCGACCCTGCACGCGAACAACAGCTACCACGCCCTCGGCCGGATCCTGTCGTTCTACACCCCGGAAGCGCGCCCCGCGCTGCTGGCCGACCTGGCCGCGGGCCTGCGCGCGATCGTCTCGCAGCGCCTGATCCGCAGTGTCGCCGGCGGCCGGATGCCGGCGGTCGAGGTGCTGCTGAACACCAAGCTGATCCAGGAGCTGATCGAGCGCGGCGACTTCAGCGGCGTCAAGGAGGCGATGGAGAAGTCGATGGCCGAAGGCTCGCAGAGCTTCGAGCAGGACCTGGCGCGCATGATCAACACCAACCTGATCACCCGTGACGAAGGCCTGGCCTATGCCGATTCGCCGACCAACCTGATGTGGCGGCTGCAGAACGACATGACACCGGTCTCGCGGATCGTGCCGAAGAAGGAAGACAACGACGATCAGCCGAGCTTCACCGAGATCACGATCGACGTGCGTCCGGAAGAAGTCGCCGGCCTCTCGCCCAACCTGCGCCGCTTCTGACCGCCGTGTCGGCGACGCTCCGCCTGGCCGAGCAGCTGATCGCGCTGCCCTCGGTCACGCCCGACGATGCCGGCTGCCAGACGCTGATCGCCGAGCGGTTGCGCGCGAGCGGATTCGACTGCACCGACCTGCCCTTCGGCCCGGCGGGCAAGCGGGTCAGCAACCTCTGGGCCCACCGGCCCGGTTCCCATCCGACCGGCAAGCTCCTGGTCTTCGCCGGCCACACCGACGTCGTCCCGACCGGGCCGCTCGCCGCCTGGAGCAGCGACCCGTTCGTGCCGACGCATCGCGGCGGCAAGCTCTACGGCCGTGGCGCCGCCGACATGAAGAGCTCGATCGCCGCCATGGTCGTGGCCGCCGAGGAATTCGTCGCCGCGTGGTCGGCGCGTCGGGGCGGCGTGGCGCTGCTGATCACCAGCGACGAGGAAGGCCCGTCGATCGACGGCACGGCCCGCGTCTGCGACTGGCTGGTCGAGCGCGGCATCCGCCTCGACTACTGCATCGTCGGTGAGCCGACCTCGGTCGAGCATATCGGCGACACGATCAAGAACGGCCGCCGCGGCAGCCTCAGCGGCAGGTTGCGCGTCTTCGGCGTGCAGGGGCACATCGCCTACCCGCACCTGGCGAAGAACCCGATCCACCTGGTCGCGCCGGCTCTGGCCGAGCTGGTCGGCATCGACTGGGATCGCGGCAACGAGCATTTCCAGCCGACGTCCTGCCAGGTGTCGAACATCCACGCTGGCACCGGCGCGGGCAACGTCATCCCGGGCGAGGCCGTGGTCGACTTCAATTTTCGCTTCAGCAGCCAGTCGACGCCGGAATCGCTGAAGGCCCGGGTCGACCTGGTACTGCGAAAGCACGGCCTGCGCTTCGACATCGCCTGGACGCTCGGCGGCGAGCCTTTCCTCACCGTCCCCGGCACGCTCAGCGAAGCCCTGGCCGCTTCGATCCGCGAGCATGCCGGCGTCGCCTGCACGCTCTCGACCTCGGGCGGCACTTCCGACGGCCGGTTCATCAAGAAGATCTGCCAGGAGCTGATCGAGTTCGGCCCGGTGAACGAAAGCATCCACAAGATCGACGAATGCATCGAGGTGGCGAGCCTCGAGGTGCTGAAGAACGTCTACCGCGGCGCCCTCGAGCGCCTGGTCGCATGACCCTGGTCGAGCTCGTCGTTGCCCAAAGCGAGCGCCTGAAGCGCGCCGGTGTCTCGTTCGGCCACGGCACCGGCAATGCCTTCGACGAGGCCGCCTGGCTCGTGACCTGGGCGATCGGCCAGCCGCTCGATGCGCTCGAGACCCGCGGCCAGCGCGACGTGACGTCGGGCGACATCGCCAAGGCGGAGGCGCTCGTCGCCCGGCGCATCGAAACCCGCCAGCCCGCGGCCTACCTCACCGGCGAAGCCTGGCTGCAGAACGTGCCGTTCACCATCGATGCGCGGGCCATCGTGCCGCGCTCGTACATCGCCGAGCTGCTGGCCGACGGCGAGGAGACCGGCACGCTCGACGCCTGGCTTTCCGACCGCACCCGGCGCGTCCTCGACCTGTGCACCGGCAACGGCAGCCTGGCGGTGATCGCGGCGATGGCCTATCCCGAGATCGAGGTCGACGCCGCCGACATCAGCCCGGAGGCGCTGGCGCTGGCTCGAATCAACGTCGCCCGGCACGGGCTCGAGACGCGGATCCGCGTCATCGAGTCCGACCTGTTCTCTGCCCTGCCCGAACGCTACGACCTGATCCTCTGCAACCCGCCCTACGTGCCCGAGGACAGCATGCGCGCCCTCCCCGCCGAATACCGGGCCGAGCCTGCGCTCGCCCTGGCCGGCGGGCGCGACGGCATGGACCTGATCCGGCGCATCGTCGCCGAGGCGTCCGACCATCTGAGCGACTTCGGCGTGCTGGTGCTCGAGGTCGGCCACGAGCGCGCCGCCTTCGAGGCGGCCTTCCCGCGCCTCGAATGCGCCTGGCTGGAGACGAGCGCCGGCGAGGACGCGGTCGTTCTGATCGAGCGGCGCGCCCTGCATTCCTGACCCGCGGCGCGGCCGCATCGACCCGCGCCGAGCGCGCCGCGGCGCCTGCGGCGAAAATCGCCGCATGCTCGTCCTCTCCCAACTGTCCCTCCGCCGCGGCGTCAAGCTCGTCCTCGACCGCACCAGCGTCACCATCAACCCCGGCGAGAAGGTCGGCCTGGTCGGCCGCAACGGCGCCGGCAAGTCCTCGCTGTTCTCCCTGCTGGCGGGCCGGCTCACGGCCGACGCCGGCGATCTCTCCCTGCCACCGCGCTGGCGGATCGCCGAAGTGGCCCAGGAAATGCCGGAAACGAGCGAGGGCGCGACCGACTTCGTGCTCCAGGGGGATGTCGTCCTCGCCGAGGCCAACGCCTACCTCGCCCGGGCCGAAGAGAGCGGCGACGGCCACGACATCGCCGACGCCCACCACGCGATCAGCGAGGCCGGCGGCTTCGATGCCCGGCCGCGCGCCCAGGCGATGCTGATGGGCCTGGGCTTCAAAAGCGCCGAGCTCGACCTGCCGGTCAACAGCTTCTCCGGCGGCTGGCGGATGCGCCTGCAGCTCGCCCGCGCCCTGATGTGCCCGGCCGACCTGATGCTGCTCGACGAGCCGACCAACCACCTCGACCTCGATGCCCTGGTCTGGCTCGAGGCCTGGCTGCAGCGCTACGCCGGGACGATGATCGTCATCAGCCACGACCGGGAGTTCCTCGACGCCATCACCCGGGTCACCCTGCACCTCGACGAGACCAAGCTGGTCCGCTACACCGGCAACTACAGCGCGTTCGAGGAGATGCGGGCGATCCGCCTGGCGCAGGCACAGGCGAGCTACGAGAAGCAGCGCGAGCGCATGGCACACCTGCAGAAGTTCATCGACCGCTTCAAGGCCAAGGCGAGCAAGGCGAAGCAGGCGCAGAGCCGGGTCAAGGCGCTGGCGCGGATGGAAAAGATCGGCCCGGTGCTGACCAGCGCCGACTTCCAGTTCGAGTTCCGCGAGCCGCTCAGCCTGCCCAACCCGATGCTGGCCTTCGCCGACGTCGCCTGCGGCTATCGGTCGGCCGAGCTCGGTGAGAAGCGGATCGTCGACGGCATCGACCGCTCCGTGCTTGCCGGCCAGCGCATCGGCATCCTCGGCGCCAACGGCCAGGGCAAGTCGACGCTCGTCAAGACCATCGTCGGCGCGCTGCCGCCGCTGGCCGGCGAGATCACCGCCGGCAAGGGCCTGAAGATCGGCTACTTCGCGCAGCAGGAGCTCGACGTGCTCTCGCCCACCGACGGGCCGCTGATGCACATGGTGCGGCTCGCGCGCGACTTCGGCCCGGCTGCGCGCGAGCAGGAGCTGCGCGACTTCCTCGGCTCGTTCCGCTTCGTCGGCGAGATGGTGGCCCAGCCGGTGGGCACGCTCTCGGGCGGCGAGAAGGCGCGCCTGGTGCTGGCGATGCTGGTCTGGCAGCGGCCCAACCTGCTGCTCCTCGACGAGCCGACCAACCACCTCGACCTGACAACCCGCGAGGCGCTGAGCGTCGCCCTCAACGAGTTCGAGGGCACGGTGATGCTGGTGAGCCACGACCGGGCGCTGCTGCGCGAGGTCTGCGACGAGTTCTGGCTGGTCACCAAGGGCGCCATCGAGCCCTTCGACGGCGACCTCGACGACTACCAGCGCTGGCTGCTCGAGCAATCGAAGGCGGCGGCGAAGGCGGCCCGGGAGGAGGCCTCGGCCCCCCGCACCGGAAGCGCCGAGAAGGCCCCTTTCCCGGCCGCCGTTTCGCCCGCGCCGCCGCAGATCGACGCAGCGCCGGCCGCGACCGGCAGCAACCGCGAGGATCGCAAGGCCGCGGCGCTGGCGCGCCAGCAGCGCAGCGATGCCGCCAAGCCGCTGCGCCAGGAGGTCAACCGCATCGACAACAAGCTCGGCGTCCTGTTCGCCGAGCGCGACGCGCTCGAAGCGAGCCTCGCCGAGCCGGACGTCGACACGGCCAAGCTCGCCGAGACCGGAAAGCGCCTCAAGGCCATCGTCGAGCAGATCGAGCGGCTGGAGGCGCGCTGGCTCGAGCTCAGCACGCAACTCGACGAGATAGCAGAATCGGTCGGCTGAACACTTTTCCCCTCTGCGAAGGAGCCGCCATGACCGTCAAGCCCGAGAAGATCCTCTACACCGCCCATGCCACCTCCACCGGCGGCCGCGATGGCACGTCGAAGTCCGACGACGGCGTGCTCGACCTCAAGCTCACCGTGCCCAAGGGCCTGGGCGGCAACGGCGCGGTCGGCACCAATCCGGAGCAGCTCTTCGCCGCCGGCTACTCGGCCTGCTTCATCGGCGCGATGAAGCACGTCGCCGGCCTGCAGAAGATCAAGCTGCCCGACAACACCTCGATCGACGCCAGCGTCGGCATCGGCCAGATCCCGCAGGGCTTCGGCATCCAGGTCTGGCTCAAGGTGCACATCCCCGACATGGACAAGGCGCAGGCGGAGAAGATCGTCGCTGCCGCGCACCAGGTCTGCCCGTACTCGAACGCCACCCGCGGCAATGTCGAGGTGACGCTCGACGTGGTCTAGCGGGGCACGCTCCCGCCCTGCGAACGCGCCAGCAGCAACTGCAGCACGAGCTCGACCCGCGCCTTCACCGGCGTGAGGTCGCCGGCCGAGGCGAAGGCCGAAGGCTCGGCCTTCGCCGCCACGCCGCCATCGAGGCAGCGGCTCGCCCGCAGCACCGGAATCCGCGCCGGCAGCGCCGCCTGCTCGAGGGCGGCGGCGAGCTCGCGGTGGACCGAGCCGTTGCCGGTCGCGGCGACGACCAGGCCGTCGACGCCGGCATCGACCAGCGCGCGAACGACGCGGCCATCGACGCCGGCCGCGCTGGCGACGATTTCCACCCACGGCCAGGGCGTGCTTTCGTCCGGCAGGGTCGCAAGGCCGAGGGCACTCTCCGCAGGCCAGGCACGCATCGCTTCGAACCTCCCGGCCTCGACCCGACCGAGCAAGCCGGCGTCGCCCGACGAGAACGCATCGAGCTGCGACGAGTGGACCTTGCGTACGTCGCGGGCCGAATGGAGCGCGCCGGCGAAGGCCACGACCACGCCAGCGCCCGCTCGCGCGGCGGCCATGGCGATCGCGTCGGCGAGGTTGCGCGGCCCGTCGGCCTCGCGCGCGCTCGCCGGCCGCATCGCGCCGGTCAGCACCACCGGCTTGACGACCGGCAAGACGCGCGCCAGGAAGTACGCCGTCTCCTCGAGCGTGTCGGTGCCATGGGTGACGACCACGCCCGCCACCTCGGGCCGCGCCGCGTGGTGGGCAACCCGCTGCGCGAGCCGCCGCCAGGTGGCGAAATCCATGTCCTTGCTGTCGAGCTGGGCGATCTGCTCGGTCTCGACCCGGACACCGGCCGGGCCGCCGACTCCCGCCACCAGCGCATCGACACCCACGGTGCCGGCGACGTAGCCGAGGTTGTCGTCGGGCGAGGCAGCGGTGCCGGAGATCGTCCCGCCGGTGCCGAGGACGACAACGGTCGATGGAGAGGGGCTTTGCATTATTTTCCGGACTGGATGAAAATACAGCGCTGGATGGAAATTCAGCCCGAGAGGTTCAGCCTGACAAGTACTCGAGGCTCACGCCGGAGGCGCGCATGAACGAGATGCCGAAACTCACCGACCGCCAGCAGCAGATTCTCGATCTGGTGCAAAGCGCCATCGAGCGCACCGGCGCCCCGCCCACCCGCGCCGAGATCGCCAACGAGCTCGGCTTCAAGTCGGCCAACGCGGCCGAGGAGCATCTCCAGGCGTTGGCGAGAAAGGGCGTGATCGAGCTGATCGGCGGCACCTCGCGGGGCATACGGCTGCAGTCTGACACGCTGCGTGCCTTGCACCAGGCGCGCGGCAAGCAGTACTCGTTGCCGCTGCCGAGCCTGGCGCAGCTTTCGCTGCCGCTGGTCGGCCGCGTGGCCGCGGGCAGCCCGATCCTGGCGCAGGAGCACATCGACCAGACCTACCTGATGGAGGCGAGCCTGTTCTCCCGCCGGCCCGACTACCTGCTCAAGGTGCGCGGCATGAGCATGAAGGACGCCGGCATCATGGACGGCGACCTGCTCGCGGTGCAGAAGGCCAAGGAGGCGAAGAACGGCCAGATCGTCGTCGCCCGCCTCGGCGACGACGTCACCGTCAAGCGCTTCCGGCGCAGCCGCGGCACGATCGAGCTTCTGCCCGAGAACCCGGAGTTCGAGCCCATCGTCGTCGGCCCGGGCGACGGCTTCGAGATCGAAGGCCTGGCCGTCGGCCTGATCCGCAACAACATGCTCATGTAGAGCGGCAGAGCGCGCCATGGTCATCAAGTCGCCCAAGGCTGCGAGCGCAGCCGAGTGCCTGAGCCTGGAGCAGCTGCCGAACGTCGGCCCGGCGATCGCCGCCGACCTGCGCCTGATCGGCATCGAGCGTCCGGCCGACCTGCGCGACAAGGATGCGTGGAACCTGTACCGGGCGCTGTGCGAGAAGACCGGCGTGCGCCAGGACCCCTGCGTCCTCGACACCCTGATGGCCGCCACCGACTTCATGCGCGGCGCGCCCGCCGCGCCGTGGTGGAAGTACACCGCCGAGCGCAAGGCGACCTTCGGGCCGGTCTAGCCCGGTCGCCCCACACGGGCCTCGGCAGACCGGCACGAAACTGGCCGGTCGCAGCTGCCTTGTTCGCAGCTTCGTCACAGGCGCCGACTACAACAATGGTGGCTCGGCCTTTCGGCCGGACACGCTGTGCGACCCATGCCCGCCCCCGCCTTCAAGCGCCTGATCGGCAGCTTCCTGCCTTCGTCGGCCGCTGCCGACGGCTCGGCGCCGCGCTCGGAAAGCCTGCCGCCGTTGCCACGGCGACGCACGGTGGCCTGGGTACGGCGGCTCGGCGAGCGCTCGCGCAGCCAGGCGCTGGCCGCCGCGAGACTCGATTTCGACGAGGCGCTGGGCGACATCCGCACCTCGGCGGCATTCGCCATCCGCTCGCGCATCGCCGTCGCCCGCTCGCTGCACGAACTGTGGCACTTCCGGGAGGAAATCTTCAGCCTGGTGGCCTGCCGCCACGACCAGACCCGGGCCGCCGGCCGACTCGCCGAGCTCGACCTTCACTTCCCGCGCCGCGACCGAACCTGATCCGTCCGCGGCGCGCCGCGCCGGAGCCTGCCGCGGACGGAGACGTCAGTTGGCCGTGGTCAGCCCGGCGAGAAAGTCGCTCTTTCCCAGGCTGACGCCGTTGTGCCGCAGCAGCGCGTACACCGTCGTGACGTGGAAGAAGAAGTTCGGCAGGGCGAAGTGCTTGAGGTACATCTCGCCCTTCATCAGGAGCGGCCCGGCGCGGCGCGGCACCGAGATCTCGCGATCGTCGCTGCCGTCGACCTGCGCCGCCGGCACCGACTGCACGTAGTCGATCGTCTTCCTGACCCGCTGCCGCAGGTCGGCCAGCGTGGTCTCGTTGTCCTCGAACTTCGGCCCTTCGCTGCCGGCGAGGCGGGCGACGCAGAACTTGGCGGTGTCGCAGGCGATCTGGATCTGCTGCGTGAAAGGCAGCATGTCGGGCGCGAGGCGGGCGCCGAGGTAGACAGAAGGCTCGAACTTCTTCTCGGCCGCATGGGCCTCGGCCTTGTCCAGCCAGCCATCGATGTTGCCGAGCATGCGCACGAAGATCGGCACGCTGGCCGTATACATCGAGATCGCCATGAAGTCTCCTTGAGGGGTTCGAATCGGCCATGCTACCCGGGGCGCGCGAGCCGTGCACAATGGGTTCGCGGCCCCGGTGAGACGGGTCGCGGCCACCTGCCCGTCCCGTGAACATCATCATCCTCGACGACTACCAGGACGCGGTGCGCAAGCTGAAGTGCGCATCCATCCTCGATCAGCTCAACGCCAAGGTCTTCACCAACACCGTCAAGGGCATCGGCCAGCTGTCGGTTCGCCTCCGCGATGCGGAAGTGCTGGTGCTGATCCGCGAGCGCACCCATTTCCCGAAGCAGCTGCTCGAGAAGCTTTCCAAGCTCAGGCTGATCTCGCAGACCGGCCGTGTCGGGCCGCACATCGACGTCGAGACCTGCACCCGGCTCGGCATCGCCGTCGCCGAGGGCGCCGGCTCGCCGGTGGCACCGGCGGAGCTGACCTGGGCGCTGATCATGTCGGCGATGCGGCGCCTCCCGCAGTACATCGGCAACCTCAAGCACGGCGCCTGGCAGCAATCGGGGCTGAAGGCGGCGTCGATGCCGCCGAACTTCGGCCTCGGCATGGTGCTGAAGGGCAAGACGCTCGGCATCTGGGGCTTCGGCAAGATCGGCCAGCTCGTCGCCGGCTACGGCAAGGCTTTCGGCATGCGGATCATCGTCTGGGGGAGCGTCGGCGCGCGCGACCGGGCGATGGCCGACGGCTACGAGGCGGCCGAGAGCTGCGAATCGTTCTTCGAGATCGCCGACGTGCTCTCGCTGCACCTGCGCCTGCACGACTCCACCCGCGGCATCGTCAAGCTCGACGCGCTGTCGCGGATGAAGCCGACGGCCCTGCTGGTCAACACCTCGCGCGCCGAGCTGATCGAGGAAGGGGCGCTGGTCTCGGCGCTCAACCGCGGCCGGCCGGGCATGGCCGCGGTCGACGTGTTCGAGAGCGAGCCGATCCTGCAGGGCCATCTGCTGCTGCGCCTGGAGAACGCGGTCTGCACGCCGCACATCGGCTACGTCGAGCAGGACAGCTACGAGCTCTACTTCGAGGCGGCCTTCGCCAACGTCGTCAACTTCATCGGCGGCAACCCGACGCACATCGTCAACCCGGAAGCGCTCAAGGTCCATCGATGAGGAGAGGCCACCGGTGACGGCGGCCGGCGCCGCGGCCGTTCCCGTTGTCCCGCACGCCCAGGTGCGCTGGGCGCTGCTGTTCGGCAACTTCGTCACCGGCTGCGGGATCATGGTCGTGCCCGGCACGCTCAACGACCTGGCGCAATCGCTGCAGATCTCGATCGCCCTGGCCGGGCAGCTGTTCGCGATCGGCGCTGCGGCGGTGTGCTTCGGCGCCCCGCTGCTCGCCGGTTGGGTCTCGGGCTTCGACCGGCGGAAGCTTCTCGCCCTCTCGCTCCTCGGCTATGCCGTGGGCCACGCGCTCTGCGCAGCGATGCCGAGCTACGCCGCGCTGCTGCCGCTGCGCGCCGTCACCATGCTCGGCGCAGCGGTGTTCACGCCTCAGGCCGGCGCCGCGATCGGCTACATGTCGCCGCCCGAGCAGCGCGGCCGGGCCATCGCCTTCATCTTCCTCGGCTGGTCGATGGCTTCGGTGCTCGGCCTGCCGATGGCGAACTGGATCGGCGAGACCTTCGGCTGGCGCTACGCCTTCTCCGTGATCGCCTTGCTCTCGCTCGTCGCCGCGGGCTGGGTCTACGCCGTGATGCCCAGCGGCGTCCGCCCGGCGGCGATCTCGCTGGCCGCCTGGAAGGATGCGTTCAAGACACCGAGCCTGATGGCGATCGTCGCCGTCACCTTCCTGTTCGGCGCCGGCCAGTTCACCCTGTTCGCCTACTTCACGCCGTACTTCCGCGACGTCCTCCATGCCAGCACCAACCAGTCGAGCCTGCTGCTGGTCTGGTTCGGCATCTTCGGCGTGATCGGCAACCTGGCGCTGGCGCGCTTCATCGACCGGACCGGCGCCCACGTGGCGGCGACGGCGATGGTCTGCCTGATGGCGCTCTCCTTCCTGATCTGGCCGTTCGCCTCGGGCGTGGTCGGCATCGGCCTGGCGACGATCCCCTGGGCCTTCGGCTGCTTCTCCTCGAATTCGGCGCAGCAGGCCCGCCTCAGCGCCGCGGCGCCGGCCCTCGCCTCGGCGCTCCTCGCCCTCAACACCTCGGCGATCTACCTCGGCCAGGCCGCGGGCGCATCGAGCGGCGGCTGGCTGATCGCGCACCTCGGCTACGCCGCGCTGAGCTGGGTGGGCCTGGTTTGGCTGATCGCCTGCATCGCCACCAGCCTGTGGGCGACCCGGGCCGCCGGGCGCGCTGCCGCATGAGCGCTATCGCCTCGACGCCGGCGGAGGCGCCGCTGGCGCAGCCGGCGTCGCCCGCCGAGCTGTTCTTCACCTTCAACCGCCTGGCGCTGCAGGGCTTCGGCGGCGTGTTGGCGATCGCCCAGCATGAGCTGGTCGAGCGCCAGCGCTGGCTGACCCGGCAGCAGTTCGTCGAGATGCTCTCCTTGAGCCAGGTGCTGCCCGGGCCGAACGTCGTCAACCTGGCGCTGATGCTCGGCGACCACTTCTTCGGCTGGCGCGGCGCCCTCGCCTCGCTCGGCGGGATGCTGCTGGTGCCGCTGGTCATCGTCCTGGCGCTGACCGCCGCCTACGCCGAGTTCTCGCGCATCGCGGTCGTCGCCGGCGCGCTGCGCGGCATGGGCGCGGTCGCCGCCGGCCTGGTGATCGCCACCGCCTTCAGGCTGATGGGAACGCTGCGCAGCAACCGCCTCGGCCCGCCGCTGGCGGCGGCGTTCTCGGTCGCGACCTTCGTCATGATCGCGTTGCTGCACTGGCCGCTGGTCTGGGTGCTCGCGGGCCTGGGCTCGCTCGCGATCGCCCTGGCCTGGAGGCGCTGGCGGTGAGCGGCTGGTTCCACACCGCGCTGTCCGCGGCCGACCTGCTCGGCCTGTTCGGCCACTTCCTGGTGCTCAGCCTCTTCGCCGTCGGCGGGGCGATCACCACCGCGCCCGACATGCACCGCTACGTCGTCGCCGAGCACCACTGGATCAGCGACGCCCAGTTCACCTCGTCGATCGCCATCGCCCAGGCCGCGCCCGGACCGAACGTGCTGTTCGTCGCCACCCTCGGCTGGAGCGTCGCCGGACCGCTCGGCGCAATCGCAACCATGTTCGGCACGCTGATCCCCTCGACCCTGCTGACGCTGGCCGTGACCCGCTGGGGGGCGAAGCGCAAGGAGTCGCGCGGCATGCGCGCCTTCACCACCGGGCTCACGCCGTTGACGATCGGCCTTCTCGTCGCCACCGGCTGGCTGCTCGCCGCGCCCTATGCCACGGACCGGGCGCACGCGATCGGCGCGATCGCGCTGGTGGCGATCACCGTGATCGTCATGGTCCGGACCCGGATCAGCCCGATGTGGCTGGTGGGCCTGGGCGCGATCGTCGGCGCGTTCGGCTGGGTGTGACCCTTGCCGATAATCGCTCGCGTCGCAACCGCGGGCAGACGACGATGAACCCCCTTTCACCCAGTCAGCGGCTCGCTGCCCTGGCGCTTTGCATCGGCCTGGCCGACGGCGCCGCGGCGCAGGGCCAGCAACTCACCGCGATCTGCTCGACCGACCAGAGCTGGTGCGAACTGGCCGCCAAGGAGTTCCAGGCCCAGACCGGCATCAAGGTGCAGCAGGTGCGCAAGGCGACCGGCGAGGCGCTGGCGCAGATCCGCGCCGAGGCGGCCAATCCGAAGACCGATCTGTGGTGGGGCGGCACCGGCGATCCTTACCTCCAGGCCGCCGAAGTCGGCCTGCTCGAGGCCTATCGACCGGCCTATCTCGACCAGCTGCAAGCCTGGGCGGTGCGGCAATACGCGATGAGCGGCAACCTGGTGGGCGGCTTCTACACCAGCGCGATCGGCTTCGGCTGGAACGAGGACGTGCTGCGGAAGAAGAACCTGTCGCCGCCGAAGTGCTGGTCCGACCTCATCGACCCGAAGTACAAGGGCGAGATCGAGACTTCGCATCCGGGCTCGAGCGGCACCGGCTACACCATCCTCGCCGGACTGGTGCAGATGATGGGCGAGGATCAGGCGTTCGAGTACCTGAAGAAGCTGCACCGCAACGTCACCCAGTACACGCGCAGCGGCACGGCCCAGGCGAAAAGCATCGCCAAGGGCGAGGTCGGCATCGGCCTCAGCTTCATCTTCGGCTTCGAGAACGAGCGCCAGCAGGGCTTCACGATGGTGAAGAGCGCAGCGCCGTGCGAAGGCACGAGCTACGAGATCGGCGGCATCGCCCTGATCAAGGGCGCCCGCAACCG
>Ga0070675_100002754_pt1 | contig 13209 bp, 10 predicted proteins | sample KBSM43metaG_FD_65343 | JGI IMG/M metagenome (GOLD analysis project Ga0070675, IMG submission 65343) | Miscanthus rhizosphere microbial communities from Kellogg Biological Station, Michigan, USA - KBS M4-3 metaG | ecosystem: Host-associated > Plants > Roots > Rhizosphere > Soil ...
TGGAGCCGCCAGCCCCTGTGGTCGCGCAAACGGGATCGGTGGGCCTCCATCAGGTGCTTGCGCAGAAGCGGAAACCGCAAGCGCGAGCATCAACATGCCCGCAATACTCCCTCGACATCTCATGAATTCCTCCATCCAGCAGCGTATAAGACATCGGCGGCATCTCACAATGAATGCGGACTCCCCTCCTGAGTCGAGGAGGGGAGTCCGCGTTGCCGACGACTCTTGTGTCAGCCAGAGCAATGATTACTGTTTAATTGAGATGAACCAGCCAGCAACGATCGGTCCTTGTGGACCGCGTCCGCGACCACCCGCGGGCGCAGCACCCGCGCCAGGGGCAGGACCACGCTCTGGCTGGAATAGGTACGCGTTGTGGGTCACGGGGTCCACTGTGATCGTCTTCGCTCCTGCGAAAGTCGCAACCGTAGCAACCACAGTGTACTTGTCCGCGGAATCCTGGTGTGCGATGGTCACATTCCCTTCACCACCGTTCGGAATGAAAATCAGTTTCTTCGCCGGATCCCAGCCGAGCGCATCAACGCGCGTCCCGTTAGGGATCGTGGCAACAACCTTTCCGGTGGCCGCATCAACGACGACGGAGGTGCCGTTGCAACCAGAGAAAATCCGATTGTTCGCCTTGTCGTAAGCGATCCCGGTCGGCCCCATGCACGGCGCCAGGGGCCAGGACGCTGTCGCCTTCCATGTCTTCACGTCGATAACCTGAATCGTATTCTTACTTTCGTTATTCACGAAGACGTGGCCCTTACCGTCCGCGACTGCACCTTCAGGTACCGTGTCTTCGAGTTCTGCGGTACCGACGACGGCGCCTGTTGACGGATCAATCGCCGTCAGCGTGCCGGGACGGCTATGGTTTGTGAGAATAATCTTGTCGTCCGGTTCGTCATACGTAATGCCGTCCAGACCATTTTGCGTAATCGGAATCTTTTTGATGGGTGCCAGCGTTTTCAAATCGAACATCATGACGTTGGCGTCACCGCTGTCGGTCGTAAAGCCATGGCCGGCTTTTGACGCGATCCCCACGCCATGAACGCCAGGAGTATCTGAAATGTCTCCGAGTACTTTGCCTGTAGGGCCGTCTACAACCATGACATGACTGGCGCGGGAAACGAAGACACGGCCCGTCCCGGCTTCCGCCGTGACGTAGTCGGTGCCTCCTTCGCCCTTGATGTCGAACTTCTCAACCTTGAATGCCTGCTGAGCGAACACAATGACAGCCATGCAGGCCGACACGAGCAGAGTGGCAAGTAGTCGTCTCACAAACGCCTCCTTTGTCAGGTGGATCGCGAGTCTTCAACCTACTCCAACGCACCGGAGCAATCCTTAAAACGAGATTAATAAATGTTTATCTGGAAGCGAACGGCAGCCGCACGGTGAAGATTGAGCCGACGCCAAGCTCACTCTCACACTCGATCGATCCACCGTGCGCTGTGACAATGGCCTGAGCGATTGCGAGTCCGAGTCCGCCGCTTTGAGTCTCGACGTCGTCCGTATTGGTCACCCGGAAGAAGCGCTCGAAGATCATGCGACGATGCTCGTTTGCGATACCGATTCCCTGATCTTCGAAGGAGACTCGCACTTCTGAGCCCGCTGCAAGCGAGACACGCAGCAGGCGTTGGGCCGGCGAGTACTTGATGGCATTGTCGATAAAGATCAGAAACAACTGTCGCAGGAACGCTGCGTTTCCAGGCAGAACGATTCCATTCTGGAGCTTTCTTTCAATACGGATGCCGCGGGAGTTCGCAAATGGCGTCGCCAGAGCGATCGACTCTTCCAGAACATCGTCAACACACACCGGCTCTGGTGCGAACCGGAGCTGTCCCGCATCGGCCATTGAGAGCGTAAAGAGTCCCTCGACGATGCGACTCATCGTCTTGAGCTCGCTCTCCATGATGTGAAGCGCCTGCTCATATTCCTCGCTGCTGCGAGGCCGGCTGAGAAGGAGTTCTGTTTCACCACGCAATACCGACAGAGGCGTTTTCAACTCGTGAGAAGCGTCCGAGACGAACTGGCGAAGCTGTCCCACGACGAGTTCGAGTTTTCGAGCGTAAAAGGTGGACACCACTGCCATCAGAGCCAGGCTAAGGGCGAACAACAGCACGGCAAAGGCTGTGAATGTCGAAAGCGCACCGCGAGCGTGCCGCGTGGGAGTCCCGACGGCAAGTGCCCACATCTTTCCGGCAATCTCAAACGGAATAATGGCCGTCCGGAGTTCTCCGACATCAGGCATTGAGACGGTCTCGAACGATGTACTTACCGGAAGACGTCCGACCTTTGTCAGGCTCAGCGGAAGGTCGCTCTTGAGGTTTTTTGAACGTTGGGTAACTTTCCCGGCGCCATCAAGAACCTCAAAATAGGCGTCGGGAAGATTCAATTGATCGACGTCGCGCTCGTCCGGGTCCGCGATCTGGTCCGCGATCACAGGAGCTGCCGTTTCGGAAAGCTGTCTGTCGAGTTGATTTCGGACTTCGCGCTCGAACAGCACATATACTGCGGCGAAACAGCCGACCAGCAAAACGGCAGCGGCGGCACAGAATAGCGCGACCGTGCGAAATTGAATCGACTTTGCCATTGTCACGAATCCGTTCTCAGGCAATAACCGGTCCCGTGGACGGTCTGGATAACGCGGGGCAAGCCCATCTTCTGGCGAAGACGATTGATGTAAACCTCCACCAGGTTGGTCTCCGTGTCAAATTGCGCATCCCAAACGTGCTCGATCAACTCCGTGCGTGACACTACTCCCGGTGCGCGCATCATGAGGAACTCAAGCACCGCAAATTCCTTACCCGTGAGCGTCAACGAGTTGCCGGCGCGATTGACGATGCGACGATGACGATCCAGTTCGATGTCGCCGATGCTCAGAATGCGGCCCAGCTTGTTGGCCTTTCGCCGGACAAGTGCTCGAACGCGTGCGAGAAGTTCAGCGACGGCGAAGGGTTTGGTCAGATAGTCGTCGGCCCCCGCATCCAATCCCTCCACGCGCTGTTCGACCAGGCTGCGGGCCGACAACATGAGAACCGGCGTGTCGATTTGCGCTTCGCGCAGCTCACGACAGACGGCGATGCCATTCATCCCGGGGAGACGCACGTCCAGGAGAATACCGTCATAGTGTCTATCCGCAGCCGCATCAAGAGCGAGTTCACCAGTGTTGACGACATCAACGGCGTAGGCGTTCTCCCTCAAGGCCCGGCTGATAAAGCTGGCCACGCGGCGTTCGTCTTCCACTACCAGGATTCTCATGAAAGCCCAGATTATATGCAGCTGATCAACTGCTGCGAACTCCCCAGCTCAGCCGAGGCGGAGTGGATGCGCGATCAAAGAGAGGTCGCGGGCAAGGGGGTTGCTAAACAGAACGCTCGAGAAAGAGGTCCGTGTGCTGCCGTTCCAGGTTCAACTCGAGGATTGAAGTGAAGTCGCGTAAGGGAGTCATCCTGCGATCATCATGGATCTCGGATACGGAAAACCCATAGTCCTTGATGGTCTGAAGGAATTCAACCGGGTCACGGCCCGCTTGACGGATACCCCATGGCCAGAATTCGATCATGACCTTCAGGCGACGGTTTCTTTGGAGCAGTTGTTTCATCCCGTCAAAGACAAATGGCTCCGCGCCCTGGGTATCGATCTTCATGACATCCACGTGAGCAATCCCCAGATCTTCCAGCATCAGGTCAACCGGCACTATTTCAACAGGTACACGCTCGCGTGCATCTGACTTGTCGTAGATCCGGTGGTCCGCCTTGTTCGTCGGGCAAAGGTAAAGAAATGCGCTCTCCGAGCGCGCCCCTACTGCTTTTTGAACCAACCTGATGTTGTTGAAGGAGTTCTTTTCAGCCGTTCTTTTAATGAAGACGCAGTTTTCTGCGCTCGGCTCGACAGCTATAACTCGTCCTGTGGGACCAACCCGTTTCGCAGCTACCGCGCTGTAGAGTCCAATGTTCGCGCCGATATCCAAAACGCACATACCGGGTTCAAGCAACGACTCAAAGATGTCGAGATTCGAAGTTTCATAGCAGCCGAGCACCAGATTGCCCGAGACGATGGCATCTTTCTGATTCAACACAATCTTCACGCCACGGAGATCTATTTCGGCGGGGATCATGCTGCAGATTATGCGATGAGCAGCAAGCGGAGGGGACGTGGCTTAAGAAGTACCGTGTAAATGTACGCGGCAACCGAAGGCGGCATCCAACGAAGCACTCCTCTGCTGCGAGTCGCCGTCATGGAAGACATTCGGAGATACTAAGGACAATCAATCTTCAACGCAAGCGTGCTCAAAATTCAGTCTGTAGCTCCAAATTCTTTGCATCTCCGTCATCGCCAATTAAAATCCGCGATGCTGCCACGCGCCAGTCCTGCTGAACCGGCTCCGTTTCCGGCCGCTGCAGCGCGTGCTACAATGGCGGGCGCTGCGCTCCACTCAAAGAGAGCTCGGAAGGACGAACCCAGAGCTCATCGAACCTGATGGGTGCCCGGCAATGACTGCTATTTCCGCGCAGATTCAATGGCCTGAATTCTTTTGAAAAGCGCTTCTGCCACAACTGGGGACTTGATTCCCGATTAAAGTCGTCTCCTTCGCCGGCATAACGCAGGCGGATGTTCGCGCAACTGACTCGAATCTGATCACGATTGACGATAAGGAGGTCGTTGGTCCCACGATGTATCGAGAAGTCTCAGCGTGCAGAATCTGTGGGAACGCTACACTGATCCCTTTATTGAATCTCGGCGAGCAGTGCCTGACCGGCGTATTTCCTAAAACCATTTCTGAAAAGGTCAGTTCGGGGCCTCTCGAACTCGTAAAGTGCCACCCTGCGCGCGAAGGCGACAAAGTATGTCATCTCGTGCAACTCGCTCATTCCTACGACAGCAGCCAGATGTACGGAATGAACTATGGTTATCGCTCGGGCCTGAACCGGATGATGGTCAACCATCTCCGCTCGATCGTCAGCTACGTTCAATCTTTTGTGAACCTGAGCGACGGGGATATGGTCGTCGATATCGGCAGCAATGACAGCACGCTGCTGCAGCAGTACTCCACAGACCGCAAGCTGAACCTCGTGGGAATCGATCCGACCGGAATGAAGTTCAAGTCGTATTACCCGCCGCACATTGGTCTGATCCCGGAGTTCTTTTCCGCAGAGGCGGTTCAAAAGGCACACGGCGGAAAGAAGGCGAAGATCATCACATCCATTGCAATGTTCTATGACCTGGAGGACCCGCTCGCTTTTGTGCGGCAGGTTCATGACAGTCTGACGGACGATGGCATATGGGTATTTGAAATGAGTTACCTTCCGTCAATGCTGGATACCACGGCGTATGACACGGTGTGTCATGAGCATGTGGAATACTACGCATTGCGTCAGATCCGATGGCTTCTCGACCGCGCCGGTTTTCGAGTGGTGGACACCGAGCTCAACGACACGAATGGCGGCAGCTTTCGAATTGCCGCTGTCCAGACAGGTTCCGCCTACGAGACGCGCGCCACGGTCGCAGCGCTTGAAGAGAATGAAGACAAACTCAGACTGGACCTCGCTGAACCCTATGCGGCTTTCAGCTCACGGGTGGTCGCGCATAAGAAGGCGCTTGTCGGGCTTCTCAGCGAACTCAGGAAACAGGGAAAGAAGACGCTTGGCTATGGAGCGTCCACCAAAGGGAATGTAATTCTTCAATACTGTGGGCTGGGCGTGAGCGATGTTCCGTGTATTGCTGAGGTTAATTCCGACAAGTTCGGGTCATACACCCCGTCAACTCTGATTCCGATTGTTTCGGAGGAAGAAGCCAAAGCCATGAACCCCGACTATTTTCTTGTTCTTCCATGGCATTTCAGGGATGAGATCCTCAGGCGCGAGCGGGAATTCATTGCCCGCGGGGGCCGCCTGATCTTTCCTCTCCCGAAGATTGACATAACAAGCGAATGAGTCGCGCTCTTATCGTTGGCCACACCGGTCAGGACGGCACCTATCTCTCCAGATTCCTTACTGAAAAGGGATATACGGTGATGGGCATGTCGCGCGCGGGACTCGTCGAAGACATCGCGGGTGCAGCCGTTCCATGCAGCGTCGAAGCGTACGACGATGTGTCCTCCCTCATCGAGTCGCGACGACCTTCAGAGGTCTATTATCTGGCCGCCGTCCATCAGTCCTCCGCGGACGCACGCACTCCGGACGGCAGCCTCTTTCAACGCAGCCTGGACATCAACGTCAAAGCGCTCGTTCACTTCCTGGAATCCATCCGGCTGCACTCCTCCGGCACGCGGCTATTCTATGCGGCTTCTTCTCACATTTTCGGCGATCCGCTGTGCGAGCCTCAGAATGAAGACACACCACTGAATCCCGTCTGCATTTATGGCGTATCCAAGACTGCCGGCGTGCAGGCATGCCGCTATTACAGAGAGGTTCACGGAGTCTTCGCAAGCGTGGGAGTCTTCTACAACCACGAGTCTCCTTTGAGAAATGCCCGCTACGTGTCGCAAAAAATCGTACGCGCCGCGATTGGTATCAAGCTTGGTCTCGAAAGCGAGCTGGTTCTGGGGAGTCTCGATTCACGCATCGACTGGGGATACGCTCCGGACTATGTAGACGCCGCCTGGAGACTTCTGCAACTCTCACAGCCCGGCGACTACGTTATCTCGAGTGGTGACACTCATACTGTCAAAGAGTTTGTAGCGGGTGTATTCGACTATGTCGGATTGGACTGGCAGCGCTATGTGAAGCTGAATCCGGCCCTGATCACGAAAAAGCCGAAGGAGCGCCTGCGTGGAGACATCCGAAAAATCACCGGTGCCACAGGATGGGTACCGGCTACAAGCTTCAACCAACTGATACGGCTTCTTGCCGAAGCAGAAATGGTCCGCCGTGGAATTCGATAAGAAGACGTTGATTTTCATTCCGACCTATAACGAGATCGAGAACGTAGCAAGAATTCACTACGAGATTCGGTCCTTCAACCTGGGCACGGACATCTTGTTCATGGATGACAACTCCGTCGATGGAACCGGCCGCGTCATCGATCATCTTGTGAAAACCAACTCCGGCACTTTTGCCGTTCACCGGCCGCAAAAGCTGGGCATTGGCAGCGCACACCAGGCCGGCATTCAGTGGGCCTACGACAGGGGATACGAATTGCTGATCACCATGGACTGTGATTTCACCCATTCGCCCTCATACATCTTTAATTTCCTCGGCGCCGCTCCGGACGCGGATATTGTGGTGGGGTCGCGGTACTTGAGACGGCACAGCCTCTCGTCGTGGAATCTTCTCCGAAAGACTCTGACACATCTGGGACATTTTCTTACGGTGGCCATGCTGGACATGCGTTACGACGCCAGTGGCGCATTCCGGCTCTACAACCTTACGCGCATCGACAAGCGTCTGTTCCAGCTGGTTCGCTCGCCCGGTTATTCGTTTTTTTTCGAGAGCCTTTTTATCCTTAACTACAATAAGGCGATGATCGCAGAGATCCCCATCGAACTTCCGTCCAGAACTTACGGAGCTTCCAAGATGACAATGCGTGACGCCTACAACAGCCTGCGATTTCTCGTCAGCCTGTATCAGCGCAAAACCAACGATAAGGCGTCACTGACTCTGCCATGACGAGAATGGATAGCCCCACTGCCGCTGATCAGGACTGGCAAGGCTACTGGGGTAGAAAGCAGAAGTCCAGCAACAAGGTCTACGACGTTCTTGCAGACATCTACCGCACGCTGATTCTTAAAAGGTTCCTGACCTATTTCGTTTCGAACTACCTCGAAAAGGGAGGCAAGGCGTTACACGCCGGCTGTGGCAGCGGCAATGTTGACACCGACATTCGCGCGTTCCTCGATGTGACAGCCCTGGACCTCTCTTCAAATGCCTTGAACATCTATCGCGGTCTGCACGGTCGCGAATCGAAGCTTGTCGAAGGCAACATCCTTCACCTGCCATTCCCTGCCGAATCCTTCGATGTCTTTTATAACCTTGGTGTCTTTGAACATTTTGATGAAACGGAGATTCAGGCAATCCTGAAAGAAGGAAAGCGCGTGCTGCGCCCCAATGGCAGGATGCTTGTGTTCTGGCCGCCGACTTTCGGCTTTACCGTCTTCATTCTGGATACCGCTCACTTCGTGTTGAACCGTATTTTCCGCCTGGGCGTTCAGCTCCACCCGCCTGAAATCACGCGGATCCGATCCAGAAAGCATGCCATTGAGACCTTTGAAAAGGCCGGATTCCGCGTGCTGAAGTATTACTTCGGAGTTAAGGATTTCTTCACACAGGTTGTCATCGTGGCTGCCCGTCCTGGTTCGACTATCTGAAGATTTCGCGACAGCTAACGCGAAGGGTAGGTCACTTGAAGCAGAGCAAAGTCAGGGGCGATCTTTCTGACCGAAACCGTTCCACCAGTTTCGGCGAAACGGCTGATCTTCCAGTAAGACGCGCTTGATACATAGATCAAAAACGTGCCTGTTGTTGCACGAATTTCGTCGAGGTTTGCTACTTTGCTCGGAGCCCCGCAACAGTCGTGAAGGTGCGCGTAGGCCTTTGCGTTGATGGGATCCTGTTCTCCGAGATAGATTAACCTTGATGCGACTTCCGGCGGCGCATAGAAAAAAGTCGTTGCCCACTCCCAGGTATCCAATAGAACGATCGGCAATTTATCGTCTTCGCCCGAAGACATGAAATAGTAGCGTTGGTTGAATATTCCCTGCACCGTGCTGATCATTAGCCCGCCGGCGGGCTCTTTCATTGCAACACCACCGGCAAAATTCAGAAACTGGCGCGCGAGTAGTGCGCTCAACACACTCAAAACAAGCAAGCCAGTAATCGCTCTTTTCGCTGCAGCCACACCTAGCAGAACAGCTACGCCCGCGACGGTAGCCAGGCTGTATCGGTCCATCATTGGCGCGCCCGAGAGTCGTGCTGCCAGGTAACTGAAAACTGGGATTGTCAAAAACGCGACCACAGCGACCTTTTCGTGCGGTTGAAACCCACGCTGCTGTGTTCCCTGTTTCTTTGGAGCCACATCGTGATCTGCAGCCGAGCGACGAGCCAGAAAATCCATGCATATCATTCCTAGAACAAACATGGTGAACGTTGCGGCCGGGCCCAAAAGCGAGTCATAAGACTGTGCGAGCTTCGTCGCAGTGGGAACCAAAACTTCTCCAATTCCCAAGAGTGCCCTGAGTGAGCGAAGAATTGGGATGAAAGCAAGCATCGCCGAGCTGGCTGTAATCAAGGCCGTCCATACGATCCAGTCCACACGTCGACGGAAGATGGTCCGTACGAGTTCGCCCGCAACGAACGGGACGAACAACAGAAATGCATAGCCATGGGTGAGTAACGCGCCACTTAGCGATGCAAACAGTGCCAGAGCTAACCAGAACCGGCCCTTCTGAGTAGTTGTAAGCGCTTGCCAGCTAATCAACCCAAGGCCGCAAAACCCGAGTACCAAGCCGTAAGATCTCGCTTCGAAGGCATACAAATACACAGTGGTTATCAGCGGAAAACCCATGCTAATGAAACCTGCCAGGGCCGACGATCTGATCGATACGAATCGGAACAAACAGAGGCAAAAAATCCAGAAGCCTACTATTGCCGGTAGCCGCGCGCCCACGGGCCCTGGCCCAGCAATCGCTTCAGAGAAGTGAGTAAATACATAGAGGAGAGGCGGGTTGAAGTCCGCGCCATTGATCAATGCATCCCAGATCAGCCTCAAGCTTGGCAGACGTGAGACATGTACCGTAAAGAGCTCATCGAACCAGAAGAGTTTTCGGTTCGCCTGGTAACAAGAAATGAAGGCGTAGCAGGCAGTGCAGACCAACAGCAAAATGTATTTCCATCGGTCGAGCGCCTTCGCAACTTTGTCTGTCGACCTTTCCAGGAACGTCCACGCACTTGTTCCAAGCGCCGTAGAAGCATCTTGCATGCGAAAGATCATAACATCGGGATATTACTCGGAGGTGTACCCGGACATTGAGTTCGAATCAGGCGGAGATCGGGTTTGACCCCGATCCCCTTGAATTGGTTGCGGCGAGGTGTTATTTTTCTACACAATACCCGATGCGAATTCGAGCATACGTCCTCGCGCTGCTGGTTTCTGCGTTGCAGGGGTCCGACCGCGCAACGATCGAAGGCATCGTCACCAAAGCCGGAACCAACGAGCCCCTGTCTCGGGCCAGCATCGTCGTCACGATGGTTCAGGGCGAGCTGAGCGATGTGTCAACTGTCGTCTCCGACGATTCCGGGCAGTTTGTCGTGCGCAATCTGAGGCCAGGCGCGCATCGCGTATTCGCGACAAAGGACGGATTTGTGCGCGCCGAGTATGGCCAGCGCACGTTGATGCGGCCCGGCACACCCATCGAACTAGCGGCGGGCGAGACCCGCCGCAGCATTGTCATCTCGATGACGGCGACTGGCGTCATCTCAGGCCGCGCGCTTGACACGGAAGGCAAGCCGCTTCGCGGTGCGTTTGTGCGCGTGTCGCGACCAGCATATCCGTCCGGCGTTCGGGAACTCGATATGGCCCAGCGCGTTCAAACCAACGATCTGGGCGAGTTTCGATTCTTCGGGCTTGAGCCCGGCGCCTACTACCTGATGGCGCTGCCGATGGGCTCGCCATACATAGAGGGCGACAACTACATCATTCCGACAACATCGCCTCCGGACCTCCTCGGCGGTGAGCCCGAGGTCCGGCTAACCGCCGCGCAGGCGTTGTCGCAAGGAATCGTTTCCCCATCGGCGTTCACTCAGGATTTCTTTCAGACGACCTACTATCCGGGAACGATGGACCAGACCGCTGCGATTCCGATCAACCTGCAGGCAGGAGCCGTGTTCTCGGGCGTGGAACTCCGCTTTCAAAAGAGTCCCGTGGTTCATGTAAGGGGCCGTGTCATGGACAGCTCTCGTCAACCTGTCAATGCGACAGTGTCGCTGGCATTGCCGTTCTATGGAACCGATCAACGGGCCATCAGCGCGAGAGCCGTTGACGGAGTCTTCGACCTGCGCGCGCCTGCAGGCTCCTATCTGTTAACTGCTCGAATGAACCGATCCACCGCAGGCAGTCCTTTTTCTCAGGATGCGGCGTTCATGCGGCTCGACGTCGGGGATCGGGATATCGAGAACATCGCGCTGACGGTGTTCCCCAATTATTCGGTCACCGGCAGCATGACGATCGATGGAAGTCTGCCGGGCGGCGCGAATCCGGATTTACAACGCGTGGTCATTAATCTTTCCGCACCGGGCGCCGCCGGCGTTCAAATCCGACCCAATGCCGCTGGCGTGTTCACCATTTCGTATGTGGCGCGCGCGACATATCGGATGGTTCTGGTGTTGTTGCCCGCGAACACGTACATCAAGTCCGCGCGCTTAGGCACGCAGGACGTAATCGATGGAATCCTTCCCTTTGAGACACCGCCCAGGGATCCGCTCGATATCGTCCTTCGGCCGACGACGGCGGCCGTCAGCGCCACCGTTGTAGACGAAGCGCAGCGGCCGCAAGCGGGCGTCACCGTCGTGCTTGTTCCGGATGCAGCACGGCGCAGCCGACGTGATCTTTATCGCACCGCTGTCGCCGACGCCGGCGGACGGGTGAATATTTCAGGTATCGCTCCCGGCGAGTACAAAGCATTTGCCTGGGAAAATATTCTCGAGAACTCCTGGCAGGATCCCGAAATCCTGCGAATGTACGACAGCCGTGGGCAGGCCTTTCGCCTGGGCGAAAGCAGCAGGGAAAGCATGACGCTTCGCGTGATTCGATGAGCGGCCTGGCGCTGACGCTGTTACTTGTTCAAGGAATGGGTTCCATTGATGGCGCCGTCCTGCGCGCAGGCAGCAACGATGCTCTGCCTCAAACTCAAGTCGTGGCAGCGCCGGTCGGCCGACCGCTGCGTGAGTCGCGAGTTGCGACGACGGATATTGAAGGACGATTTCGCATCGGCGATTTGCCGGCGGGAAACTATCGACTGTTCTTCGAACATGAAGGCTTTATCCGCGGCGAGTATGGACAACGGAGCCCGGGGAAACCAGGTACGGAAGTTGTCGTTGCGGCCGGCAGAGATGTATCCGGGATTCAGCAGCCCCTGACCGCCGCGAGCGTTCTTTATGGACGTATTGTGAACGCCACAAACGATCCCGTTCCGAACACTACAGTCAGCGTTCTCAAGGCAACGTATCGCGACGGCGTGAGGAGCCTGCAACCCGCTCAATCCGTACAGACCAATGATCTCGGTGAATACCGACTGTATGGATTGATCCCCGGCGACTACTTCGTGAGCGCGACGCCTCCGCGATCTCCGACTATTCAGGACGCCCGAATCAACACGCCTTCCGGAAACGGCACGGCCATTAGTCCGCTACAGACCATTCTGACTTCGGGAAACTGGATAGACCCACGAGCGCTGGATGGCGGAACGGATCTGGTCATCTATTATCCGGGGACGACCGAGCCAGCGGCCGCTGCGCCCATCGATCTAAACCCGGGAGCCAGCTTTCGCGCGCCGGACCTGCGTACGGTTCGCGCGCGCAGCGTCAGGATCAGCGGGGAGTTTGTGGATGAGGCTGGACAGCCTGCGACCGCCGAAATCGCCACGTTGTTGCGTGTCAACGCCGATGCGAGTAGTCCTTTTCGAAGCGCCGGAATCGGATCAAGCCGCACGTTCGAATTCGGCGGGCTTCTTCCTGGAATTTACACACTCAGTGCCGCGGACAACGGCACGAATGCGCAGAAGCTGGGGAGCCTGACCATCACTGTCGGCGCCGAGAATATCGACAATCTCCGGCTCATCATGCGGCCGGCGTGGAACATTAAAGGACGCTTCGTGCTCAATGACTCCGCGGTGACGCCGGCATCCCTTCGCGTGCAAATGAGAGGAAACCGCGGCGCGGGCAGCCTTCAGCTGGATCCAACCAACCAGGACGGAACGTTTACTTTGACACGCATGGCCCCAGATGACTACAAGCTGGCGGTGTACGGCCTGCCTGAAAATGTCTTTGTTCAGTCGGCTCGCTTCGGCGGGGCGGATGTCCTGGATTCAACGCTGCGCATCGATCGCGAAGTTGAGGAGGAACTCCAGATTGTGTTGAGCCGGCAGACCGGCAACCTCAATGCAGAGGTGGTCCGCCGCGATAGGAAGCCAAGTCCCGCGACGACGGTCGTGCTTGTTCCCGAACCGGCGCGGCGGCAACGCTTCGAACTCTATCGGACTGCAACCACCGACAGCTC
>Ga0070675_100002755_pt1 | contig 13207 bp, 12 predicted proteins | sample KBSM43metaG_FD_65343 | JGI IMG/M metagenome (GOLD analysis project Ga0070675, IMG submission 65343) | Miscanthus rhizosphere microbial communities from Kellogg Biological Station, Michigan, USA - KBS M4-3 metaG | ecosystem: Host-associated > Plants > Roots > Rhizosphere > Soil ...
AGTTCTGAGTTCTCAGTTCTCAGTTCTCAGTTCTGAGTTCTCAGTTCTGAGTTCTCAGTTCTCAGTTCTCAGTTCTCAGTTCTGCAGTCCCACCTAGTCCCATGGCGTGGAATCCCGCATCGACCATCAGAATTTCTCCGGTGACCGCGCGCGCGGCGTTGCTCAACAGGAACATCGCCGCATCGGCCACCTCGGAAGTGTCGACTCCGCGGCGCAGCGGTGCGACCTCGCGGTAGACCTTGAGAATGCTCGAGAACCCTGAGATGCCGGAAGCTGCCAGCGTCTTAATCGCCCCGGCGGAAATGGCGTTCACCCGAATGCTCTTCGGGCCGAGATCGCTGGCGAGGTAGCGTACGGACGACTCGAGTGCCGCTTTCGCGACGCCCATCACGTTGTAATTCGGAAAAACGCGGTGGCTGCCGAGATAGGTCAGCGTCAACACGCTGCCGCCGCCGCGCTTTTCCATCAACGGCACCATCGCGCGCGTCAGGCCGATCAGTGAATAGGTGCTGATATCGAGCGCCACGCGAAAGCTCTCGCGCGATGTTTCGACAAACGGATTGTGCAGCGCATCGGCAGGCGCGAATCCCGCACCGTGCACCACGAAGTCCAGTCCGCCAAATTCGCGGTCGAGCGTCGTTGCGAGATCGGTAATTTGTTGATCGCTGCCGACGTCGCAGGGGGCCAGTACCGGATTATTGCTGAGTTTGGCGGCGAGTTCGCGGACGTTTTCTTCGAGCCGTTCGCTTGGATAGGTCAGCGCCAGTCGCGCGCCGGCCGCTTCCGCCGCTTGTGCAATCGCCCAGGAAATCGAGCGCTTGTTCGCAACGCCGACGATCAGACCAGTTTTGCCGGATAAGGACACAGTCCGCTACTTCGAGCGCTTTCGTCCGCCGCCCTGGCCGCGCCGGTTCATCATCCCGCCGCCGCCGCCGCCGGGACGCCCACCGCGCGTGCCACCCATGTTGCCGTTCGAGCGATTGCCACCGAACTGGTGGCCGTGCTGCCCTTGTCCACCGCCGCCGCCGCCGCGGCCATGACGTGGTCGGAAACGGTTCTGGCGTCCCCCGGGTTGTCGAATCGTGAATTCGGGAATGGGACGCGCCGGAGGCTGCTGCCCTTCGGGACGCGGCAACGACGCGCGAATCAGACGACGATGGATCGGTCCGTCGCCTTCCGCGTCGCGCGCACCGTCGTCCTCGCTCAACGATTCGTTGTCGTCTGCCGGTTCGGCCGTTTCGACGACGTCTTCCGCATCGGACGTCGCGGCATCCAACTGCGGGTCGTTCGTGGCGCTTCCGTTGTTCGAAGCCGACTCGCTCATAGCATCAACCGCATCACTCTCCAGAGAGTCTCCAGCGTCTCCAGGGTCTCCAGGATCGTCAGGGAGTGGATGGTCGTGCGCAATCCGCTTCGGCGCACCGGCTGCAACCTGCGCGTAAAGCGCCGCCGGCGCGTCATTCTTGCGTCGCTGCCGCGGCACTTTGGCGTGCTTGTACTCGTGTTCCGCATCGCACGTCGTACAGCGCGTCTGCTTGACGGTGTCGCCGACCATCGCCACCACGGCGTGGTTCGTCAACCGCCGCTCACGCGGACAGTAGTCGTCCAGAATGTCACCAAGCCGAAGCTGGCGCTGCTGCATCAACGCTCCCGAGATACCGCTGGCGGGGAAAAGAGGTACGAAAGGCTCAGGAATCTTAGCACAACTGTTGGAGCCATTGCCGTACCCCCGCGAGGCGCGCCGCCACTGCTGCTGGAGCGGTGGATTGCGGGGTACGCTTGGCGGCCACGGACACTCCCGGGGTCACGCGCGCCACGACGTCCGGACCAAATTTGTCACTCGCGGCGCGCCATTCCTCGAGCGACAACGACTCGAAATCCCGCTCTTCGGCGACTAATTTGCGAACCAGCGCACCGACAACTTCGTGCGCCCTCCGGAACGGCAAACCACGCCCTACCAGGTAGTCCGCAACGTCGGTAGCGAGGAGCAAGCCGGATGCCGCCGCGGCCGCGCGCCGGCGGTTCAATGTCAAACCGTTCACCACCGATCGCGCCACGGCCAGGCAGCCAGTCAACGTATCTTCCGCACCAAAGACCGCTTCCTTGTCCTCCTGCAGATCTTTGTTGTATCCAGTCGGCAGCCCTTTGATCGTTGTCAACAACGCGACCAGATGCCCAATCGCGCGTCCGGTTTTCCCTCGCACCAGTTCGAGGGGATCCGGATTCTTCTTTTGCGGCATCATGCTGCTACCTGTGCTGAGCGCGTCGGACAGTTCGAAGAACTTGTGTTCGTCGCCGCACAGGATGATCAAGTCTTCTGCGAGCCTGCTCAGATGGACCATTGTCAGCGAGCAGGCGAACAGGAAACTCACCGCAAAATCGCGATCGGACGAGGCGTCCATGCTGTTATCGACAACGCGTGAGAAGCCAAGCTCGCTGGCCAGCGCGTCGACGTCAATCGCGTAGGCGGTTCCAGCAATCGCGCCCGAGCCGAGCGGCAGCGCATCCGCCTCCTGACGAGCTGCCGCCAAGCGCTCGAAGTCGCGTTTGAGCGGCGCCGCATGCGACAACAGGAAATGTGCGACCAACACCGGCTGCGCCGGCCGGAAATGCGTGAAGGCCGGCATCAGCGCGTCTCCGGCCGCGGCCGCCTGATCCGCCAACGCACCGATAACTCCGGCCACGCCGCGCTGCAACAGCGGAATCCGCCGTCGCAGATACAACCGCAGATCGAGCGACACCTGCTCGTTGCGTGAACGGCCGGTGTGCAGCCGCCGTCCCGCATCGCCCAGTTGTTCCACCAGCAGTCGCTCGACGAAACTGTGCACGTCTTCGTCCGCCCCGCTGACGAAATCCGGCTCCGAACGCCCGCGTTCGAGCAGCGTCGTCAGAGCCGATTCAATCTGCGCGGCTTCGTCCCCCGGCAGAACACCCGCCTTCGCAATCGCCCGCGCCCAGGCAATGCTGCCGGTGACATCGTCTTCGAACAAACGCCGGTCGAAACGGAACGACGCGCCGAATTCGAACGCAGCCGCATCGGGCGCCGTGTCGAAACGGCCGGACCATAGGTTGCTCATGGTGGATCTCGTTGGTGATTGGTGATTGGGGATTGGGGATTGGGGTTTGGGGGCGGTCAGTGATTGGTCAATGAGTGATTTGTGCGCTCGCGTCGGTGCTGGAGCACCAATCACTTGACCTTCCCCAATCACTTGACCATCACCAATCCCTAATCCCCAATCCCCAATCACTAGTGGGTTTTTGCCAAAACGCGGAGGCGTTTTCCCGGCGTTTTTGCCTCTACAGGCTTCCGCCCGACGATGCGCGCGTCGCCTTTGAAGAGTTTCAATCGGATTGCGCCGCTCACTCGTTCCTGGATGCGATCGACGTACGCGTCGAGCGCTTCACGCAGCGGCGAAAACCAGGCGCCGCGCTCGATGATGTCGGCATATTCGCGGCTGACGGTCCGCGTGAACTTGACGACGTCTTTCGGCGTGACCAGCTTCTGCAACTCGGCATGGGCCATGTGCAGCACGGCGGCGGCCGGCGCCTCGCCGATTTCGCGGGCGCGTGACGCCGCGATGTCGAGGCGGCCGACACCGTGGCCACCGGCAATCATCCCGACTGTTCCGATGATGTCGATCAACGGCATCGCGACGCCGTTTACCGCCGTCGGGACGCCGCGTTCGAACGCTACGTCGACATAAGCCGGCTCGCCGGGACAGGACGAAGCCGGCAAGGTGAGGGCGAAGAGCTCTTCCGGCGGCTCGTCCCACGAGTCGGTGGCGTTGCCGGCAACCGAACGGCCCCACACGTTGGCGTCGGCGCTGTGCGGCAGGTCGACGGTGACCGGCACCGCAATGTTGCGGATGTTTGCGTACTCGATCGCTTCCAGCCGGGTGAGGTTCCAGTCGCGCGCCGGCGCGAGAACGGTCAGGTTCGGATTGAGCGCTCGGATCGCCGACTCGAAGCGCGCCGCCGCGGCGCGATCCGCGGCGCCGTGCGCCACCGTCGTCGCCTGTTCGATTGCGGCGATTTCGACCAGACGCCTCGCGATCAGCGGCACGGCGAGCGCCGGACCCATCGGCGCGCGGTCGTCGGCGAGTGCATCCGCCTTGAGGGCGCGCGTAATGAAGTCGCGCGCAAAATCGTCGCGGACATCCAGCACGTGGGCACGGACCGCACCGGTGGCGAGGGCACGATCGCGCACCTCTTCGAGCTCGCCGCCCTGCCCCAGGTCGAGGCTGATCGTGACGACTTCGACCGGCTCGTCGCCGTTGTTGTCGCCGCTCGCCGCCAGCCATGGAATGGCCACCGTGCTGTTGAGGCCGCCCGAGAAGGCGAGGACGACACGCCGCGGTTTCCTGCGAGTATTCATTCCGATGAATATTCCTTCAAGCGTTTGAGCAGCGCGGCGGCGCCGCGCGCCCCGCGCGCGATCACCAGAATCGTGTCGTCGCCGGCAATCGTGCCGACGGTTTCGGTCAACTGTGCGCGATCGAGCGCCAGCGCCAGCGGTTGTGCCTGACCCGGACCGGTGCGAATCACCACCATCTGTTGCACCCGTTCGACGCGCCGCAACAAGTCCGCGGTGGCCCGCTCTAGAGCGGCCAGCGCCGTGTCTGGATTCAGCGTTTCGATTCCCGGCCGCTGGTAGGCACCGTCGCCGGCGCGCTTGACCAGGCCAAGATCCTTGATGTCGCGCGAAATCGTCGCCTGCGTCGCTTCGAAGCCGCGCTGATGCAGCCGGCGGCGCAACTGTTCCTGGCTGCGCAGCGGCTCGCGGTCGACCAGTTCGAGCAGCAGGGCCTGTCTCCGGGCTTTCATGTAAAAAAGGGATTGTGATTATACATCGATTTTTGTTGCCTCAACTCGCTTCAAAATGTATAGTTATGCTTTTACATGCATACAGCAAGCGCTGCCAGTGCCACCGACCGACGCGCCGAAACCACTTCCGGCGTGGTCCGCGTCGCGATTGCCGGCGCCACCGGTTATACCGGTCAGGAGTTGCTGCGACTGCTGTCGCGCCATCCGGCGGCGACGATCGTCGCCGCGACCTCGTCGGGTTCGTCGTCTTCAGCGCGAAAGCTGCCGGCGTTGGCGCATCTCTGGAATGGCGCGATCACACCGCTCGCTCCCGAGTCGCTCGCGTCGGACGCTGACGTCGTGTTTCTCGCGCTGCCCGATTCCGCGGCCGCGGAACTGGCGCCGGCGCTGGTCGACGCCGGCGTGCGGGTCATCGATTTGTCGGGTGCGTTCCGGCTGCGAAACGACGCGGTGCGGGCCCGGTGGTATCCGGAAACGCACCGGCTGCCCGATGGCGTCGCCTATGGCTTGACCGAGCGCGAGCGCGGCGCCGTCGCGCGTGCGCGGTTGGTGGCCAACCCAGGTTGCTACCCCACTGCAACGCTGCTGGCGCTCGCACCGCTGCTCGAGGCCGGCCTGCTGGTAGCGGGAACCGATGTGATCGTCGACGCGAAATCGGGCGTTTCAGGCGCCGGCAAAACGCCGTCGGAGCGCACGCACTTCTCGGAGTGCTACGGCAGCCTGTCCGCGTACGGGGTGTTCAACCATCGTCATGGCGCGGAAATCGAACAAGGGGCCGGGCGTCAGGTGACGTTCACGCCGCACCTGGTGCCGCTCGACCGCGGGATCCTCTCGACGATCTATCTACGCGTCGCGGCGGGAACAACCGAAGCGACCTTGGAACAGGCCTATCGATCGGCCTACGCCGGCGCGACGTTCATCCGGCTCACCGGACCGCAGCTGCCGGAAATCAAGCACGTCGCGCACACCAACTTTTGCGACATCGGCTGGCGCGTGGACCCGTCGGGTCGCGCGATTCTGGTGTCGGTGATCGACAACCTGCTGAAAGGCGCATCGGGCCAGGCTGTTCAGAACATGAACGTGATGCTGGGGCTCGACGAGCGAACGGGATTGCTGTAGTGCATCCCGCCGACCGCTCGACCGAATCCTCCGAGCGACGACGCGGCAGGCCGCTGGTTCTCAAGTTTGGCGGAGAGCTGCTCGACAATCCGGCGCGGTTGGCGGTGGTAGTGCAAGCGGTCCAATCGATTGTTGCCGGCGGCGAACCAGTCGTGATCGTGCACGGCGGCGGCAAAGAAATCGACGCAGCACTGAATGTGGCGGGGATCGAGAAACGGCAGGTCGATGGCCTGCGGATCACCGACGAGGCGACGTTAAACGTCGTGGTCGCGGTGTTGGCCGGCGCCATCAACACGCGATTCGTCGCGGCGCTCAATGCGTCGGGGGTTGCCGCGGTCGGCCTGACCGGCGCCGACGCCCGCTGCGGATTGGCCGAAGCGGCGCCGCCGCATCGTGCGGTCGATGGGCGTGTGGTAGACCTGGAACGCGTCGGCGTGCCGGTCAGCGCGTCGGATACACGCCTGCTGACGACGCTGCTGAGCGATGGCTTTGTTGCGGTGGTCGCCTGCATCGGCGCTGGAGCGTCAGGCGAATTGTTCAACGTGAACGCCGACACGTTGGCCGGGCATCTGGCGGCACGACTCAACGCGAGACGACTGGTCATCGCTGGCACAACGCCAGGGGTGTTGAACAGCGGTGGCGCCACTCTACCAGTCGTCGACGGCGCAGGGATCGCCGCGCTGGTGAATGACGGTACGGCGACCGCCGGAATGATCGCGAAACTGCGCGCCTGCGAAGGGGCGCTGAACGCCGGCGTAGACGACGTGGTGATTGTGGACGGACGGGACGGGCCGGCGCTGGTCGCGGCCGCGTCAAGCGGCTCGCCGCAACAGGCGACGACGCTGGCCAAGGCAATGGGGAGCGCGAGGCACTAGCCGAGCGAAAAAAAACGATGGCAATGGTGATCGACGATGTTGTCGCGCGGGAAACGCGCCACGTTCTGCAAACCTACAAGCGCAACCCGCTGACCCTGGTCCGCGGACAAGGGGTCCGCCTGTTCGATACGAATGGCCGCGAGTATTACGATCTGCTGTCAGGCATCGGCGTGGCGTCGCTCGGGCACAGCCACCCGACGCTGGCGCGTGCCATCGCGGATCAGGCACAAACGCTGATCCATACGTCGAACTTGTTTTATCACCCGTTGCAGGGACAACTGGCGGAACGGCTCGCGGAACTGTCCGGGTTGCCGCGCGCCTTTTTCTGCAATAGCGGCACGGAAGCGGTCGAGGCATGTTTGAAGTTCGCGCGCCGCTACTGGCACACCAAAGGCGAGCCTCGCGCCGAGTTCGTCGCGCTCGACGAATCGTTCCACGGCCGAACCTTCGGATCGCTGTCGGTAACGTCCGATGAACACTATCGACAGCCGTTCGAACCGCTGCTGCCGACCGTGAAGTTCGTCAAGACGAACGACGCAGCGGCATTGACTGCGGCGGTGTCGACCGCCACGGCGGCGATCATCGCCGAGCCGGTCCTGGGCGAGGGCGGCGTTCGTCCGTTGACCCCTGATTTCGCGGCGGCAATCAAGGCGGCGTGTGCGAAGACTGGCGCGTTGTTCATCGCCGACGAGGTGCAGAGCGGCCTCGGCCGTACTGGTTATCCGTTCTATTTCCAGGCGCTCGGCCTGACGCCGCAGCTGGTATCGGTGGGCAAAGCGCTTGGCAGCGGTGTACCGATCGGCGCGGCGTTAATCAGCCAGCAAGTCGCCGACACGATTTCGTATGGCGACCATGGCACCACCTACGGCGGCAACCTGCTCGCCTGCCGCGCCGCCATCACCGTGCTGGAAGAAATCTTCGACCGCGGAGTTGCCGATAACATCAAGCGTGTGGGAACGATCTTCGAGCAGCGGCTGCGGGCGATCGCCGCGACGCATCAAGGACTCGTCAAAGAAGTACGCGGTGCCGGGTTGATGTGGGGCTTGGAATTGACCCGCGACGCAGCGCCGGTGGTCCCGGCGGGCATCGAGCGCGGCGTCATCGTCAATCGTACGGCGGAAACCGTCGTCCGTCTGCTGCCGCCGTTCATCATCACCGAGGCTGAAGCGCTCGAAGCGCTCGGCCGCCTCGACGCAGCGCTGGCTGCGTCAGGAGCGCAGGCATGACACAGACCGGGATCGCACTACGGACTGCCGAAAGCCGCGAGGGGAAGAAGCTCTACGCGCTGATTCAGGCTAACCTGGAAGAGGGCCATTTGCTGCCGCGTACGCTCAGCGAGCTGACCGTCCACGCCAACCGGTTCGTCGTCGCCGTGAAGGGACGTTCGATTGTCGGTTGCGGCGAACTCGCGCCGCTCAGCCCGACCGTCGCCGAGGTGCGATCGCTGGCGGTCGATGCGAAGGCGCGGGGCGGTCGCGTCGGCGTGATGATTGTCGAGGAACTGCGGCGCCGCGCGCGCCGCGAGGGCTTCGAGCGGCTATGCGCGTTCACCCACGCGCCCGGCTATTTCACCAACATGGGCTTCTCGATTGTGCCGCACACCTGGCTGCTCGAGAAAATCTTCACGGACTGCATCAAGTGCCCGCAATTTCGCAGTTGCGGTCAGTACGCGATGGTGGTGCCACTCGATTCGGCGTTCGACTCCGAACATGGCTATGGGGTTCCTGCGTCCGAGGCCGCGCCCCCGGCATAAATGGACCATCCGCAACGTTCCTCGACGCTGAGCGGCGGCGTGACGGCGCCGAGCGGCTTTCGGGCCGCCGGCGTCAGCGCCGGCATCAAGGCCAACGGTAACCTCGATCTGGCGCTGATCGTGTCAGACACGCCGGCCACGGCGGCGGCAGTCTTCACGATCAATCGTGCCCAGGCCGCGCCGGTCACGGTGTCGCGCGAGCACCTGCAACAGTCCGGCGGTGCGGCCCGCGCGATCATCGTCAACAGCGGCTGCGCAAATGCCTGCACCGGCGAGGCCGGCATGCAGGTGGCCCGGGGCATGGCCGCCGAAACGGCACGGCTGGTGAATTGCCCGGTCGAGCAGGTGCTGGTCGCATCCACCGGCGTGATCGGCGTTGATCTGTCGCTCGACAAGATTCGCCAGGGGCTGCCGGCAGCGGTGAGCGGGCTCCATGCGAGCGGTGGCGCCGACGCGGCGCGCGCCATCATGACCACCGATCCGTTTCCAAAAGAAGCGGCGGCAACCATCACCATCGGTGGCAAAGCAGTCACGATCGGCGGCATCGCGAAGGGCTCGGGGATGATCGAGCCAATGATGGCGACGATGCTCGGTTTCGTCACGACCGATGCCGGCGTCGCACCGGGGCTGCTGACGCGCGCATTGCGCGAAGCAGTTAACGACAGTTTCAATGCGATTACCGTCGACGGCGAATGCTCGACCAACGACTGCGTGATGCTGCTTGCGAACGGCGCCAGCGGCGCCGTCGTGGACGACAACAGCTATGGGGAGTTTGTCAAAGGGCTAAGCAGCGTCTGCCGTGAATTGGCGATGGGGATTGTCCGCGGCGGCGAGGGCGCGACCAAACTGGTCACCGTCAACGTGACCGGCGCGGCATCGGCAGCCGACGCGCGGATTTGCGCGAAGGCGATCGCCAATTCGCCGCTGGTCAAGACCGCCATTCATGGCGGCGATCCGAACTGGGGACGCTTGATTGCCGTCGCTGGACGCGCCGGCGTGCCGTTCGAATTGAATCGCGCGGCCGTCACAATCGGATCAATCGTGCTGTTCGAGAACGGCAAGCCGCATGACGAACTGGCGGCGGCGGCGGCCGACTACCTGAAGGGGAAGGATCTGACGGTTGGCGTTCACCTGGGCGCCGGCGTCGCGTCGTCCACGGTGTGGACGTGCGACCTCAGCGCCGAATACGTACGGATCAACGCGGATTACCGGACCTGATCGGGAGCAGCCGTGACCCAAGCCACCACGACCCACAAAGACTATCTCTCGGTTCTCAGCTTCGATGCCGCGGATTTCGAACGCTGCCTGCATCTGGCCACTCAGCTGAAGGCGGACCGCGGCCTTGGTCCGTTGGCGCCGACCGCGCATGCGCTCGGCAGCCGGCACGTCGCGCTGCTTTTTGACAAACCATCGCTGCGGACTCGCACGACATTTGAAGTCGGCATCCGCGAGCTTGGCGGCCACGTCGTCGTATTGCCGCGCGACGTCGCCGTCGGCGTACGCGAACCGGTTGCCGACGTGGCACGCAACCTTGAACGGTGGGTCGATGGCGTCGTCATCCGGACATTCGCCCAGGAACTGGTCGAGGAATTTGCGTCGGCAACCAAACGGCTGCACGTGATTAATGCGTTGACCGACGCAGAGCACCCGTGCCAGGCGATCGCCGACTTCCTGACATTGCAGGAGCGGTTCGGGTCGTTGAAGGGACGGACGATCGCTTACGTCGGCGACGGCAACAACGTCGCGACCTCGCTCGCGCACGCCGCGGCGATGCTGGGCGTCAACGTGCACGTTGCCAGCCCCGAGGCGTATCAGCTTCCGCACGGTGTGGTGCAACAAGCAACCAGCCGCGCCCGCCACGGTGCACGTTTGCGCCTTTTCAACGAACCTGCCGACGCCGTCGCCGGCGCGGACGCGGTGTACACGGATACCTGGACTTCGATGGGCCAGGAAGACGAAGCCGACGATCGCCGCGCGATTTTCGCGCCGTATCAGGTGAACGAAGATCTGATGGCCCTCGCCAAACCCGGCGCTCTGTTCATGCACTGCCTGCCCGCACACCGCGGCGAAGAGGTCACAGCTGAGGTATTTGAGTCGGAGTCTTCAGTTGTCTTCGACCAGGCCGAGAATCGACTGCACGGCCAGAAGGCGCTGCTCTTGATGCTGTTGGCGCCGCAGTCGACGTTGTAGGGCATATAATTCCCTCTTACTATTTCAGAGGGAGTCTTTCATGCGCCAAGTTTTAGCGGCGGCATTTTTCCTTGTCGCGTCCGTGGCGATTCCATACGCTCAGCAACCACCACCACAGCCACCGGCGCAGCCACCGCAGCAGACACCACCGGCCACCCAGACACCGCCTGCCGGCCGCGGCGGTCGCGGTGGACGCGGCGGCGACGGTGGCGCCCCTGTGGCACCGGCGAAACCGCTCGTGCCGGTTGCGGCGAGCACTGTCGTCAACAATCCCGACCAGTACATCGGCGAAATGGTCAGCCTTACCGCCACCGTCGAAGCGACGTTGACCAAGTCCGTATTTTCGGTGGATCAGGACAAAACCAAGACGGTTGACAAAGACATCCTGATCATCGCGCCGACGCTGCAGAACATGCCCGATGCCAACGTCTACGTGACGGTGCTCGGTGAATTGGTGAAGTTCGATCCGGATGCCCTCAAAGGCAAGACCAAGAACTACACGCTCGATCTCACGCCGGAACAAATCGCCAAGTACAAGGGCAAGCCAGCTGTGATTGCAACCGCAGTGGTCGTCAATTCGACCGGAGTGGACATCGCGAAAGTGATTCCGCCGCCGATGACGCCCGAAGAGCTCGAATTCCAGAAGCTGATGCGGCAGATCGGCCCGGCCAACACGGCGTTGCGCGCCGCGATCGATAAGATGGACGCGGCGGCGGTGAAGGAACAAGGGGCGATCCTCGCGACCGCGTTCACGAAAACGGAAGCCTACTGGAAGACCAAGAATCGTCCCGAGGCCACTGGTTTTGCAGGGGAGGCCAAGAAGCACTCCGACACCATCAACACCGCAATCGCCGCCGGCAATTGGGACGGCGTCAAGGCCGCAGCCGCGCCGCTGGCGCAGCAGTGCGCGGCTTGCCATGGCACTTACCGTGAGCGGCTCGACGACGGGACGTTCCGCATCAAGCTGGGCACGGGGTCTCGCTGAGAACGCCGTGGATTGTGCCGATCACCCTGGAGGTATGATCGGCTTTTGTGGCGGACCAATCGATCGGTGGTGACGGTTCCGGCTGGCTGAGCGGCCTTTATCGGTGGTTAACCAGGACGCCGACAGGTTCCAGTTCGACTGATCGCCTCGCCGATTCCGACGCGATCCGTGGCTTGCCGTCGCGAATCGGACACTACATCATCACGCGCCAGCTCGGCGTCGGCGGAATGGGCGTCGTCTACGAGGCGCGCGACGATCGGCTTCAGCGCACCGTCGCGCTCAAGATGATGAAGGGCCTCGAGCAGGACGATACCGCGCGCATGCGGTTCTGGCGCGAGGCTCGGGCCGTCGCCGCCGTCAACCATCCCAACGTCTGCCAAATCTACGACGTCGGCGAAGAGCACGGACAGCTCTATTTCGCAATGGAGTTGCTCGAAGGCGAGGCGCTCACCGAACGGCTGAAGCGCGGGCCGATGAGCGTTGACCAGGCGGTGCCGATCGCGATCGATTTGCTGTCAGCGCTTGCCGCGATCCACGCGCGCGGCATCGTCCACCGCGATCTCAAACCGTCGAATGTGTTCGTCACTCATCACGGCGTCAAGCTGCTCGATTTCGGACTTGCCCGGCCCGATGTCGAGCAGACGCTCGACCCGGCCGCGCTCACACGCAGCGGCGTCGTCATGGGCACGCCTCGCTACATGGCGCCGGAGCAGGTGACTGGCGATCCAGTCGACACGCGCACCGATCTATTCGCCGCTGGCGCGATCCTGTTCGAGATGCTCGCCGGCAGGCCGGCTTTCGGCGGCCGTACCGTGATGGAGATCATCAGCGCGACGCTGAACGAACAGCCACCTGCCTTGAGCGGATCTCCGGCAGTCGCGGCCGTCGATCGGGTGATCCGTCGCGCGCTGGCAAAGCGGCCCGGTGAGCGTCCGACCACAGCCGAGGCGATGCTGGAAGAGCTAAACGCCGCGCGCGACATCGAAGGACCTCAGTCTCGGAAGACTCAAGCGATGGCGCAGCCCCTGACGCGAGTGGTGGTGTTGCCATTTCGCGTGCTGCGGCCCGATCCCGACACCGACTTTCTCGCCTACAGCCTGCCCGACGCGATCACGACATCGCTCGCCGGCATCGGCTCGCTCGTTGTCCGGTCGAGCGCGACCGCGGCACGCTTTGGCGCCGATGCGCCCGACATCAAGGCGCTGGCTGCGGAGGCCGACGTCGATCGCGTCGTGACCGGCACTCTGCTGCGCTCTGGCGATCAGTTGCGCGCGGCGACGCAGCTGATCGAAGCACCCGGCGGCACGGTGCTGACCTCGCATACGGTCCAATCAACGCTCGGGGACTTGTTCCGGATGCAGGACGACATCGTGCGGCGTGTGGTGGATAACCTCGCCGTGCCGCTGGCCGGCGAGCGCTACTCGCCGTCGCCCGACGCGCCACAGAATCCCAGCGCCTACG
>Ga0070675_100002758_pt1 | contig 13201 bp, 14 predicted proteins | sample KBSM43metaG_FD_65343 | JGI IMG/M metagenome (GOLD analysis project Ga0070675, IMG submission 65343) | Miscanthus rhizosphere microbial communities from Kellogg Biological Station, Michigan, USA - KBS M4-3 metaG | ecosystem: Host-associated > Plants > Roots > Rhizosphere > Soil ...
CATAAGTTTTCTATAAACTTCCGGCGACCGAACACTTCCGGTCAGGGAGACCTTTTTTGCCAGCCGAGAGGGGAACTGCCGCAACCCGAGTCGTTGTCGCGAGCACGGTGATGCTCTCCTTTATCTCCTTTTGGCGGGGCGCTGCGATTGTACTCAGCGATCTTGCTTCATCCGCCTTCTACGCGGGCGGTATTGCCGAAGGAGCCATCGGCAGGAGCGCTCCATGGTTCATTCTCGGGGTCATGCTGTTCAGCTTCGCTGTCCGGTCGCTGTACATGGAGAGTTGCAGCATGTACGTGCGCGGCGGTGTCTACGTCGTTGTTCGCGATGCGATGGGGCCGTTCCTGGCTCGGCTTTCGGTGTCCGCGATTATCTTCGATTACATCCTGACGGGACCCATCAGCGCGGTCAGCGCCGGTCACTATCTGGGCCGCCTGATCAATGAGATCTCTGAACTTGTAAATGCGGAGGTGGTTGTCACGCCTGGAGCGTTTGCGGCGGTGTTCGCGCTCGTCGTGACGATCTATTTCTGGCGAAGCAATATCAAGGGCATTCATGAGTCGAGCGCGAAGGCGCTGAGAATCATGCAAATCACGACTGTCATGGTCGTGATCTTCCTGGTGTGGTGCACCGTCACACTCCTGGCGCACGGACCGGCTCAGATTCCCCCACCGCCTACGCCATCCAACCTTGAATTTGGCGAGCACGACCTCGGCTGGCTCTCCGGCCTCTCATGGGTCCAGATTCCGGCGGTTGCCATCATCGTTGCCTTCGGCCATTCGGTGCTCGCGATGAGTGGTTTCGAAACGCTGGCTCAGGTTTATCGCGAGATAGCGTCGCCGAAATTGAAGAATCTCAAAATCACGGCGAACATTGTCTGTGGCTATGCCGTGGTTGCAACGGGTGTGATTACCCTGTTCGCTGCAATGATCATTCCCGATTCGATGCGGCTCGAGTATGTGGACAACCTGCTCGGCGGCCTGGCTATGCACCTTGCGGGGCCTCAGATGCTGCGGCTTGCGTTCCATGCGTTCGTCGTGATGGTCGGTGTCCTCATCCTTTCCGGTGCCGTGAATACTTCCATCATCGGCGCCAACGGCGATCTCAACCGCCTTGCCGAAGACGGAGTGCTGATGCCGTGGTTCCGGCGTCCCCACAAGAAGTTCGGCACCTCATACCGGCTCATCAATGCGATTGTGATCCTGCAAATCGTAACGATCGTTGCAAGCCGCGGAAATGTTCGACTGCTGGGCCAGGCTTACGCTTTCGGCGTGGTTTGGAGCTTCTTCATGAAGGCGCTTGGCGTACTGGTGCTCAGATTCCGTCGTATCGATCAGGAGTACAAGACGCCGCTGAACATAACGATCGCCGGCAGGGAGTGGCCGATTGGCCTGTTTGCGACAACGCTCGCCCTGTTCTTCATCGCCGTCGCAAACCTTTTCACCAAGCAGATTGCGACCATCTCCGGGATCGCCTTTTCGCTCGTGCTCTTTGCAGTCTTCACGATTTCGAGCCGGATCAATGCCCGGGTTCGGCAGAAGTCCACGCGGGATTTCGATCACTTCACTCTTGAGGTTCAACCGGAGATTCATTCGGACAGCCATGCCATCCACGCGCGGCCGAGCAATATTCTTGTGGCGGTGCGCGACTACAACCGCATGACACACCTGGAGAGTGTGCTTCAGAAGACCAATCTCCGGCGTCACGACATCGTGGTCATGACCGTTCGAAACGTGACGCTTGGAGCCGGCGAATATGACCTCGCGGAGCATCAGCTGTTCACAGATTACGAGCGAGAGTTGTTCACACGAGTGGTGGCTCTCGCCGAACGGGAAGGTAAGACCGTCGAACTGCTGGTAGTGCCTGGAGTGAACCCGTTCGATGCCATGGTTCAGACCGCGGCGCGGCTTCAGGCATCGCGCCTGGTTACGGGAGTGTCTGCCCGAATGGCTTCCGAAGAACTGGCGCGCCAGATTGGACTGGCGTGGGAGCGTCTTTCCGAACCGCGCCACCCGTTTTCGCTGGAAATCATCACGCCCGACAGGCCTTCAATCTTCGTCAACCTCGGCCCTCACAGGCCGCGATTGTGGCCGGAGGATCTGGATCTGTTGCACAAGATGTGGCTCGAACTGACCGAAGAGTATACGGGGTCGAAACTGCATCACCGCGACGTAGTGGGCGTAGCTCTCCGGCGAATGTCGGAACAGCTTCACTCGGATCAGCGTACCGAGGTGATCCGAGACATTCTCAACGAGATCCGCCACCAAAAGCCGTCTCATGTTCAGACGAAGCCGATTATCCCTTCGAACGGATCCGGCAACGCATCCCATCAGCAAACAGATCCAGGTGGATAGTGGGCCTCACTTTCGTGATTGCGGCCACAGGCCTCGATCCTTACGATTGACGACTACCGATGACGCAACACTCCCAAATGCAGCCGCTCGTTTCTGTCATCGTCGTGAATTGGAACGGATGCCATCTTTTGAACCCATGCTTCGAGGCTCTCTCGCGGCAGACGTGGACGAATACGGAGTTCATCCTCGTCGATAATGGTTCAACCGATGGAAGCCGTGAACTCCTGACCCAGTGGGCCGATCGCCTGCCACACGCCATGGCAGTGCTCCTTCCGACCAATACGGGATTCTGTAAGGGAAACAACATTGCCTTCTCCCACGCCCGGGGCGAGTGGATCGCGCTGCTCAACACGGATGCCGTCGCAGAACCGGAGTGGCTCGCGGAGATGGTGCGCTACGGTGATCCTGACCGGCGCATCGGCATGCTCGCGAGCAAGATCCTGCTGCAGGATCCTCAAAACGTCATCGATAAGGCCGGCCACCTGATCTATTGGGACGGCCAGAATCGAGGACGAGGGAGTCAGGCGCCTGATGTCGGTCAGTTCGAACAACCTGAAGAGGCTCTCTGGCCTGATGGGTGCGCCGCGCTGTATCACCGAAAGGTCTTTGAAGAGACCGGGGGCTTCGACGAGGACTTCTTCGCCTTTGGAGATGACGCCGATCTGGGAATGCGCGCGCGACTCCTGGGGTGGAAAGCGTGGTACGTGCCATCGGCCGTCGTCCATCACCGCCACTCCGCAAGCTTCGGCGCCTATTCACCCGCGAAGGTCATGCTGATCGAGCGCAACCGGCTTCTGCTTGCCGTGAAAAACTTTCCATGGCGTCTCCTCGTCCAGAATCCGTTTTGGACGCTCCGACGCCTCTTCTGGAATGCCTATGGGCTGTCGCAAAGAGAGGGATCCGCCTCTCGCTTCCTCGAAACGAATGGATGGCAACAGACGATGCTCAGCCTCCTTCGGTCTTACCTGGGCGCAATGAAGCTCTTGCCCGGAGCGCTGCGAAAACGGCACGTGATTCAAAAAACACGACAGCTTTCCAGCAGCGAAACCCTGACTCTGCTTCGACGCTTCCAGATCGATGTGCGAGAACTCACCTTAAGAGACTGAGCATCAGCCTGTCGCGGTGGCGGACTTCCGCTATCGTGAGGCCCGTTCGGTTTTCTTAAGCGCCTCTTCAAGCTGGTTCGAGTCTTTTTTGAACTGATCCATGTCGATCTTTTTGGCTTTGGCCAATTCACCCCATGATTTTCCAGATCTGAACTCCAACATCATGCTTTTGAAGTCCGAGCCGGATTGCTTTGCGAACTGGTGGGCGGCGTAAAGTTCCCCCATGCTCGCCTTGTACTCGGCTTTTTCCGATTTCAACGTGTCGAGAGGAATGCCAAGGTGCTTCGCCAGGGTATTGAGAGCATCCTGTTCAGGTAACTCCTTAACCCGGTTCTCGACCTTGTACATTTCCACATATTGGGCGGAAAGAGGGACAGCAGCGAAGGCGAGGGAGAGAATTGCTGCCGAAATAGCTGCTTGCGTGCGTGTCATCGAGAGCTCCTTTCAAAAACTCCGGAGTCATACCGATCCTGAACCCATGTCGCTGCTAATTAGACAGCACAACTGTGACAGTGGTTGACGCTGCGCTGTGAAGATTTGATGAATGACAAAGACGATCGAGGATATCGAAGCGTAATACTCCCCTTCCAGGGTGGACATTACGCTGTTCGCGATACAGTTTTGACTTCCAACTTGACGAATCGTCCGAGCTCGTGAAAATCATGGATGCTTGATGCGGGAATTTTTTCAGAAGTCACCGGTATTTATTGCAGGGCTTGCGATAGCAGGGCTTTCGGCTTTGACCCTGTTTCTATTCGATCCCGCACATTATCCGTTTTATCCCACCTGCTACTTCCATCTCCTTACGGGCTTCTACTGTCCCGGTTGCGGCGGATTGCGCGCGATTCATCAGCTGCTTCATGGAAACCTGGCAGCCGCGGCTCGATTGAACCTGCTTGTGATTCTTTCGCTGCCTGCCGCAGTACTGGTGTGGCGTGTGCGCAGTATCCGTGTGTTATGGATGTGGGTGTTTCTTGCCTTCAGCGCCGTATTTGCTGTCGTCCGCAATATCCCAGGCGGTGAATGGTTACGTCCCTGACAGCCTACTCCAGGGAATCTCCTGCCCGACCGGGTGGTGCAAGCTTCGCGTCGCCGGAATAGCGGATCACGGTGTCGGAGTTTGAGTAGTACCCGTATCGGCCCGTGTTGCGTGTGGCGGGTGTTGCGAACGCGGTGTAGTCCTCGCCTGACGTCGTAATCCTGTAGTAATAGCCGGCCTTCGACTCAGTGAGGAAGGAACTATCGAGCAGTCTCGCGTTTATCAGCGTCTGAATGTCGCCGTAACGACCGTTGGAAGCCTGAAAGGTTGCCTCCGCAATCGTTATGGTTCTCACATTCATTACAGCCGTAGCCTCATTGGCAACCTGCCGAGAACGCAAGAGACTCGGGATCGCGATCGCAGCGATGATCAATACGACCGGCAAAAGCGCGACGCTGATGTATCCGAGAATCAGCCCTGCCAGCGCCATTCCCTCGCCCTTCAGCCGGCCCATGCTCTTCCGGATGGAGGACCGGGAAATATGCCCAAGGATGATCGCGGGGATTCCTGCAAGAATCCAAAAAGGAGTCATCGACAGGACCCCGCATATCAGGCTCACGATGGCTTTGCCATCGTTGCGGGGCTGCGTGTCGGACGTGGATTGAGGTGTCGTGTCCATCGTTTGCCGTCCTCTCTGCGGTGTGCAACGAATGACGCGCGCGATGGTAGCATCATTTTGCCCGGCGTGAGCCTTTCTCCCCAAATCCAACTGCATTGGTTGCGCGCGCACTCGCGGTATATTCCCTGACATGATTCGACTACTCCGATGTGTACATCTGTTGACTCTGGTTGTTGGTGCGGCTGCGTGTACCCCCTCGCCTTCACAGACTGCCAGGGAAGTGCCGACCGAAGGATATGCGGGAACCTGGGTCATGAATCTCGGCACGAAGACCTTTATGGTGCTGAAGCTCGAAAAGGCCGGCGAGACATTTTCCGGTACGCTCGCCCACCCGGACCGGTTCCAAACAAGTAATGGCGTGCGTTTCTCGCGCCTGAGCTCCGGCGTAGGGACAGAGACGGTCGCGACCGCGTCGATTGAGGGCGACAAGCTGCATTTCACGACCAGAGATGCAAACGGCAAGGATGACCAGGCGGCTTATGACATGACCCTGGTCGGCCAGGACTCGGCTATCGTCAAGGCCATCGACCTGCCGATCGAGCCCTGGCCGTTTTCTCGTGTCCGGGACACAAACCCGCGAGCGGTTTCCACCGACTGGGAGCCCCGGCGTTCCTATTCACTGGATGACAATGCCGCATCCAATCCGGAAATGCAGCAGATCTACGAGGCCGACCAGCAAGCCCGAAAGGATTTCCTGGAGTTCGCACAGGGCGGGGATGCTGTGACCGCTGAAGACGCCGGACGCCGCAGCCTGACTCGCCGGCTGCTTGCCGACGGTAAGCTGCGAACGTCGGAGGACTACACCCGGGCCGCCTACATCTTTCAACACGGCGGCACACCGGATGATTTCCTGTTTGCGCACACACTGGCCATGGTCGCTGCCGCCAAAGGCGATGCGGACGCACTGTGGATCGCATCCGCGACGCTGGATCGCTATCTGCAAGCGACCGGAAAACGCCAGATCTTTGGCACACAGATCAAGGAGAAGGCGGACCACACCGCATCACTGGAGCCCTACAATCGCGAACTCATCAGTGACGACCTGAGGCGCGAACTCGGTGTCATACCGATCGCGGTACAGGAAGAGCAGCTCCAGAGCTGGACGGAACGCTTCAAGGCTGCGGCCGCCAAACCGAAATAGTGAGGGGACGCATCAGCACCCCGGAGAAGGGTGTTTCAGATCCTGGAGTAAGCGGTACGGGACGAGGAATTGGGAAATTGTACGAGTTGGATATCTCAAAATCGAAATTACAAAATCTTCAATTGGACTGGTATCACTGAGTCAGTTCCTCCCCGATTTGATCCTCACCCCGACGGAGGGGTAAGGATGGTAGCAGGTGTGGAGCGCAAAGCGCGACACGCCTGGTTCGCAAACTCTCGCAAAGTTGCGCACAGAAAGCGTGCGAGGACTTCCTCGCAGCCCTTAAGGCTGCGCCGTTATATACTCGCGAAAAATTTCGATGATCTTTCAGAAGGAGTTCTCATGAGGACGGCCCCGGGCAAGCTTTCATTGATCGCATTGATGTTCCTGCTTTCGGCGATCAGCATCACGATCGCGCAGAATCCTCCGGCTACGGCGAGTACCGGCCCGGCGACGCAGGGTGTCGGCCTCATCAGAAACGATCCGGGCGCCTACGTGGGCTACACGCTGATTTCGCCACTGCAATCGAAATCCACGTTTCTGATCGACATGAATGGCCAGGTCGTCAAGACCTGGGCAACCGACTCCACGCCGTCCAGCCTTGCCTACCTGCTCGAAAGCGGCAACCTGTTGCGCTCCGGACTGGCACCCAATCCGCCTTTCGGAAGAACAGCCGGCGGTGGCGGGAAGATGCAGGAGTTCAACTGGAACGGGGAGCTGGTTTGGGACTTCGCCTATGGAACCGCGACCGTCACTCAACACCACGACTTCTGGCGTATGCCCAATGGAAATGTTCTGTTGCTGGTCAAGGAGAAGAAGACTGGTGCGGATGCGATTGCTGCAGGCCGCATTCCTTCGAGCGCCGAAGGAGCAGAAGTTCAGCCGGATGCCCTGGTGGAGATCAAGCCTTCCGGAAAAACGGGTGGAGAGGTCGTGTGGGAATGGCACCTCTGGGACCACCTGATTCAGGACATCGACAAAACGAAGGCGAACTTTGGAGACGTCGCAGCACACCCGGAACGTGTGGATATTAACTACAACGTTGTTGCCGGGCAGCGCGCAAACTCGGACTGGACGCACTTCAACTCCGTTACGTACAACGCCGAACTCGACCAGATTCTTGTCAGCCTGCGAAATTTCAGCGAAATCTGGGTCATCGACCACAGCACGACAACCCGTGAAGCGGCCGGATCAACCGGTGGGCGAAGCGGAAAAGGCGGAGATCTTCTCTACCGCTGGGGTAACCCGCGCGTTTATCGAGCCGGCACCGCAGCCGATCAGCGTCTCTATGGGCAGCACAACGCCCACTGGATTCCGAAGGGGCTTCCGGGTGCGGGACATGTTCTGATTTTCAGCAACGGCGATACGCGCCCAGGAAGCCGGTACTCAACAGTCGAAGAGATCGTGCTGCCCGCAGATGCGAATGGACGGTATCCGCTCGGCGCAGACAGGAAGTATGGCCCGGATCGCGCGGCATGGACGTACACGGCACCGAATCCGACAGACTTCTATTCGGTCAATATTTCCGGCGCCCAACGCCTGCCGAACGGAAACACGCTGATCTGCGCGGGCGCCCCTGGATTCATCTTTGAAGTAACGCCGCAGAACAAAGTCGTCTGGCAGTACAACGCTCCGGCTTTCGGCGGCGGAACGGGCGCCAATGCGCGCAATGTCTTTCGCGCGTATCGCTTTGGTCCGGACTTTCCCGGTCTGGCAGGCAAGGCTCTGGCTGCCGGAAAGAAACTGGAAGAGGTCGCTCAGTAACGGTCAGGCCTTGGCTGCCTCAACGTAGAGCGTGCCGGTCCGGCGTTGTTCAGAATCCAGGGCGCCATCGAACTGTCGTTCGCGAACCGTTCCAAACCCGGCTTGCTTCAGCGCATGACTGAGGGTCTCGAAGTCATACGCGAATCGATGCTCGGCGTCCTGGCGAAAGTGATAATTGATGTGCTCCATCGGCGTCTGACACCAGGCCGGATGGAAATGCTTCTTAACAAATCTGAAGTACTCTCCGTCCTTCACTCCCGTATAAGACTCCAGGGGCCATCGGGTATCCGGAACGCCGATGCTGATCACTCCGCCGGGTTGCAGCAGGCGCTGGCACTCGCTGAGGAACCTCATGGCATCGGACGGATAGTCCAGATGTTCGAGAAAGTGTTCGGTATAGATGAGAGCTGCGCACCCGTCCTGCAGGGGAATGGGATCCCTCATGTCGAGCGGCAGGTCAACAGTGGGCAGCATATCGATATTCACCCAACCGGTCTTGAGGTTCGGACCGCATCCGATATTGAGTTTCAGTTGAGTGCGTCCGGAATAAGCTCGAGCCTTCCGGCGACCTCGCCGCCGCAACGGCGTCAACCGCACTTCCGTGACGAGATTCCGAATTGCAGACCACAGCCCCGCTGAAAATAGCTTCTTTACAGATGTCTTCAGTCCACTCTGCCCCATGTGGTCATCCTATCATGTGGTCTGACGAGCACTCGGGAAGTGGTTTCTTCAGATTCTCAGCGGGAATGGACGGCGGTGTGTTCCGCGCAGATTCTGGTGAACGCGCGGCCGTCTTCCGCGTGCTGGAAGGCTCGCAGCGGATATGTGCACAGAATATCGACATTGCGTGACTGGATGAGATCGTTTCCTGTCTTCTCGAGGAGAATCGCACCTTCGGCACGACCTTCCGTGCAGAGCAGGCCGGCGCACTCGCCGCAGAGAGCAATGCGGGGATAATCCGCCTTTGTCGCGATGGCAGCGGATTCAAGCAAACCAATGACGCCGTCCATAAACTTCGTGGGATCCGGCATCCCATTCACTGAAATTCTTGCCAGCGTGTCGGCCGCATCGAGAGAAATATACGTTCCCCGCCGTATCGCTTCATCGATGTCGAAACCCAACTCCCCGAGTCTCTGAACGACCCCTTCGCGATGGTCCTTCGTGCCAAGCAGGATTACCGGGTTACCGGCATTCATCGCAGAAGCGATAAAGCGTGAAACGGCTTCCAGAAAGACCTGATCATTCGAATAGAACTGAACGTCGTGGCGCGATTCAACATTATGGCGTTCGCCAAGCGCCATATCGCTGCTCACGAACCGCTGGCCCCCCAGAACGGCATCGACCGCAGGCAAAAGATCGAGCTGAGCGCGCATCTTGTGGACATATCCCCACGCGCCCAGACGAAAGGCCTCCTGCATGACACGGGCGGAAGACTCCAGGCTGAGAAAAAGGATTTTTGCGCTCGGGACCAGGCCGCTGATTTGTCTCGCGGCTTCCAACCCGTTCAGCCTCGGCAAGCCAACGTCGAGGAGAACCAGATCCGGCTGGAGCTCCTGTGCCTTCTGAACCGCGTCCTCCCCATTGGACGCTTCACCGACGACGCAAAATTCCGGCCTTTGCTGAAGTTCTGAACATACAAACCGGCGGACGGTTTCGTGGTCTTCGACAACAAGAATTCTATGAAATAGCACGCGGATCAATAGCCCTTTTATATCTGACTGTCAAGTCATTCGTTCTCCGTAACGTTCCCACTTTTTGAGAATCCTCCGATGCAATGCTACGCTGCACAGCGATTCAGCGATTCAACGATTCGGGAGAAGAAAGCATGAAGACTCCGTTGCTCACACTCTGCGCCGTCATCGTTCTGGTGTCCCTCGCTGTCGGACAAGCGCCGGCTCCAACGGCGCAGGCGAATGAGAAATATGTTGTGAATAAAGCATGGGCGCAGGCTCCGGCGGACCTGCCATGGAATGCCGCAACCTCGAGTATCGCGCCCGACGGAAAGGGCAACGTCGTGGTGTTCGTGCGAGCCATGCCATTCTTTCGAATGTTCAAGACCGACGGAACGTTCGTCCGGTCGTGGGGCGAAGCGAGCCTGTTCAGTCAACCTCACAGCCTGACCTTCGATCGTGAAGGTTTCATCTGGACCACGGACACCGCGGGGCAAGTGGTTTACAAATTCGACGCGAGTGGAAAACTGCTGCTCACGCTGGGCAAAAAGGGAATGGCCGGAGACAATGCGTCGCAGGAACTCTTCAACCAGCCGAGCGCTGTCGCCATCGCCGCCAATGGCGACATTTATGTCTCTGATGGATATGTGAACTCCCGCGTGGTGCACTTCAATAAGGATGGGAAATTCATTCGCATTATCGGCGGCACAAAGGGTTCCGAACCGGGACAGCTTCAACTGCCCCACGGAGTAGCCATAGACTCTGCAGGCAGAATCCTTGTTGGCGACAGTGACAACAAACGCATCTCGGTTTTCGACAAAGATGGAAAGTTCGTGGAGAACTGGCCGTTCGCCTCGCGTGGAGGACTGCTGATTACAGCGGATGACACCGTTTACGTCAGCGACGTGAATGCGGGATCGATTTCAGTCCTCAAGAATGGAAAACTCGTCGATACCATCGGAGGACTGGGTAGACCTCACGGGATTGCGATAGACAAGGACGGCACGCTCTACGCTGCCGACGCCATGGGGCGCGCGGTGACAAAGATTACTCCCAAGAAGTAGTGGCCCGGTGGACGGACAAACTCGCGCAAACATACGGCCCGGACTTCGCGTCCGGGTCGTCGAAAAACAGAATCAGCGCTCGGGCAAACTGACCGAAGGCACCGTCCAGAAAATCCTCACGAAATCCCCGCACCATCCGCATGGAATCAAAGTGATGCTGGATAACGGCATCGTCGGCCGCGTAAAAGAAATTCTGACGCCGGCAACTCCGTAACGTGCCATGGCCGATCGATTCAATCTCCAGCGGTTCGTCGAAGCGCAGGACCCGGTTTACGAACGCGTGCTCGCCGAGTTGCGCCGCGGCCGCAAGACCAGTCATTGGATGTGGTTCGTGTTTCCCCAGATTTCGGGGCTCGGTGTCAGCGGAATGTCGCGTCGGTATTCCATCTCCTCGCTCGCCGAGGCCCGGGCGTATTTTCGCCATCCCGTTCTCGGTCCACGCCTTGTAGAATGCGCGCAGCTCGTGATGGCGGTTCAGGGAAAAACGGTATACGACATCCTGGGATCCCCGGATGACCTGAAGTTCCGGTCCTGCATGACGTTGTTCAGCCGCGCCGCGGAGGATCCGGGCGTTTTTGAACAAGCTTTGAATAAGTACTTTTCGGGTGAGCCGGACGCTCTTACGCTAGAACGAATCCTAGAGTTGGAGGGCCAGGGAACGGGTCAGGAATTCGGGGGACGCTAGCCGAAATCCTGGCGCCAGGGAACGGGAATTTATCGTCGTCAAAGAAATTTCCGCATATACTGTGTGCCTCAATAAGCCGCTTTTGAGTGCCCGAGCACTGTTTGCTCATGTTCTCTTTTGCGGAACTATCTGTGATTTGGCAACCTTGAGAGGAGAATATGGGCAACAAGCTTTACGTAGGGAACCTTCCCTTTTCTGTTACTGAGGATAGTCTGCAGCAGTTGTTCTCGCAGTCTGGCAAGGTCGAAAGCGCCACGATCATCACCGACAGAGATACTGGGCGGAGCAAGGGTTTTGGCTTCGTCGAGATGTCTACGGAACAGGAAGCCGCGGATGCCATTACTAAGTTCAACGGGACTGACTTCGAAGGTCGGTCAATCACCGTTAATGAAGCGCGTCCGAAGGCGCCGCGTGAAGGTGGTGGCGGTGGTGGTGGACGTGGTTTCGGCGGTGGCGGCGGTCGTGATCGCGGCGGCAGAGGTGGCGGCGGCCATCAACGCTGGTAAGGAGAAACCCTGATGCCAAAGGATACGCGCGCGGCCGCTCACAAGCGCGCGCGCGAAAAGGCGCAACAGGAACGCCAGAAACAAAAGCAACAACGGCGCATCGAAGCTCGTGAACGCAAGGACAGCGGCGACGCTTCCGGCGGCTCCGAAGATCCGGACATCGCAGGCATCCAGCCCGGGCCTCAACCCAGGCCGGAATGGCTCGATGATCTGGACGCCGAGGAGCCCGATGCGGAATCTGCAGAACCCCCTCAGTAATCCAGAGCTCGTTCGGTCTATATGGCCCTGGCGATAGAGACGAGGCAACTCACGCGGTTCTTCGACAACTTTTGCGCTGTCGACCGCGTGAACCTCGCGGTAGAAAGCGGCACTTTCTACGGCTTCCTGGGCCCGAACGGGGCGGGCAAATCCACAACAATCAAAATGCTCACGGGTCTGCTCGCCGCGTCCAGCGGCGAGATTCTCGTGCTGGGCAGGAACATGCTCGACCCACGAGAGGCTCTCGCGGCAAAAAGCAGAATCGGCGTCGTGCCGGAAGATCTTGCCCTGTTCGACAATCTCACGGCTCGAGAACATCTGACCTTTGTGGGCCGGATGTATCTGTTGCCGAAAGACGTCATCCGAAAACGCATCGACGAACTGCTCCACCTGCTCGGCCTCCAGAATGACGAAAAGAAACTGACCCTCGAGTACTCCCATGGCATGAAGAAGAAGCTGGCGCTTGCGTCGGCCCTGCTTCCGAATCCGGATCTGCTGTTCCTCGACGAGCCCTTTGAGGGCGTGGATGCCGTCACATCGCGCGTGATCCGCGACATGCTGGCCGCCTATGTGGAACGTGGATCCACCGTCTTCCTGACTTCTCACGTGCTCGACTTGGTTGAAAAACTCTGCACCCACGTGGGAATCATCGCGAAAGGCAAGCTCGTCGAGCAGGCGTCGCTTGAAGATATCCGGCAGGGTAGTTCACTGGAACAGCGCTTCCTGGAAAAAGTGGGAGCGGACGAAGACGCGACTCAAAAGCTGTCCTGGCTCGAAGAGGCCGCGACGTGAACTGGGAACACCTCAGGACGTTTCTCTGGCTGCGATGGAGAATCATCTCGAACCGTAACCGGCGTGCAGGCGCCGCCAGCGTGATCCTTCAGGGAATTCTGATGGCGTTCGCGGTTGCCGGCGGCGGGCTGGCGTTCGTGGGCGGTATTGCTGCGGGGTATCTCGCACTTCCCCAGGCATCTCCGAAAAACGTCATGCTGATC
>Ga0070675_100002760_pt1 | contig 13196 bp, 12 predicted proteins | sample KBSM43metaG_FD_65343 | JGI IMG/M metagenome (GOLD analysis project Ga0070675, IMG submission 65343) | Miscanthus rhizosphere microbial communities from Kellogg Biological Station, Michigan, USA - KBS M4-3 metaG | ecosystem: Host-associated > Plants > Roots > Rhizosphere > Soil ...
GTGCCGAAGAAGCTGCTCGTCTACGGTGCGCATTTCGCGGAAGATCTGGACGATGCGGCCATGTTCGGTTGGGACGTGCCAACCAAGCGCTTTGATTGGCCAACGTTGCGCGACAACGTGCTTGCCGAAGTTGGGCGGCTGGAAGGTGCCTATACCGAGACGCTCACCAACCATGACGTGAAGATCTTTAAGGAGCGGGCCGAATTCGCAGGACCCAATTCGGTCACGCTCGCGTCCGGAAAGACCGTTACTGCCGACAAGATCTTGATTGCCACGGGCGCTCGTCCGCTCATGCCTGACATCCCCGGGATCGAGCATGCCATTAGCTCCAATGAGACCTTCCACCTCGAAAAGCTGCCGGAGCGGATCGTCATTGCCGGCGGCGGCTACATCGCGAACGAATTCGCCGGCATTTTCCACCAGTTCGGAAGCAAGGTCACATTGGTGAACCGCACCGACGTGCTTTTACGCGGCTACGACCAACAGATCGTCGACCGTCTCATGCAGATTGCGGTTCGCAAGGGCATCGACTTCAAGTTCCACGCGACGATCGAGGAGATCACGAAGGGCGAGGACGGGGCGCTTCACGTTCGGATGACGGGCTGCGACGATATTGAGACGGACGCGGTCCTGTTCGCCGTCGGACGCCAGCCGAACGTCGAGAGTCTGGGCTGTTCAGCTGCGGGCGTGCAGGTTGGCGAAAAAGGCGAGATCAAGGTCGACGAGGACAATCGCACGAACGTGCCGTCGATCTTCGCGGTCGGCGACGTAACCAATCGGGTCCAGCTGACTCCGGTGGCGATCCGTGAAGGACAGGCTTTCGCCGATACTTTTTTCGGCAAGAAGTCGCGCCGCGTCGACTATTCTTGCATTCCGAGCGCCGTCTTCAGCCATCCGCCGCTGGCCGGCGTTGGAATGACGGAAGGGGAGGCGCGGAACCGCCTTGGCTCTGTGAAGGTGTTCACGTCGGATTTTCGGCCGATGAAGAACGTGCTCGCTGGCCGAAACGAGCGCTCGCTCTACAAGCTGGTGCTGGATGGAGAGACTGATCGTGTGGTCGGCATCCATATGATCGGACCCGACGCACCGGAAATTCTTCAGGCGGCCGCCGTTGCTGTGAAGGCACGCCTGAAGAAGGAAGATTTCGATGCGACCGTCGCTCTTCATCCGACAATGGCGGAAGAGCTAGTCCTGATGCGCTAGCGGCGCGGGGCCTCGCCGCTCGAGCTGTCGCCACGCACCAGCTTCAGCGCAGTGACCTTGCTCCCCGCGACCGCAAGTTGAATCCGCGCTCCCGGGCCTTCCTCGAAGCCGAACTCATTCGGTCCGACCGCGATCATGGAGACCTTGGGGCTGCCCGCACGCTGATAGCTGAGCCTGCCGCCATCAACCGTCACTAATCGGTGGCCGTCATAAGAGCCCGCGTAGCGGTCTATCGGCAAGGCAGTGGCGACTGGCGTCATCTTCGCCCCGAGTAGCGCGGCCTGTCCTTCAAGGAAGGCTTCAGACGGGCCAAATTTTGGCGCCCCGGTAGCACTGGCGGCGGGTGGGACCGGTCATTATAGCCGCCTCACTAACCGCCGGGGGATGGATGGAATTCGACGTTATCGTGATCGGTGCAGGCCATAACGGCCTGACCTGCGCTTATTACCTTGCGGCAAAGGGCCTGAAGGTCGCTGTCCTGGAGGCTGCCGGCAATGTCGGCGGCGCCGCGGTCACCGATGAATTTCTGCCGGGCTTCCGCAACTCAGCGGCGAGCTACACCGTCAGCCTGCTCAATCCGAAGGTCATTCGCGACCTGGAGTTGGAGCGGCACGGGCTGAAGGTAGTTCTGCGCAAGACGGATAACTTCCTTCCCGGTGAGGGCGAGTATCTGCTTTCCGGGCGCAACGGCCTCACCCGTAAGGAAATTGCACGCCACTCCAGGAAGGACGCGGAAGGCTACGACCGCTACGTTGCCGACCTAGATGCAGTCGTTGGCCTGTTGAAGAGATGGCTGCTCCGCGCTCCGCCCAATGTAGGAGCGAAGCTGAGTGCGATTCCCAAGGTCTTGAGCCTCGGCAAGGACATGGCGGGCCTGTCGCTTGCCGAGACGCGCATCGTCCACGATTTCGCGCTGCGGAGTGCCGGCGAGGTCCTCGACCGCTATTTCGAGACAGACATCGTCAAGGCGCTGTTCGGCTTCGACGGCGTCGTCGGCAATTTCGCGTCACCCTATGCCGCGGGGAGCGCCTACGTCCTGCTTCACCATTTGTTTGGCGAGGCCGCAGGCGTTCCGGGCGCCTGGGGTCACGCGATTGGCGGGATGGGTTCGATCACGCAGGCGATGGCACGCGCGGCGCGCGAGAAGGGCGTCGACGTCCTTCTCAACCATCCTGTCGAAGAGATCATCGTCGATAAGGGCAAGGCAGCCGGCGTCGTCGCAGGCGGCAAGGCCTGGCGCGCGAAAACAGTCGTTGCCGGCGTCAATCCCAAGCTCCTGTTCGACCGCCTCGTGCCGCAAGGCGCGGTCGACGCCGACGTCCACAACCGGATGCACCACTGGAAGGGCGAAAGCGCGACCTTCCGGATGAACGTGGCCCTGTCGGAGCTTCCAAAGTTCACGGTGCTTCCGAAGAAGGGCGATCATCTGACGGCCGGCATCATCATGGCGCCAAGCCTTGATTACATGCATCGCGCGTGGCTCGATGCGGAGCTTAATGGTTGGACCAAGGATCCGATCATCGAGATGCTGATTCCGTCGACGCTCGACACCACCCTCGCGCCGAAGGGTAAGCACGTCGCCTCGCTTTTCTGTCAGCATTTCCGGTACGATCTTGGGCCGGGCCGCTCTTGGGAGAAGGAGCGCGAGAAGGCTGCCGACGCAATCATTGCGACGGTCGATGCGCACGCGCCCGGCTTTGCGAAGTTGATCCTTGGGAGGCAGATCCACTCGCCCTTGGATCTCGAGCGGCGCTTTGGATTGATTGGCGGCGACATCTTCCACGGAAAGATGAGCCTTGATCAGCTGTTCAGCGGTCGGCCCATGATCGGGGCGGCGGATTATCGCATGCCTTTGCCAAGCCTCTATCTGTGCGGCTCTGGTGCACATCCCGGCGGCGGCGTCACCGGCGCCCCGGGCCACAATGCCGCGCAGGCGGTGCTTGCCGACCGCAAGCCGTGGAGCAGACGAAAACCGTGACTCCGCCGCTAGCGGGCATAAAGGTCCTCGACCTCAGCCGGGTGCTCGCCGGGCCCTGGTGCACGCAGCTTCTGGCCGACCTCGGCGCGGAGGTCATCAAGATCGAGCGGCCGGGCGTTGGCGACGATACTCGTCACTGGGGGCCGCCGTGGCATGGCGAAGGGGAAGACCGCGTCGCCGCCTATTTCCTCAGTGCCAACCGGGGAAAGAAGTCCGCGGCGATCGACTTTGCGCGACCTGAAGGCGCGGAGCTTGTTCGGCGACTGGCCGGGCAGGCCGATGTCGTCGTCGAGAACTTCAAGGTCGGCGGCCTGAAGAAATTCAACCTGGACACTGAGAGCCTGCGCGCATCGAGTCCGCGGCTGATCGTCGCGTCGATTACCGGGTTCGGCCAGGACGGTCCTTACGCGGATCGCGCCGGCTACGACTTCATCATCCAGGGCATGGGCGGCTTGATGAGCGTCACCGGCCAGCCCGATGGATCGCCGGGCGGCGAACCCATGCGTGTCGGCGTCGCGGTCATCGATCTCTTCACCGGAATGTACACGGCAAGTGCGATCCTAGCGGCGCTGTTCAGGCGCGCGCGAACAGGCGAGGGGGCGCACATTGACGCAGCATTGTTCGACACCTCGCTCGCGATGCTCGCGAACCAGGCTTCAAATGCGCTCCTGTCGGGCAAGGACCCGCCGCGGCAGGGGAACACGCACCCGAATATCGTGCCCTACCAACCGTTCGATGCGGCCGATAAGCCGCTGATCGTCGCCGTCGGGAACGATCGTCAGTTCGCGAAGCTGGCCGAGCTCTGCGGTCATTCTGAATGGGCGAGCGACAAGCGCTTCGAGACCAATGCGGCCCGCGTCTCCAATAGGTCCGAGATTGTGCGGCTCATCGGCGAATGCATCCGTCAGCGGCCCGCCGCCGAGTGGTTCCCCAAGCTCGATGCAGCAGGGATCCCCGCCGGTCCGATCAACGCCATCAGCGAAGCGCTTGCCGACGTTCAGGCGCAGCACCGGCAGATGGTCCGGACCATCGCCGGAGTGCCGCTGATGGGCTCACCGATCCGACTTGATGGCGAGCGTGCCGATTCCGATCTGCCCCCCCCAAGCCTTGGGCAACATACGAACGAGGTTCTCGCGAGCCTGTCCCTCAACAGCGAGCAAATCGATCGCCTGAAGTCCGACGGCGTTATTTGCTAGGCTTCATTCGTCGCTACCGAGTGCCGTGACGAGGACGTCCAGCTGGTTCTGGCAACCATGCTCGACAAGCGCTTGCGCGGCGTCGGCGGCTTCGGCCGGAATGGCTGGAAGCACGACGAAACGGACAGTCTGCGTGTCTGAAGATCCTGCGAGAGCTAACTGATATTCTGTCCCGTCGGCGATCGGGGCCGCGGCCGGCCAGTCGACCGTTGATTTGCCCGCCGGCCAATCGACCTTTGTCGCCGAGCCGCCTGCCTTGGTAATCGTCAGCTTCCCGGCAGCCCCCGATTCCGGTCGCCAGATCTTCAGCGTCTTGCCGTTTGCGCAGACCGTGCCGCTCTGCGTGACATCGAGGTTCCACGGGCTGGGATTCATCGCGAGCTCACCCGAACGCATTGCGCCGAAACGGCCGCGCCGTGACGACGCCATCGCAAGTTCCTGAGCGCCGCCAGCCGCCGGAAACGTTCCAGGACCACGTAGAGTCCGCGCGCTGTTGCCGCCGACCACCGTCACGCTGTCGCCTTGCTGGAGAGAGATTTTGGCGCTGTCGGCCAGCGCCTTGCCGGGTGGATAAGCCTTTGCCGACGGGCCGAGGGACCGGACGACGACGGCCTTCGCAATTGCGGCAGTCGGAGCCAGCGCTATTGCACAGGCCAGAATCGAAATTCGCCACTTCATCTCAAAAAACCTCCTTCACGAGGTCATCGCGCGTTCGCGACGTTGTACCTGCCGGTTTCGGACTCCGTAAGGCAGCGCCGGGTCGATTTGTCCGCAGCCGCACTGACCGCCTTCTGCTTGTACATCACTTCGGTGAGAAGCTTGCGCGAGACACCCATTTTGATGAGGAAGTCATTGTCTTCGCTCGCCAGCATCGCGGAGTCCTGCTCGACGTCGCCGATTAGCTGAGCGGTCGCATCCGCGCCCTTGGAAACTTCGGCCTGGACCGCGTCCTTGTCTCCGACATGCGTGAACATGTGCACGACGAACAAGCCGCCGCCGTCGACATATCGGATCGGCCCACCCATGAACATGAAGTTGCATGCGGAAAAGCAGGCCCAGCTGGAAGGGATGCGAGTTGGAAGGCTGAGTTTGCGGATTAGTTTGCCTGCTTCATTCCCTGCGCGAGCATCTCCACCGGGCGAGCGCAGCCAGATCTCGTCAATCTGCTTGTGTTCATCGATTGCGGCCTGGAGCCTCGATGCAACATCTGCGTCGATCACGCCTTCTGCCTTGAGAATGTGCAGTCCTTCCACCTCCATGTAGGTGAAGCGCATGGGTCGATAGGTCGACCAGTTCAGGTCCTTCGGGCAGCTCGGGTTGTTCGGATCCATAGGGACCTTGGCCGTGGCCGTTTCCACGTCCGAGCCGACAATCGCCAGAGAAAGCAACAACGGCAACACGACTGGTTTACGCCTTCCGGTAGCCGCTCTCGCCTTGTCCTCGGCACATCTTCTTGGGAACAGTGGTTTCTTCACCATCGATGATGACCACGTCCGTGACGGTTACGCAGCTGCCGCCGTCCGCCAACTGTTGTTGCCCAGTAACCTTCGAGGAGCCCGACACGTTCTGACGCGACTCGCTCTTCCATTTGACCTCCGTGCCGACGCCGCCGCGAATGGCCTCGTTGGTTGCATCCGCCGCCTGCTTCTGTTCCTTGCAATCGAGGAGCTTCAACAGCTCGTCCGCAACGATCGAGCTGACGGGCACAAAGGAGCTCGCGACTCCGCCCGCGCGGCCAAGCACGCCGCCGGCAAGGCCGCCGAGCACGCTGCCGAACATCGAGCGCTTCGCCTTCTTTTCGGGAGTATCGGCACATTTGCCCTGCTCCTGCGCGGCGTCCTGGACAGCCGGAATCGCTGGAGTGGCCGGAACTGCCAGCAACAAAGCGGCAATGATCGATACGCGAAGCATGGACTCGCCCCCTGAGACACCGCGCAAGTTATGCCTGCGGTTGAAGTGGGTCAATCAATTCGAATTTAACCCAAATTTTCCTTGGACGCACTTTGCCGCCCACGCCTGGTCAGTTGAGCTTCCAGCTTCGTGATCCGCTGCTGCTGGTCCTCCAGCTTGCCGAGCAGGCGCTGATCGCGCTCGTTGCGCCGCTCGACGATGCGGATTCCACGGGCAATCGGTGCAGCGACTTCGATCAGTGCTTCCTGCTCGTCCTTGCTCAGAAGAGAGCCGTCGGGCCTAGGCCCGATCAGCAGCCATCCTGCACCTTTTTCCATGATCGTTTCCAACGGAACACGGATCGGGAATAGCTTGTCGCGCACGCTGCATAGCGCATCACGGCATCCTGCCTCGTCGAACCCGGTCAGCCACTGCTCGACAGCCTCCTCCGAGACGCCGCGGACTCCCAAGATCCTGCCGTCTACGGTCACTGCCGTTCGCGTCGATCGAGTTCCTTCTTCAATTCGGCTGAGCACTTCGGAGACAAGTTCCTCTGTGGAGGCACTTTCCCTAAGTTCGAGGACGCATTGCGGCAGGTCTTCGCGAAGCTTCACGAGGTTGCGCTGGAAGCGGTGCTCCGACCAACGCTGGATGCGCTCCTGCAACGGGCTGATCACGACCGTTGCGATAGCGGCCGCGAAGACGACAGGCGCAGTGCTGCCGCTGTTGCCATAATAGTTGAGGATGATCTGTTTCAGACCATCCGCCGTGGCGGCAAAGACGGCCGCCACCCCGAGGGTGATGAGCGCGAAATTCGCCGATCGGCTGATGATCGCCTCGGCGTCGTAGAGCCGGAAGCGGAGCAGGGCGACCAGCAATCCCAACTGCAGCAGAAGGAAGGCGAGGCCGAAGCTAAGGCCCGCAACCAACTCCAGCGCAAGCTGCGAACCGAACGAGTGGACGCCAAGCTTGGCAGCGTCGCTTGCGAAGGCGGCCGCAAGGAACAGGGCGTATCCGGAAAATCCGAGCAGAGCCCATTTGACCTGCTGCCGGGTGGGGCTGGGCGGCGTATGCTGGAGCCGCCAGAGCAGCGTCAGGACTCCGGCAATCATGAAGATGACGAAGGCGAGGCGATAGGCATCGCCGGACAACACGAAAAGCAACGGCAGAAGAATCAGAAGTCCGACGCTCGACCGCGGCCTCAACTCGCCGAACGGGAAAAGCAGGATACCGGCAAGCAGGAAAATGTTGCCGAGATCGTAGATCCGTTGGTGCAGCCAATCGGGGATATGTGCGACGAACGTCAGGAAGGCCGATGAAGGCTGCTCGGCGATGATGGTGAGGAGGATGGCTAGGGACAAGACTGAGCTTATCAGGTCTTCACGCTTGCGACGGTGCAAAACCCATGCAGCAAAGATAAGGAACGGATAGGTCAGAACGTGCAGCAAATCGACGACGCTCAGCAGGGTGGGTGGCAGTCCGACGGCTTGGGCAGCCTGCGCAATGTGCTGCTCGCCTGCTTTTACTGTGAAGTCGCGTTCGGTGCCGTCCGGAGACCGCAGCCGCAATGAATATTCGGAATCGTCGCCGCCCTCGATAACGGGCGTGAACATCGCATAGTCCGTCTCGGTCGCGTCGTGCGGACGCGCGAGGCCCCGCTTCGAAATCGGCACGACCTTGGCAATCCGCAATCCATTGATCGCGATGATGTCATCGCCGGATCGCACACCTGCTGCCTTCGCTTCGTTCCCGATCGGGAAGCGCACGTTCGTCAGATCGTCATCGGATAGTGCGAGGCCCACCCGGCTACCGGTGATCAGCACCGAATTGTCGGCGGCCTGATCGAAGCGAAACCAGATTCCGGCAATCGGCCCGGCGATCGCCAGCAGGAGGGCAGGGATCCAGAAGATCTGGAAAAGGATCAACCAACGGCGGTTAAGGTCAGGCAAGCGGCGAGGGAGCTGCAGCCCCGAACGCCCCAAGGCATCGACATGCAAGGCGGAATCGGTCGCCATCGTCTTCGCTGCCCCCAATTACCCCCGCGGCCTCAATAGCATGCGCGGCGTTCTGGGACAGCAGGCTCAACCGTCGATGCGCTCTTTGCCGTAACGCGACTTAATGAAGCGGCCCTGAGTCTCAAGGGCTGCCACATCCGAACGGGCAAGCTTTTCCGAGATCTCGGCAAGGGCCGCACGTCCTGCCTGCAATCCTTCGACCAATCGCTCGTCGACAGTCACGTCCTCTCCGTCCTTTTGGGAACGATAAGCGGCAGGCACGTTGACGTACCGGTCTAAGAGGCCCGGCAAATGCACTGACATGAGCCGACGCGCGTCCTGCGCGTCGGGATTTAGATCGTCGAGGCGCTCGAGTGTCTGCTTTAGCGAAGGCAGGACCGCGCTGAGAGCATCGATCTCCGCGCGCGCCGGCGCAGGCAGGGACGGGCGCTGGCGATAGAGATAGGAATCGAAGCGCTGCACCATCTGCCCGTTGGGCAGGTCGGAGGAAGGGGCGGCGGCGGCGCCCCCCTTCTGTGTCGGCATGAATCCGAGAAGCGCCGCGATACCGATCGCCACGCCGATCGCGGCCAAAAACCCGAACATGCCGATCGGCTGGATCAGGCCGATTGCAATGGTGATGATGCTGATGATTCCGATCGCCACGCCAACGCGGCCGATCCGTCGCGTGAAATCGGCATTGACGCGCTGACGTTCACGACGGGCAGCTTCGCGGACCGCACCGTCGCGGTCGTCGAGCTGCCGCATGACGCGGTCAGCCCGTTCTATGACCTTGTTGAACCGGTCGGTCGTCATTTGCTTTCAATGGGGTTGAGCGGTGATGTCGTTCCTTCGAGCTTCGCCTGGTTCACGCCTTCGGCTCGCGCGATATAGCCCTTCGATTTCTCGACCTCGGAGGAGAGCGTGTTGACGGTCTGCTTCATGTTGTCGAGCGCCTGGAGTTTGAATCGGTCGATGGAATCCATCGTCTCGTAAATGTTCTGGAAGGCGCGCTGCAGCGTCTCCAGCGGGATCGTCGACGAAGCGGCCTGCTCATGAATGGCGCCAGTTTGCGTGCGCAACATCTCGCCCGTGCTGTCGATCATTCCGGCCGTGGTGGTGTTGAGCGCGGTGATCTGCTGCAACACCAGCTTCTGGTTCGTCATCGCCTGCGCCACCGTGACCGCGGTCCGAAGCGCGGAAACGGTCGTCGTCGATGCGCGGTCGACGCCCTTCACGAGCTCGACATTGTTTTTCTTGACGAGATCCAGTGCGAGATAGCCCTGAACCGTCACGGCCGTTTGCGTCAGCAGGTCGGTCGTGCGCTGGCGCGTATAGAAGAGCGCGCTTTCGCGGATCGCCTTGGCCTTGGCTGGATCTGTTGCGTCGAGCTCGTTGGCTTTGTCCTCGAGCTGCTTGTCCAGGCTCTTGGAGATGTGAACCATCTGCTCGAGCTTGTGCATCGTCTTCCACAAGCCGGCGCGTTCCGTGTCGATCGCAGCATTGTCCATCAGCAGCTCGTCTTTGCCGTTTGCGAGGCTGCCCAGGATTTTGGAAATATGAGTTTGCGAGCTGCGGTACTTGTCGAAATAGCGGTCGACACGGTTACCGAACGGTATGATCCCCAAGAGCTTCTTCGTCTTGGTTGCATCCTTGGGGTCGAGTGACTCAACCGTTCGGCGAAGCTCGGTGAGGTCCGCGCCGATGCCCGTGTCCTTGTCGATCGCCTTTACTGGCCGGTCCAGGAAGCGGTTCGATGCGCCTGCAGCTTCCGCGATCTCCTTGCGGCCCATGGCGGTCAGCTGATCCACCTTCTTGCCGAATTCCGGGCTGTTGCTGTCTAGGGCAGCCAGCTCGTCGACAAACTGCGCGACGCGTCTGTCGAGCTCCGTCGTTTCTTCGGTCTTCAAAGGAACTAGTCCGGCCGCTTCTGCAGGCGCAATGGGGTTCAGCGCCTCGGGCGGGTCCAGCTTGAGCTTGGTCGCAGTAGTGGTGTCGGTCGTGGCTTCCGTGGCCATATCAACTTCCTTCGTCGTGCAGCCGCTGGAACATGGGCATGTGGACGGCTGTCCATTTCCGTGCAAGCAGCTTCATAGCTGTATTATAGAGCTAAGACGCTTCGCTTCAAGCGGCGCGGCGGTTTTGCTGAGGCAGGTTGGTTTTCGGAACGCGTCTGAATGCAACGAGTTTTCGGTGTCGCGCTGCGATTTCATGCGTGACGACGCCCTTCCGTCTCGCGGTCGCGGCGCCACTTCATGTTGTAAAAGCGTATTCGAGCGGCTCAGCCTCCCCCTGCTGGGCCGCTCCTTACGTGTCCGCCTCCTCCGGCATCCTTGGGTGACGCTCCGTTAACTGAAAGTTTGAACGTTTCGATCACCGTACTGCGCATAGATGCATGCAGTTACGCGACTATGTGTTGAGGGACGCGATGATCGGATCCATGAAGCGCCTGTGGAAGGACCGCCGCGGCAACGCGCTTGCAATTGCAGGAGCGGCCCTGCCGTTGATCGTCGGCGCCGCCGGCCTTGCCACCGACACGATTGAATGGACGCTCTGGAAGCGCCAGCTCCAGCGCGCAGCGGATTCCAGCGCCATGGCCGGCGTTTACACCCGCATGGCAACAGACACTCAGGTTGCGGTTGAAAAGGGCGTTTCGAACGACCTTACGTTGAACCTTCATGCCTCGGGGATCCAGCTGCTGAACCCCGAGGTCGTGGAACGACTGGCGGATGACGGCGACAAGGCGGACCAGGTTAGGGTCACGCTGGAACTTCAGAAAAGATTGCCATTCAGCTCTTTCTTCATGGCCACGGCACCCACGATCCGGGCCGTTGCGACGGCCGCGACGGTGCCGGCCGGCGGGAATTATTGTGTGAAGGCATTCGATCCCAGCGCAAAGGCCGTTGGCATCGAAATCACCGGTAGCACCGATCTCGACTTCGGCGATTGCTCGCTGATCGCGAACTCGACAAATCCGACCAATGCCGCGAGCAACGGCAACAACGGCAACGGCGGCAGCGGTTCGAAGATCACGGCGAAAGGTCTCGCTGCAGCTGGGAAGGTCAATTATTCCGGCCAATGGAAAGTGAGCCATTATTACAATGGCGCGACGCCAGTTCCCGACGAATATGCTGCTCTCCAGCAGTACCTTCCCACGTCGACCAATCCAGCGGCGGCCAATCCCAAGTGCGACAAGAACATCACTTTGTCGGGTGGAACGGTGGATCGGTCCTCGCTCGACACCGATGCCACGCAGATCATCTGCATCAGCAACGGCAAAACGGGCCAAAAATATAATGGCCTAACCGTTTCAGGTAACGTGAAGCTGGGTACGGGCACGTACGTGATCAACGGCGGCGATCTGACGATGAACTCGACCGGTTCGAAGCTGAGCTGCGCGGCCTGCAGCATCGCGATGACCAACATCGCCGATCGAACCCTTACCGGCAGCGTGAAACTCACCGGCGGCACGGTCGATATCAACGCGCCAAAGAACACCGGCTCCCACTTCGACGATATTGCTTTCTACCAGGATCCGAAGGCCAAGGATGACGGCAAGACCGGCACGAACCAGATCAATGGTAACAGCAATGGCGGCGTGCAGGGGGTCGTCTACTTCGGTAACCAATCGCTGCTTTGGAATGGTGGCGGCAATGGCACGGCCATCTGCCTTGAGCTCGCCGTCAAGCGGATCGCGTTCAGCGGCAATTCGAAATTCAAAGCCATCGGCGAGTGCGGTTACGGCGACGACGATGACGACGCCAATCGCATCGTCAGGCTGGTAGGCTAAGCCATGAGGCAGATCATGCGCACACTGATCCGCGAGGAGCGCGGCGCCGTTCTCATCGAGCTTGCGCTCGTGGCCCCCGTGTTCATCACGATGGTGGTCGGCGTGGTCGACATCACCAATGCCTATAACCAGAAACTGGCCCTGGAGCAGGGTGCGCAGCGCGCCATCGAAAAGATGCAGCAGACGTCCCAGGACAAGACCGTCGACCAATCAGTAAAGGACGAAGTCGTCTGCCAGGTCAATGGTATGACGACGACGAATGGCGTGGAGACTTGCAAGAGCGGTCTCATTACGGCCGAAGACGTTACGGTCACGGACAGGCTGGAGTGCCTCGATGCCGCCGGAACGGCCGTTCATGTCTATACCGGGGCCGACGCTGTCGAGGACTGCGCTGGCGGTGAGACTGAAACCCGGTACGTGTCGGTTGCGGTGAATAGCGTCTATACGCCGATGTTCCCGCTTCATTTCGGCACTTACGACTCCGCCAAGGGCGGCTACGTGATCAACGTTACCGCCGGGGTGAGGACCAAATGAAGCTCTTCCGCCGCCTGCGTCGGGATGAGAATGGTGTGGCCGCCATCGAGATGGCGTTCGCGCTGCCGATCCTCATCCTGATGATCTACATCTTCGTGCAGCTGGCGCAGGTGTATCGCGCGGTGGCGGGCATCCAGCAGGCGCTCGGCGAAGGCGCGCGCATGGCCACACTTTGGCCGAGGCCGGACGCGCAGGCAATTGAAGATAAGATCAACGCAAGCGTTTACGGAATCGGGCCGGGCGACTTCACCGTCGACCCACCACAGCTCAAGAACGACGGAACCGAGATCGGCAATTACTACGATCTCAAAGTGTCATACACGCAGCCGACGAACCTGATCTTCTTCCCGGGTCCGGACATTTCGGTAAGCCGGACGAAGCGCGTCTGGGTCGCCCCCGAAGACTGATTACTTTCGCCGTTCGAAGAAAGCGGTGATCGCGTCGCGAACTTCGCTTGACGTTAGCCTTTCCGAAAAATGGCCGTTTTCCACGGCCATGCGCTCGAGTACCTCGCCATTATCCCCGCGGCGAAGCAACCGCTGAGTAAGCCTCAGTGCCTCGGTCGGCTTGCCTTTTAGGGCCGTGACAATCGTTTCGAGGGTTTCCCGAAC
>Ga0070675_100002762_pt1 | contig 13195 bp, 12 predicted proteins | sample KBSM43metaG_FD_65343 | JGI IMG/M metagenome (GOLD analysis project Ga0070675, IMG submission 65343) | Miscanthus rhizosphere microbial communities from Kellogg Biological Station, Michigan, USA - KBS M4-3 metaG | ecosystem: Host-associated > Plants > Roots > Rhizosphere > Soil ...
GTCCGTCTTGTCTTCAGCCGCGGCGTTGATTGTTTGGAGAGCGAGAAGGAATGCAAGCAGAACAAAATGAACCAGGAGCTTTCGAACTTGAAGGCGCGCGGGCAACGCTGTGGTGGGGCAAGCGGTGAACATGATGACTAAGGAACGAATGGTTATCGACAGCGCGGAACTGTAAGGGAATCTTCGATTTTACCGAGAGCGAAATTGAACGATCCGATGTCGCGGATCGTTCAATTTCAAAATTCGCTCCGGTTAGCGCTCTCGATGGATCTACTTCTTCTTCAAATCAGGCGGAAAATTCTTAAACATTTTCTCTGCGGACTTATTGATCGTCTTTTCAACCTTCTCAGGCTTGTCGCTGAGATTCGAGACCGCTTTTCCCTGCCAGAGCAGCTTCTTGTTCTTTATGTCGCCGATGTCCACTCTCAGTGTTCCCACAGGAATCTTGTCAACGTAGGTGGTTGAAGATCCGCCGCCTCCGACCCCGCCGTAAGGCCCATACCACCCGTAGTACCCTCCCATATTGACCGTGTTGATCTGGGTCTCGACATCGACCGCTGCGTGATAGAGCACCACCAGATCAGGATTTTGCTCGGCATCTACCTTCTTGAATCCCTTGGCAGCGAGTTCCTTGTCGATAGCCTCGGTAATTCGGGTTTGCATCAGCGGATTCTTGGCGGGCGTGCCTTCTTTCCAGGCGTAGGTTTTGAAATTCGTGAAAGATGCAGCCTTGTCGTAGTCCACGGTGACCTTCTGCGCGATGGCGGGCAGAGAGATCACGAGCAGAAGAGCCAAGGTCAGACCGATAACTCTCGGTTTCATAGAGATGCTCCAGGTTGTGGTCGTTTAGTTTCGCTGTGGCTCTCCTCCCAGCTCACAGCACATTGATATGTTTTGTTTTCCAGCTGATATTAAGTACTGGCAAGGATCAGAGGCGGTATCGAGTGAATCCTGTATGTTCGCGTGAAGATTACATGTAGCGGTTTTAAGCTCCCGTCAGGCGGCCGTTGATTCCGCTTCCGCCTCGGCTCTGGCGTCGGGCTCACCGTACTTTTCGAGGTCCTTTTCGAGGAAATGTTGAGGAAGGTCCTTGATGACTGCGATTGCCGCCAGCTGCCCGATGTCGGCCCACTGCGGAGAGACAACACTGCGGACGATGTCGGCAGCCAGTTCGAATTCCAGTCCAAGCAGGAGCCATATGGCAAGGCCCATCCAGATTTCCTTGCGAGTGCCGGCGATTCGCTTTGGGCTGATTCCGTATTTCAGGAGGGCGAAAATCGCCTGCAGAGCTCCAATCGCAATGATCAGGACGGCTGCGGCTTCCGTCGCAAGGGCGACAGACAGCGCGATTTGTTTGAATGCTTCTTCCATGGCCTGTCATCTCTGCAGGCTTATTTCACAATGAAAGCGATGCCGAAGGTCAGGATCCATTTCCGCGATCCTGGTTCGTTCACCGCGTTGTACTGGCTATTGACGAACAAACGCAGAGGTTGAGTCTTGAGTCGAGTGATGTAGTTGACCTGGCCGCTGATGGGAACGTTAACGATCCGGCCCTTATTCCAATCCATCGTGAATTGTGCGTCTCCGATAGCAAAGCTGACCTTGTCGTTAAGGGTGTAGGCAAGAATCGGTTGCAGATTCGACTGTGCGATGTCGCCAAAGCTGAAGAAATTCTGGTTGAAGACGCCGTAGGTCCACTTGTTCTTTTTCAGAACGGCAGCAATAGCGGGGCCCATCGCGAAGGTGTTAACGCCAGGCCCTTTGTTAGGTCCGAGGCTGGCGGTGCCACCGAGAGCCAGATTTCCCCAGCTTCGCGGATAGATCACGATATCGACGATCTGAACTTCGGACAGGCCGCGTTCACCCGATGGAACGCTCGTCATGTAGGGTACCGACACGCGAAAGATATTCGGCATGCTGAACAACTGGTGTGGAACGGCGGCCTGCATGGTGACTTCGTTCTGCCGGTCATCGAGTCCCCAGATGGACGGCGAATAGCGGTTCTGGAAGAGATAGTTTTTCAATGGAGCTGTCGGATCGACGACCTGCGCAGCCAGACTCGGGGCACCAGGCTGATCCTGACAAACGGCGGCTGTCGCACTCAAGAGCAAATACAAAGCAAAAGCGGAAGCGGTAACGGGGAGATGATACCTTGTCATGAAGTTCGCGTTCTCCTTGTCGGCTCCGGGACCCACGTCTGGTGAAAGGCCGCACGAATCCGGTCTTAAAGCCTCCCACTGTATAGACCTCCTGCCTCAGAGCAGCAACGATTTTACTGTCTGAAGGATTTGCGCCAGGGGGACAGTCAGCAGCACAACGGGGATAAAGGGTATCAGCGCGGCGACGACAACGGGAGTCAGATCCTTCAAACTGAACGGAAGATCCGTCCCGTCGTAAACGTTACCCACCACCTGATAGAGGTCCGTCATTGCGGAGAAATCCTGGACCTCCAAAGCCGACATATCGGCGTCTCCCTTCTTGCTCAGCCACTTTTGCTCGAACTCCGCTCCGACCTCGCTTCCCAGCTTGCCATAGTGAAGTATTCCGCGGAGCCGCGTGTCACGAAGTCGTGTCACGAACATCACTAACGGCCCCGCGGAAAGCACAACCACCAGCACCACGACGATAATGGCGGCATTGCGGTATGCGAATGGCGTGGACTCTCCCAGTCGAAGCATTCGATTCATTTCCGTGCCGGCGACGATTGTGCCGATCGCACCCGCCAGAAGACGGTATGCCCGAATGGATGTGCTGACGAACTTCAGCCCGCCCGAGTGATCCGGATGCGCCGGGATCAAGCGCAGATCCATCCGTGACATCAGCGCGAGGAATCGCCACCAGAGGAGCAGTCTCCAGAGCCAGCCAAAGCAAGGCCACAGGAGCAACGGAAGACTGATGAACGCGTGCCAGACGCCGGGCAGCGAAAGGCCAAGCGGCCCCGGCCCGCCCCAGTACCATGCGGGAGTGTTTTCGCGGTTAATACTCGCGAGCAGGGCAATGACGACAGCATAAGCAAGTGAGAGTGTCACATAGGTTGCCCACTTCGCATCAAGGAGCCGCCGCGTCGAAGCAACCGCCTCAAAATAGCGTTCCCGATCTTTGCTGACCATTCCGGAAGAGAGAAAGTGGTGAACAATGCGGCCGAAAGAGGGAATGATGTCCACTTCGGCGAGGATAATCAGCGGTAAGGCGATCAGGAATCGCGCGTGAACGGCGACATCTCTAAAGAAAGAAAGCGCCGTGGGATGACCGGTAACCGCCACCACAAGGGCGAGCACCGCGATAGGCAGCCAGCCCAGCATTACTGCTGCAAGTACGGGACGTCCAATCAGCCGATCCTCGGGCCGCCGGACTATGTGAAGAGCCTTCTGCCATGCCAGTGGCGGTCCGCCTTCAAAGAGATCGTTATCCATCCTCACGGTGCCTCAGGCCTCCACATGAGCATCAGCGATTTCGATCGCAGTCTGAGGTTTGAATCGACATGCGGCAACTGTAAGACGAGGCAGGTCGTAGAGCAGAAGTTGGAACCGTCGATCAGACGAAGACAACTCTTCTAACGTGTCGGGCACCCACAGCAAACATCAGCCAGCCCAGACCTCGAAACGTCATGCACGCTCCAAGGAGCAAGCCGATAGCCCATAAACCTGAGGCAGGTCCACCCAGCCACAGCAGCGCTCCGAGAATCAGCGCGCTGATGCTTTCGAGGAGCGTCCACTCCCATGCAGGGTAGTGCAGCACAACGGCGGTGATCGTTCGGAGCAGTCCAGTCGTCAGGAACAACCACGCCAGCACTGTCGTTAGCCCCGATGCTACGGCCAGGGGATACTGCAGCATCACAGTTCCGATTGCCACGGAAAGCACGGGAGTGAGCACACGCACCAGCAAGCCTCTTGAATGACGAACTCCGAACGCCGCAACTGCTTCGAGAAGTCCTGCCAGAATCAGGTAGGTGCCGAAGGCCCCCACCGAGGCCGGTGTCGTCATCCAGACGGAGGCCATCGCAAGGATTCCCAGCGTCATCAGGAAAACACCCAGCAGGAGAAACCAGCCCCAGTTGCGACTGATTTCCTCAAGTTCAGCAAGCGCCGAATAACGAAACAAAGCGTCCTCCCGGAGGACTATTTCGCTCCTCTGGGGTTAGAAGGAGGCACCGCATGACCCTTCAGAGCATGTACAACGCGATTCACGGGGCCACGCAAAAGCAGATACGGAACGATGGCGAGCAACACTGCGGTGATTATGACATCGAGCACATAGATTCGCCGAAGAGCAATGAACTGATAGATGACGTCCATGATGACTGCGATCGTGAAGATCTTCGCGATCGACTGCCATCCTTCGCGGACGAGATCTTTCCTTCCGGCGTCCGTGAAGATCGCCCAGAAGTAGGGCGGCCTTCCGTCACGCGCATCCTGCATGCCGGCGCGAATTGCGAGAATCGACGCCATCACCGGTTGAAGCAGAAAACGAAAATGTAACGGGCCGGTCAGCCGCCCACTGAAATCCTGAACGAATCGAGTGACCCATTCTTCCATGGTCGACTCCTTTGTCGAGTACCCTTATCGTCGCCGTCCCCCACCGCCACCCATTCGTGGCGCGCTCGGACGGTAACTTGGCGAAGAAGGGCGCGACACAGACGGGCTGCTGCTGCGCATCGAACCGTAGTCGCTGCTTCTCTGGATTCCCTCGGACCGAGTGGCGCGATCCCGATTCAATTGGCTGGCGGTGTTCGAGTCGAATCCCGAGCTGGGACGGTTCTGTGCCGGTGTCTGAGTCGCTCGATTTTGTTGCGCCTGCCCGGCTCGATCCTGGACCTGCTGCCTCTGTTCCGGCGTTGCAACACTGTTCCAACCGCCGTTCTCGTATTTCTGCCAGCCTCCGCCTTCGTTGCGGTAAACGCTGCCGTCGCGCCCCGCGTAGACGTCGCCGCCTCCGCCCTGCGCTATGAAACCGCCGCCTCCAGGCCCGGTTCGGCTGATCGCGGTTCCACCCCCGCTTCCCTGTGTGACGCGAGTCGTGTTGCCGGTAATGTTATTCGTGACGCGTGATGTTGTCGCCCACGAATCGCCTCGCGTGACGCCCGTGGTTCCCCAGCTGCCATAAACGTTGGATCCTTGCCGCGTCTGTGCGTAGGTGCCGGTGCGCGGGTTGTAGGCCTCAGCAACACCGCGAGCGCCGTACGGGCCATAGGCGGCAGCCGCTCTGGAGTATGTTCCCGTTTGCCCGTTGTAGCGCGCACCGATTCCGGCTCCTCCATACGGCCCATACGCCACGGCGCCGCGTCCGTAGCTGCCGGTCCACGGGTTGTACCATGCGTTGTATCCATAGGTTGGATAGCGCGGGTAGTAAACCGGATACATTCCACCGTACCAAACATACGGCGGATAGTAGTAACCCGTGCCCCATACGGCGCAACCCCAGGCAATCATCACGCCGGTATATGCCGCCGCAGCAGCGAAGATCACGGCGTCGTCATCGTCGTCGTCTTCCACGACGGTCACGTAGGTGACGTTATGCACCGACGACTCCGGCGGAATGGAGTAGATCTCTTTGGGCACTTCTCCGGTCACTTCCCATGGGCCGTTCGGCGTTTTCGACATGAACCACACCGCCTGGAAACACATGTAATAGAGGTCGCCGACTTTGATGATCTGTTTGTCCGTGTTTACCGCATATTCCATCGTAGTTTTCTCGATGGGTTTGAACTCGGGCGTGCCCTGGTAGCTCACGGGCGGAGGTTTCACGGTTTTCTTGTCCACACGGGCTGTTTCCGGTACCTGCGCGAGCAACACGGCTTCGGCCGCCTGAGGTGTTCCCGGCACGGATGCGAGAACCCGCGATCGCTCGTGCTCCAGCGAAATCTTTTTGAAATCTTCCGGCATATCGAGCGAGGCGAATGTCCACGGCCCCGTAAAATCGGGAGCCCTGAACCAGCGACCGGTCACGAGGTAGTACACGGTTCCGGTTTTGCCCTCTCGAAACACATCGCTTTCCGTGTTACTGACCCAATAGAGACCGGTGTCCTTCACCTGATCGTAATCGGGCTCTCCTTTCAAAAGGATCAACTCGGCGGGCTTGTCCGTCATGAAGACCTGAGGAGCTTTGTCCACCGACAGTTTCTTGCCGGGTACGTTCGCGTTTACGTCTTTCCAGTTATCGTCTTTAGGAAGCTTCTTGAAACTGTCGGGTAACGTCGCAGGTACCCAGCCGCCCTCGAGAGTGGAGGTCCGAAGCCACGTGTCGTTGTTGCGAAGGTAATAAATCTTGCTGGGAGTGTGAAGGAAGAGGTCCCAGTTCGTGTTGATTGCGTACTGAAGGTCTGTGCCCATGATGTTGCTCCAGATTGGAGCTCCATCCACATTGACCAGGATCGCAGGCTTCTTGCTGAAGAAGATCTCCGGAGGATCGGCTATTACGCCTTCAACGTTCTTGGGGATGATCTGGCTGTTGTCCACTCCCGCCAGCACGCGGTCCAGTCCAATGACACCTTCCGGCACCGTGGCGCCGATCTCCGTCACGACCTCCTGGACTTTGTTCTTGTCGAGATTCGGAAAGTTCGCCTCAGTGATTTTTAACCCTGAATAGGAAACCAGCCGTTCTGCTGTCGAGACCTTGGTATCGGCAGTGGCTTTGATCGTGCCCATCTCCCGCTTTCCGGCCTTCGGTGTGTAGGCTACTGCCGCATAGAGCTCAAGCTTCGACTGGTTTTCCCAACTTGCGATTTGCGGCTGATAAAGAAGGATGTTGGCGCCAGACTTCGTTGTCGGATAGAGACGAGGCCACCCGCCGTCAACGGAATTTGCCGCTGCGGTTGATGGGGGTAGCGTGACGACTGTTGCGGGCGCGGTCGACGGTGTTTGCGTCGTTGTGGTTGTTTGCGTCGTGGTTGTCTTGGTCGTGGTCGTTGTTTGACTTAGTGGACTCGACGCGAACGCGGGACCCAGTGTCGCAAGAAGGAGACAGCATACCGTGAGGATTGCCACAGGTTTATCGATCCAATGCTGGTACTTCATGAGCTGTTCTCCTTGTCGATCGTTTGGATTGAGACACGCGTCCGTCGAACGATGCTGTCGAATGTTCGGTGTTCGGGCACCTGTAAATTCAGGCAGGTAGGGAAACGGGTGGGTTGTGGAAGGGCCGGGAGAGAATTTGAAATTGGACGAGTTGGAGATCTCAGGTTGTAGATTACAAGATCTTAAATTGGACGAGCCCAACCGGTGGATGCCAGTCCAATCTAAGATTTTGTAATCTACAACCTGAGACCTCCAACTCGTCCAATTTCAAATTCTTCTGACTCGATCTGAGTCTACTATAGTTCCGTTGCGGCGCCCTTGGGCCTGACAATGCATCGGAATCCAAGGTGACACGTCGATGTGTCGATCGGTTGCGGCATCCTAGCAGCGGGCCGATAGCGCCGGCAGTAATTGGGGGCGCACAGATAGGAACCGCCCTTCATAACCTTTCTGGGAATCCTGATGTTGGGTTGCCGAGGATCGTAGCTCGTTTCCGACTCTCCCCCTCGGGGATTCAAACTTCCGCAACACGCCCGTTCAATCTGGTGGTTTTCCTGAAACCAGTCCGTGGTCCACTCCCACACGTTGCCCGCCATATCGTAGAGGCCATAGCCATTCGCGGGGAAACTTCCCACGGGAGCCGTGCCGTCGAATCCGTCGGTCTTCAGGTTCTGCCAGGGAAACTCCCCCTGCCATGTGTTCGCCATGTGCGTCCCGCGTGGAGTGAAATCATTGCCCCAGACGAAGTCGGCGCCGTCAATGCCGCCGCGTGCGGCGAATTCCCACTCGGCTTCCGTGGGCAATTCTTTTCCAATCCAGCGCGCATAGGCCTCGGCATCCTCCCACGCCACATGCACGACCGGATGCTTTGCGCGATCTTTCAGGGAGCTTTCGGGACCATCGGGATGTCGCCAGTCCGCTCCTGGAATGTAGGTCCACCAGTTGAAGCAGTTCGTCAGATCGACGCGCCGTTTGGGCATGCGAAAAACGACTGAGGCCGGAACCAGCAACTCCGGCTTGGCGCCCGGATAATCTTCTGCTTTTGGTGGCCGTTCGGCGAACGTCGCGTACCTGGTTTGTTCGACGAATCGATGAAACTCCTCGTTGGTGACCGTGTACTGGTCTATCCAGAACCCATCGACGGTGACTTTGTGGACGGGTTGCTCTTCGGGGTAGAACTTGTCGGATCCCATCTGGAAAGTTCCGCCGGGAATCCAGACCATGCCGGGATGTGGCGGAGTTTGAGGCGTGGCTGCGATCGAGTTAAGCCCAGGCCGAGGCTCCAGCTTTGCATTCATGATTTGTAATCCTTCCTGTCGCTGCGGTGTACGGCGAAACCGATGAACGCGATTAGACCGAAATCATGCCGTGACGAACCGCGTATTGAGTGAGGTCCGCGGTCGTGCGCAAATTGAGCTTGTCCATGATGTTCGTCTTGTGAAAGACGACGGTTCGACCCGCTACCTTCAGAATTGCGGCAATTCCGTTGATCGTGCGGCCTTCGGCAACGAGTTGAAGCACTTCACGCTCGCGGGCAGTCAGCGAAACGGCACGCATGGCCCGATGATTCACCGACTCCTTGTCTCGGACGACACGCGGTGTGATGTAAGTTCTGTTGCGGAGCGCTTCCTGGATGGCATGGCTCAATTCATCGGCAGCCGACTGCTTGATGACATAACCGGAAGCTCCGACGGCGAGTGCTTCGGTTGCCCATTCGATATCCGCGTGCATTGAAAGGAAAATGACCTTCGCCTTCACTCCCTTCTTCCGGATCTGCCGGATGGCTTCAATACCATTCAGGATCGGCATGGAGATGTCTACGACAATGACGTCGGGATTGGTGCGCACAGCGGTTTCGACGAGTAACTGACCGTCACTGGCCGGCGGGAGCAGGTCGTATTCGCCCTGCAGAAGTCGTGTTATGCCTTCGAGTACGATCGTGTGATCGTCTGCGAGAAGCAGTCTGGGGCGCCTTAACTGCCCTGTCAGCGGGTCTCGGACAAGAGTTCCCATTTCGATGCCTCCTTAGCCGGGACGACAACTTCGACTCGTGTTCCGGCGCCTATATGACTGTCGATAGTGAAACGCCCGCCGACGATCCGTGCGCGCTCTTCCATGCTGATAAGGCCCAGTCCTGAATTCCGTCTGGGTCGTATGACGTCAAACCCGCATCCGTCGTCCGCAATCGAAAGTTTTATTTCTCCGTTGGCCAGAAACAGACTGACTACGACTTCCCGCGCGCTTGAATGTTTTGCCGCATTGCACAGGGCTTCCTGAACGATTCGATAGAGACATAAGGCGATCTGGAAATGAATCTGATCAGCCGAACCTTCACAGACAAACAGGACGTCCATACGCCGGTAATGCTCAAACTCGGAACAATAGCTCCGCAGGGCGGAAACCAGCCCCAGATGTTCCAGCAGGGCCGGATGCAGGCGGTGTGAAATCTCGCGAACTTCCTCAGTCATATTTTCTACACGCAAAAGAATTCGTTGCAGCTGCTGGCGTACGGACTTCGCAGATGCGGGAAGCTGGTTCAATGCGATGCCGACTTCGACGCCAAGCATGGCGAGTGTCTGATTCAGGCCATCGTGAAGTTCTCTGGCAACGCTGCGACGTTCATCTTCCTGGGCGTGCAGCAACCTCCGGGTCAGGAGCTGGAGGGCTTCTTCGGTCCTGGAAGGTTCAGCTGCGAAGATCCCCACGGCCTTTTCAGGGCTATGCCTCAAGGACAGGATCTCTGTTTCGTTAACCCGAAAGTGGCTTTTCGCGGCCTTGTTGCGTGGCCTGGTTAGGGTGTTCGGTTTCTTGCTCAAGCTGTATTGCCTCAATTGAGAGTGACGTGGCTTTGAAAGCTACACTCCAAACCCATTGCTAAGTGCCGACATCACCGCGAGCGCCGGTTCCGATCCGCCAGGCCGGCACGCAGTCGGGGGAGCCACCCAACTGCGTTGCCTGCTGGCGTTCGGTCCCCAAAGGGAAGAAGAGAGTTGGGGACCCGGGGGTCTCGCATCTTTGATCTCAGCTACGAGTCCGATGCATCATTTCGGGCATGCCAGTGCCACGATGTCGTTTCTGGTGTCCTGAGATGCTGTAATGTCGGTCAGCGCGGTTGCACCTTTCGGTACCAGCCAGACTTCAACCCTTCTGTTCTTCGCGGCATCATCAGTACTGGAGACAGTGTCCTGTCTGCGCTCGACGGTGCTGCTGTCACAGAAGTTCGATCTGAGTTCGTTACGTTGTTCGGTTGCCTTCCACCCGACTCTGACGCGAGTGAGTTCAATGTCCTTACAAGTAGCTCCTTTTGCACTCAGAAACGCCGCCGCGTTCAGTACACGGTCACGATCCAGAGTTGATTCAGAGCGTTTGCCGACTGTTTCCAGTTCGCTCGTATCCCGATGTCCAATGAGCACGACGTCGTAGTCGCTGTAACGCGACGCTGTGAGCTGCGGATAGAGTTCATTGGCCAGAACTCTCTTCGCGCAGTTGTTCACGCGCGTGCTGTTCTTCGCGAAGTTTATGTCGGACAGCTGAATGGCCGGCGGCGGTGGCGGCGGAGGAGGTGGTGGCGGTGCCGCAACTGGAGCCGGTGGTGGCGGCGGCGCCGTATAGCAGACCTGAACATCCTTCGCGTCTCTCGTTACTCCACCACGCTGGTCCGTCACCTCGAGCGTTAAGGTTACGGGCCGGCACTGCTGGCCCTGAACGGTGTTGCTGAATGCCAGCGCGCTTCCATCAAATTCCGCCAGCGTGGGATTTGCTCCAGCCGTGAGCCGCCCGTCACTGGCGCTCCAGCGATAGGCGAGGTTGCCCGAACATTCCGAGCCGGTAGCTGTAGATGTCAGCTGGAGTCGATCGGCCCGCTGAATCGTCGTTCGCGGGAGTGCCGCCGACGCGGTCGGGGCTTTGTACTCCTTTACAGTAATCGTCGTCTTCCGATCCTCCGGCATTCCGGGATTCTTCTTCACCGCTTTCAGCGCCTGTTTGTCCAGAGCGGATTGGTCATAGAAGACCTTGACGCCAACGTCCACCGGGCCGGCGTTCTGCGGTGCCACGAATGTGTATTGAGGATCCGTTCCGACTTGCTGCCCATTCACCGTCCACCGATAAGTCAGCTGGTTCTGCGGAATCGAGTCCTGTGCTGCAATCCGCAGTGAGGTGGATTCACCCGGGCAGACGGACGTGCTGGCGGTTTCGATTGTCGGAGCGACCGTGAAACTGTGCACAAGGAGCGGCTTGAATCCGCCGAACATGAAACTGATGCCAGCCTGCAGCTGGAGATTGTGGTCGCGATCGCGATCTTCAGCATTCGGAATCTGGTATGTCGGAGACTTGGCGAGAAAATCACGAATGCTGAAGTCGAGTCCGACGCGGCGGGCCAGTCGCATCTGAGCGCCGGCGCCGAAATTGAAACCGAATTGATTCTCGCTGTCGAGATTGTGACCCAGAAGAGTTGTGGTCGTTTCAGAGGCGGCGGCTCGTCCCTCATCTGTGGGGTGGTAGAAATTCCAACCGACACCTGTCGAAAGATAGGGGCGGACTCTCTTCTCGTTGGAGAACGCGTAAACATTTCCGTTGAAGTAGAGTTGGTGCAACCTGTGGCCCACCGAGAGACCATTACGTTCGATATTGTTCGTGCCGCTGATCATCCAGGATTGTTCCAGGCCGATATATTGGGTGAGGTGCTCTCGCACGCGAAGTCCGAACAATCCTCCATCTGCGAATCTGTAATCGATGTCGGTACGGCCGGGGGGCTCAGCCGAGGGAATGCTGAAGCTGGGACGTGACCAGAGGGACGCGCCACCGAAACCGCCGACTTCCAGCTTCTGCGCAAATCCGTTTGTGCAAGTGGCAACGGCCAGAAGTGCCAGTACGAATGAATACGATCCCTTGCTCATTAGGTTTCTCCTTGGGTGTTGCTGGCTATCGCAATGCCTCCTGAAGTGCGATAACGGAGGGAGATGGTAATAACGGCAGGCAAGCGGGAGTATCAGGTGAACAGCGTATTTGGCGCTGCGCCTTTCGTGTAAAGGGGAGCGGGCTTACGAGAACGTCAGACGTCTTACAGAAACGTGGGAGCAACGAACAGGAAAGTTGTATCCGGTTGGAGCCGGATACAACTTTCCTGTAACAGAACTGAAATGATCCTGCAGAGACAACAGAAGCGATTGTCGGCGTAGAGCGTCAGCAGCGTGAGCGCTATCAGCGAGCGATCAGTGAACTCTCGGAATTCTTACTCCTGGGCCGACCAGGTTATTTCGAATCGCATAGTGGACCAGCGCAACGATGGAATTGATTCCCAGCTTGCGCATGATCGACGCGCGATGAGTTTCCACGGTCTTGACGCTGATGCACAGCGCCGAAGCGATTTCCTTGTTTGCTTTTGCTTCCGCGAGCAGCTGAACAATCTCCCGTTCGCGGTTCGTCAGGACGGAGTCTTCCCGCTCATGACGAGTGGACTTCAGGAAGCTTTCCAGTACCGTTTCAGAAGCAACGGGGGTGAGGAAGAGCTTGTGGCGGCTCAGCGCTTCGACGGCTTCGGTCAAGTGCTGGCCGGCGTCAGACTTCAGCACGTAGCCTCGCGCGCCGGCGGCGAGAACTTTTCGGATCAGCTCCTCCGTCTCGTACATGGTGTAGATCAGGATTTCGATTTCGGGAAGTTCCTTCTTAATTTGACGGGTTGCTTCAAGCCCATTGAGATCAGGTAGTTCAAGATCGATGACAGCGATGTTGGGCTTCAGCTGCTGCGCAAGCTTGACGGCAGTTCGTCCATTTGAGGCTTCAGCGCACACTTCCCAGCCAGGATGCGACTCCAGCATGGTCTGAACGCCTCTTCTGACTGCGTCGTGGTCATCGACGAGCAATATGCGAATCAAGATGGCCCCTTTCTTTCAAACAAAACACCCCTAAAGGTTTTCTTGTACCTATTCCGCACTTTTAAATGTGGGTGCACACCGTCTCATAGCAACCCCTAGTCGGCGAATCAGGTAAATTGTGTATTTTGCCACCCGTTTTCCACACGCAATCGGGCATACGATCGCGGGCAGGCGCCGGATTGTTTCTTATTGTTCTCATTGGCGCCGACCAGCGTCGTTCGGCCGTGTAAGTGGATGCAGGGGAACGATTGCCGTGACGATGGTCCCTTTGTTACTGGTTTTGATTTCAAGATTTCCCCGGTGCTG
>Ga0070675_100002768_pt1 | contig 13186 bp, 14 predicted proteins | sample KBSM43metaG_FD_65343 | JGI IMG/M metagenome (GOLD analysis project Ga0070675, IMG submission 65343) | Miscanthus rhizosphere microbial communities from Kellogg Biological Station, Michigan, USA - KBS M4-3 metaG | ecosystem: Host-associated > Plants > Roots > Rhizosphere > Soil ...
CTGACGAGGCCCGACAGGTTCGGTGGCGGAGCACTCGTGGCGAGTGGCATCCTGTTCGTCGTCCTGGCGTTCCTGAACTTCCGGGCAGGTCCGCCTCCTTCGAACGGAGCCGAGATCCTGCTGTGGAGCGATTCGCAGGCGCTTGTTCTGGACTTCGTCAGCGAGTTTCTCTTCATCGCGACAGTCCTGCTGGTTCCCGGAACAGTTGCTTTGTATCAGAGCCTCGTCGATGTTGATCGAACCAAGGCTGGCATGGGGTGCGGAATCATGGCGGCGACGATTCCCGTCATGGCCGTGATCCTCATTGTTCACGGGCGCCTCGTCTATCCAATTTATGGCATGCGCATCGCCACACCGGACGCCGCAGCACTGGTGGCCATGCTTTTCTACGGCGGCCTGCACGCTATCTATCTTCTTCTGGCCGTCGCGACCATCGTCCTGAGTCTGGCGATGAAACGTGGCGCCTACGCGAAGTGGATCGCGAACTTCGGGTTCGCTACGGCTGGACTCGACATTATTGGCTCCTATCCCTGGGCGATCGGACCCGTTCTGACGCTTGTGTGTGAGTTGTCTTTCGGAGGATGGTTCGTGGCAGTAGGCTCGCAACTTTTCAGAATACGAGGCAGTGCCGCCCAACACGGTTAGTCGACGATTGGTTCGTCTGGTTGTGCGGAGTGTGTCTGCTGCTCGCGATCGCTGAGGGAGTCTGGCGTTGTTGAGCGGCGAGGGCTTCTGGCGTGGGCCTTAATGTTGTCCGATCACCTACGGTCGAACGTCGCTTCAAGATCCAGCAAGGTGATGAGGTATCCTCGGACCGAACGGAGATTCTGACATGTGGATCGCGCTGGTGCTGGCGCTGGCCTGGAGCGCTGCGCCGACCGTGAACGACTTGACGTTTCTCACCCGTGACGGGTGCGTCAACACGCCCGACGTGGTGAACAACCTCGATGATGCCTCGCGGCGCTGAAGCTGACGAATGACTATCAGTTCGTCAACATCGGCAAGCTGCCAAAGGACGATCCGCGCACCGGGTACCCGACGCCGACGATCCTCTGGAAAGGGAAAGACATCTTTGGATTGTCGGCGCCGAAGCTACCGCACGACGTGCCGAGTTGGCGCGTCTACAAGGGCGGAGTTCCGTCCATCGAAAAGATTCAGAAGCGGTTGAAGGCCGCGATGCGCTGACAGGGTGATCCGAGTCAGGACCCGCGGCGAGTTCCGTTCTCGGAGGACGGCTGGATAGTGATCGTTCGGTCAGCGAGCGCCTCAGCGTCTTGAGCGTCGCGCGTCACGTAGATCGCCGTGATCCGCAATTGCTGCCGGAGAGCCGCGACCTCGCTTCGCAAGGTCACACGAAGGTCCGGGTCGAGGCTTGAAAAGGGCTCGTCCATCAAGAGCAGGCGCGGCGATCCGACCAGCGCCTGTGCGAGCGCGACGCGCTGCTGCTCTCCGCCTGACAGTTGGTGAGGGTAGCGATGCGCGAATTGCGGCTCGACCCTGCACAAGCGGCGGCGAGCAACATCGCGCCAACCGTGGCGGCGCACAACGACTCGGCCGTCACCGCGAGCCGGCTATTTCGAACCATACGTAAAGTCGTCGAACTCCGTCACGCTGTCTGCCTTGGTCCAGACGCCGACTTTTCCGGCATCCTTGAACGTCTCGTCGTCCCAATCGAGGGCTTTCTGGCCGTTGAACATCACGACGAAGTGGCTGCCCTGGAACTCGACTCGCAACGTGTGCCACTGACTGCCGGCCACGGTCATCCGGGCGCGCTTCTTCTCCGTTCGTCGGCCGTCGATCGTGTGGTAAATCGTGACGTTGTTCTCCAGCGCATTCGCGCGGGCGACGTAGTAGTTGTTCGCGTCCTTCGCGCGCCAGACGAGACCGCCGGCCTGATCTTCTTTCCCGGAAATTGCCTTGAACTTCACCTCGACGAACCCGTCCTTCAGACTGCTGTCGTCTTTGAGGCACACGGGGTACGTCGCCTGCCCCGATTGCCTCAGCACGTTCGGCTTGCTCGGCGCGGTGTTGTCCTGGACGACGGTCCAATTCGCCTGCCCCGTGCCGGTCTGTGTTGCCGTCCACCCACTCGGCGGCTTGCCGATGTCGGCTTTGTCGAAATTGACGGTCTCTGTCGCGCCGGCGGCCAGCAGCGCGCCGATCAGAATCGTTGGGGTTTTCAATTCGGGCTCCATAGCGTTTCTCTCATCGCTGCAGTTCATCCAGTAACAGCTTCACGTGTCGCACGATCGCGTCGCGCATCGGTCCATATCCCTGGTCGTCGGGCACGTCCGACCAGTCGGCGGCCTTTCCGGATCGACGGGCCGCGTCGGACAGCGTGCAACCGATGGCGAAGATGTGTGTCGCGTCCGCGACGTCCGCACCAGTGATCGCCGCCGGTTTTCCGGTCGGCACGGCCACTCCATCCGCCTTCAGTCCCTCGACCGCGCGGACCGACAGGTCGTCCTGGGGACTGGTTCCGCGGAAGGTCGCACGGAACGGCAGTTTCCGTTCTGCGGCGAGCTTGTTGAAATAGGCGGTCGCGACCACGCTCTTGGCGGCGCCGTGCTCGCATACGAAGACGATCGCGGGCGCCTTCGCGCCGGCAGGCGCTTGCGCAAAGACCGTCAGACCGACCATCACCAGCAACGCACTCATCAGTCACCATCCCTTCTATTCGAATCGCAGCGCCTCAATCGGATCGAGCTGTGCGGCCTTTCGCGCCGGGTAGTAGCCGAAGAACACGCCGATCGCCGCCGAGCACCCGAATGCCAGCACAATCGCATTTGACGAGACGCGGGTGGGCCACTGGAACATATCGGCGATCGTCTGCGCGCCGGCCATCCCGAGGCCGACGCCAATCGCGCCACCGATCAGGCTGAGAATCACCGCCTCGACGAGAAACTGCCGCATCACGTCGCGTCCGCGGGCGCCAACCGCCTGGCGCAGACCGATCTCGCGGGTTCGTTCGGTGACCGACACGAGCATGATGTTCATGATGCCGATGCCGCCGACGAGCAGCGACACGGAAGCGATGGCCGCGAGCAGCACCTCCATGGTTTGCGTCGATTGCTTGACCGCTTCGGCGATCTCGGTTGGGTGCCGCAGGTTGAAGTCGTCGTCTGTGCCTGGCCTGATGTGATGACGCTCGCGCAGCAGGACGGCGATGTCGCGCTCGGCCTGATCGACGACGGCGGCCGAAGTCGCCGACATCAGAATGTCGTCGAGCCAGGTCTGGCCCTTGATCTTCTTCATCACCGCGGTGTACGGCATCAGGAACGTATCGTCCTGATCCTGTCCGGTCGCCGATTGCCCCTTCACCGCGAGGACGCCGGCAACCAAACACGGTTGATCCTTGACGCGGATCGTTTCACCGATTGGATCCTGCGCGCCGAACAGCTGGTCGACGACTGTCTGTCCAAGAACACAGACGTTGGCCGCCCGCTCGACGTCGGCGTCGGTGTACATGCCGCCCCGTGTAATGCTCCACCCTTTCAACGCCAGATATTCAGGGCCGACGCCGCGAACCGTGGTGCCCCAGTTCTGATTGCCGTACACCACCTGAATCCGCGTATCGACCTGCGGCGTGACGTCGGTGACGACCGAAATCTGCCGCTTGATGATCTCGAAGTCTTCGAGGACCAGCGATTTCGTGCCGAACGCACCGGTCCTGACACCGTTGCGATTCACGCCGCCAGCTTCGACCCAGATCATGTTCGCGCCGATGTTCGTGATCGCGCGCTCAACGGTGGCGGCGGCGCCTTCACCGATGGCGACCACACAAATCACTGCGCCGACCCCGATCACGATGCCGAGCATCGTCAACCCCGTGCGAAGCGTGTTCTGCCGCAGCGCCTTGAGAGCGATCCGCAGAATGGCGACGACGTTCACGATGTCCCCAGGCGCGGCAGACTGATGCGAAACACCGAACCGGTGCCGGCGCTGTCCAGTGCAATCTGTCCGCCGTTCGCTTCCACGGCCCATTTCGCGATCGCGAGTCCCAACCCAGTGCCGCCCATCTCCCGTGCGCGGCCCTCGTCGATCCGGTAGAAGCGATCGAAGATGCGATCGCGGTGCGCCGCCGCAATACCCGCTCCTTCGTCCGCGACCGTCAATGTCGCCTGCTCCCGCCCGCCGTCGACGTCGATCCTGATCGTCGATCCTTCAGGGCCGTATTTGATCGCGTTGTCGACGAGGTTCGTCACGGCGTCTCTGAGCACGAGCCGATCCGCCATGACACGAACGTTCGCGGTCGCCGCGACGTCGAGCCGCTGTCGCCGTTCCTCGGCCAGCAGGCCGAGCGAGGAGACCACATCTCGGGCGAGGTCGCCGAGGTCGACGACGTCGCGCGTCAGACGAATCGTGCCCGCGTCTCCGCGGGAGAGTTGCAGCAATGTATCGACCAGCCGCGTCAGCCGGTCGACCTCCTCGAGCATCGAGCCCATCGCCTCTTTGTATTCGGCAGGGGTCCGGGTTTCGCGGAGGCCCAGCTCGCCGATCCCACGGATGACCGCCAACGGCGTGCGTAATTCGTGTGAGGCATCAGCGGTGAATCGCCGTAGCTGGCCGAACGACGATTCCAGACGAGCGAACGTGTCGTTGATCACCCGGGCGAGTCTGCCGATTTCGTCATGCGCGTTGGGGACCGACAACCGTTCGTGGAGGCGATCTGCGGTAATACGCCGCGATTCGGCCGCGAGGTGATCGATCGGCGCCAGTGCGCGCCGGGCCAGGATATACCCACCCACTCCCGCCAGCACGACGATGACCGGCAGCCCAAGGGCGAGCACGACCAGGATTTCGCCAAGCTGCTGCTCGACGCGCTCCTCCGGACTCGCCGCCGCGACGTGGTCCGGCTCAGTGTGCGTTTCTTCTTCGAGTTGCTCGTGAAACTCGTGACGCACCGCCAGAAACGTGACCGCCGCGTACACGACCAACATCAACGCCAGCACCGCTGTGTACCAGGCGGTCAAGCGAACGCGTATCGACGCCGTCGACCACCAACGAATCACGGCTCACCTTCGCGGACGACGAAGCCGACCCCGCGCACCGTGTGGATCAATCGTGCCGCGCCATCGAGATCGACTTTCCGGCGCAACCGCGCCATCTGCACGTCGATGACGTTGTCGAGCGGCGTCGCGCGGCGCGGTTCCTTCCAGACATCCCTCGCCAGCATTTCGCGCGACACGAGACGCCCCTGATGGCGCAGCAAATACTCGAGCAGCTCGAATTCGCGACCGGTAAGGTCAATCGCACGGTCGCCACGAACGACTCTTCGTGCGACGAGGTCCATTTCGAGGTTGGCGAGCTTGAGCCGCAGGATGTCCGACGAACGCCCGCGGCGCAGCAGCGCGCGAATGCGTGCGAGCAGCTCCGGCAGCGCGAACGGCTTCACCAGATAGTCATCCGCGCCGCGATCCAATCCCAGGACTCGATCCTCGACACCGTCGCGCGCCGTGAGAATGAGCACGGGCGTCTCGACGTGCCGCTGGCGGAGCGTCTGGAGAATCTCGAGCCCGCTCCGGCCCGGGAGCATCAGATCGAGCACCACCAGGTCGAACAGCTCGGCGTTCGCGCGATAGAACCCGTCCTCACCGCTGGCCGCCACGACGACATCGTAATGCTCGGCTTGCAGTGCGGACGACAGCACCTGCGCCAGCTTCCGTTCGTCCTCCACGATCAGCACGCGCACCACCTGGCATGTTAGCGGGCGATACCTGCTTCGACTCTGACTTTTGTGTCAGGAAGTTCCGCAGCGCGTGCCGGTTCGAAGGGGATCGCGAGAAGCCCGGGGAGCGATGCTGCGGCCAACCGCTCGGCATCATCGAGGCCATAGACAACGGTCTCTGCTCGCCGGGCAGAGGTGTACGTCCCCAGCAAGCGGTCATAGACCGTCAGCAGGTTCGCGTAATTCGAGTTTGTCTCGGACACCTGTCGCGAATGGTGCATCTTGTGCACGTTCGGCGTGACCCACACGAGCGACAGGACGCGATCGAGCGGTGCCCAGAGGCGGATGTTGGCGTGCTCGATGACGCCGTTCGCGGCCTGCAGCAGGCGCTGAATGAGCACGGCCTGCGCCGGCAGTCCAAGTACCCACACCGGCACGATCGCGAACAGGAATCGCCACACCGACTCGACAGGATGGGTGCGGTATGTCGTCGTGACATCGACGAAGTCGTCGCTGTGATGCACCTGGTGAAAACGCCACATGGCGGGCCACATATGCATCGTTCGGTGCGATAGATAACCAACCGAGAAATCCAGAATCACAATCCCGACGAGCACCTGCGTCCACATCGGCCAGTTCAGCCCAGCGAGCACACCGGCTGGCCGCAGCCGCACGGCTGCGAGCGCGGCGACGGAGGCCAGGAGCCAGTTCGATACAAACGACAGTGCCGTCAAGCCCAGATTGGCGGTTCGGCGAGGATGCTTCCATGGTTTCGCCATGAACATCGGCACGGCCGTCTCGATCAGGGCGGCGGCTGCCATGACGGTGAGAATAACGCTGACGTTGGTCAGAAAGTCGCGCAGTGACATTGGCCCTCCTATTCCTGAGCCATCGTAGAGGACCGAAACTCGACGGCAACTGACGATTACCTGATCTTTCTGTCAGGATCGGCAAACGCGATCGTGGGGTCGGACAATGAAGATGGCGAACTTGTTTGGGGAGAACGCGATGATGAGTAAATTGTGTGTGGTCGCCTCGCTCGTGATGGTTACGGCAGTGGGCGCGCCAGCGGCCCGCGCGCAGGACGTCCCTGCCGAGTATCAGCAGGTGCTGTCGACGCTGGGCAAGCAGGGCGACTTCAAGGACAACGTGCTGAAGGTCAATATTCCCCGCAACGACGTCAAGGTGACCGTCGCCGGTGTCGCGACACCGACGCCATTCGGGTTCGGCGGCTGGGTGGCGATGACCAAGGGGGACGGCGGCCATCAAGTATTGATGGGCGATCTGGTGCTGCTGCAGGACGAAGTCAATCCGGTCATGTCGGCGCTGCTCGAGAACGGGCTCGACGTGACCGCCCTGCACAATCATTTCTTCTGGGACGAGCCGCGCATGTTCTACATGCACGTGCACGGTCACGGCAGCGCCGCGGAACTCGCTCAGAAGCTGAAGCCGGCGCTTGCGCTCTTTGGCAAGTCGACAAGCGGTTCAACGCCTTCGCCGGCTCCTGGACCCGCACCGCAGAATCCACTGAACACGGCCAAGCTCGTTGAGATCGTCGGCACTCAGGGCGAACAGAACGGAGCCGTCTACAAGTTCACGCTCGGGCGCGGTGACGTGAAGGTCGTGGAGATGGGCGCGACGATCAACGCGCGCATGGGGCTGAACACCTGGGCGGCCTTCACGGGCACGGACGACAAGGCGGCAGTCGCAGGCGATGTCGCGATGCTCGAAAGCGAAGTGACCCCGGTCTTGACGGCGCTTCGCAAGAACGGATTGGACGTCGTCGCCATTCACCACCATATGACGGCCGATCGCCCGATGATTATCTTCCTCCATTATTGGGGAACGGGCCCAGCCGACAAGCTCGCGACCGGATTCAAGGCCGCCGTCAACGAACTCGGAAAGCACGGCTCCGCGACGTCGTCACGATAGTCATCACGAGCGACTGAACCTGTCGAGACAGAAGCACGTGTTCAACGCGCTCCAGTCGCTCTCCACGGACGGCCGCCTGCTTTTTGCCACGCGATTCGTTGGTCTGTTCGCCGACGGCGCGCAGTCGGTCGTCCTGGTCCCGCACCTGTTCAGCCTCGGCCTCGCGGGTCTGCTGAAGATTGCGTACGATCGCTTGTTGTTCCGCGCATTTCGAGCGCTGAAGGCGCCCGAAGAAGTTGCGCGTACGGGCGGCATCGTGCTGTTGGCACTCGCGGCGGCGCCCTCCGCGCTGGCGCAGAACGGGCCGCCAACTCTTCGTGCCGGCTCGCTGACCACGAAGATCGTCATCGATGGACAGCTGACGGAAACGGCATGGGAATCGGCTGATGCGATCGAAGACTTCCGTCAGACGGACCCTGCTGAAGGCGCGGCGTCGTCAGAGCACACGCGCGTACAGGTGCTGGCCGACAGGCATTCGATCGTCATCGGCGTGGTGTGCGACGTGCCCGATCCAACTCAGATCGTCAGCTTCAGCGTGCAGCGCGACGCGATCCTCGACTCAGAAGATCACATCCGAGTCGTTCTCGGACCGTTCGCCGACGGCCGCTCCGGCTACGTATTTGCCGTGAATCCGACGGGCGCGCGTTACGACGGACTGATCAACCCCGGAGGCGAGGACGTCAACGCCGATTGGGACGGCATCTGGGAGGCCGCCACTGCAAAACTACCGACTGGCTGGAGCGCGGAGATCCGAATTCCGATCATGACTCTGGCGTTCAAGCCGGGCCTGCATGAGTGGCACTTCAACGTCCAACGCCGCATTCAGCGACGGCTCGAAACCGATCGCTGGGCGTCGCCGAACCGCCAGTATCAGATCACGCAGACCAGTCAGGCAGGGCTGCTGACCGGCCTCCCAGACTTCGATCTCGGCGCGGGTCTCACGATCAGACCGGCCATCACGAGCGGCGGCGGCGTCCCGGCGCCCGATACGAGCGTGGAAGGTGACTTCCAGCCGAGCCTGGACATTAACCAGCGGATCGGCGCGAACGTGCTTGCGTCCGGGACAGTGAACACGGACTTCGCCGAAACCGAAGTGGATACGCGGCGGACGAACCTGACGAGGTTTCCACTGTTCTTTCCCGAGAAGCGCACCTTCTTCATCGAAGGCGACGACATCTTCTCGTTCGGTCTCGGACTGAGCCAGGACGTGATTCCGTACTTCAGCCGCCGCATCGGCCTGATCGACGGACTCGAAGTGCCAATTCTTGCCGGCGGCAAAGTGAACGGCCGCGCCGGGAACACCAATTTTGGTGGCGTCGCTGTCGGCACTCGCGCGAAACCCGGGGTTGTCGAGGACGACACATTCATGGCCGTAGGGCGAGTGAAGCGCAACCTGTGGCGGGAGTCGTGGATTGGGGCGATCGCGACCGTGGGCGATCCACTTGGGCGTCCTAGAAGCTGGCTCGGCGGCGGGGACTTTACGTACGCCACCTCTCGATTTCGTGGCGACAAGAACTTCCTGGTCGGCGCATGGGGCCTGGCGACCGGCCGAGAGGATTTGGGAAAGAATGCGACCGCCGCCGGCTTCAAGGTCGACTATCCCAACGACCTCGTCGACATAGCCCTCACCTACAAGCGAATCGGACCAGACTTCGATCCCTCCATCGGGTTCGTTCCGCGTGCGAACGTCCAACTGTGGAATGCGGCCGCGGACTTCAGCCCACGGTTCGGGCGCGGTCCGATCCAGCAGATGTTCTTCGAATTCGAACCGTCGCTGGCGACGGATCTGTCGGGTCGATGGGAGAGCTATCGGGTGTTCTGGGCGCCGGTGAACTGGCGTTTCCGCAGCGGCGATCGGTTCGAGTTCAACGCGGTCCCCGTCGGCGAGCGGCTGACGGATCCCTTCGAGATCGCGACGGGCGTCTTCATCCCGCCCGGGTCGTACGAGTGGATGCGGTATCGGCTCGAGGCGGGCACAGCGAAGAAGCGGCGGTTCTATACACAAGTCACGTGGTGGTTTGGCGACTTCTACAACGGCACGCTGGATCAGTATCAATGGACCGGCGCCTGGAACCCGAAGCCGATCGTCACGGTTGAATTCTCCGGCGAACGGAACGTGGGGCGCCTTGCAACGGGAGATTTCACGCAGACGGTTGCAGGCGCCAGGCTGCGGATCAATATCTCTCCTGATTTGTCGGTGTCCAGTTACGTCCAGTACGACACCGACAGCGAATCTGTAGGCACGAACACGCGCCTTCGCTGGACATTCCGCCCTGTCGCGGACCTGTTCGTCGTCTACAACCACAACGTGCGATCGATCCTCGACCGGTGGCGGCTGGACTCCAATCAGTTGCTCGTGAAGGTGCAGTACGCGTTCCGGATGTAAGCCTGACCGTGCGATCGCCTGACAGAAAGATCTTCGTCGACTCAGTGAAGTAGCGCGGCAGCGTTGACCGATCCGAGTTTGACCTGCCCGGTTTCGAGGTCACCATGCGCACTGTCGTCCTGTGCGCCACGCTCGGGGCGCTGACTGTGCCGTCGAGTGTGGGCGCGCAATCCTTGCCGCTGACCGAGTCTGACGCCTTGTCGCGCCTGTCACCGCACAGTCCCCGCGTCCGCGCGATTCGGGACGCCGTCGACCTAGCCCGCGCCGACGTGCTGGCTGCGGGCCGATGGCCGAATCCGCGGTTGACGTTCGACCGTGAGTCCGTCGCCGGCGTCACGGAAAGCACGTGGATGATCGCGCAACCGCTGCCGACTGGTGGGACTTGCTCGTTTCGACTGAGTCGATGTACCATTTGGTACATCGGGTCGCGCTGACAGCTGTGCCCGCAAGGAGTGAGCAAGATGGCGAACGATGGAGTCGAGCGCGCGTCAATCACGATCGACGCGCCAATCGAAGTAGTCTGGTCCGTCTTCACGGATGTCGAGCGATGGCCGACGTGGGCCTCGTCATTCACGTCAGTCGAACTGATCGACGGTCCGATCGGTCTGGGCGCGAAGGCACGCATCCGGCAGCCGCGCCTGCCCACTGTTATCTGGGAAGTCACGAAGTGGGAGCCGGGGCGTTCGTGGACCTGGACCGCGACGAGTCCAGGGGCACGCACCGAGGCGTCTCATGTTCTCAGTCGTGTGGGCGACCGGACCGTGGTCGAACAGGCCATTAGCCCCTCGGGTCCGATCGGAAGGCTGGCCGCGTTCGTGTGGCGCTCACTGACTCGCAAGTACCTCGCCATTGAAGCGGCGGGACTGAAACAACGCAGCGAGCAGATAGCCGCCGCCCAAGAGGCAACGGTGGCGCAGGCGCGATGACGGAGCGGCGCGACGACCTGCTCCGACGCGTGGTCAAAGCAGCTGCCGAGGGCGGACTCGCACGTCGGTCGCTGCGCGACCTCGCGGCGCGGGTCGGGACCAGTCACCGCATGTTGATTCACCATTTCGGGTCGCGCGAAAGAATCCTAGCCGCGGTCGTCGAAGCCGTCGAACGCGATCAGAACGAACGGCTTGGCGAATTGCCGGACGATGCGGCGGAAGCCATTCGCGTCAGCTGGCGACGGACCTCGGTGCCGTCGCTCTGGCCGATCGAACGCCTTTTCTTCGAATGCTACGCGCGCGGGGCGCAGGGCGAGCCGCCATTCAATCGGTTGGTCCCGGCCCTCGTCGAGCAAACGCTCGCCGCTGTGTCAATGCGAGCCGACGTCGGTGCAAACGATGAAGGCCGCGCCGGCGCACGACTCGGATTGGCGGTCATCAGGGGGCTTCTGCTCGATCTCGTCGCGACCGGCGACCGGAAGGCGACCGACCGCGCGCTCGAACTCTATGCGTCGATGGTCGCGGAACGGTCGGCGGCCGCGCAAGCCTCAGGATCGCGCCGCCCGACGTCGCCGCGACGCGTCGGCAGGAAACGACGTTTGCGCAGACGCTGACAGCGAGTGGAGTGTGCGTCAACGGGATCGATGCCGCCATCCTTCTCATCTGCCATTCCCAGCCGAAGCCCGAGAATGCAAGGACGCAATGGGACCCCGACTGACGCGGTAAATAAATGCATCAACCGCGACGGCGATAACCCCACACTCTTCGCAAGAGCGCGCAATGAAACCGCCTCGTTGTCAGCGAGTCTCTGCGGAAGCGTTTTCAGGATCCGTTTCACGCGATCGTCGATAGGCGCCGGCCGACGATGTGAGAGCAGCGTATCGTGCACCCACGGCTCAACTCGAGCGGCGGTGAGCGAGTCTGGATCTCCGAACTTCGAGCGCCAGTGAGCAATCATTCGCGGTGGCATTGGCGAGACCTTCGAACCTGCCCAGTTGTCGAGCGCGGCAGCAAGATCGCTTTCGGGGTCCACGAAACCGATCAGGACCTCGATCCCTCGGCCCCCGAATGCAGCCAGATCGTTCAAGACGTTCGCGAGCCGACGGAATACATTCTCAAGGAACGAGGAACACCGATGGCACCGCTCGTCGTGATGACCGTCGCTTGGATTGTCGTGCGCACGATCGGGTTCGCAAGTTCATCGCGGCCAGCAGACTCGTTCACTGGTGCACTCCGGCTCGCATTGGTCAGCTGGTGCCTTCTACAGCAGCCGCTGCCAGTTATGGCTTGATTGCCCTTTTGGTGGCCATGTTCCCGGCCAATGTTCATGCGGCTCGTGAAGGCCTGGTTATCGCGGGACGACGGGCGAGTCCACTGATGTGGCGCCTGCCTTTGCAACTGTTCTGGATCCTTACATTGTGGCGCGTCGCTCGGGCGGGCGCCGGCGTAACGTAGGAGTACCATGCAAATCGGGAATCACTCTGGCGACCAACATCAGATCCAATCGCTCGTGGAGGAATGGGCGCATGCAGTCCGGCGACGGGACATGGCTGCCATCATCGCCAACCACTCGCCTGATCTTGTGATGTTCGACGTTCCGCCTCCGTTCGAGTCCGTCGGCCTGGAGGCTTACAGAAAAACGTGGAACACATTCTTTGCCTGGAGCAGTGGCCTTGCTGTCTTCGATATTGATGATCTGAACGTCACCGCCGGAGAGGACGTCGCTTTCGTCGTAGCGCGGATGCGGTGCTCGGGACGAGACCACGACGGAAGCAGAACCGACCTCAGATTTCGTCTGACGATCGGCTTCCGCAAGATCGATGGCAAATGGACCATCCTCCACGAACATCATTCAATCCCTGCCGAGAAATAGTATGGATGTGAGACGCCGCAGGATAACCGTGTTCTACTGGATCCGTACCGGACTCACGACCGCATGCATGCTGTTGGCCGCGATTCCCGATGTTTTATTGCTCCCTGATGCAGTGACGTTCTGACCGATCTCGGTTACCCGGCGTACTTGCTTCCATTCATCGGCGTCGCGAAAACGCTCGGGGTCGCGGCCATTGTTGTTCCCGGCTTCCCAACGCTGAAGGAGTGGGCTGAAGCGCGACTGGACGCAAAATAAAGTACCGCCGCGTTGCTATCGACTTGATTTTGGCTCCCGTCGTAATGTCGAAAGTGTCGTCGTTCGCGGCACCGATAAGATGCCCGACAATGCACGCGGTCAATGACTGAATCCGACGGGTGCGCCTGCACCAGCTTGGACGGGGT
>Ga0070675_100002769_pt1 | contig 13186 bp, 12 predicted proteins | sample KBSM43metaG_FD_65343 | JGI IMG/M metagenome (GOLD analysis project Ga0070675, IMG submission 65343) | Miscanthus rhizosphere microbial communities from Kellogg Biological Station, Michigan, USA - KBS M4-3 metaG | ecosystem: Host-associated > Plants > Roots > Rhizosphere > Soil ...
CGAGCCCAGTTCGCACGGGTCGCCGCTGGCCTTCGCTCGTCGCCGGACTCGGCGTGCTCTACCTGGGCGAAGTACTGCACCAGGCGTTCGCGATCTACGGCGTGATGTAAGGGCGACGCATGCGTCGCCCTTACGAACTTTCTCTCCGAATCGGTGTCTAACTAGCGGTCGCCAATCCAAGGAGCAGTTGCATGCTCGACATGATCGACGTGTCAAAAAGCTACCGCGGAGTCGCCGCAGTACGCATGCTCAGCCTGTCGGCACAGCCGGGCCAGGTGGTGGGCTTGCTGGGGCCCAACGGATCGGGCAAGAGCACCACGGTCAAGATGCTGATCGGATTGCTTCGGCCGTCGCGAGGCCAGATCAGATGGCAGGGCGAGGACATCCAGCCGCAACTGCTCGATTACCAGCGACTCGTCGGCTACGTGCCCGAAGAGCCTCGTCTCTACGCCTACTTGAAAGCGCCCGAATATCTCGAACTCGTCGGCGGACTGCACGGCATCGAGCACCGCACGCTGAGGCAGCGCATCAACCGGTATCTGGAACTGTTCGGACTCGAGCACGATACCGAGGCGCCGATGTCGGCGTTCTCAAAAGGCATGCGGCAGAAAGTGCTCCTGTCCGCCGCGTTGCTTCACGATCCAGAGATCGTCATCCTCGACGAACCGTCCTCTGGTCTCGACGTCGCCTTCACGCTGATTCTTCGCCGTCTCGTCATGACACTCGCCGCGCGCGGCAAGACCATCATCTACAGCTCGCACGAGATGGACATGGTCGAGAAGATCTGCAACGACGTCGTGATCCTCCACAAGGGCAATGTCGTGGCACACGACTCGGTGACCAGGTTGCGCGAGATCGTCCACGCAGCCTCGCTCGAAGACGTGTTCGCCGCGCTCGCCGTCGACCAGGACGTGGACCGTATCGGCACCGAACTCGCCACCGTGGCGGCGGAATGAAGTCCCGCCTGAAAGCCGCGTTCGCGCGTCCTGAGCTCCGCCACGAATGGCATCAGTTCCGGTTGCTCTCACGCGACTCCGTCCGTCGACTGCTCGACAGCGTGCTCGTCGCACGGGACGCCGACCCGATGCTCTTCGCGTTGTGGTTCATGGCGCTGGCGATGACGCCACCGCTGCTCGTGGCCGCGCCCAAGTTCGTGCAGTATGCGTTCCTCAAGAAAGCGCCCGCCGCGTTGGTCTTGCAGATTGCTACCGCAGAGCGAGCGTTCTTCATTCTCTACGGCATGCTGGCGACCGCCCTGCTGGCGGCGCTCACATGGGACGCGCTGTTCCCCGATCGCACAGACCAGGAAATCGTCGGCGCATTGCCCGTCAGACCTCGGACGCTGGCCGCTGCGCGGCTGGCGGCGGCGCTGGGCGTTGGAACCGCGTTCGCGGCCGCTATCAGTCTGCCCGCGGCCCTCATCTACAGCGTCGTGTCATCGACACATCCACTCATCGGGGCTTTTCCGCGCGTGCTGGCCGCTCACATCATCGCGACGATGATGGCCTGTGCATGTACGTTCCTCGGCTTGATGTCGCTACGGGCGATCGTCGTCATGTGCGCCGGCGAGCGCGTCGCCGATCGGCTTGCGCTCGTTCTGCAGTTCGTGACGATCGTCATGTTGGTCGAGACCTTCCTCTTTCTCCCTTCGGTGCTGCCAAACATCATCAAGGCGTTGTTGCAGGACCACGCCTCGTACGCGTGGGCGCCTCCCGTTTGGTTCACAGCGCTCTTCCTGTGGATAGCAGAAGGCAACAGCGTCCTCGGCAGCCACGCCTTCAAGGCCGTGTCGGTCACCGCGACAGTCACCCTGCTGGTCTTTGTCGTCAGCCTGCTGCCGGCCGCATGGATGGGTCGGAGGGTCCTGGAAGTCCGTTCACGCGAGCGCACGACCGGTGTGGCCACGGTGGCTCGATCCATCGCGTTGCTCTGGGTGCGTGGGCCCGTCGTCCGCAGCCTGTTTACCTTCGGTGTCTCCAGCCTCGTGCGTAGTCGCCGCCATACCATTCAACTGGCAACCTATTTCGGGATGGCGATCGCCGTTGGTGTGCTGAAGCTTCTTCCACCGCTCCTCTCACTGAGAGGCAGCCTCGTCCTCGATGCGCCACGCGCGTACACGATCGCAGTGCCGCTCGTCCTGATGTTCTTCGCGGTGTTTGGACTGCGTGCGGCGTTCTCGATTCCTACCGAGCTCGATGCGAACTGGGTCATACGCCTGGTGCAACCGACCGTGCGTGAGTCGGTGCGCGCCAGCCGCTGGCTCATCGTGATGTTGGGCGTGGCGCCGATTGCAATCGTCTGGGTGCTGTTCACGCTTGCGATGTGGCCAGTGCAGTCGGCTCTCGGCGCATCCGCGCTCATCTTGGTGACTGGCCTGGTGCTGACAGAACTCGCACTCAGCAACTGGACGAAGGTACCGTTTGCCAGCGCCCACGAGCCCGCGACCGAGACACTCAAGTCGAGGGCCGCCTGGTACACCACCGCCCTGCTGATGTACCAGTTCATCCTCTCCGAGCTGCAATTCCGTGCCCTGCAGTCGTGGAGAACAACGATGACCCATCTTGCCGTCGGCGTGGTGCTCGTCATCGCCATTCGCACCTGGCGAGCGCACATGTTGCGCTCTCGCACCCCGACCTTTGACGTGATCAGTTCGGAGACGACGACGCTGAATCTCTCGGAAGCGTTGTCCTAGAACTCGCCCCATCGTGCAAACATCGCGGACAAGGCGACGAGCGCCATCGCGTCGGCGCGCAATGTGCGCTGCCCCAGCGTGACGAGCGTACCCAGCCCGGCAGCGATCTCCAGTTCGTCAGCCGTCCATCCACCTTCCGGACCGATCATGAGCGTCGCGTGGCCGGGGATCGTCGGCTCGAGATCAGCCAGAGCCACGCCTGCCAACGTATTCGGTTCGACCAGAATGAATACAGGGGATGGAAAATCTTCGTTGAACTGACTTGGCTCCGCAATCGACGGAACCACCGCGCGGCCGCACTGTTTCGCTGATGACACGGCGATGCGCTCCCAGCGTTCGCGTCTGCGGCCACGCGTCAACGATGCGAGGGAGATCTCGCTTCGCGCGGTCACGATCGGACGAATGGCCGCGACGCCCATCATCACGGCGTCGCGCACCACATCGTCCATCTTGTCGCCCTTGAGCACCGCTTGGGCCAAGGTGATGGCGACGCGCGGTTCTGGCGCCGGCACACAGGGCGCGCCAACTATCAGGCGCACACCTTCCCTGTCCGCGGCGTCCACGACCGCCTCGAACTCGGCGCCACGCCCGTTGAAGACACGGACACGGTCGCCGCTCGAGAGTCGGAGCACGCGCGTGAGGTGCTCGGCTTCATCGACTGGGAGGAGAATTCGATCGCCGGGGACACCTGCTGCCGGCGCAAAGAACCGCGCGAAAGACACGCATCGGCATTATAGGGCCCGCCTTCGCGCCTACGCGCTATGGCGGGGTACGTTCGATGCGCGGCTCTCGGCAATACCGCCGGGCGACTTTCCTCGTCTTACGACGAGCCGTCTTACGACGGGGACGAGTAATTCGGGCGCGCCGGAGTCGGCCGAGGGCTGCTCGCGGTCGAACTCTGACTCACGCTCGCATTCGCCTGCGTCGATTCGCCGGTGCGGTACGATTTCGCCGCGTTGATGGCGGCCTTCGCCGAATCGACCGTGCCGCGCATCGCCGACGACGCCTGCTCCTGACCCCACTTCATGGCCGACGCCACTTTGTCCTTGTGGGCGCCCAAGTCACCCGCCACCTTCTTGCCCTGCTTCCGGATGTAGTCGCGCGATTCGCGTCCGGTCGCTGGCGCCATCATGAGCGCCGTCACGGCACCGATGGCAGTACCAGCCACGAACATCCAGATCGAGCTCCTCCACGCTGCCTGCGGTTCATACTGCTCGAGATGCATTGGTCTCCTCCTCTGCCTGATCACCGAGTGTCTGGACCCTCAAACGACGCGCCTGCCCTGAATCAGCTGCAGGACGACCGCGATCAGCGCGAGGACCAGCAACACGTGGATAAAGCCACCAAGGGTGTACGAGCTCACGACACCCAGGAACCACAGGACCAACAGAACGACAAAGAGCGTCCACAACATGGCTCTTCTCGCAATGGTCGAGAGACACCAAGCGTCCGCGCTCGCACACCGTGTGCGGCGTGACGATGACCGCCGACCACGCAGTCGCCGATTGACGAAGCACCTTGTGTGCCAGCGTTGTAACTGCGCTGACGAGCATCCACCGCCGAGCTTTTCGGTAAGACCTTCGCGCTGTTATGTAGAGGGTTACCGTGACGGTCCCCCGCAGGGTTCCCTGCATGCCGTGGATGAGTCGCGATATTGCGCGGCATGAAAGATGCTCAACCGCAGGCTGAGGTGCGTAATGAAAGGACTCGCGATACTTGGCATCGTGCTTCTGCTTGGCGGACTCGCCGCGCTCATCTGGCCGGCGATCACTGTGACGCATAGGGAGAAGGCGGTGGACCTCGGACCGATCGAAGTCACACGGGAAGACAAGGACACCCTCCCGCTACCACCGGTCTTCGGCATCGCCGCTGCGGCGACCGGCGTCGCGCTCATCGCGATATCGCGCCGACGGGCGTAGAACGAGGTGCGTACAATGCTCGGATGCGAAGCGCCCTCTTCGTTGCCGCTCTGACGTGTGCGTTGCTGGCTGGTGCGGCGATTCCCTCGACGCAACCGGCCGCAGCCTTCGACGCCACGTTCACCGGCAGCACCATGCGAGTGGACTACTTTCACTCGGGTGGGATGGGACAGGAGATCGTCGCGCTGGACCGCATCGTCTCTGACGGTCCGTGGCCGGGGAGCCGCACCCGTTTCATCGACGACCTCAATCTCGGCAAGTACGTGTTCGAGGTCATCGACCGCGACACCAATCGGCCGATCTACTCTCGCGGCTTCGCATCCATCTACGGAGAATGGGAGACGACCGCCGAGTACAAGACGATGCACCGGACGTTCGGCGAGTCGCTGCGGTTTCCGTGGCCGAAGTCGCCGGTGCAGGTCGTCCTGAAGAAACGCGATCGCGACAACAGCTTCCACGAGCTGTGGTCCACCGTGATCGATCCCAATTCGCGATTCGTCAACCGGGCAGACCCACCCAAAGCCGGCAATGTCTGGACGCTGTTCGAGAGTGGTCCGGCGGCGCAGAAGGTGGACATCCTGCTCATCAGCGAGGGCTACACGGCGGCGCAGATGCCGAAGTTCCGCGCCGATGCGAAACGGCTCGTGGACGCGCTGTTTGCGGTTGAGCCGTTCAAGAGCCGGAAGAACGACTTCAACGTTCGCGGCCTGGAGCTGCCGTCGGCGCAGCAGGGCGTCAACCGTCCGCACGTCGGCTCGTTCCGCCGCACGCCAATCTCCGCCGAGTACAACATCTTCGACTCCGAGCGATACCTGCTGACGCTCGACAATCGGGCCTTCCGCGACGCGGCGGCATCGGCGCCGTACGAGTTCATCGAGATCCTCGCCAACGAGCAGCAGTACGGAGGCGGCGGCATCTTCAACGACCAGGCCACGACAGCGGTAGATACTGGCTTTGCGGACTACGTGTTCGTCCACGAGTTCGGGCATCACTTCGCCGCGCTGGCCGACGAGTACTACACGTCCGACGTCGCCTATGAGACCGGCGCCGCAGACCCGCCCGAGCCCTGGGAGCCGAACATCACGGCGCTGAAGGATGCGGGCCGGCTCAAGTGGCGCGATCTGGTCGAACCGGGGACACCAACTCCAACGCCGTGGGACAAGGCCGAGTACGAAACCCACAGCCGCGACACGCAAACCCGGCGGCGGGCGCTGTTGGCGAAGAAGGTGCCCGAAGCCGAAGTCGATGCGCTCTTCCGCGAGCAGCTGGCGTGGGACTCGAAGTTCCTGTCGTCGATGAAGTACTCCGGCAAGGTCGGCGCGTTCGAGGGCGCCGGCTACGAAGCGAAGGGACTCTACCGCCCTGAAGCGGATTGCATCATGTTCACGCGCGATCCCGTCGGCTTCTGCCGCGTGTGCCGGCGCGCGATCGGGCGGATCATCGATCAGTACGCGCGTCCGTAAGCGCGACGCATGCGTGGCCCCGACTCACTCCTCTTGACAATCTAGAGAAGTGGGTGCTCTTATCTAGATTGACTAGATGAGAGGAGCGCCCGATGGCGCCTGCTGACAAGACCAGCGCACTCGTGCAGGGCACGCTGGACATGCTGATTCTGCGGACGCTGGCGCTCGAGCCCATGCACGGCTACGGCATCGGCATGCGCCTCGAGCAGATCAGCCACGGCGCCTTCCAGGTCAACGCCGGCTCGCTGTTCCCCGCCTTCCGTCGTCTCGAGCGCGACGGCCTGATCAAGGCCGAGTGGAGCGCCACCGAGAACAACCGCCGCGCCAAGTATTACGTGCTCACCGCCGCCGGGCGTCGCCGTCTCGCCGAAGCCACGCGCGAATGGGAGGCCCAGACGGCCGCGATCACGCGCATCATGCGCGCGACGCTGGGAGAAGCATGAGGTTCCGCGTGGCTCGCCGCGCGCTCGCCGGGATACGCACACTGTTCCATCGCGATCAGGTCGAACAGGATCTGGACGAGGAGCTGCGGGCGTATCTCGACGCGGCGATCGAACGCCACATGCAGGCCGGCCTGAGTCGCGAGGCGGCGACGCGAGCCGCCCGCATCGAGCTCGGAAGCACAACCGCGATCGCGCAACGGGTGCGCGAGGCCGGATGGGAATCGGCACTCGAGAGCATCTGGCAGGACCTGCGCCTGGCGACGCGCGGTCTGCGCCGCTCGCCGGGCTTTGCCCTCGTCGCGATTCTCACGCTGGCGCTCGGCATCGGCGCCAATTCCGCCATCTTCAGCGTCGTGAATGGATTGCTGCTCCGCGCGCTGCCGGTGGCGGCGCCGGAGCAACTGGCCATGGTCTCGACCCGCCAGTCTATCGACGAAGGCTTCCCCGCCGGCTGGAACTACAGCGTTTGGAAGCAGATTCACGAACGGCCAGACGTGTTCGGGCGGAGCTTGTCGTGGACCGTCTTCCCCCAACGGTTCGACCTCGCGCAAAGCGGCGAGACGGATCCGGTCGAGGGGCTGTTCGTCAGCGGCAATTTCTTCGACGAGCTGGGTCTCTCGATGACCATCGGCCGGCCATTCAACGCGCGGGAGGACGTGCTCGGGTCGTCCGACAGCCAGGTGGCCATCATCAGTCACGGACTGTGGCAACGCCGATTCGGTGGGGCGGCCGACGTGGTCGGCCGCCGCATCACTGTTGAACGCGTCCCCGTCGAGATCGTCGGCGTGGCGCCGCCGGAGTTCTTCGGAGCCGAAGTCGGCCGCGCGTTCGACATTGCCCTGCCGGTCGGTGCTGCGCCAATCGTCCGCAATGAAAAGGAATGGGGAACGCCCGCCGGCCGATCGTTTCTGGCAATTATGGTGCGGCTGCAACCCGGCCAGTCGATGACCTCGACTACAGCAGCTCTCCGCTCGGCTCAACGGCGGATCATCGAGGGGACACTGCGGGCGAACGAGATCTGGGGTCCCTTTCACGAGAACCAGGTCAAAGATCCGTTTACGCTCACACCGGCGGCAACGGGTACTTCTGAACTGCGCCGTCAGTACACGCGACCGCTGATCACGATCCTCGTGATCGCCGCGGTCGTACTGCTCATTGCGTGCGCGAACGTCGCGAACCTGCTGCTCGCACGCGCCGCGGCTCGCGACCGCGAGCTGAGTGTGCGCCGCGCGCTCGGCGCAACCCGATGGAGATTGGCGCAGCAGATGCTCCTCGAGAGCCTGGTGTTATCGCTCGTCGGCGCCGCTGCCGGACTGCTCCTGGCGTTCTGGGGCAGCCGCACGCTGGTCGCCCAATTGTCGAACTGGTTCGACCGCGTCACCCTGGACGTGTCGCTCGACTGGCGCGTGCTCATCTTTACGTCATTCGTGGCGATCCTCACCGCGATCCTCTTCGGAACCGCGCCGGCCCTTCGCGCGTCCATGGCGAACGCCAGCGCTGCGCTCACCGAGTCCCTGTCCCATCGTGGTGCGGGGCGTTCGAGCCACCACTTCCGTGGCAGCCTCGTGATGATTCAGGTCGCGCTGTCCGTTATCCTGCTCGTCGCCGCCGGTCTTTTCATCAGGACGTTTCAGCGCGTCGCGGCGGTACCGCTGGGTTTCTCGAGCGAACACGTCCTGGTCGTGGATGTGAATGCCACGCGCGCGCCTGTCGATCCTGCGGCGCTGCCCGACTTCTACACGCGCGTGACCGCTACTGTCACGTCCGTTGCAGGCGTCACGCACGCGGCGGCATCCCTCAACACGCCCGTCAATCACGCAGCGACTCTCGTCGGCGACTTCAACGTGCTGGGCCGGCCCCCGGTCCCGGAGCGTGAGCGGCGATTGATCGCCAACTTCGTTACGGATGATTGGTTTGCCACCTACGGCATCAGCATTCGCCAGGGTCGCGGGTTTACCGCCGCCGATACCGCGACGGCACCGCCGGTCATCGTTGTCAATGAAGCATTCGTGCGGAAGTTCTTCCCCGGGCAAGACCCGATCGGTCAGGTCATCGCGGAAATCGCCTACACGCCCGAATGGAAGACGACCCCACGAACTATCGTCGGCGTTGTCAACGACAGCATCGATCAGTCGCTCCGCGCTACCGCGTACCCGACGGTCTATCAGAGGCTGTCGCAGTGGTCCGCGGTCATGCCCTTGATGCCGGTTCCGGCACAAATCAGCCTGAGCGTTCGGGCTGGCACAGGCTCACCCGCGCAACTGTCGCGAGGCATCACCACTGCGTTGACGACCATCGATCGCCATCTTGCCTTCTCGTTCCATCCGCTGGCCGATCGCGTGAGCGCCGCCCGGCAGCAGGAGCGACTCGTTGCGGTGCTGTCGGGATTCTTCGGGGTGCTCGCACTGAGTCTCGCGGCGGTCGGCCTGTATGGCATCACGTCGTACGCGGTGGCCCGGCGCCGTGCAGAAATCGGGATCCGCATGGCTCTTGGCGCGCAGCGCCGCGATGTCGTTCAGCTCGCGCTGAGTCATACGCTGAGCTGGAGCGCCGCCGGTGTGATGCTGGGCGTCATCGTCGCGGCAGGCGTCACGCGCTATCTCGCTGCGCTGCTCTTCGGGGTCTCGCCATTGGATGCCGTGACGTTCGTGTCGGCGCTACTCCTCCTGGCGATCGTCGCGGCGCTCGCCACGCTCGTCCCCGCGCGACGAGCGGCCACGGTCGATCCGATGCTGGTACTGCGCAGCGAGTAGGACGCGCGCACGCTAAAGCGTGCGCGCTACGTTATACTGCCGTCACCCTTAATGTTCTTACGCGGTCAGGTTATCGGTAAGTACCGCATTCTGTCTTCCCTGGGGAGTGGCGGCTTCGGCGCTGTTTACCTTGCCGAAGACACCTGGATCGACAAGAAGGTCGCCCTCAAAGTCCCGCACAAACAGAACCTCGACTTCAACGAGATGATCAAGGAGCCGCGCCTCCTCGCCTCGATGAGTCACCCGAACATTGTCACGGTGCTCACCGCGCAGAAGGAGGACGGCATCTTCTTCATCGTGATGGAGTACGTGCAGGGCGACACGCTCGAGCACATCATCATGCGCGACGGCGCGCTCGAGGTGACGCGAGCGCTCGACTTCAGCTGTCAGATCTGCAATGCGGTCGATCACGCGCACCGCGCCGGCATCCTGCACCGCGACCTGCGTCCGGGCAACATGCTGGTGTCGGACAACGGCATTCTGAAGGTCACCGACTTCGGGACGTCGCGCTTCCTCGAGATCGCTGCGCATGGAACGACGGTCATCGGCAGCCCGCCGTACATGGCGCCCGAACAGTTTCACGGCAAGGCCGTCTTCGCCAGCGACGTCTACTCCGTCGGCGTGACGATGTATCAGATGCTGACCGGGTCGCTGCCATACGACACCCCGACCCCGGCTGATTTGGCGCGGCTCTCCCGCGGCGACCTGGTCACGGCGCCGCGCCTGAAGAATCCGAAGATTCCCAAGGCGATCAACGACATCGTCTTGAAGGCACTGGCGGCGGAGCCACACGCCCGCTACCAGCGCGCCGCCGACGTGATGAACGATATTTTGGCCTTTCGCGATACACCGGTTCGCCCCTTGCGGCGGTCGCGATCGGCGAATGTCGCCACCGCCGAGGACCACGTTTCCGAAATCCAATCGCGCCTCAAGGCGCGAGAAACGCCGCAAGCCAGCTTTTGCTGGCACTGCCGCAAGCCGCTTCAGGCCAGAACGGCGAAATGCCCGTTCTGCGGCGAAGCTCAGGGCTGAGCTAGACTGATTCCTGATTCCCGATCCCTGATTCCTTCCTTCATAATCCCCCCGTGCAGATCCTGCTGCTGTCGATGCCGGATTCGTTCGAGCACACACCCACGCTGGCCGTGCGCATGCCGAACGGCGCGCTCGCGTCGTTAGCGGGAAACGTTGACGCCCATCACCGCGTCGCCATCGCCGATCTGATCCTCGCGCAGTCCTCGGTGCAGCCGACGGTTACACGTCTGATGCGGGAACTGAAACCGGAGCTCGTCGGACTCTCGGTGATGACGTTCCAGCGCGGCACCGCTCGCCGGATCATCTCGCTCGTGAAATCGATCAATCCCGACGCGAAAGTCGTCGTCGGTGGCTACGATCCCTCGCTCGCGCCCGAGGCGTGGACGCATCCGGCGCTTGGCGTGGACTTCATCGTTCGCGGCGAAGGCGACCTCACGTTCCGCGAGTTGGTGCGGGCGCTCGAAGACAAGCGACCGCTGACCGGCGTAGCCGGGCTGTGGTTCCGGAGCGCTGACGGCATGCAGCGCAATCTGCCGCGATCGGTGACAACACTGGAGCGCGGCGAGATCAGGCTGCCGCGCCGCGAGGGACGCGTGCTGTCCGGCTACACCTACATGGGACGGCCGATCGACGTCATCGAGACCTCACGCGGCTGCACGTTCGACTGCAGCTTCTGCTCGATCATCGAGATGCGCGGACGCAACTTCCATCGTCTGCCCATCGAGCGGGTGATCGACGATATCCGCGACGCACGCGAACGCGGCGCCCGCGCGATCTTCATCGTGGACGACAACATCACCATCGACGTGCCGCGCTTCGAAGCGCTCTGTCGAGCGATCGTGGACGCCGGCCTCGATGACATCCACTATCTCGTGCAGGCGATGACCGCCTCGATTGCCCAGCACGGCGAGACGCTCGCCCCGCTGATGCGGCGCGCCGGCTTCCGTTATGTCTTCCTCGGCATCGAGAACATCCTCGAAGACGATCTCGCGTTTCTCAAAGCGGCCGCCAAGAACACCCAGCGAGGCAGCGACGCGGGCCGTCAGAACGCGACGATGGCGGCGATCGACGTGCTGCATCGGCACGGGATGTTCGTCGTCGGCGGCCTCATCGTGGGTAACCCTGACGATACGCGTGCGGCCATCGATGCGAACCTGACGTTTGCCAAGAAGTACGTGGACTGGCCGTACATCCAGCACCCGACGCCGTATCCGGGTACGCCGATGACGAAGGACTTCCGCGACCGCGGGTTGATCGTCAACTCGCAAGTAGACGAGTACGACGGCACGTCGGCGGTGACGCGCAGCGCGCACCTCGAGGCCGAAGAGATCGAGTACTTGCGATGGCGCGCCGATCGATGGATGAAGGTTCGGCACATGCCGGCGGCGATACGGCTCTATCCCGGGTTCATCGTCCGGCACGCGCGCCAGATGATGGCCCACACCTTCCGCGGCACGACCTGGCGATCGGCCCTTGGTCTGGAGAGCTCGCGCGAGGCGTTCCGTCGTTACAAGCAGATCCGTGCACGTGAACGCACGTATCTGGACTGGCCCGATCCTGCTCCGTCGGACCCAGATGTCCTGCTGACATTGGGCATTTCGCAGAAACATGTGTACGATGGATCAAAGGAGCAGGTGATATGTCTTTCCCGGGGACCGGCAAGATCTGGATGAACGGTACGCTCGTGGACTGGGCTGACGCCAAGATCCACGTTGCGTCCCATGTGGTCCATTACGGGAGCGCGGTCTTCGAAGGCGCGCGCTGCTACGACACCAAGCAGGGGCCGGCGTGCTTCCGCCTGGATGCGCACATGCGCCGGCTGCTCGACTCGGCTCGCATCTATCGGATGGAGTCGCCCTACGATCAGCAGACGCTCACTGACGCCGTCCTCGACCTGATCCGCGTTAATAAGTTCCAGGCCTGCTACATCAGGCCAATCGTTTACCGCGGGTACGACTCGCTGGGTGTCAACCCGTATCCGTGCCCGGTTGACGTGTCGATCATGCTGTGGGAATGGGGCGCCTACTTCACGAAGGAAGCCATCGAGGAAGGCCTCGATGTGAAGATCTCGACCTGGGCGAGAAACGCGCCGAACACCACGCCAGCGATGGCCAAGAGCGTCGCCAATTACGCCAATGCGCAACTGATCAAGATGGAGGCGATCGCCGACGGCTACGCCGAAGGGATCGCGCTCGATACGCAGGGCAACCTGAGCGAAGGCAGCGGCCAGAACATCTTCATCGTCCGCGAGAACGTGATTCACACACCGCCGATCGGCAATTCGGTGCTGTCGGGCATCACGCGCGATTCGGTCGTCACGCTCGCTCGCGAAATGGGGTTCGAGGTCCGCGAGCAGACCCTGCCGCGTGAAATGCTGTATATCGCCGACGAGGTCTTCTTCGTCGGGACGGCCGTAGAGGTAACGCCCATCCGGTCCGTCGACCGAATCACGGTGGGCCATGGCCGCCGCGGCCCCGTCACTGAGGCGATTCAGCAGAAATTCTTCCAGATCGTGAAGGGTGAGACGCCCGACACCCACGGCTGGCTCCAGCCGGTCTACACCAGGGAGACGGCGACTACGCGCGCCTAGCGCGCTCTGGTCCTTCGTCCCTGGTCCTTGGTTCGGGGTCCGTACTTCGTCCAAAGTCCCGTTTCTGCAAAAGGACCAAGGACTTGGGACCACGGACGGACCTGGCACCAAGAACTACGGACCAAGGACCAGCGAGCCGATACTCAGGAGGCCATGCACGTCAATGACCTCCTGAAAACCGCCGTCGAACAGGGCGCCTCCGATCTCCATATCAAGGTCGGTACCTATCCCATGATGCGGGTCCGCGGGACCCTCGTCCCGGCCAGCGAAGAAAAGCGGCTCGACGCCGAGGAT
>Ga0070675_100002771_pt1 | contig 13184 bp, 11 predicted proteins | sample KBSM43metaG_FD_65343 | JGI IMG/M metagenome (GOLD analysis project Ga0070675, IMG submission 65343) | Miscanthus rhizosphere microbial communities from Kellogg Biological Station, Michigan, USA - KBS M4-3 metaG | ecosystem: Host-associated > Plants > Roots > Rhizosphere > Soil ...
GTCGGCACGCTGGTGGCGCGCGGAACGCTCGGCCTCACGCGACCGGCGGCGAACGACTCGCTCGTCGTGACGATGACGGTCGATTCGCTCGGCGGGCTGCGACGCTACATCGGCGTCGCGGCCGGCACGCGGAGCGACAGCGCGGCGGCGCTCGACTCGCTCATGGGCACGCTCCGGTCGCGGCTCGTCCTGCGCGGCTGGCTCGACTCGCTGGACGTGAGCGGCACGCTCCAGGGGAGCGACCTGCTCGCCCGCGCCCAGCGCGCGCGGGGCGTTCGCGGCACGATCGCGGTGAAGCAGATGAAGGGCCGCGCGACGGGTACGGTGTCGCTGCAGGCCGACACGATCACCGCGGCGGGGATTCGCATCGAGACGGTGACGCTCGCCGCGCGGCTGCTGGACAAGGGAGGCGCGGTGTTCTCCGCCACGGGCAAGGCGGGGAACGGGACGGCGCTGCGGGCGAGCGGCGAGTACGCGATCGTCGCCGACAGCACCGACGTGCGCCTCGACACGCTGGACGTCGACATCGGCGCGTCCCGCTGGGGGCTGCTGCTGCCGATGCGCGTGCGGACCACGCCGGCCGGGCTCACCGTGGACACGCTGCTGCTCGGCGCGGGCACCGCGCGGATCGCCGGCTCGGCGAACATTCCGGCGACCGCGCCGGTGCGCGGGCATCTGCGCGCCGACAGGATGCCGCTCGCCGACATCGGCGTGCTAGCACAGCTGAAGACGCCCATCTCCGGCCTGCTCGGCTTCGACGTGGACATCGCCGGTACGCGCGCGCAGCCGACGCTCAGCCTCACCGGCGCCGCCGATTCGCTCAAGGTGGGCGGCCTGTCGGCGGAAGCGATGCGCGTGACGGGGCGCTACGCGAACGATCGCGCGGCGATGGACGCGACGCTGGTGCGCGGCGGCCGTTCGATCCTCGACGCGAGCGTCGACTATCCGGTCGCGCTCACGCTGTTCACGGCCAAGCCGGCGGGCGACTCGCTGCGCGGACGCATCCACGCCGACAGCGTGGACCTCGCGCTCGTCGAGGCGCTCTCGCCGAAGCTGAAGAACGCGCAGGGCCGCCTCGCGCTGGATCTCACGGTGTCCGGCGAGGCGAAACGTCCGCACGTCGGCGGGCTCGCCACGATCAAGCGGGGCGCGATCGAGGTGCCGAGCGTCGGCCTGCGGTTCGCCAACATCGACATGTGGCTCAACGTCGACCCGCTGCGCGATTCGCTGTCGATCGAGCAGCTGCGGTGGACGAGCCCGACCAACGGCGGCAGCGCGTCGGTGGGCGGCTCGGTGGTGTTCCGCGAGCTGAAGAATCCGCGCATCGACCTGCGGCTCGACGCGCGGGGGCTCCGCGCGGTGGACAAGAGCGGGCTCGCGCAGCTCGACGTGTCCACGGGCGCGGGCGGGTTGACGATCGCCGGCACCGAAGAAGACGCGCGGCTGAGCGGTGCGCTGATCGTGGACCGCGGGACGATCTACATCCCCGAGCTGGTCAACAAGCGGCTCGAGGAGTTCAGCCAGGAGGAGTTCGCCGAGCTGTTCGACACGACGGACGTGCGCAACCGCTCGCTGATGCCGCAGCCGCCGACGCGACTGGTGGAGAATCTCCGCCTCGACGGCGTGTCGGTGATCCTCGGCGACGAGGTGTGGCTGAAGTCGGCGGAAGCGAACGTCAAGCTCGGCGGATCGCTCAACGTGACCCGGGCGAGAGACGAGCGCGAGACGCGGCGGTCGTCGCTCGGCCGCGGCGCCACGCGCGAGGAGCCGGTGTACCGGCTCGCGCTGAGCGGCGCACTGAGCGCCGACCGGGGCACCTACACGCTCGATCTCGGCCCGGTGCAGCGCCAGTTCCAGGTGCAGTCCGGACGGATCACGTTCTTCGGCAGCGCCGACTTCAACCCGAGCATCGACGTCAGCGCGCTCTATCGCGTGAAGCAGTCGCGGCGCGCGGACATCAACGTGAAGGCACGCATCGTCGGACCGTTCTACCCGCAGCCGTCGCTCGAGCTCTCGAGCGACGACAGCTTCATCTCGCAGACCGATCTCGTGTCGTACCTCGTGACGGGCCGGCCGATCGCCGAGCTGAACGCCGCGAACACGCAGGCGGCGCGGGCCGCCGCGGACGTGCTGCTGCCGACGGGGAGCGCGATGCTGAGCCGCGCCCTGCGCGATCAGCTCGGCGGCTGGGTCGACCTGTTCCAGATCCAGTCCGGTTCCGCCGACGTACGCGAGACGGCCGGGAGCCAGAGGCAGACCGCGTCCGAGAACTTCCGTGACGTCCTCTCCGGAACACGGCTCGGCGGCGAGAAGCAGATCAGCGACCGCCTGTTCTTCAGCTTCAGCACGGGACTGTGCTCGCTCAGCACCGGCGCCGACAAGGAGCAACAGGGCGTCACCGGCTTCGTGAACTCCATCGAGGGGAAGCTCGAGTACCGCTTCCCCGTCGTCGCGCCCGACCAGATCTCGCTGCGCGCCGGCCGGGAGCCGGCGGCGAGCGGGCGCTGCACGGGCACCGTGCGCGGCTTCGTCGCGACGCCTCAGCAGTGGGGCCTCTCGCTCTTCCGCTCCTGGTCCTTCTGACGACCCGCGTCCTTCTCATCGCCAATCCGGCCTCGCGCCGCGGCGCGCGGCTGATCGGTCGCGCCGTCGAAGCAGTGAAGAAGGCCGGTGCGGCGGTCGAGGTGGCGAACACGGAGCGCCCCGGACACGCCGCGGAGATCGCGACGGCGCGCGCCGATCAGTTCGACGTCGTGCTGACGCTGGGCGGCGACGGTACGGCGATGGAGGTTGCCGGGGCGCTCGCGTGGCGCGAGACGCCGATCGGCGTGCTGCCCGGCGGGACGGGCAACCTACTGGCGCGGGCGCTCGGCGTCCCGATGCGCATCGAGAAGGCGGTGCCGGCGCTGCTCCGCGGCTCGCGCCGGCGGATCGACCTCGGCGTCGTGCACGGCCATCGGTTCGCCGTGGCCGCCGGTGTGGGCATCGACGCCGCGATGGTGGAAGAGACGCCGACGTGGCTCAAGCGCCGGCTGGGCGTGCTCGCCTACACGCTCATCGCGACGAAAGCGGCGCTGCGCGCCGTGCTGCGCCGGCAGTTCTTTCTCGCGCGGATCGAGGTGGACGGCGAGGTGATCGAGCGGCGCGCTGCGGCGGTGCTGTTCGCCAACTTCGGAGCGATCCTCGAGGATCGCATCGCGTTCGGGCCGGAGATCGCCGTGGACGACGGCGTGCTGGACTGCTGCATCTTCTCGCCGTCGAACCTGCGCGACGCGATGCGGATCATGTGGCGCGTGACGCGGCGGGATTTCCGCCCCGATCGGTCGATACTATACAGGAAGGGAACGCGCTTCCGCATCGAGACCGATCCGGTGCTCTCGCTGCAGGCCGACGGAGAGCTGCTCGGCCCGACGCCGGCGGAGGTCTTCGTCGAGCCCCTCGCCGTGCAACTCCTCATCCCCCGCCGCTGAGCGACCGAGTAGCTCGCCGGCCCGTGACGGTGTGGCGGGCGGATCAGTCGTCATTCTGATGGCCAAGATACTCATCGTCGACGACGAGCCCGACCTCTCCGCCGCCTTCGGCCGCTACTTCGAGCGGACGGGGCACGACGTGCTGCGTGCGGGCACGGGCGAGGAGGCGATCGCGATGGTGGAGGCCGAGCATCCCGCGCTGATGCTGCTCGACCTGAAGCTCCCCGACATGACGGGGTTCGACGTGCTGGCCCGGACGCGAGAGCATCGGCCGATCGTCGTGGTGGTCACCGGGCACGCCGACGTCGCGCTCGCGGTGGAGGCGATGCAAGGGGGGGCCGAGGGCTTCCTCACGAAGCCGGTCGAGCTCGCGCACCTGGGAGCCGTCGTGGACCGCGCGCTCGAGAAGGCGCAGCTGCGCGATCTGAGCCGCGCCGCCGGGGCGCGCGTGGGACGCCTGTCGACCGAGATGCTCCTCGGGTCCTCGTCACCGATGCGCGAGCTGGCGCAGCAGATCGAGCTGCTCGCGCGGAGCGAGCGCACGGTGGCGCTACTCGTCGGCGAGCTCGGGGTGGGCAAGGGTCGCGTGGCGCGGGCGATCCACGCGCTGAGCGGGCGCGGCGGCCGCGCCTTTCACGAGATCGACTGCTCGACGCGGCCGGTGGAGGAGCTGGACCTCGAGCTGTTCGGAGTGGAGCTCAGCGTGGGCGGTCCGGTGCCGGGGCTGTTCGAGGCCGCGGACGGAGGCACGCTCTTCCTCGACGAGATCGCCGATCTCCCGGAATCGCTCCAGCCGATGCTGCTGCGCGCTCTCGAGACGCGCCGCGTGCGCCGGTCGGGGGGCACGCGAGAGGCGGTCGTCGACGTGCGGCTCATCGCCGCCACGACGCGCGACCTCGCGACCGAGGTGACGGAGGGCCGCTTTCGCGAGGATCTCTACTACCGGCTCGGCGTGATGCCGCTGTATCTCCCGCCGCTCCGCGCCCGCTCGCGCGAGGACATGCGCGAGACGGTGCGCGCGCTGGTGTCCGAGCTCCGTCGCGGCGTGCCCGACGCGCCGCACGAGGTCGGCGACGACGCGCTGGAGCTGATCGGCTCCTATCCGTGGCCCGGCAACGTGCGCGAGCTGCGCAACGTGCTGGAGCGCGCGCTGTTGCTCGCACGCGGCGCCACCGCCGTGCTGCCGGCGCACCTGCCGGCGGAAGTTCGCGGCTCGGGTGACGATCTGCCGGTACCGCACGTCTCCCGCACGTTGGCCGAGGTCGAGCGGGCGCACATCGACCGGACGCTTCGCGCGCACAGCGCGAACCGCACGCGCACGGCTCGCGAGCTCGGGATCTCCCGGGCCACGTTGATCAAGAAGATCCGGGAGTACGAGCTGGGCGAGCGGCCGAGCGCGTCCAGCAGGCGGGAGAACGGAGTAGGAGGGGGCTCATGAGCAATCTGAAGGAGCGCGACGCGATGGTCTGCCGCGCCTGCGGCAACGAGGAGCGCGCCTCCGAGGGCTATCCGTGCATGAAGTGCGGCACCTTCGTCTGCGTCGTCTGCAACATGCGCGGCGTGGTGGAGTGTCGCGCGTGCGCCGAGAAGTCTCCGCCCACACCGAAGTGGCTCGAGGATTGATCGTCCGAGGGGCCGCATGACGAGCTTCGCCGCGTGCGGACTCGTGGTGGGACACGCCACCGACGTCGCGGGCGCCACGGGCTGCACGGTGATCCGAGGCGACCGCGGGCCGTTTCGCTGCGGCGTCGCCATCGTCGGCCGCGCGACGGGCACGCGTGAGCTGGCGCTGCTCGAGCCCAGCCATCTCGTCGACCGCGTCGACGCCATCCTGCTCGCCGGCGGCTCGGCCTATGGGCTCGATGCGGCGGCGGGCGTGATGCGCTGGATGGAAGAGCGCGGACGCGGGTTCGACGTCGGCGCCGGCGTGGTGCCGATCGTCCCCGCGGCGGTGCTGTTCGACCTCGTGCCGCTCGGCCGGTTCGACGCGCGTCCGACGCCCGGGATGGCGTACGAGGCGTGCGACCGGTCGACGGCGGAGGTGGTGGAAGGGGCCGTCGGCGCGGGAACGGGAGCGACGGTGGGAAAGGTGGCTGGAGCCAGGAGTGCGATGAAGGGCGGGGTGGGATGCGGCGCGGCGAGCGCCGGCGCGGTCGAGGTTCGAGCCCTCGCGGCGGTCAATGCGCTCGGCGACGTGCGCGACGCGAACGGACGGATCGTCGCCGGGGCACGCGCCGCCGACGGCTCGTGGCTGGACGGGGCGGCCATTCTCGCGAACGGCGGGTCCCGGAACGATGCATTCGGAGAGCAGGCCGGGCGGAGCACCACGCTGTGCCTCGTCGCGACGAACGCGGCACTGGACCGGGCGGCGCTCGGCGCGCTGGCACGCTCGGCGAGCGCGGCTCTGTATCGGCGCATCACTCCGGTCGCCACGCCGTTCGACGGCGACGTCGTGTTCGCGACGGCGCCGATCTCGGGCGGTGTGGAAGCGGGCATCGCCCAGGTCGAGGCGCTCGCCGTGAGCGCGCTGGAGACGGCGATCGAGCGGAGCGTGCGCACGGCCGCGCCCGGTGACATCTTGAAGCCATGAACATCGAGACTCCGCGCGCCGTCGTGCGAAGCCCCGTGGCACCGCTGTTCGAGGAGCCGCGCATCTCCAGCATCCAGATCTCGCAGCTCCTCGCGGGGCATCCCGTCGAGCTGCTCGACGAGCGCGATGGCTGGTGGTGCGTGCAGGGCGCCGACCGATACGAAGGCTGGATGCACCGTGGGTATCTCCACCCGATCGAGGACACGGGCGCGCACACGCGCCTGTCGCTCGGATGCGTGGTGACGCGCGGCGGCGAGCGTCGCGCACTGCCACTGGGTGCCTATCTCGTGCACGACGACGACCTGGCGAGCGGCGAGACGATCGACGTCGCCGACCAGGCGCACCACTTCCCGCTCGACGCGGCCGCGATCACGCACACCGCACGTCGCTACTTCGAGGGGACGAGCTATCAATGGGGCGGCGTGACGCCGTGGGGCGCGGACTGCTCCGGGCTCGTGCAGACGACGTTCGCGCTGCACGGCGTCCAGCTCCCGCGCGACGCGTGGCAGCAGGCCTCGGCGGGTGTCGCAGGCGACGACGACCTTCTCGCCGCGCGCGAGGGCGATCTGCTCTTCTTCTCCGACCGCGCCGACCGCCACATCACCCACGTCGCCATCTCGCTCGGCAATTGCGAGATCGTCCACCTCGCGCTCGGGCGTGGCGGGTTCAGGGTGGAGCGGCTGGACGAGGGGGAGGATCCGTACGTGAAAACGTTGGTGGAGAGGTTCGCCTGGGCGAGGCGGGTGATCTAGTAAGGCACTGCCGTACGACTTCGTACCTCGTACGACGCCGTACCGGGACTGGCATACCGGCCCCACGAATGATTGGACGCCGCTCTACCAATAAGCAGTTTCAAGGGGTCAGAGTCGTTGATCGGTTCAACGACTCTGACCCCTTGAAATCTTGAAACGGAAAGGCTCGATCAGAGCGTCCCGGGAGAGCGGCGTCCGTGCATTCGTCGGGATGTTCGCGCGGGTCCAGGTACGTCGTAGTACGTAGTACGAAGTACGGCAGTGCCTTCCCCCCCTCAGGACATCCATTTCGGAGCTGCCGCCGCCGTCGGCGTGCCGGGTGTGCGAACCTCGAGAGGAACTTCCGCCCGCGTGTCTCCGTCGAGACCTACGCGCATCACGTAGCCGCCGCTCTGATCGAGGGGGAGATCGAGCTGCGCGATGAGGGGGAAGTCCATCTCGATGACGCCCTGCGGCGGCGTGGCGACGCCCAGCTCGCCCTCGCTGCTCCACAGTTGATTCCCGCTCGGGCTCATCCACTGCAGCGTCACGCGATGCGAGCCGACGTCGAGCGCGCTCCCCTTGAGATGCACCACGAGCGTCGCCCGCGGGTGCATGGCGGGGAGGGTGCCGACCTGGAGTGCGTCGAACACGCCGAGGATGTTGAGCTTCCCCTCCTGCGAGAGATTCGCCGCGTCGGCGAAGAGTGCGAAGGCGACGTGCATGGAGCGAAGGTAGCGTGCCAGGCGACGGTTTGCGACGCTTCGGCGCCCGTCTAGCTTTCGGCATGTCATCGCCAGCCCGAAAGCTCGCGGCGGAGCCCGCGCGTCCCCGCCGCCTCGTCCTCTTCGACATCGACGGAACCATCCTCTGGACCGACGGGGCGGGGCGGCGTGCCGTCTTCCAGGCCCTCGAGGAGTATTTCGGGAAGAGCGGGCCGGGCGAGCATCGCTTCGACGGCAAGACCGATCCACAGATCGTGCGCGAGCTGATGCGTCACGCCGGCGTGTCCGACGCCGACATCGATGCGCGGCTGGACGAGGTGCTCGATCGCTACGTCGCCCTGCTGCGCGACGAGCTGGCGTCGGCCGACCACCGGCAGCACATCTTCCCCGGCGTGTGCGAACTGCTCGACAAGCTCGAGGCGCGCGGCGACGTCGTGCTCGGCTTGCTCACCGGCAACATCCACCACGGCGCGCGCGCCAAGCTCGCCGCCGTCGGCATCGATCCGGACCGCTTCGTCGTAGGTGCGTTCGGGTCCGATCACCACGAGCGGCCAGAGCTGCCCGAGATCGCGCGCCGCCGTGCCGAGCGTGCCCTGGGGCATCCGGTGTCGGGGACGGACCTCGTCGTCATCGGAGACACGCCGGCCGACGTGGCCTGCGGCGTGAGCATCGGCGCGCGCGCGATCGGCGTCGCCACTGGCCGGTACTCGGTGGAGGAGCTTCGCGCCTGTGACGCGGCCGCCGTCTTCCCCGATCTCACCGACACGGACGCCGTCGTTCGCGCGATCCTCGCGGACTGATCGACATGCTCGAGGTCGAGCTGAAGAGCGTGGTGGACGACGTGGAGCGGTGCCGCGCCGCCGTGGAGCGTGCGGGCGCCACGCTCGTGTTCGCGGGCCGGCTCGAGGACCGGCGCTGGGACACCCCCGATCGCGCGCTGTTCGACAAGGATCACGTCCTTCGCGTGCGCGTGTACCGCGGGGGCGGGCACTCCCGCGCGGAGCTCGACTGGAAGGGGCCGACGCGTCGCGATGGCACCTACAAGCTGCGCGAGGAGGTCGGCACATCGGTCGCCGATCCGGACGCGCTGGGCGAGATCCTCCTGCTGCTCGGCTACGAGGTCAGCATCGCGATCGACCGCGTGATCGTGCAGTACGACCTCGCCGGAACGATGATCCGGTTCGAGCACTACCCTCGCATGGACGATCTCGTCGAGGTCGAAGGGACGCCGGAGCAGATCGAGCACGCGATCGGCGTGCTCGGTCTGGCGCGCGACGGCTTCACGACCGACCGGCTCCCCGACTTCGTGCGTCGCTACGAAGAACGAACCGGCGGGCGCGCCGCCATCTCGGACGCGGACCTCTCGGGAGACGGATCGTTCGACGTCTCCAATGCCTGACGCGTCGCTCCCCGAGCTGGCTCGATCGCTCCGTTCGCTCGGCGCCGCCCGCGATCCGGCCACCGAAGCAGCGCACGACGCGATCTTCGCTCCGCTCATCGCCGCGCGGGTTCGTGCCGCGCGTGCCGAAGGGCGCGACGTCGTGCACTCGTTCCACGGCGCGACGCTGCTCGAGTCGATCGACCGTGGAGTGAGCGGGGCCGCGGCGGTCGGCACGGAGAGCTCGGCCGTCGCACGCGCGCGGTCGGCCGCGGCGCGCGACGCGATCGAGCCGCTTCGCGCCGCGCTCCTGACCCTCGACGAAGGGGCGGCGGCCGCGTCGGCGGCGGGTGCGGATTCGCCCGAGTGGGCAGCCTGGATCGCGGCGCTCCGCCGGGCGTTCGCCGCCGCCGACGAGGCGTGCGGCCACCTGGCACGGGTGCTCGCCGAGCCAGCACGCGAGGAAGGAAACGGACGCTGGTTCCGTCGTCGCCGTTGACGTTCGCGCCTCGGGGAGTTCGGTAGCGACTCGCCGTGAATCCCGATACATTTCCTCGGCAATGAGCATCCCGACCGTCCTCTACCGAGTCCTGCTCCTCGCGCTCTTCCTCGTGGCCGCGCCTGCGTCGGCGCAGGAACATCCGGCGCGTCGAGTCGCGAACATCGTCAGCGTCGCGGTCGAGGAGTACGCGAAGGCGGTGGACGGACAGGGCCGGTTGATCAGCGGCCAGGAATTCCAGGAGACCAACGACTTCCTGGTCGACGCGCACCGGGCGGCGGACCGCCTCTCGGGCACCAACGCCGCGCCGGCCATCGCCCTGCTCGACTCGATCGCCGCGGCGGTGTCGGCCAAGCGTCCGCCGGCCGAGGTCGCCTCGCTGGAGAAGCGATTCGCCGCCACGCTCGGCAACGAGGCCAAGCTCGAGCTCCCCAACGGCGCGTTGAACCTCGCCGAGGGGAAGTCGATCTACGAGCGGACGTGCGCGAGCTGTCACGGGGCGAGGGGGCAGGGGGATGGCGCCGCGGGCCAGTCGATGAATCCCAAGCCGCCCGCGATCGGAACGATGGAGCACATGCGCGGTGTGACGCCCGCGCTGACGTTCCGCGTGCTGTCGGTGGGGATCGCGGGGACGCCGATGGCCGGCTACGCCGGCACGCTCACCGCCGAGCAGCGCTGGAACGTCGTGGCGTACGTGAACTCGCTGCGCGCGTCGCACGCGCAGCAGCTCGAGGGCGAGGGGTTGTTCGCGCAGCGCTGCGCCTCCTGTCACGGCGTCACGGGCGCCGGCGACGGAGCGCTCGCGAAGTCGCTGACGCGGCTGCCGCCGGAGATCGGGACCGTCGCGTGGCAGGTCGAGCGGAGCGACGAGCAGCTCGCCCAGGTGGTTCGGACGGGAATTCCCGGCACCGCGATGCCGCCGAGCGCCGAGCTGTCCCCGGCGCAGGTGCAGAGCATGGTGGCGTATCTGCGTACGCTGCCGATGCGCGCCGGCGCGGCGTCGGACAGCGGGAGCGCCCACGACGTGACGCGCACGATCGTGGCGCTGCTCGAGCAGTCGTTGAGCGCCGCGAAGAGCGGCCGTCCCGGCGACGCGACCGATCGCGCGATGGACGCCTACATGGCGTTCGAGCCGATCGAGTCTCCGGCACGCGCGAAGAATCCGGGGCTCGTCGCCTCGATGGAGCGCATCTTCACCGACTTCAAGGGCGCGGTGCGGGCGAGCGACGTTCGCGCCGCCGAGCGGCTTCTCGACGCGATCGAGGCGGGGCTGCCGGAAGTCGTCGCGCTGACCGCGCCGGCGGGCAGCGGGTGGGAGGCATTCTGGCAGTCGTTCCTCATCATCCTGCGCGAGGGGTTCGAGGCGATCCTGGTGGTCGGCGCCGTGGTCGCATTCCTCATCAAGACGGGACACCGCGAGCGGCTGCGCAGCATCTGGTGGGGCGTGACGTACGCGCTGCTCGCGAGCGCGGCCACCGCGGTCGTGCTCAAGACCATCCTCGCGGCGATGCCGGCCAGCCGCGAGATCATCGAGGGGCTGACGCTGCTCGTCGCGGTCGGCGTGCTGTTCTCGGTGAGCTACTGGCTGATCTCGAAGGTCGAGGCGGCGAAGTGGCAGCAGTTCATCCGGGACAAGGTGAACAACGCGCTGGAGCACGGCGGCGGCCGCGCGCTCACGTTCGTCGCGTTCCTCGCCGTGTATCGCGAGGGTGCGGAGACGGCGTTGTTCTACCAGGCGCTGTTCAACGAAGGGCCGAACGTGGCCTTCCCGCTCACGATGGGAATCCTCACCGGGTTCGCGGCGCTCGCCGTGATCTTCACCCTGTTCTACCGCTTCGGCGTGCGGATCCCGCTGCGTCCCTTCTTCTCGGTGACGAGCGTGCTGCTGTACTTCATGGCATTCGTCTTCATGGGGAAGGGAGTGCGCGAACTGCAGGAGGGGAACGCGCTGCCGCTCACGGCGATTCCCGGCTTCCCGCACTCGGAGCTGCTCGGGCTCTATCCGAGCTGGCAGGGCGTGCTCGCGCAGCTGGCGCTGCTGCTGCTGTTCGCGTTCGCGGTGCTGAAGACGTTCTGGCCGAAGCGGTCGGTGACGCTGCCGACCGTCATGCCCGCGGCGGTGGGAACGTCGCCGGACGCTCTCGCCGCGCTTCGACTGGAGAATGAAGAGCTGCGGCGGCGTCTGACGGCGTTGGAGGAAGCGGTGGCGCGCGAGACCGCGCGGGGGTAGGCACGCTCGCTGCGGCCTTCGTTGCGCCGCGGCCGTTTTCGTTCGAGTCGGTCGTGGGGGTCGGTCGGGCGAGGGTATTTCGGCGGCCGTCACGGGCTTACACGCTGCGAGCCGCGTGGCTGTGCCACGCGTCTCTTGTATGACGCATTCTCCTGATGTTACTCCTCCTGCACCGGCGATAGACCGTCGTCTCGTGGGGCGCACGCCCGTTAGCAAGCTGGGTCGTCGTCCGGTGCAGGAGCCCAGCAGAGCCCGGACGATTGCGCGGGTATCGACCCGAATCGAATCCAAGACAGGGCGCGTCGGGCTGTGGTCCCAGGAGGGCGCGATGAGCGACACGTGCATGGTGGGGATCGACGTCGCCCAGGCGACGCTGCAGGTGGCCGTGCTGCCAGCGGGGCGGACGTGGGAAGTGGCGTACACCGACGACGGCCTCGCGACCTTGGTGGCGGAGCTGCAGCCGCTCGCCCCGGCGCGGGTCGTCCTCGAAGGGACGGGCGGGTTGCAGGCGCCGGCCGTCGCGGCGCTCGCGCTCGCGGGGCTGCCGGTGGTGGTGGTGAATCCCCGGCAGGTGCGGGACTTCGCGAAGGCGACCGGGCAGTTGGCGAAGAACGACCAGCTTGACGCGCTCGTGCTCGCGCAGTTTGCGGCGGCGATACACCCACCGGCGCGGGCGCTCGCCACCGACGACACCACGCGCTTGAGCGAGTTGGTCACGCGGCGGCGGCAGCTGGTGGAGATGCGTCGTGCCGAGGAGCAGCGCCTCGTGCGTCTCGAGCACCGGCGCGCGACGCCGCGGGTCCGCGCCGATGTGGCCGACCACATTGTGTGGCTCTCCGGACGGATCGAGCGACTCGACGAGGAGCTACACACGGCGATCCAGGCGAGCCCCGTCTGGTGCGTGCGGGCCCAGCTCTACCAAAGCGTGCGGGGCGTCGGCCCCGTGGTGGCGCGCACGCTCTTGGCCGAGCTGCCGGAGCTCGGGACCGTGTCCGCGAAGGTGATCGCGGCGCTCGTCGGCGTTGCCCCGTATGTGCGCGAGAGTGGGGTCTGGCGTGGGCGCGGCCACATTGGTGGGGGACGCGCCGAGGTGCGACGCGTGCTGTACCTGGCTGCCATGAGCGGCGTGCGGACGAATCCGATCTTGTGCGCGTACTATGCCCGGCTCGTCGCCGCGGGGAAGCCGCGCAAAGTCGCGCTCATCGCGTCGGCGCACAAACTGCTCACGATCCTCAACGCGATGGCGCGCGATCAGCGACCCTGGACACCGCCGCTCGGCACCACCTGACCACAACTCTCATCACTATTGCTTGCTACGCCCGAAACGGCCGCCTCCACACCCTCGCGCTCCCTCCCCGGCTGGCGAGGCGGTCGGTCGCGTGTGCACTGCGCCGCACGCGAGCGTGCATGACGCGCGGTCGCACTGCGTGTTCGATCGACGCGCCATCCGAACGCCGTTGGACCGACACCCCCTCCCGGGGGGACGGGCGCGCCCGAAGCTAGAAAGAGTGCGCGATCCAACGGCGTCCCGAGTTGGATACTCGTGGGGAGGGCGTGAGCG
>Ga0070675_100002772_pt1 | contig 13182 bp, 13 predicted proteins | sample KBSM43metaG_FD_65343 | JGI IMG/M metagenome (GOLD analysis project Ga0070675, IMG submission 65343) | Miscanthus rhizosphere microbial communities from Kellogg Biological Station, Michigan, USA - KBS M4-3 metaG | ecosystem: Host-associated > Plants > Roots > Rhizosphere > Soil ...
TCCAGAACGGTCATCACCGGGCCCTTGGATTTCTTCACCACCTCGAGGTCAGGCGACAAGGGAGGAGCCGCTGCGGCGTCGTGGATGGTGAGCATCACTCCGGGGCCGGAGTGCCGAGGAACGTCCGGGCCAGGCACGAAACTCATTCTAGCGCCGTAACCTGCACGTGACGCGCCGCCGCTCTGCCGCGCGACGCTGGGGCCTGCACCTATGAGTATCTGACCGCTAGCGGTTTCCAGCGGCTGCGTTCTCCCAACCCATCCTGATGTGGATCACATCGGAATCGGGGGGCTGTTCGACCGGTTGTTGATAATAGATGCGCGAGCCATCGCGCGACACCGCGAGCTGCCTGATTCCGCGCACCCGTCGAGCACCTTCCATGGAACGAACTGGGAACAACGGCGCGGCCGCGCCGACGCGAAATTCACCACTTGATGTGTCCACCGGGATCGACCAGATGCGCTCGCGATCGAGATACAGGATCTCCTTTCCATCTTTCCCCCACACCGGGCTTTCACCGCTGCTGACGATCTGCTTCGGCAAGGCCGGGCCCGGAAACGGTTGGATGGAGATGCCCACGTCCTGTTCGGGACCGTCCACCTGATAGACGACCCAGCGCTCGTCCGGAGAGAAGTGGGCGTTCGACACTTGCTTGCCCGTCTGCACGGCCCTGGGAACACGATCCTCCAGCTTGCCGTCCAGTCGGACGGAATACAGGTCACGCTCGACGTTCCGTCTGAACAAGAGCAGCGAGCCGTCGGCGGACATGTCTTCCAGACGGACCACGTCTGATACGCGAACGAGTTTCCGGACCTCGTTCGACCCGGTGACCGGTCGCGCCACAATCCACGACCCCTGCGGGAACAGGAAGTCCGAGGCGTCCGGCGACCACACCATACTGATGTCGCCTTGACGCAGATCGAGCCGTCCAGCCTGATTGGGCTCGAGCAGCCATGCCTGACCTGACCGTTCGGCCAACAGCACGCGCTGTCCGTTCGGCGACAGTTTGAGTGACCCGGTGAAGGATGGTGGGCCGGCAGTGCCGATGGGCGTGCCCAAGCGGTCGAAGATTGTCACCTGCGCCAGCGTCTCGCGCCCGGACCGCCAGGCCACGATGCCTGCGCGAGACACCGAAAATGACGCGAGAAATCCCCCTGATGCGACGCCCCGCTGCACGAGCTCCGGATCGCCCTCGAGCCTTCGGGTCTTTCGATTCAGGGCTTGCGCGTAGAGGTTGTCGTTCCGGACGAAGAGCACACGTCCGCCTCCCGCGAGTGTGTAACGCGGTGCCGACGCATGTCTCATCAGCAGTACAGGATCGGACAGGAGGCCGCTCCGCAGCGTGACGAGATAGATTTCGTTCTCGTTGGATCCCTGGGGCACGAACGTGATCAGGAAATCGTCACCATCAGGCAGCGACGACACGCCCCCGTAGGCGCCTTCCGGCAAACCTGGCACGCGGACCTCTTTGGCCTCGGCCCCCGCGCGCGGGGCGATGAGCAGGCTGAACGTGTTCCTGAGGAACACCAAGGCACCGCTATCGCTCATGGCGACGAGCGCCTCTCCGTTCGGTGCCGGGGCGACGATCTCAGGCACGCCATCGGGCACCCGTATGCGTTTCAGCATGGTGCCGTCCGAAAACATGAGGAACTTCGAGTCTGGAGACCAGACGACAAACTGACCGTCGATACCCGGAACGGGTTGCGGCGCGGTCGCATTCAGCCGGCGCAACTGCAGCCGTCGCGATCGGTCGTAATACACGACGAAGGAGCCATCTGGCGAGATCTTCGGAACGGCGAGACCGGCAGCGGAGGTGACGGGGGCGATGCCGCTGTCGCGAGGCGGCTCGATGGTGAGCGCCAGATCCTGCGTTGGAATGGCTGGCTGTTGACGGAGGAGACGCGACGTGGTCGCGGTGATCAGGCTCGCCAGAATTGCGGCAGCCACGACCCACGCCAAGGTCGAACGTCGGGTTCCCGCGCTGCCGCCCGTGCCTGATGGAGCAGTCACCGCATAGTCGATGTCGAGACGCGCGTCACCGATATCCCGAAGGCGACGCTGAGGATCCTTTTGCAGGCAGCGCCGCAGCAGGTCGCGAACCTTGTCGGGCGTCGCCGGCGGCAGTACCTGCCAATTCGGCTCGCGGTCGATGATCGCCGCCAGGGTGTCTGAGACCGTCTCGCCGCCGAACGCCGCGCGCCCGGTCAGCATCTCGTAGACCACACAGCCGAACGCCCAGATATCGGTCCGCTTGTCGACCGGCCTGCCGCGCGCCTGCTCAGGGCTCATGTAGGCCGCGGTGCCGAGAATCACGCCGTCACGCGTGCCGCCGGCCGTGACCTCGGCGGTCGCCTTTGCGAGGCCGAAGTCCAGCACCTTGACGCTGCCGTCGGGCGTGATCTTGATGTTGGCGGGCTTCAGATCGCGGTGCACGATGCCTTTCTCGTGTGCGGCTTCGAGCGCCTCGGCGATCTGGCGCGCGATCGGCAACGCCTCTCGAAGCGGCAGCGGACCGCCGGCGATACGGTCGGCGAGCGTATCGCCTTCGACGAGCTCCAGGACCAGAGCGCGGATGCCGTCCGTCTCCTCGATGCCGTAGATCGCACCGAGGTGCGGGTGATTGAGGGCTGCCAGCACCTGGGCTTCGCGCACGAGCCGGGCACGCCGATCGGGATCGGTGGTGAACGGGGGCGGCAGGACCTTGAGCGCCACATCGCGGCCGAGGGTCGTGTCGTGCGCGCGATAGACCTCCCCCATACCGCCCGCGCCGAGCAGGCCGACGACGCGGTACGAACCAAGGCTCCGGCCGATGAACAATTGATGCGTGCGAGCCGGCGCGCCCCCGATCAGTTCGTGCGCGGGACGGCCGAGGAAATCGGCGGCCCTCTCGTGCGCCAGCAGGGACTCGACCTCCTGGCGCAGTGCTTCGTTTCCCGCAGACGCCTCGCGTAGAAATGCCGCACGCTCGCCTGGATTCTGCTCGAGCGCCGCCTCAAACAGGCCGTCGACCGTCGTCCAGCGCGGGTCGGTCATGACGTTGGCTTCAGGCGCGGCTTCGGACGTCGCCCCGTTCCGTCTCCGATCTCTCGATGAAGCCAGGCCCGCGCCATGGCCCACTGGCGGCTGACGGTGATTGGCGCCACACCCATCACCTCCGCGACCTCCGGCAGGCTGAGGCCGCCGAAGAATCGCAGCTCGACGATCTGGGCCTTCCGCGGGTCGAGGTCGGCAAGCGCCCGCAGGGCATCGTCGATCGCCACGAGGTCTTGAGACCGCTCCGACGCCACGCCGTCGGCTTCCGCGACATCGCCCAATCGAACCGTGTGTCCCGTGGGGCTCTTCGCGCGCCGCCGGGCCAGGTCGACGAGCACATTCCTCATCAGCCTCGCCGCCATCGCGACGAAATGCGCGCGATTCTGCCAGTTGACGTCGCGCCAGTTCAAGAGGCGGATGAACGCTTCGTTGACGAGTGCGGTGGCCTGGAGGACGTGTCCCGGCCTCTCCCGCCGCAGGTAGCGGCGGGCGAGTTGCCGCAGCTCCGCTTCGACCAGAGGGACGAGCTCGTCGAGGGCGGCCCTGTCCCCCTGTCGCCAGGCGACCAGCAGTTCCGTCACTTGACCAGGTGTCCGTGCCGACGCTGACGGGGATGACAAGGTTTGCCGCGCCCTTTCGCCTTAACCGGTAGCCGTGGGTTTCAGCCGCCTGATTCTACCCAACGCGCTCCCTGAAGGGGTGTGGCGGCTGGTTTCGGAGGTCGCCGCCATGAGCACTTCACGCGTCGTCGCACTCTCCCTCGTCGTCGTGGTCGATGCGGCCGTGCTCTGCGCCGGCGCGAACGCGCAGGCGGTTTCGGCGCCGTTGGTAACAGTGGCGCTCCAAGTGGTGCCGAAGGACGAGATCAGTGGCATCGCGTGGACGGCGATGACCAAGGAGGCGCGGGCGATTTGGGCTCGCGAAGGCGTTGAATTAATCTTTGACGCGGCCGATACCGCCGCTACGCTCAGGGTGCCCGTGTCGTTCGACGACCGCACTCTGCGGAGGTACGACAGGAAGGGATCGACCGCGCTCGGAATCACGCTCTTCGCCGGCCGGAGCCAGCAGATCCTCATCTCGGTCCCGCGCGCGCGCCGCCTGGCGACGGCGGCGGGCAGCGATGTGTTGGAGCCGGACGGCACGATGGGCCGCGACGGCGTCCTCGGGCGGCTGCTGGGCCGCGTGCTGGCGCACGAGATGGGTCACGCGCTGCTGGTCACGAAGGGGCACTCGGCGTACGGGCTGATGAGCGGCAACATCATGCCCCGGGAAGTGACGCTGTTCCCCGACGATCACCTCGCGCTGTCGGTACCCGAACGAGAGCGGCTGGCCATTTTGTTCTCGAAGTTGCCGGAGCCGGCGTCCCGCTCGGTCGTGATCGAGGGGGTGCCGGCGAGAGTGGTGTCGATGGCCAACCTCGCCGGCGCCCCCTTCGGACAGCTGTGCTCGAAGGCCTCTGCTGTCGCTACTTCTTGTCGCCGCCGGTAGCGCCGGGCGCCGACCCGCCGAGGAACAACCGCGAGCCGTCAGCAAGCACGAAATTCCTGCCGACCGCCTTGAGGCCGCCGTCCTTGGCGCGATAGCCCTCGATCGTGAGTTCCGTCCCGATCGACACGGTGTTCTTGGTGACGCCCATGCGAATCAACTGATTCGGACTGCCGCCTTCAATCAGCCACTCGGTGACCGTCCCGTCCGGTTCCTTCACCGCGACGTGGAACCAGGAATGTGGATTCACCATCTCCCACTTGACGAGCGATCCCTTCAAGGTGACTGGCTTGGTCACGTCGAACTCGGCGGCAAACGCGTGATGCGCCCGCGCCTGGCCAACGGCCAGCAACAGCCCAGCGCAGGCGGCCACGACTACAAGCAGTGCGCGCATCTCAGTTGGATCCCTTCTTGGCCCGCTCGGCCTTCTGTTTTTCTTCGGCCCGCGCCCCGGCGAGAATGTTCGCGATGCCGTAGTTCGTCTCGTGACACGCGAACTCGAAAATCGGCCCTTCGGTCCTGGCCAGCGGCGCGTCCGCCGTCCACGCCCGATCCCAGGTCGCCGGATCCTCGATCGTGAACTTGTAGTCGATCACGTCGTCGGCCACTCGCGTGAAGCGCTCGGTCACCTTCATGTTCTCGCTGGCGCCACGGAAGGCGTTCTTCCCGTTGAAATTCGTGGTCTCGACGACGAGCGTGTTGCCTTCCCAACGGCCGCGCGACAGGCCGATCCATTGCCGGACGTCCTGCGGTGGCTGCGCCCGGTTGTCGAGCGGAATGACGCGAACGTCGTGAATCATCTCGGTCAGGATCATGACGTAGCCGGGAGACTGCACGATCTGATAGTTCGCGTTGTAGCCCGCGTTCATCATCGGGGGACCGGAGCCGCCCATAATGATGCAGCGCGATCCGATCGCCATGTTCTGCACCGCATCGTAGGGGCCGCCCGCGAGCTTTCTCGCTGCCGCGCGCTCGGCGGCACGCTTCTGCCCCTGCGCGTTCACCGGCGGCACCTTGCCGTCGGGCGGATCAACGACAAGCGACGTGCGCAGGCTGTACGCAAACTTCGACTGACTCCGATCGAGTCCGAACTGGCTGAAGTCGTAGTGGACGTCGGCCGCAGTGCCCGGCTCGGTCTGCTCCGCCTCACGCGCCGCAGCGGCCTTGATCGCCGCCTCGGCTTCGTCGGGCGTGTAGAACTCCTTGGTCACGCCTTGTGGCCGTTCGAACGGCACGTACGTGGAGTTCGTCCAGAAGCCCTGCAAGTCCGGCTGACCGTCAGGAGTCTTGGGAGGTGTATAGGCCTTCGCAGCTGGGGGTTTTGCGGCGGGCGCCGCCTTGGCGGCGGGGGCCGGCGCCTGACCGGCGATGTTCGCCGACAGAACGGCGACTCCGAGGACCACGGCTCCGACCGAAACGAGAGATCGAGAATTCATCAGACTCTCCGTTACACGCTCACTGACTCGGCTGTTTCCGGAGATGGCCGTACAAGAGATCTTCCACGAATTCCACGCATCTGAACTCGAGAATCTGCGCATTGGGCTCGACGCGGCGATAGAGGGGCATGCTCATCTTCCATGGCCGGGTAAAGACCTTGGGATCCTCGACCGTCACCTCGTAGTTGAGCGTGTCGGCGCTCCGAGCGGTGAAGCGTTCCACCACGTGCAGCGCATCGCTGTGGAAGTTGCCGGCACGGTCGAACCAGCTCAGGTCGTTGAACCCCTTCGTATCGACGACCAGCGACTCCCCTTCCCAACGTCCGTTCGACCACCCCATCCAGCTATCGGCCGGTGCCTCTACCTGATCGGTCATGTAGACCGTCCTGACGGCGCCAGCGTACTCGTGAACGAGCATGACGTGCTTCTGGCTCTGGATGATCTGAAACGGGAACCCCATGTAGCTGGCCCGCGGAACACCGGGCAGATAGCATTTCACCTCGGGATCGAGCTTGAGCCGATTGGCGCGGTTCTCGTTTCGTTTGGCCAGCGCCTCGGGACGATACGGCAGCGGCCCGCCTTCGACGACCCCGAGACCACCGGGAACGGCGCCCGCGGCCCCGAGCTCCAGCACGGGACTGGGCGCGGCGGAGTGCGCCTCGATATCCCAATTCGCCGTGTTGATCGCCTGCCAGATGCCGTTGAGATTCGGCTTGCCGTCCGGCGCACGCGGCGCTTTGTAGCCGGGCGTCTGTGCGGTCACGAGCGTCATCGCCACGGCAACCCAGGCCACGATCGCCACAACCGTCACACGGCTGAGGAACCGGTTCCCCATCATTTTGAATCCGTCTTCGACGGAGCGTCAGCAGCTTTCCGATCCTCGAGCCGGGCGCCGACGAGTGTGTTGTACAGGCCGCGGTTGCCCTCGTGGCACGCGTGCTCGAACAACGGTCCCGCAGTCTGCCTCATCACGGCCTCGACGGACCAGGGTCGTTCCCACATGCTCTTGTCATCGATCGTGAAGTTGTACTCGATCGTGTCCTCCGCCACACGCCGCAGACGCTCGGTGACCGTCATGTTCTCGGTGGACCCCCTCAGCGGATTTTTTCCGTTGAAGTTGGTCGTCACGACCACGAGCGTGTCGCCCTCCCACCGCCCGCGCGAGACGCCCATCCACTGACGCACGCTCTCGGGAGGTTGCGGCCGGCCGTCGAGCGGAATGATACGCACGTCATGAATCATCTCGGTGAGAATCATCACGTAACCCGGCGCCTGCACGATGTGATAGTTGCTGTTGTACGCCGCGTCCATCATCGGCGGCCCTGGCCCGGCCATGATGATGCACCGATCATCGAGCTGGTTGCTCTGTGCCGAGTCCCATCGGCCGCCCAACCGCTTGGCTTCCTCGGCGCGCGCCGCAAGAATCCTCTTTCCTTCGGCGGTCACCGGCGGCAGCTTCCCGTTCTTGGGATCGACGATGAGCGACGTGCGCAGAGTTCTTGCGAGCGTGGCCTGGCTGCGATCGAGACCGAACTGCGTGAAGTCGTAGTGGACGTCGGCGACCGTCCCGGGCTCCGTTTCGGCGTTCTCGCGTGCCGCCGCGGCCTTCTCGGCCGCGGCTGCCTCGGCCGGCGTATAGAACTCCTTGGTGACGCTGTCCGGTCGTTCGAGCGGCGTGTAGGTCGCATTCGACCAGAACCCCTGCAGATCGGGTTGCCCGTCCGGCGTACGCGGCACCTTGTACGTCGGCGCCTGCGCGGCCAGCGTGACCGAGGCTACGGCGACGATGACCAGCGCGGCGAGCGATCGGCTCGCCCTTGTGCCTCGGATGCCTTCCATAACAGCTCCCCCGTTTCGTCCCGTGTTCTCCCCGTGCGCGACCTGAACCCGGCCGGGCTTCGGGCTGAACGACGGCGGCGCCCACAGTTGGCCGCCACCGCACGTGGAGGATAGACGACTTTCGCCGGGGAGGATAGGCAACGTCCTATCGGGTCAGGACCCCGGCACGATCGAGGACTGCACCCGTCGGTTCGAGGTCTATGATGCGTGCAACCAGGAGGAGTTCACATGCGCCCTATGCTCGTCTTCGTCGCGGGCATGCTCGTCGGGGTCGCCGCTCAGGCGACGCTTGCTCAGAACGAGCAGAGTCAGGTTCAGATGATGAATCACGTCGGGATCAACGTCCCGAACATCCCCGAGGCCATCACCTACTACACGCAGAAGATGGGGTACAAGGAAGCGTTTCGCGCGACTAACGACAAGGGCGAACCGACGCTCGTCTATCTGCACATCAGCCGCGACACATTCCTCGAGCTCGGCCAGGCCAACGCCCAGCGCCCGGCCGGATTCACGCACTATGGTCTCGTGGTGAAGAACAGCGACGCCGCCGTATCGGGGTTCAGGCAGCGCGGCGTCACTGTGAGCCAGCCCAATGTGAGCGCGAACACGAAGGCGATCCTTGCCAACGTCACCGACCCGTACATGGACCGGATCGAGCTCACCGAGATCACGCCGGAGTCGCTGCACCGTAAGGCGCTCGACGCCTGGAAATAACCGTGCGCTACCTGGCTGCCTGGCTTCTCGTGCCGCTGCTTCCGGCGTGCAGCGCGGCGCCGTTTCCGACGCAGCCGTCCCCAACGTCGTGCCGTCGATCGGAGTCATGTCGCTCGACGGGAAGATGGTCAGCTCGTTTCACAATCGCGACAGCGGCGACAGCATCGATGGGTGGGATGAATTCGTGACCGACCCTGCGGGCACGACGACACTCGGTCCCGGGAGCCATACCCTCAGGCTCGAGGTCAGTGGCGGTGATGGATGCGTGGAAATCGACGTCGCGACATTGAGCCCCCTGTAGTCGCCCACTTGAAGCAGGCTTCCGCCGACGCGCTCGACCCAAATACGGATCCTCCACCCTGGTGCATCTGTCGCCCCGGCGAAGGCCTTGAGAGCCGCGCTTTGCTAACGCGCTTCACCCCCGCGAGGCTTGTAGAAGAGGAACTCACCGATCTCGACCGTCTTGGCGTACTCCGCGGCCCAACCTGGCGTCGCATTCCGCTGATGGAAATACAGCGCGCCGCCCGTTCGATCCGTTAGTTGAAGGTTAAGCGCCTTTCGCGCGATCTCCTTGGCGGTCGCGTAAGACCCATCTTCCTTCGCCTGATCGGAACGGCCGTCACACCACCACGAGAACTGGCAGGAACCCTGTTCCTGCCCTTGCCTCACAACGTTACAAATCGTGTTTGGAAAGCCCGCATGGCCCAGCCGGTTCATGACGACATTGGCGATTGCTTCCATGTCGACAATCGCCTCGCCCCTGGCCTCCCAATAAATGGTGCGCGCAAGACACGTGATCGCATCGTCCAACGGCTCCGCGCCGGCCGGGTCGACCGCCTGCGCTTCAGGCTTGTTGATCATCTCGGATGGAGAGGGAGGCGCCTTGTTGCCGGCGGCCGCAGCGTTCTGTTCCAGCGCCTCCGCCTTTTTCTCGGTGGCTGCCGGGCCGGTGGCTGCCGGCTGCTGCGAATGATCGACCTCGGTCTGTTGGCAGCCAACGAGACACAGGATCGCAACGTAGGCCGCAACCCGTATCCGGCGCATCAGTCGACCTCGCTGTATGCCAAGGATGAGGTTGAGTATAGAGGAGAACGGTGCCCGACGAGGGTCAGGCTCGGGAGCCTCAGCGAAGGCCTTCGACCAGCGGGACGGCTTCGTGGCCTATACGAACGTCCTGCCGGTGTTTGACGGCGTCCGTGACGATCCGCGTTTCAAGGCGCTGGTGGCGCGGCTGAAGCTCCTGAACTGACCGGAACCCGCTCAACAATGCACAAGATTGCACACGCCAGTTGCCGAAGTTGGCTGCGTCAGCCGCCCTGAGGTTGCAACAACTGCATCCAGAGCCCGATCGACCGATAGACCTTTCTGCATGGCGCAGAAGAAGTCCGTCGGCATTCTCGTACGTCGCGGGGCCTTGCGACGATTCGACGCCCTCACGCGCAAGACCGCTGATTTGCCGGTGGTGGTCGGCTGGGACCGTCGCACCACCAACCGGAGGGCATCACTCGAACCGGCGCCCGTCGAACTCCGGTCGAGCGATCGACGGAAGGAACCACCATTCACGTGGGAGGTGGCTGATTTCGTCGTCGTCGACGCCCCTCTGGAACAGGACGAGGCGACAACCCCGCCAGTCGACACGGACAGGCGCCGGCGAGGCTGAGGTAGCGCGGCCCGCCCGCCCGCCCGCCCACCCGCCCGCCCGGACAAAGTGGCCAGACTTGTCTGAGCCCGTCAGCCCGGTGTCAGTCAGCTTGTGGCCGCGGGCCGTAACTCGGCTCGCCGCGAATGACATCGGATTGGACGCGCTGACGATCGGTGTCATCTGGCGGAAGGAGCTGCGCTGCATCATCTCTGATCGCGGGATCGCCCTCCGCTGGCCATGACCAACCGAATCTCGGGCGCGGTTTCGGCAAGCCGCCGACAGATCTCGAGACCGTCGATCTTGGACGTGTGCCGCCATTCATGACACATTCGAGGCCGGACAAGAGGATATCGGCTCAGGGTGCGATGATAAGCGGGCCCTGATCCGGCCGCGCCGGCCAGTAAGGAGGGCTCCCGTGCGACGACTGGTCGGGTTCGTCAAAACGATGATCTTGAAGGTCCGGATCGCCGACACCGTCGGACAAGACGCGCGACGGAAGGCGATCAAGACCATTCTGGTCCGGCTGGACGAACAGTTTCAGCGCGGGCTCGACATCGAGAACCTTGCGGCGCGGTGAATCTGGCCATGGGATCCTCGCCGCACGTGACCGAGCTGCTCCTGGCCTGGAGCAATGGCGACCGCACTGCCCTCGACGAGTTGATCCCCCTCGTTCACGAACAGCTGATTGCGCTGGCGCGCCGCTACATGGCGCGTGAAAATGCCGGCCACACGTTGGAGGCGACGGCACTCGTCAACGAGGCCTATCTTCGGATGGTCGACATGCGCCGCGTGGAGTGGCAGAATCGCGCGCACTTTCTCGCCGTGGCCGCGCGGGTTATGCGGCACATCCTAGTGGACATGGCTCGGTCCAAGAAATTGCAGAAGCGCGGTGGTGGAGCGCCGCGGGTGTCGCTGGACGAGGCGCTCGGCCTCGCGTCGGCGCCGGCGTACGACGTCCTCGGCCTCGATCGGGCGCTCGACGCTCTGGCCACCCTCGATCCCCGCCGCGGGAAGGTCGTCGAATTGCGCATCTTCGGCGGATTGACGCTCGAGGAAACCGCGGCGGCACTCAACGTATCGACCGACACCGTGACTCGCGACTGGAAACTGGCCAAGGCCTGGCTGGCCCGTGAATTGGCGGGTGCGGACGCCGGGGATGCCGACGCATGAGCGCCGACCGATGGGCGCGTATCTCTCAGATCTATTTCGAGACCGTGGCCTGTCCGCCAGAGGCGCGTGCAGCCTTTCTCGACAACGTGTGCGCCGGAGAGTCCGCGCTGCGCGTGGAAGTGGAGTCGCTGCTGCGACGGGAGCTGCCCTCCGTTGGCGCTCTCGAGCTGGTGGCGGCGCAGCTTGCAACAGCCTCTCCGTCGGCCGTGCTTGGTACACGCCTCGGTCCTTACACGATTCAGTCGTTGATCGGCGAGGGCGGGATGGGACAGGTCTACCGGGCACACGACAGTGAGCTCGGCCGGGAGGTTGCGATCAAAGTGCTGCCCCCTGTCTTCGCGCTCGACGCAGGCCGACGCACCCGTTTCGACCGTGAGGCTCGCGTCCTCGCGTCGCTCAATCACCCGCACATCGGCGCGATCTACGGGATCGCAGAGGGCGATGGCGTCCGCGGGCTCGTGCTCGAACTCGTCGAGGGCGAGACGCTGGCCGATCGCCTTCGGGCGAAGACGACCGCCGGCGGTGACAATCGTGGTTTGCCCGTCAGGGAAGCGCTGAACGCGGCGCGTCAGATCGCCGACGCGCTCGATGCTGCGCACGAGAAGCGCATCATCCATCGCGACCTGAAGCCGGCGAACATCAAGATCACACCTGACGGTGTCGTCAAAGTACTCGACTTTGGACTCGCCAAGGCGGCATCCCATCAGGACGATTCTCCGGACGGATCGCCCGATGCTGGAACGGCGGTGCGAGACACGCGTGCGGGAATCATCTTTGGAACCCTCGCCTATATGAGTCCTGAGCAGGCGCAGGGTCGGCGCGTCGACAAACGGACCGACATCTGGGCGTTCGGGTGCGTCCTCTACGAAATGCTCACTGGAGTGCCGGCCTTCGATGGTGCCACAGCCGCGCACACGATCGCGGCCATTCTCGAGCGTGAACCCGATTGGAGCCGATTGCCGCCAGCGACGCCACCGAGGGTTATCGCGTTGCTCCACCGGTGTCTCGACAAAGATCCCAAGCGGCGTCTGCGCGACATCGGCGAGGCGGTGATCGGCGTCGAGGATGCCATCGTGAGTCCCGTGTTGCCAGGCGTGCCCGCGGCGGGCCATCGCCGCGATCGGCGCCTGTTGATGCCGTTGGCCGTTGCAGTCGCGGCCGTTGTAGCCGGGGCTGCGATCTGGAACGTGAAGCCGAGCTCCATCCCCGCATCGCCCGCAGTGTTGCGCCTCGCGATCCCCGTAAGCCCGGACCACCAGCCCGCGGCACTTCGAGGCCTCGCGCTGTCGCCGGACGGCAGATATCTCGCGTATGTGTCGGAGCAGGATGGACTTCGCCTCGCCGTCAGGGCCATGGATGGCACAGACGCGCGGGTGCTCCCCGATACCGAAGGAGCCGCGTTCCCGTTCTTCGCCCCTGACGGCAAATGGATAGGGTTTTTTGCGAGTGGGAAGCTGAAGCGAGTGCCGGTCGATGGTGGCACTGTCATCATCGTTCTCGACCTCGCGGCAGTTGGCTCAGGAGATGGTGGCGCCTGGCGCTCGGATGACACGATCTTCTTTGGCGCCGGCGGCGAGATCTGGAAGATTTCGGCGGCAGGTGGCTCGCCTGATCGCGTGACAGTAATTGATCCCACAACGGGCGAGATTGGCCATCACCGGCCGTATTTGCTGCCAGGCGGACAAACCCTGCTCTATACGCTCCGGTACGGGTCGGGGTGGGACGAGCAGCACATCGTGGCGCAACGATTGGGCAGCGCCGAACGGCACGTCCTGATCAAAGGAGCAGCCACGGCACGGTATGCGTCGACGGGGCATCTCGTCTACACACGAGCAGGCACGATGATGGCTGTTCACTTCGACG
>Ga0070675_100002776_pt1 | contig 13175 bp, 12 predicted proteins | sample KBSM43metaG_FD_65343 | JGI IMG/M metagenome (GOLD analysis project Ga0070675, IMG submission 65343) | Miscanthus rhizosphere microbial communities from Kellogg Biological Station, Michigan, USA - KBS M4-3 metaG | ecosystem: Host-associated > Plants > Roots > Rhizosphere > Soil ...
CGGCGCTCGGAGCGGGTGAGAAAGAGATGCGTGATGTTCGCGCAGGCGATGAGGAGCAGGAATCCCACCGCGCCCAGCAGCGTCAGCAGCATCGGCCGCACGTCGCCAAGGAGGTCGTCGGTAAGCGACGTGGCGGTGGCCGTGAAGTGCAGGCTGGCCGGATAGTCCTGCGGCATCTCGGCAGCGAACCGCTGGGCCAGCGCCGCGACCTCCGCGGCTGCCTGCTCACGCGAGACGCCCGGTTTCAGCCGCGCCACCCCGGTCAGGAAGTGCGAGCCGCGAATCGGCACCGTCGTGCGGTCGAACCCGAGCGGGATGAACGCGTCGGCGGGCAACGCCGAGTCGAAGTCCCGGGGAATCCGGAACGCCGGCGGCATCACGCCGACCACGGTGAAGGGCTGCCGGTCGAGCACGACGCGGCGGCCGACGATGTTGGGGTCGGCGCCGAAGCGCCGCCGCCACAGGCCGTCGCCGAGCAGGATCACCAGGTTGCGGTTGGGGGTGTCTTCCTCGGGTGTGAAGAGACGTCCGAGCTGCGGCGCCACACCGAGGGCGGGCAGCACGCCGTGCGATACGACGCCGAGCGGAATCCGCACCGGCTCTCCGGCACCCGTCAAGGTCATCGCCTCACCGGCCGAAACGCCGAGGTGTTCGAACGATCGGAGCTGTTCGCGGTAGTCGAAGTACTCCAGGGGAGAGATCGGGGCACGCGGCGTTTCGGTCCAGCTGTTCCAGACGCCGACGAGCCGCTCGGGACCTTGGTAGGGAGCGGGCGGAGGACGACGGCGTCGAGGACCGAGAAGATGGCGGCGTTGGCGCCGATGCCGAGCGCCAGGGTCACCGCGGCGCCGAGCGCGAAGGCCGGCGATCGGCGAAGCGACCGTGCGGCCGAGCGGACGTCCTGCCACAGGATGTCGCGCATGGAGCTCAGACCGTGGCTGCCGCCATCGACTCTTCGACCACGCGTCCGTCGAACAGGTGGATCGTCCGCGCGGCGTGCGAGGCATAGCGTGCGTCGTGCGTCACCATGCAGATGGTGGCGCCGCCCTGGTGCAGCTCCTTGAGCAGATCCATCACCGCTTCGCCGTTCTTCGAATCCAGGTTGCCGGTGGGCTCGTCGGCGAGCAGGATGGACGGCTCGCCGCACACCGCCCGTGCGACGGCCACGCGCTGCTGCTGGCCGCCGGAGAGCTGGCTGGGCAGGTGCTTGGCGCGGTGAGCCATGCCCACGCGCTCGAGCGCGGCCGTCACGCGCTGTTTGCGCTCGGACGAGCGCATGCCGCGGTAGGTGAGCGGCAGCTCGACGTTTTCGAACACCGTGAGGTCGCCAATCAGGTTGAAGCTCTGGAAGATGAATCCGACCTCGCGGTTGCGCACCCGCGCCCGCTGCGCGAGCGACAGCTTTACCACCGGCTGATCGTTCAGAGTGTAGGTGCCGTCGCTCGGCGTGTCGAGCAGCCCGAGGATGGAGAGCAGGGTGGACTTGCCGCACCCCGAGGGCCCGGCAATCGACACGTACTCGCCGCGATGGATCTCGAGGTTGATGTTGTCGAGCGCGTGCGTCTCGACCTCGTCGGTGAGGAAGACCTTCTTCACAGCGTCGAGCTTGATCAACGGTGCACTCATTCGATTCTCCAGGCGCGTCTGAAGACCCGCCTCTACGTACGGAAGAAGCGGTGTCCCTACCCGCCCCACCCGCCTTACCCGCCTCACCGAGCCCGAAGGGCTCGGCCCTCGACCGCGCGTCAGCGAAGCCGCACGCGGTCGTAGGCGTCCCACGCAGACATGTCCGAGAGCACCACGCGGTCGCCTTCCTTGAGGCCCGAGACCACGACGATCTCGTTGACCGAGCTGGTGCCGAACTTCACTTGCACCCGGGTCGCGTCGCCCGCCGCGGTGGTCACCTTGAACAGCCCGGCGGTGCTGTTGTCCTGCCCGAGCGACGGGCGCCCGACGTAGAGCACGTTCTCGAGCCGTTCGAGCTGCACGGTGCCGTCGACGCTGAGGTCGGGCACGGCGCCGCGCGGCAGTTCGTCCGTCAGTGAGACGTCGATGGTGACGGTTCCGTTCGCGGCGCCCGGATCCTTACGGCTCACCCGGCCGGCGATCTTTCCGGTCCGGGTGTCGATCTCGGCCGGCTGGCCCACTTCGATGTCGCGCGCTTCGGTTTCGGCGACCCGCAGTTCCGCCTTGAGGCGGCCGGGGTCGGCGACACGCGCGAGGTTCTGGCCCGGTGCCACCCGCTGGCCGACCTCGACGGGCACTTGCTGCAGGACCCCGGCAAACCCAGGCGTGACCTGGAGCGCCCGCAGCCGGCTGGCGGACAGGTCAGCCATCGCCTGTGCCTGATCGACCGTGGCCTGCTGCACGCGCAGCCGCGCCTCGATCGAGTCGCGCGCGGCGGCGAGGCGCCGGGCTTCGATGTCAACGCGGGTCTTCAGCGTGTCGGCTCGGAGATGCGACTGCTTGCGAATCAGCTCCGAGACCAGTTGTTCCTTGGCGAGCGCTTCGTTGGCCTCGGCCTCCAATCGCGCCTGCTCGAAGTCGGACTGGATCGCCGCGGCCTGCGCCTGCTGGGTGAGCAGATCGCTCTGGAGCTGCGCCCGCAGGTTGTCGAGTCCGGCCCGCGCCGACTGCAACACCAGCCTGGCGTTGAGCGCTTCCTGCTCGACCTGCGGGTTGGTGAGGACGAGGATCACCGAGTCGGCCGCGACGTCGGCGCCAGGCCGCAGGAGGATGCGTTCCACCCGCCCCTCGGTCGTGGCTGGCAGCCATCGCGTGTCCTCGGGCACCAGCGTGCCCACGCCGCGCACCTGCCGGATGATGGAGCCGCGCTTCACCGTGTCCTCGAGCACCGTGGCCCGTTCGACCGACGGCGCCGCCGGCTCCATGCGGGCCAGCGCCACGGAGAAGGCGACGAGGACCAGCACGGCGGCCACGGCCAGGACGGCCTGGCGCAGCCGTTTTCGTTTCAGGATGGCGGGGTCTCGGGCGATATCGGGCATGGATTCCAGTCGGGAAAACTCAAAGGCTATGCCACCGCGGCAGCCGGCTGTGGGCCTTTTCACGCCCAGTTCCAGGCCGGCCTCCAGCCGGAGAGGGCCGGCTGTCCGGTCCTGGGACGCCGCTGTCCGGGGCCGCACTTCATGCGCCGACCCCGAGCGCCAGGGCGGTCGCGTCGTCCTCGAGCCGTGGCCCGGCCCAGGCGTGGACTTCGGCGAACAGCTGCTCGACGAGGCCAGCGGCGCCACGGTGCCGATGGCGGAGCACCGCGTCCACGAGCTGGTCGTCGCCAAATTCGCGGGACGCGCCGATCCCGGCCTCGGCGAGTCCGTCGGTGAAGAACAGCAGCCGGTCGCCGGCCGCGAGCGAGATCCGCGCGCTGTCGTAAGTGGCCGTGTCGAAGATGCCGGCGGCGAGCCCGCCGGTCTCGAGGCGGCTCACGGTGCCGTCGGCGCGCACGAGGATCGGCGCGATGTGGCCGGCATTGCAGAACCGCAGCATGTGATCGCGGGTGTCGAGCACTGCGAGCACGAGGGTGATGAACCGGCCATGGGCACCTTGCCGGCACAGCGCGGTATTCACGCGTGCCATCGTCTCGTGGGGCGCGCAGTCGGGCGCGGCGCACGCGCGCACCGTGGCCTGCAGCTCGACACCAGCAACGCGGCGGAGAGTCCCTTTCCGCAGACGTCGCCGGCGCACAGCGCCAGACGGGCGTCGTCGAGCGCGAAGAGGTCGTAGTAGTCGCCGCCGACGCCTGACGCGGGTTCCCATCGCGCGGCGAGGCTGCAACCCGCGACGTCTGGCAGCGCCGACGGCAGCAGCGCGCGCTGCACCGCTTGCGCGTCGCGCCACTCGCGAGCCGCGCCCGCGCGGGCACGCCGGGCGTCTCGCGTGTGGGCAATCTCCTCCCGCAGCACCTGCACCAGCGCTTGGTTGCTCCACGGTTTGGGCACATATCCCCTGGCGCCGCGCCGCATGGCTTCCACGGCGGTCTCGATGTTGGCCCAGCCGGTCATCGCGATGAGCGGCAGGTCGGGCCAGGTAGCGTGGACGTCGGCAATCAGATCGAGGCCTTCGATGCCCGACGTCGTGTCGCGTGCATAGTTGAGGTCCATCACGACCGCGTCGTACTCCCGTGCGGCGAGCTGTGCGCGTACCTCGTCCACCGACGAGGCGCCCAGCGTGTCGAAGCCGGCCGATCGCAGCAGCAGCCGGATCGCGGCAATGACGTCGGGCTGGTCGTCGGCGACGAGGACCGGGCGGGGCATGTCGTCCATGGCGGCCCTCAGCATCAAGCGCCGTACCAGGGTCCGGCGTGTCGAAACGCCGCCAGAACGCCCGAAAACGGCCTGGAACGGGGAGGCGGCGAGCTGGACGGCCGGGCAACTGTCCGGCGGCGGGACCGACGGTCCCGGGTTCGCACGCCGGCCTCCCTGAACCCCTCGGAAGCCAACCTTTTGCCCGCCGCACCGTCCAAGCATCAAGCATGCACGAGAGCGACCCGCTGGTCGTTGCCAGGGCGCGTGGCGGCGACACCGAGGCCTTTCGGGTGCTCGTGGAGCGCCACAGCCGCTATCTCTTTGCCGTGGCGCACCGGCTGGTGGGGAACGTGGAGGACGCGCAGGACGTCGTGCAGGAGGCCTGGCTCAAGGCTCATCGCCAGCTCGCCGGTTTCGAATCCCGCGCCGATGTGCGCACCTGGCTCACCCGGATCACGGTGAACTGCGCCATCGACCACATACGCGGCCGGCGTTACCGGGAGCTGGCGCACGACCCGGCGGACCTGCAGCGCGGGCCGCTTGGCGAACGGGCAGCCGTCGAGGCGCCGCCCGCCGACCGCCTCCTCTTTGGCCTCGAGATGCAGCAGCGCCTGGCATCGGCCCTCACCAGTCTGACGGCGCTCGAGCGGGCGGCCTTCATGCTGCGCCACGTCGAGGGGCTGTCGATCGACGAAATCGGCACCGCGCTCGACCTGCGTACGAGCGCGACGAAACATTGCATTTTCCGTGCGGTGCGCAAGATGCGCGTCGCGCTTGCGTCCTTTGCAGGGGCTTGATGTGAGTAACCGTTCAGTACTGGACCACGTCGCCGAGGAAGACTTCGTCCTCGACTACTACGGGGAGCTCGACGCGTCCGATCGCGAGCGGGTGCGCGGCCACCTGGCGTGGTGCGGCTCGTGCCAGCTCGCCGACCAGGACCTGCGCGCGACCTTGCGGCTCGTCGACGTGGCGCCGGCGCCCGAGCCGCCACCGAGCTTCGAGCGCGAGTTGTGGGCCCGCATCGAGCCCCATGTCGCGGCCGGTACGCCGCGCGCCTCGTGGTCCGAGCGGCTGATTGGCCTGCTGCGCGTCGACGGTCGTCATCGGATCCGCGTGGCGTGGGCGACGGGCATGGCGGCCGCGCTCGTGGCGGCGTTTTTCGTCGGCCGCGCCGGGCGCACGGACGGCCCGGGCGCCGTGCAGACGGGTGCCGGCGCACTCGCCACCGCCGCCCGTGAGCGTGTCCTCGACGCCGAAGTGGAGCAGCATTTCGAGCGGTCGCAGCGGGTGTTGAGCGACCTCGTCAACACCGAGGGCCCTGGCACGGTGATGCTGGCGAGCGATCGTGCGCGGGCGGCCGATCTCGTGGCCGCCGGCCGGGTCTACCGCCGATCGGCCGACGCGCTGGGCGAGGCCGCGACGAGCGAGCTGCTCGAGGACCTCGAGCGCGTGCTCCTCGACGTCGCCAACAGCACGCCAGACTCGGCGTCGGATGACCTGCGCGACGTGCGCGCGCGAATCGACGAGCAGGACCTCGTCTTCCGGCTGCGCGTCGTCGGAGCCGAGCTGCAGCGGCGGCAGCGGAGCGCGACACCGGCATTTTGACTCGGCGAGGCGCACGACGCCCGCCACGGAGACTGACATGACCATGTTCACGCGATCGATGGTTCCCCCCGTTGCCGGCCTGCTGGTCGCGGTGCTGCTGGTCCAGCCCGCCGCGGCGGCCGGACAGGCGGCGGACGGCACTGAGCAGCCGCGCGCGAGCCGGGACGAGGGGCGGGAGGCGGCCCGCGACCTCCGGACCCCGTTCGAGCGGCTGACTGCGGACCTGTTGCGGATGCACGAACAGCTGCAGGCGCAGCAGCGCGCCAGCGAGGCACAAGGGCGCGGGGCCGCACGCGACGCCGAGCGCGACGCCCGTTCCTGGGAGACGCAGTACGAGGCGGCGCGGCAGGCGATCGAGCGGGCGCAGTGGTCGCTCGCGGCACAGCAGTTCACGGTGCTGGCGGAGGCGCGGGCGCCGCGCGCCGACGCGGCGATGTACTGGCGGGCCTACGCCTTCGACAAGATGAACCGGCACGCCGATGCGCTGGCCGCGGTCGGCGATCTGTTCAAGAACTTTCCCGCCAGCCGGTGGGCGGGCGATGCCCGGGCGCTGGAACTGCAGGTGCGGCAGCGCTTTGGTCAGGCGGTGCCCGTGGACACCGCCGACGACGAGCTGAAGCTGCTCGCGATTCAGGGCCTGCAGCAGACGGCGCCGGAGCGTGCCATCCCGCTGCTGGTGAAGGTGATCAACGACGTCGGATCGCAGCGCTTGAAGGAGCGCGCCCTCTTCGTGCTGGCGCAGAGCGGCGCGCCGGAGGCGCGCGCGACGCTCGAGAAGGTCGCGCAGGGGAGCGCCACGCCCGCGCTGCAGGTCAAGGCGGTGCAGTACATCGCCATGAGCGGCCAGCCCGAGACGGTCACCATCCTCAACGGCCTGTATGCGTCGGCGGTGGATCTCGAAGTGAAGCGCCAGGTCCTGCGGGCGTTCGCGATGGCCGGCGATCGCCAGCGGGTGATGACGGCGGCAACGACGGAGAAGACGCCGGAGTTGCGGACCGAAGCGGTGCATCAGCTCGGTGTTCTCGGCGCGCGCGAGGAACTGTGGCAGCTGTATCAGAAAGAGTCGGCCGTCGACGTCAAGCGCAGCATCCTGAGTGCGCTGGCACACGCGGGCGCGGTGCCGCGGCTCACCGAGGTGGCGGCCAGCGACCGCAATCCCGAGCTGCGGGCAGTCGCGGTGCGTCAGCTCGCCATGGCCGGCGGCACCCGGTCGACCGAAACGCTGGTCTCGCTTTACGCGAAGGAGAGCGAGGTGCAGGTGCGCCGCGCCATGATCGACGCGCTCGCCTTCCAGGCCAGCGCCGAAGTGCTGGTCTCGCTCGCGCGCAAGGAGACCAACCCGGAGCTGCGTCGTGAGCTCGTGCGGCGGCTGTCGTTCATGCGGTCGCCGGCGGCGCTCGAATACCTCACCGAGATCCTGAACAAATAGATAAATAGATATAGCGAACCGGCCGGTTTGCCAGACACGGGTCGCGCCGACGACGGGCGGTCTGAAGGCCGCCCGCTACGTCCCGCCCGCGAGGCGTTTCACCGCCTCGCGCAGCGCCCGTTCGCTGAGCCCGGTGAACCGGACGATGAATTCGTGCGGCGGTGCGTCGCCGGTGTAGTACGCACGCGTGCTCACCAGGTGCACGCCGGTCCGCGCCGCGCGGGCCGCCACGGCGGACGAGTCGAAGCGCACCACGAGGTGCATGCCCGAGGCGTCGCCGAGCGCCACGGCCCGATCGCCGAACGCGCGCGCGAGCGCGTCGAGGAACGCCTCCCGCCGCCGCTTGTAGACGCGCCGCATGCGGCGGATGTGGCGTTCGAGGTGGCCCTCGCGGATGAAGTCGGTGAGCGCGGCCTGCTCGAGCTGCGCGCTGTGCCGGTCGGCCAGCCACTTGGCGCGCTGGAACGGCTCGACGAGGTCCGGCGGCAGCACCAGGTACCCGAGCCGCAGCCCGGGAAACATCACGTTCGAAAAGGTGCCGACGTAGACCACCCCGGCAGCGGCGCTGAGCCCCTGCAGCGCCGGCAGGGGCGCGCCGCTGTAGCGGTACTCGCTGTCGTAGTCGTCTTCGACGACGACTGTCCGGTGGGTGCGGGCCCACTCCAGCAGCTCGAGCCGGCGCGCCAGCGACATCGACACCCCGGACGGGAACTGGTGCGACGGCGTGACGTAGACGAGACGCGCGGACGCCGGCAGGGCGGCGACGACCAGACCGTCGCGGTCGACGGCCACCGGGTGCACACGCGCCCCGCTGGCCGCGAAGAGCTCGCGCGCGCCGAGGTAGCCCGGGTTCTCCACCGCGACGTCGTCGCCCGGGTCGATCAGCACGCGCGCGCACAGGTCCAGCGCCTGCTGCGAGCCGCTCACGATCACCACCTGGCTGGCGTCGCAGCGCACCGCCCGCGAGCGGCTCAGGTAGGCCGCGATCGTTTCCCGCAGCGCCGGGTGGCCGGCCCCATGCGGGGCGTACTGGAACAGGCTCGGGCCGAGCGCCTGCAGATGACGGCGCACCAGGCGCTTCCACGCCCCGAAGGGAAACTGGTCGAACGTGGGCCCGTCGGTCGACAGGTTCAGCGTCCGCGGGGTCGCGGGCAGACGCGACGCGATCGGGGCGAGCCTGGCCGCGAACGCCGAGACGCGCGCCGGAGAGGCGAGCGCCCCTTGCGCCCGGGCCATCCCGGCGGCGAGCACCTCGGTGTCGGGAAGGTCGCGGCAGACGAACGTGCCCGAACCGTGCTGGGTGTCGAGATAGCCCTCGGCGATGAGCTGATCGTACGCAGCGGCCACCGTGGCGCGCGACACCCGGAGCGCCGCGGCCAGTTCCCGCGACGACGGCATGCGATCGCCGCGCGCGAAGCGGCCATCGAGGATCCCGGTCCGCCAGGCGTCGTAGATCTGGCGGTGGAGCGGGATGGCGAGGCGGCGGTTGACGACGATGGGCGTGCGCATCGAACGCTCTCGATCCGGCGGGGTTGAAGCCCGGGCCCTACGTCACCCGTGTCAAGGCTGGCTGGCCAATCGGCACGTAGCGCGGGGGCTTCAGCCCGCCTAAAGTGGACTGCTCAAATATATGCGAAGTGGCCATTGTCGTCAGTCCATCACGCCGTTATCGTGAGGTCATGACCGATGTCTCCGCCGCTGCCTTGCCTGTGACCGCTCGCACTCGGCTCCGCCGCATGCCCGAGCGCGGCGTGTTCGACCGGGCCGCGATCTATCGCATCCTCGACGACGCCTTCGTCTGTCACCTGGCGTTTGCGGTGGAGGGCCAGCCCTTCGCCATTCCTACCGGCTATGCCCGCCTGGGCGACGCGCTCTACGTGCACGGATCGGCCGCCAGCCGCATGGTGCGCCACCTGTCGGCCGGCCTCGAGGTGTGCTGCACCGTGACGCTCATCGACGGGCTGGTGCTTGCGCGGTCGGCGTTCCACCACTCCGTCAACTACCGCTCGGTCGTCGTCCTCGGAACCGCCAGGCTGGTCGAGGACCGGGAGGAAAAGCTCACCGCGCTGCGCGGCTTCACCGAGCACGTCGTGCCGGGGCGCTGGTCGCAACTACGGCCCATTACCGACCAGGAGTTGAAGGGGACCGCGGTGCTGACGCTGCCCATCGAAGAGGCGTCGGCCAAGGTGCGCACCGGACCGCCGAAAGACGACGAAGACGACCTCTCGTGGCCGGTGTGGGCCGGAGTGGTGCCGCTCGTCACGACCGTCAGCCACCCCGTGCCCGACCAGCACGTGTTGCCCGGCATCACGGCGTTCGACCCCGATCGCCTGCGAAGGTCCGGCCGCGACATCGGCTGAGCGCGCCGCGTGCCGCGGGCTCAGGCCTTCAGGCACCAATCTGGCGTGTGCAGGAAACACGTCTCCGACTGGGGATGTGGCCTGCGGGTCAGCCGCGTCACCGAGGGCGACGGCCTCCACCTCAACGCGGCGGCGAGTTGGGTGCCGATTGCGTCGTCCCGCAACCCGAGGGCGGAATAGATGGCAACGATGCTCAGGGTGCGGGCCGTGAAGTCGCGGTCGTCCTCACGGGTCAGCAGCATCATGAATCCTTTGCCGATGCGGGTGCCCATCAGAGGCATGTCCGCCGTGAGCGGCAGCGCCAGCCGGCCGCCTGGCGCAAGGGCGTCGAGCCATGCGGTGTGCGGGTGCGTCACCCCGGCGTTGACGAGGATGGCGTCGAAGGATCCGGTGAACGGCCCCGCGCCGTTGCCTTCGCGCACGTCCACCGGGCTGTCGGGTCGCACCAGCGAGCGGGCCCGCGCCGCGAGGCCCGGATCGACTTCGACCGCCAGCACCGAGCCGCCCGGGCGCACCATCTCGCCCATCACCGCGCTGTAGTACCCAAGGCCGGGCCCGACGTGCAGGACACGATGCCCCGGTTGCAACTCCAGCGCGGCAATCGTCATCCCAAGAAACGAAGGCAGCCCGTTGAACAGCTGGCGCGCCCTGTCGATCGCAATCGAGGCGTTCACATAGACGTTCGCCGGATCGTCGTCGGGCGTCGTCCGCGGGGCGGTGTCGCCCTCGCCCCAGACGCACCACGGCCCGGGGTCGAGAAAGTGCTCGCGCGGAACGGTCGCGAACGCCTCGACGAGCGCCGCCGGCAGGCCGGCGTGCGCGCCGATCGTCTCGGCGAAGCGCCGCCGCGCCGCCGTCAGATCCGCGGTCACGACGGCTTCCTCTTCCCCGTGCGCGGCGCTTTCCGCTTATCGTCCATCTCGCGCCTCACCGTGGCGATGTCGGGGCCGAGCAGGGCCGCCCGCGCCGGGCTGTCCCATACGTAGGCCCGTTCGAACTCCACATCGTGTGTCAAACGATGTCAAAAAGACACGACGCGCGCCAAGCCCCGATCGCGCGGCATGGTGGGGCCGGCCGCTACAATGGCGCGTGCCCTCCGATTCGGCCGTGCCGCGGCGGGTGGCCAGGTCGGGCGACGCCGGCATCTGGCTCCTGGACCTCGATGGCGCCGACGCGGATCCGGCGGCCGCGCTCGCGCTGCTCTCCGGCGACGAACAGGCCCGGGCAGGGCGCTTCGTGTTCGATGTCCACCGCCGCCGCTTCGTGACTGGCCGCGCCGCGCTCCGCACCCTGCTCGGCGAGCGCCTCGGGTGCGCGCCGCGCGAGTTGCGGTTCGCCTACGGACCGGCGGGGAAGCCGGCCCTGGATGGAGGCGGAACCACCCGGTTCAACGTCTCGCACTCGGATCGCTACGCGATCGTCGCCATCGCCACCGGCGCCGAGCTCGGCGTGGACATCGAGCGCGTCCGGCCGCTCCGCGACATGGACCTGGTGGCCGACCGCGTCTTCTCGGCGGGGGAGCGTGAGGCGCTTGGCCAGGTGCCTCCCGACCGGAAGGCCGAGGCGTTCTTTGCCGGTTGGACGCGCAAGGAGGCCTACATCAAGGCTCGCGGGGAGGGCATCGGCCTTCTCGGATCCGTCGAAGTGGCCCTGTCCCCGGGCGATACTCCCCGGCTCATCCGAGTCGCAGGTCTGCCGGACGAGCCGGATCGATGGTCCATCGGCGCCTTTCGCCTTGTGCCGGACTTTGCCGCGGCCGTGTGTATCGAGGGTCGCGGCCGCCGCTGGGACAGCGTGTAACCTTTTCGCCCGGCCGAGGTTTTCCCCTCCGAGCGACCGTGACAGACGAGTACCTGATGCGGGCCGTCCGAGACGGCGATCTGACCCGGCTCGGGGTGCTGTTCGAGCGGCACCACCGGCCGCTCTTCGACTTTCTCTACCGGATGACCGGCGACCGGGGGGCCGCCGAGGATCTCGTGCAGGACGTGTTCGTCCGGATGTTGCGCTACCGCGCGACCTACCGCGACGACGGCCGGTTCGAGACCTGGATGTTCCGGATCGCCCGCAACGCCCGCGCCGACCATTTCCGGAAGCAGGGCGCCGCCGTCTACGTGCCCGAGGACGGCATGGACTGGGAGAGCGAGGCGCCAGGACCGGCCCGGCTGCTCGAGCGGGCCCGCGACATGGCCCGTCTCAAGCGGGCGCTGCACGCGCTACGCGAGGACCGCCGGGAGCTCATCGTCCTGGTGCGCTATCAGGGGATGACCCACGAACAGGTCGGCGCGATTCTCGGCGTCGACGCCGGCACGGTGAAAGTGCGCTTCCACCGCGCCATCAAGGAACTCCGCGACGCGTTCACGCGCGTGCCGGAGGGAGAGTGACCATGCAGTGCGACGATCTCGGCCCCCGTATGCTCGACTACCTGGCGGGCACCCTGTCCGACGACGAGCTGTCGGCGATTCGGACCCATTTGACCCAGTGCGAGACGTGCCGCGACGAGGTGGATGCGACGGCCGAGCTCTGGGGCGAGCTGGGCGCCGTCAGCGCGCCGCGCCCGGACTCCGCCCGCATGCGCGCCCGCTTCGACGCGGCGCTCCAGGGGTACATCGACGGGCAGAGCGCCCCGGCAGCGCAAGCCGGCCGCCGATCGCAGATGTGGCGCGAGCAGCCCTGGGTGCAGCTGGCGGGGGCCGCGGCGGTGCTCGTCGTCGGCGTCGCCCTCGGCCGCTTCGTCACCCAGCCGCTGCCCTCGAATCCCGAGATCGCGGAACTGCGGCAGGAGCTGCGCGACACCAGGCAGATGGTCACGCTGTCGCTGCTCCAGCAGCAGTCCGCGAGCGAGCGCCTGAAGGGCGTCACCTGGAGCAGCCAGATCGAACAGCCGGGCAGCGAGGTGGTGAGCGCCCTGATCGAGACGCTCCGCCACGATTCGAACGTCAACGTGCGGCTGGCGAGCGTCGACGCCTTGCGGCGCTTCGGGGGGCGCGAGGGCGTGCGGCGTGATGTCGTGGAGGCCTTGCCGCAACAGGAATCGCCGCTCGTCCAGATCGCGCTCATCGACTTCCTGCTCGAAACCCAGGGGCCCGAGGCCGCTGGGGTGCTGCGGCGCTTGGCCGGCGACATGATGCTCGACAAAGCGGTCCGCGATCGCGCGGCGCGCGGGCTGCGGCAGGTGGGGCTGTGAGCGCGCACCGGCTCGGGCGGCTGCCACGCCTGGGGATGGTGGCCGCGCTCTGTGCGATGGCGGGTTGCGTAGCCGGCGCGGCGCAGGGGCTGATGCGTGACGAGCGCAGCGAGAGCCGGCGGCTTCGATTCGCCGGTGACGGAGTGCACACGCTGGACGCGCGCACCTTCAGCGGGTCGATTCGCGTGTCCGGCGACGGCGGCAGCGACGTTCGCGTCGAAGCGGTGACGAAGGTCGAAGCCGAAACTGCCGAGGCCCTGCGGGCGGCGCGGCGCGACGTCGTGCTCGAGACGCAGGAGCAGGGCGCCACCGTGGTCGTGTCGGTGCGCGACGGC
>Ga0070675_100002779_pt1 | contig 13172 bp, 10 predicted proteins | sample KBSM43metaG_FD_65343 | JGI IMG/M metagenome (GOLD analysis project Ga0070675, IMG submission 65343) | Miscanthus rhizosphere microbial communities from Kellogg Biological Station, Michigan, USA - KBS M4-3 metaG | ecosystem: Host-associated > Plants > Roots > Rhizosphere > Soil ...
CGCAGCGCAGGCGCAGCGCGATTACGGCAACACGGCCCCGCAGACGCCGCCACAGGCGCGTGGAGCCGAGCAGCCGAAGGAGAAACCGTCAAAGGGCGGCGCCGCGACCGTCACCATCGGCGACCGCAAGATCAAGGTCTCGGCAGGCTTCACCAAGGCTTATCAGGAGCTTCTGGCAGCCATTGAGGCGAACGACACGGCCAACATCCCGGCGAAGGTCGCTGCCGCGCACGCAGCTGCTCAGTCCGGCGATGAGCATTTCCTGGCGTCTCAGGCGCAGCTGAAAGTCGCCGTCGCCCAGAAGAACGATGCCGAAATCGCCACGTCGATCGAGGGCCTTATCTCTTCCGGATCGATGCCGCAGGACCAGCTCGGCAGCCTCTACGTCAACCTCGGCAAGACCCGGTACAACCTCAAGCAGTATCCACAGGCGATCGCGGCCTTCGAGAAGGCGCAGCAGCTGGACCCGAAAAATGCGGAGATTATCCCGCTTCTAGCCCAGGCGCGCTCGGTCGGCGGCAATCCCAACGACGCCGTCGCGACCCTCCGCCAGGCGATCGCCCAGCAGAGCGCGAACGGCGCCAAGGCGCCCGAGGACATGTACAAGCGGGCGATCTCGCTTGCCTACAAGTCGAAGCTGCCGGTCACGCCGGAACTCAGCCGCCAGTGGGTCAGCGCCTATCCGACGGCGTCGAACTGGAGCGATGCGATCCGCATCTATCGCAACCTCAACAATGTCGACGATGCGGCCACGCTCGATCTTCTCCGCCTCGCGCGGGCGGCCAAGGCGCTGAACGGCGAGTCCGATTATGACCGCTACGCCTATGCGGCGCTGACCAAGGGATATCCCGGTGAGGCCAAATTGGTGCTCGATGAAGGGATTGCCGCCAAGGCGGTCGATCCGAACAAGTCTCCCTTCAAGGAGATGATTCAGCAGGCCAATGCAAAGTCCGCCGGCGAGGCCGCAAGCCTCGACAGCTCGGCCGCAAAGGGCCTTGGCGCTCCGACTGCGAAGGCGGCACTCGCCGCCGGCGACCTGCTCTACGGCTACGGTCGATTTGACAAGGCCGCCGAGCTCTATCGCGCGGCCCTGACGAAGTCCGGCGCGGACGCCAGTCTGATCAACCTGCACCTGGGCATGGCGTTGGCACGGTCCGGCGACAAGGCAGGTGCGACGGCAGCGCTCAATGCGGTGACGGGCCCACGTGCCGAGATCGCAAAGTATTGGCTGACCTATTTGTCCACGGCAGCCTGAGCATTGGGCAAGGACAGGGGTGTCGGGTGACCGCCGCCCCTTCTTTGTTATTTCTACGTTTAACTCTGTCTCATTTCGGGATGGTTAAGCAACTGCCCCTTCCTTAGGACCGCTTCGCACTGGAACGGTGCAATCGACCGGTCTTGAAGGAAGCGAATGTCGCGTGCGGTTTGATGATCGTCTGCAAACGGTGTTGGCCCAGCCTGCTGCCAACCCGCACGATCGCGCCGTGCGCTGGCGGCAGCTGGTGGAGCTGCTTGCCCGCGCGAACGATTTGTCCACACCGCTTGCGCAGCGCGCGCTCGAAGTCGTTCTCACCGAAGCGCCGCAAATCGATCAGCAGCTTCGCGCCGCCGCCGCCCGCGCCGTGGCCCGTCCGCAGCTTCCTGTCCCTCTCATAATCCTCTTCGCTATCGACACGGTGGCAGTTGCGGCCCCGGTCCTCGCTTCGGCTTCTCTGCAGCCGTTCCAGTGGAGGGACGTCCTCGCGACCGCCAGCCCGGACAGCCACCGTTTCATCCGGTCGCTCTATCCGGACCTGCCTGCTTGGGGGGCTGCCCAGCCGCTTCCGCCTGAGGCGTCCGCGCCCCGCCGCGAGGTCAGGAGGGCTGAGCCCGTCGTCGAACCGCAACCTGAACCGGTGCTGGAGCCGCAAGCCGAGCCGGAGCCCGAGCCTCGGCTTGAAACGGCGCCGGCGCCCGAGCCGGCCCCGGAGCCTGAACCCGAACAAGAGGCTGAGCCCGAGCCGACTCCCGCGCCCGCGCCCGCCGCGCCCGTTGAGCCTACCGGACCGATCCCCTCGATCAGCGAAGTGCTCGCGCGCATCGAGAACCTAAGGCAGGAGCGCCATGTCGTGCGGCCCCAGCCGCAGCCGGCCGCTGTGTCGGCAGCCGGCGGCCGACGAACTGCTGACAGCCCATCGCCGCTTTTCCGCTGGGAGTGCGGGCCGTCGGGAGAAATTGCCTGGGTGGAAGGCGTGCCGCGCGGCCCGCTGGTCGGTCGGTCGCTCGCCAATCCCGGCGAGCACAATGGCGTGGATCAGCGAATTCAGCGCGCGTTCGCGGTTCGCGCGCCCTTTCGCGACGCTGTCCTGACAGTGTCCGGAGAAGGACCGGCGGCGGGTGACTGGAAGCTCAGCGGGGTCCCCGCGTTCGAGCCTACCGACGGACGCTTCGCGGGCTACCGAGGTGTCGCCGTCCGCTCGACCGAGGCCGACGAGCATGAGATCGTTCCTCAGGAGGAAGAGCCGCTCGACGAGGATGCTCTTCGCGAGCTCATCCACGAGCTAAGGACCCCGCTGACCGCGATCGTCGGCTTCGCTGAGATCATTGACGGCCAGTACCTCGGTCCCGCCGAACAGAGTTACCGTGACCGCGCATCCGAGATCGTCGAGCAGGCGCGGCTTTTGCTTTCGGCGATTGAGGATCTCGACATAGCCGCCCAAATCCGGTCGACTGCGACCGCCATCGACGGCGCAACCGATCTCAATGGGCTAATCAAGACCCTGACGCCTGAACTGAGAGAGCGCGCGACGATACGTGGAGCGAGGCTGGACGTTGCGCTTTCCCGCATGCCGGCGATCTGCAGCCTCGAACAGGCGGTCGTCGAACGGCTGATGCGCCGCTTCTGCTCCGCGCTGATCGATGCGGCGCTGCCGAGGGAGCGGCTCGCCATCGCGGTTGACTGCGACGTCGGCCAATGCCTGGTCACGATCAGCCGCCCTCAGGCTCTTCGCGGGCTTAGCGAAGCGCAACTGTTCGGGCGCGACGACGAGAACCCGGATGTTCTTGCCACCAGCTTTTCGCTGAAATTGTCGCGAGGGATCGCGCAGACGGCGGGCGGCGACCTCCGCGCAACGGGCGAAAAGCTGGCGCTGGTATTGCCGCGGCGCAGGACCTAGCTTGCGCCTCTGGCCGCGCGGGCGCTAACGCCTTGCTGCCGGGGCGGGGCCTGTAGCTCAACGGTAGAGCCGGCCGCTCATAACGGCTAGGTTGGGGGTTCGAATCCCTCCGGGCCCACCATCCCCATTTGAACGAGACGAGCCCCGGCCGAGGGGAACGGCCGAGGCTCGCTGCGCGGTGGCGAGAGGAGGGGAGCGGAGGCTCGCCGCCGGCTTCTGGGTCAGGCTGCGAGGCGGATCGTCGTTCCGAGCGCCTGGCTGATCGATTCCTCGCGCTGCTCCGGGCTGACGGCGAGGCCATCGGCCGCGACGAACTCGGGTTCGATGCCGATGAAATTGAAGACGCCGCGCAGATAGGTTTCGAGATGCTCGAGCGACGCCGCTGGGGAATTCACGTCATAGAAACCCCCACGGGCGAGCGCGATGATCACGCGACGGCCTCCGGCAAGGCCTTCCGGGCCTTCCGCGGTGTAGCGAAAGGTTTTCCCGGCAATGAGAATGCGGTCGACCCACGCTTTCAGCTGGCTCGGCAGCGTGAAGTTGTACATGGGCGCGCCGATCACGATCGTGTCGGCTGCGAGGAATTCGTCGAGCACGGACGTGTCGGCGAACGCGTCGAGAGTCAGGTGCGAGAGAGGGTCCGACGCAAGGTCACGATAGACGACCTCCTCGCCCCACTGGGCACTCTTCAACTGCTCGACGATCGAATGGCTGACGGTACGGCTCGCGCTGTTCTCACCGTTGATGCTGCTGTCGATATGCAGGATGGTCACTATTGCCTCCTAGGTATGGATTTGTTACCGAGGCACCCTAAGTAACCATGCAGAATTGGCCCGCAAGAACGCACTTTTTTGTGCTGGACGAACAAATTTGTGACCCGCGAACAGCCCTGTAACGCGGTCACATGGAGGTAACCGATGAAAGATCCGAGCAATCCCGTCTGCCGCACCATCAGCACCTTGCTCTCGCGGATCGGCGACAAGTGGACGGTTCTTGTCGTGCAGACGCTCGGCGAAGGCCCGAAGAGATTCAACGAGCTACGGCGTGAGATACCCAGCGTGTCGCAGCGCATGCTCACACTCACGCTCCGCAATCTGGAGCGCGACGGGCTGGTCAACCGCACGGTCACGCCGACGATCCCGCCCCGGGTCGATTACGAGCTTACGGAGCTTGGGCAGTCCCTTCAGAAGCCGATCTGCGGTCTCGCGACCTGGGCGACGGATAATGTGGAAGCCATCCACAGCGCGCAGGCGCGGTTCGACGCCGAGCAGGACGAGAGGAACGCCGCCTAGCCTCTGGCGGGACTGCCGCTTCCCCGTTAGCAGCAGCGGCGAGAGGGGATGCGATGCGACGGATTGCGGCTGCCGACGTTGGCGGGACACATGCGCGGTTCGCGCTCGCGGCGATCGAGGGCGGCCGAGTCCTTGATCTCGGCGAGCCGGTCACCGTCAGGACCAGCGAGTTCGCCAGCTTCCAGCACGCCTGGCAGGAGTTCGGGCGCCGCATCGAGGGACCGCTTCCGAACGAGTTGGCGATCGCTTTCGCGGGCCCGGTCGGTGGCGACGTCCTGAAGCTCACCAACAATCCCTGGGTCATCAGGCCCGCGCTGATGCAGGAAAAGCTGGGCGTCGAGCAGTTCGTCATCGTCAACGATTTCGCTGCAATCGCGCACGCTGTGGCGGGACTGGACGGAGCGGCATACCGGCACGTCTGCGGTCCGGAGCGCGACCTTCCCGAAACCGGCGTCGTCAGCATCGTGGGGCCGGGGACTGGGTTGGGAGTCGCAAGCTTGCTGAAGCGAGCCGAAGGTCATGACGTCATTGCCACCGAGGGCGGCCACATCGACTGGGCGCCCCTCGACCCGCTCGAGGACCGCATCCTGCAGCATCTGAGGGAGAATTTCCGGCGTGTCTCGGTGGAGCGACTGGTGTCGGGCAGGGGGCTGCTTAACATCTACGAGGCACTCGGAACGATCGAGAAGAGGCCGTTCACGCTTAGAGACGAGAAGGATGTTTGGACTGCCGCCTTGTCGGGGAGCGACACGCTGGCAGCAGCCGCGCTGGATCACCTTTGTCTCATCTTCGGTGCGGTTGCCGGCGATTTCGCGCTCGCTCAGGGTGCACATGCCGTAGTCCTCGCCGGAGGGCTCGGTTTGCGGCTGGCCGATCACTTGCCGCGCTCGGGTTTCCGCGACCGCTTCATCGCCAAGGGCCGCTTCGAGCGGATGATGGACGAAATGCCGGTCAAGGTGATCGTTCACCCGCAACCCGGCCTGTTCGGTGCCGCCGCCGCCTTCGCCAGCGCACATCGATGATCCGCCCCCGGTGATTAGCGCGAGCACACTTTCGGACCGTCGCGGCCTTTTGGCCTTCGTCCTGGGCGTGATCGCCGTCACCGCCGGCGTCCTGATGCACGTGCCCATGTTCCTGATGGGCCAGCACAATCACTTCATGCTTGCCGGTATGCCGATGGGCGTCGACATGGTCGTCGGGATGGCGCTCATCGTCGGCGGAGTGGGCGTCGCGGCCTATGGCCTCTTGCCGCGCAACCTGTCCGGGCTCCTCTCCGCCTCTCAGGAGATCGTGGTCTCTCCTCCGGAGGACGCTCCGCTCTCCGGAGCGCACTGGACTCTGATGGCGGTGCTCGTAATCGCGCTCGTTATCGACATCATGAAGCCCGCCAGCCTCGGCTTCACAATTCCGGGGATGATCGAGGAATATGGCGTTCCGAAGCAAACGGCATCGCTCGTGCCGTTCTTTGCGCTCGTCGGAACGGTGGTCGGCTCCGTCCTCTGGGGCATCATCGCCGACATCTACGGGAGAAAGGCCTCCATCCTTCTTTCGGCCGTAATGTTCGTCGGGACCTCGATCTGCGGAGCGATGCCGTCGCTCTACTGGAACATCGGCATGTGCTTCATGATGGGGGCGGCGGCAGGCGGTATGTTGCCGGTGACCTATGCGCTGCTTGCCGAAATGATGCCCAGCGAGCATCGCGGCTGGAGCCTGGTGCTCGTCGGCGGGCTTGGCTCCGTGGGCGGTTACTTCGCGGCGAGCGGCTTGTCGGCGCTTCTGCAGCCCGAGTTCGGCTGGCGAATCCTGTGGCTCCTCAATCTGCCGACGGGCCTGTCGCTGGTACTGCTGGGCGCGCTCATCCCCGAATCCGCGAAATTCCTTCTTGCGAGAGGACGCCGCGAAGAGGCTCAGCGCGTCATGGAGCGCTTCGGATCGCAGGCCCGGTCGACCCGGCCTGCCGAGGCGATTGCCTTGTCAAAGGGGCCGACTGTCGCTCTCACCGGGCGAGCTTTCTTCGGGAAGCTGTTCGCCCTTAGCCTCGCCGCCATCTGCTACGGCCTGATCAACTTCGGATTGCTGTTGTGGCTGCCCACGGACCTCGTCGCAAAGGGCTTCAGTGTGGAGCTGACCAGTCGCCTGCTCGCCGAGTCCGCTCTGATCGCCTTCCCGACGATCTTCGTCGCGGCCTACGTCTACAGCCGAATCAGCACGAAATGGTCCGTCGTCGGCTCGGTCGCGATGACCCTTATCGGCCTCGTCGGTGTGCTCGGCCTCGAACTGCGGATGATTCCCAGTCCGGTCTTGCCGGTCGCGCTGCTGATCGTCGGCACGAACGGCCTGATCGCCATGCTGCTGCCCTATGCCGCGGAAAGCTTCCCGCTGCGCATTCGTGGGCGCACCACCGGGACGGTCGCCGCCTGCACCAAGGCGGGCGGCATGCTCGCCCAGTTCCTGGCAATCCTGGCGCTCGTCCCGCCGCTCGACATCGTCTCCATAATCATCTTCGCTCCGACGGTCTTGGCGCTTTTCCTCCTCGCCCTGTACGGCAAGGAAACTAAGGGCCGGGACCTGCGGGATCTCGATCCCGACGGACGGACGTTCGCAGCGACAGGGGTATGATCTGACATGACCCGAGAAGCGCATCTCGCATGGGAAGTCGGGGCTCAGCTTGGCGAAGGGCCGGTCTGGGTCGAAAGCGACAGGGCGCTTTGGTTCACGGACATCAAGCGTCAGCAGATCCACCGCTTCGATCCGGAAAGCGGGGAGGGGCGCAGCTGGGAAGCTCCGGAGCAAGTCGGGTTCGTCGTCCCCGCGAAAAGCGGCGGGTTCATTGCAGGGCTGCAGAGCGGGCTGCACCGCTTCGATCCGAAAAAGGGCAAGTTCAAACTGCTGGCCGAAGTCGAGCCGTCGAATCCTTCCAACCGCCTGAACGACGCGACCGTCGATCCTCAAGGCCGCCTTTGGTTTGGCACGATGGACGACAGCGAGCGGCAGAAAAGCGGCGCTTATTATTGCTTCCATCGCGGCAAGCTGACGCGGACCAATCTAACCGGGATCGCCATCACCAACGGTCCGGCCATTTCGCCGGATGGCCGGATTCTCTATTGGGTGGACACGCTCGGCGGCACGGTATCGTCCTGCGAGATCCTGGGCGACGGCCTTCTCGGCCCTTCACAACTCATGCTGCGGATCAAACCGGAGGAAGGCCATCCCGACGGTCCTGCTGTCGATAGCGAGGGGGGCATATGGATAAGCCTCTATTCCGGATCGGAGGTTCGCCGATACTCGCCAGCCGGCGAACTCCTCGAGCGCGTTCGTTTTCCCGTTACCAATATCACCAAGATCGCGTTCGGCGGATCGGATCACAAAACAGCCTTCGCGACGACCGCTCGTCATCTGCTGAGCGAAGAGCAATTGGCAAGACAGCCTCTCGCCGGGGCGCTTTTCGCGTTTCCGACGAGCGTGGCCGGAATTCCTTCCCGACCGGTCGCAGACTAGCTTTCGATGCGCCTGTCGCGCGTTTCCGGAAGGAGAAGCGCTCCGATGACCACGGTCGCGAACGCGACGATCACCGGATACCATAGCCCCGAATAGATATTCCCGGTCGCTGCCACGATCGCAAAGGCGATGGTCGGCAGAAAGCCTCCGAACCACCCGTTTCCTATGTGATAGGGCAGGGACATGGATGTGTAGCGGATGCGCGCGGGGAACAGCTCGACCAGCATCGCCGCGATCGGGCCGTAGACCATGGTCACATAGATGACGAGCAAGGTGAGGATCGCGATGGCCATCGGCCTGTCGATCTGGGCCGGGTCGGCTTTTTCCGGGTAACCTGCAGCCTTTAGCTTCGCGCCGGCCGCGGCCTGGAACGATTTGATGGCATCGCCACGCGCGGTTCCAACCAACTTTGCCGGGTTGGGAGCCTGAATGACTTCACTGCCGATCTGAAGCCCTGCCGTTTGCCCGGCGGGAGCAGCCTGCTCTGAATAACCGACCCCTGCCTTGGCCAGAAATGCCTTGGCGATGTCGCAGGATCTTTGGTCGAACTTGTTCTTGCCGATCGGATCGAACTGGACCGAGCAATCATCAGGATCGGCGATGACGGTGACGGGTGACTGAGTTTGGGCGGCGTAGAGTGCCGGATTCACGGCTTTCGAGAGTGATCCGAACAGCGGGAAATAGGTGAGCGCGGCAATCAGGCATCCCGCCAGGATGATCTTCTTCCGCCCGATGCGGTCGGACAGCCAGCCGAAGACCAGGAAGAAGGGCGTCCCGATCAACAGCGCAACGGCGATCATGATGTTCGCGGTCGCTCCATCGACCCGCTGCATCTTCTCCAGAAAGAAGAGGGCGTAGAACTGCCCCGTGTACCAAACGACCGCCTGGCCGGCGACGGCGCCGAACAGGGCGATCAGCACCAGTTTCAGGTTCGGCCAGCTCGCGAATGCCTCGGTGAGGGGCGCTTTCGACGTCGTGCCTTCCGCCTTCATCCTGCGGAACACCGGGCTTTCCTCGAGCTGCATGCGGATCCACATCGAGACCGCGAGAAGGATCAGCGAGAGCAGGAAGGGCAGGCGCCAGCCCCAGGCCGCGAACGCCTCTTCGCCAATCCACGTGCGCGTGGCGATGACGACGATCAGAGCCGCGAAGAGGCCAACCGTGGCGGTGGTCTGGATGAAACTCGTGTGCAAACCGCGCTTATCGTGCGGCGCATGCTCGGCGACGTAGGTTGCGGCTCCGCCATACTCGCCCCCGAGCGCCAGACCCTGCAGGATGCGGAGCGTAACCAGCAGGATGGGTGCGGCGATGCCGACGCTTGCGTAATTGGGAAGGAGGCCGACGAAGAAGGTCGACAGGCCCATGATGGCCATGGTCACGAGGAAGGTGTTCTTCCGCCCGACAAGATCGCCGACCCGGCCGAAGACGATTGCCCCGAGCGGACGGACTGCGAAGCCGGCCGCGAAGGCCGCGAGAGCCAGGATGAAGCCCGTGGTTTCGTTGACGCCCGAGAAGAACTGGGCGGAGAGGATCGTCGCCAGCAGGCCGTAGAGGTAGAAGTCGTACCATTCGAACACGGTACCGAGTGACGAGGCGGCGATGACCAGGCTGGACCGCTGGCGGGTCCGCTCTCCCGATGACTCTCCGGCTGCGGTTGTGCTCAATACGATGCTCCGAAAACGTTTGGGCGCGGCAGGAAGTCCGCGCCCAGGTCCGTCAGCCTTCCATCTGTTCCAGCTCTTTGCCGCGAGTTTCGTGAATGAGCTTCTGCACGAGGAAGAAGCTGATCGCGGCCGAGATTGCGTAAAAGAGATAGGATCCCGTGAGACTCCAGCCCGCCATGATCGGGAAGGTTTGCGCGATCAGATAGTTCGCGAACCATTGCGCGAAGCCGGCAACTGCAAGGGCTGATCCGCGAATCTGGTTTGGAAACATCTCGCCGAGCATGACCCACATGACCGGGCCCCACGTGCCGTTGAAGAAGATCACGTAGAGGTTGGCCGCGATCAGGGCGACCATGCCCATGTTCGGAGTCAGTTGGAGCTGGCCCGTCGCGTCGAGCGTGCCGCTGTTGAACGCAAAGGCCATGGCGAACAGGGAGACCGCCATGCCGGCCGAGCCGATGAGAAGCAGCGGTTTCCGACCGATCTTGTCGATGACCATGATGGTAACGATGCAGGCAGCGATCGAGACGACGCCCGAGAGGATGTTGCGCTGGAGCGCCGCTTCCTCGCTGACGCCTGCCAGCTTCCACAGCGTCTCGCCATAGTAGAAGATGACGTTAATGCCGACGAGCTGCTGGAACACCGCCAGCATGATGCCCGCCCAGACGATCGGCCGAATGCCGAACAGGCCGTTGCCCTTGATATCGCTCAGCCGCGGACGGTGGTCTTCGGCGTAGGTCGCGCGGATCTCGTCGAGCTTCCCGCGCGCGACGTCCTTTCCGTAGAGGCTGGTCAGGACCTGCGACGCCTTTTCGTCACGGCCTTTTGATACGAGGTAGCGCGGGCTTTCCGGGATGAAGATGAGCGCGACGAGGAAGATCATCGCCGGCACCGCCTGCATCAAATACATCCAGCGCCAGGCCTCGATCCCGGCCCAGTAGGACGCCGTAGATTCACCGGCGCTCTGCGCGAGGAAATAGTTCACGACGAAGGCGATCGTCAGGCCGATGATGATCATGATCTGCTGAAGCGTCGTCAGCCGGCCTCGGACCGACGCTGGAGCGACCTCGGAGATGTAGGCTGGCGAGAGCACGCTCGCGGCGCCCACCGCCATGCCGCCCATTAGCCGGGCGATCACAAACAAAGTGTGATCGTGCGCGAAGCCTTGGATCAGAGCGCCGATGGTGAAGAGGATCGCCGTCACCATCATCACGTTTCGGCGTCCGTACAGGTCCGCGAGGCGACCGGCTAGGAATGCGCCGATGAAGCAGCCGATGAGGAGAGAGCCGACGGTGAAACCCAGACCGGCGTCGCTAAGGCCGAATGTCTGGCGCAGGCCCTCCTGCGTGCCGTTCACCGCTCCGCTGTCGTAGCCGAACAGAAAGCCGCCGATCGTCGCCACCGCAACGATGGCGCCGATATATCCCATGTTGGCGCGCTGCAGACTCGCCTCAACCATCCCCGTTCCCCCTGCTGAGCCGAATCGATGCCCGGCTGTCTCTCTCCGTGCGCAAGTCCTCCCGCTGTTCGCGAGAATTGCAAGAGACGCCTGTAAACGGTTTCATGGAGCGGGAGTGTCGGTGGTCGGGGAGACAGGATTCGAACCTGCGACCCTCTGCTCCCAAAGCAGATGCGCTACCAGGCTGCGCTACTCCCCGACGGCGGGCCTGCTACACGGGCGCGCCGTCGGGAACAACCACCGCGGGGGGCCTTATTGGTGGTTCGTGTGCTCGTCGCCGGTATTGCGCGTGACGTTCACGTCCACGTCGACGTCACCGACCTTATTCTCGACCTTGTCTGCCGTACGTTCCGCTTCGTTCGCGATGGCGCCGCCGATATTCTCAGCGGTCTGGCCGACATCCTCGAGCGTGTTCTCGGCAACGGTCTCGTTGAACGAGAGCGTCGTGGTCTCATTGCCGGCATCGCGATCGACATTGCAGGCGCAGAGCAGAAGAAGCGGAGCGGCGATCAAAAGTCTCATGGCGTACCTCCCTTTTTGGGCTCAACGCTGTTTACGACGTTTCGGCTCCGGCTCAATTCCGCCGGACAGGACGGTGAGCATGGCCGTCCACGCCGCGACGTTCTGCCGAAGTGCCTCCGGATCCACTTTGTCGAGCGTATCATCAGCCGTGTGATGCAGATCGAAATAATGCGTGCCGTCCTGGGCAAGCGCGACGCCCGGCAGGCCGTCAGCGAGCAGGGGCCCGATGTCGGAGCCGTCCGCTTCGTCAAGCGATCCAGGAACGATGCCGAGCGGGGCTAGCGCAGTCTGCAAGGCCTTGGCTTCGGCTTCGCGGTCTTTTCCCAGCTTGCTGTCGACCTTCCAAACGCGATCGGCGCCGAAGTCGCTCTCCGCGATTGCGTAGTGCGGCTCCTTGCCGTGCTTCTTCTGATAGTCGAGCCCGCCGAACAGCCCGACTTCCTCGGCGCCGAACCAGACCACGCGGATCGTCCTCAAAGGGCGTCCGGCGTCCATGATCCGCTTGGCGGAGGCGGCGGCGATTGCGACGCCCGATGCGTCGTCGATCGCGCCCGTGCCGTGATCCCAGCTGTCGAGATGGCCGCTTACCAGGATCGGTGCGGCCTTGGGGTCGCGGCCGGGCACTTCCGCGATCACATTGCCCGAGCTTCCTGTCGTAACCTGCGAGACGAGGGTCAGGTGCATCGTAACCGGGCCCTTTGAATGCTTCAGGATACGCTGAACCTGCTCTGCGTCCGGAATGGAAAGGGCGCCGGCGGGGATCGGCTTCACACCTTCTTCGAAGGTCATGACGCCCGCGTGAGGATTCCGGTGATGATCGGTGCCGATCGAGCGGATGACGATCGCGAGAGCACCCTTTCTGCTCGCGATGCTCGGTCCCTGACTGCGAGGGCCGCGAAAGGCGCCGTAGCTCGACCCGTCCTGGGTCCGTGGCATCGAATGGGAGACGAAGACGATCTTTCCGCGCACTTGCTCGTCGGGCGCTGCCTGGAATTCCGTCAGCGTGTCGAATCCGACGATTTCGCCCGTGATGCCTTGCGGCCCTGTCGAGGCGCTATTGCCGAGCGCGGTTATGGCGAGCTTCTGCGGATAGGGGCCGAGGATCGACGCAGCTTCAGGTCCGCGTGTCCAAACGGGCATCCCGAAGGCTTCTACCCGGACGTTGGCGAAGCCCATCGCCTTGAGCTTGCGGACTGCCCAGTCGCGCCCCCGCGCCTCGGCTTCGGTGCCTGCCATGCGCTGCCCCACCTCGGTCGTCAGGCCTTCGACAATGTCCCAGGCGTAGTCGTCCTTTAGCGCCCGGTCGCGTAGCTCGGCGACTTGCAGCGGGACGGTTTGCGCGAAGGATGGGGCGGCGGACGCGAGCAGGAACGCGACAGACAGATGCTTGATCATGGGCGATGCGTAGGACAGGCGGCCGAGGCAAGTCACCCCGGACTTCGATAAAAAGCGCATGGACATCCATCAAAGAAGGCGGAGCTGATTGCCCTGCGGTGGCTCGAACAGATCGCGCCGAAGACCGAATTTGGATTGCGGAAGGCCGTACTTCCTCGCTGCTTTCTCGAACCGGGTGCGGAGGAGG